>Ga0209379_10000050_pt1 | contig 181496 bp, 183 predicted proteins | sample tdDd001_FD_187124 | JGI IMG/M metagenome (GOLD analysis project Ga0209379, IMG submission 187124) | Marine sediment microbial communities from the Atlantic coast under amendment with organic carbon and nitrate - tdDd00.1 (SPAdes)... | ecosystem: Environmental > Aquatic > Marine > Coastal >...
ACACATTCTTGGCGAGGTCAACGCCAATAGTTTGAATGTTGGACATGATAACCTCCAGTTCTTCAGCGTGTACTGAGTCAGTATGGCACGCGGAGTTTCAGGGAGAGGGAGTCCATATCATTCGTTATAAGGTTTAATTAAGATGAGTACATTCGAATTAGAAAAGGAAATTTGGACTGAGCAGGACTTCAATGTCATGGGTTGGCATGATGCTACCATATGGTCGATGGCTGCTAATTCTTCGAAGTTTGAATATCTGTTAGATCTTGATTACATACTTCAGTGGGTATCACCTCAAGAACATGAAACATACTTCAAGTTTTGGGTTTCGCCAGTAACTATGGTTTTCGAAAATGCCTTCGATATAAACATGGATATAGAGTCGCAGCAGGGGTTAATTGAAGTCGCGGATTTACATATGGAAAACCCCGAGCTTACACCCAATGGAAAATTCATATCTCATACTTACCGGTTTGAGTGCCAAGAGGGTGAGTTATCCTTAAAATCAACAGGTTTCAAAATGTATGTTCGTCAGCCCCCCAAACTCCTTCAGGTACAGAGCTTTGAACTTGATGAGCGTGGCGGCGTGAACTTTGCCCGTGAATTAAAAACCTTATAACAAACATTCAAGCTGATTCGCAACGCTCGGCACTTTTTGTTTCAATTGATTTATTGATTACGGTGAAGTGTTGAGTTCGTTGGCAACATTGCTCGCAACTTGATTTGGCGTTATGCGCCAAAGATTGGATTTACATCCATGATCTTATGTAAGATTCTGATGATCTGGATGTTTTGGCTGCCAATTTGTTGATAAAAAATAACATGGCTCCCTTGTGGAAATTTTCGGTAGCCATCTCTGATTTCATCACAAGTTTTGCCGATGTCAGGGTTTTCAGCAAGTAGCCAAAATGATTCATCGAATTGTTTAAGGTAAACATTTCGTTGCTTGCGCCCCCATCTGCGAGAGGTAAACAAGGCAATATCTTTTAAATCAGACTTTGCCTTGTTGGTAAGCTGAAGTGGTTTCATTTTCTCTCTTCGCTATCTAATTCACTGATAAACGAATCGAGGTCATAGTCAGCCATGCCGCTTTCTTCACCTTCAACGAGCAGTTGTCGTAAAGTGTTCATTTTCGTTTCTTGTGTTTCGAGTAAACGCAGGGCGGAACGAATCACTTCGCTTGCTGAGCTATAGCGTCCACTTTGAATTTGGTTACTAATGAAATCATCAAAGTGCTCGCCGAGAGTGATGCTAGTATTTTTAGCCATTATAATCTCCTAATACCAAATAGTACCTAATTATGGTATTGAATGGACGTGTTCGCAACTGGCGCATAACGATAAATTTAAGCTGATTCTTTACGCTTGGCACTTTCAGTTTGAAAGAGCTTTAGTGTTTACGGCACAATGGGTTAGGTAGGGGGATATTGTTGTTCACTACTTAATTTGGCGTTGCGTTTATTGACATTTTGTGATTTTTATTCAATGTGCACTAAGTTTCTCATTGTGTTGGCTTATATTGCTTTAAACTACCTTTGTATTGGTTAGTTTGGAGTTCATCGGTCTTTAAAAGACTACAGTCCCTTTAAAGGGCTAAAACTCTCTGCGCGTTCTCATTCGACCTTGAAAATTATTGGCTATAAAGTTGGTCTCGCAAATTACCCAAGGCGTTTGTCACTGTCACTGGGAAGAGAAAAGTTCGGCAATGAGATATATGAAAGTAAAAAACAAACATTGCAATCTGTTTAAGAGTGATTCGCAGCGCGAGGCATTTTTACGATGTGTTGGTTTCGTTATTGCGCTGTTCACACGTTAATAGGGCGTGAGCTGCGCATAAGGCTTAGAATTTCGAGAGGGGTTATGAAAAGATTATCTATTATTTTGTTAGCTTTAATGGCACTTGCAGGGTGTAGTAAGCCGCTACCGGAAGATAAGTTGTCATATGTTGGTCAATGGCAGAGTGTAGAAATGTACTTGTTAATACTTGCTGATGGAACGATAGCTTATAAACGTATACAGAATGGCGGAACAACGTCTATAAATTCGTCAATAAAGGAGTTCGTAGGTGACGACTTCGTAGTTGGCTTTGCCTTTTTGACGACTACTTTTGTTGTGTCTAAACCTCCTCATTTAATAGATGGTAAGTGGGTCATGGAAGTAGATGGCGTGGCATTAGTAAAGACGGATGAAGCGAGCTCAAGGTAGAAAGCAGCTAACAAGCATTAAAAACTGCCCCTCAAGGCTTAGTGAGCTCACTTCAAGTCAATTTAGTATCTATGGAACAACGGGTTAGTTAAGGTGGTTACGTTGCTTACACCTTGTTTTAGCGTGAGCAGGATATCGACTTTAGTGATTAATTCGAATCATTTAACAGTGAATTAAAATAGTGATTAAATATTATGAAAAATAAAACAATTTTAGTCATTGCTGGCGTAATTTCGTTGCTCGCGTGTGTTACGTTGCTTGCCTTAGGTGTCGCTTATGATTACGGTTATGATTATGAAGAGGCTTTTCGAGGCATAACTACAGGAACGGAAGCATTAGAAATTCTTATCGTTACTTTTGCTTCAACTTTTGTTGGTGTTTGTATTTTTCTTTGGGCTTTTATAAAAACTCCCGTCAAAAGAAAGGTATTAACCGTTCTAACATTTTTAATCATAGGTTCAGGTTATCATATAAAAACATATTATTTTCCAGTTTGGTATTTTGATTATTTAATCCAAGATAACCCTTATGATGGTCATTTTGTTAGGGATTCGGTTAAGGATGTGGATAACCGCCTTAAACTTAAAAAAGAATATCCATACTTATTTAGAGATACGATTGAAAATAGTCAGATTTCTATCACTAAATACAGAGCATATCTTTTCGGAAATAAATCTGAAGTTGGCTATAACTTCAATGTTTGTGTAAAAGGAGAAAGTATTAAATTTGTTGCGATAGAAAACTATTATCAAAAGGCAGATTATTGTGAGCCTAATGTGCTTGATCGTTTTAGAACAATGTCATTTACGTTTGAGGATCTAGGGAATAATAGCTTTTTTTGTAAAGAATGTAAGGATTATTTATTGCCAATTTACTGGACGCGTGTTGAGTAATGAAGTGAAAAGAATGAGAATGACGCCCATTGTTTGAAGGAAAGTAAGTTCTCATTTAAAAACTAACTACGAACAGAGCACTCCAGAACATCCTTGTTTTATACATTGTCGAGACAATGTATAATTCAATCGGAGTGCGATCCCTAAAGTCGAGTGTGAAAAATCAAACCATAAGAAAACACTGGGTATACTTCAAAGTAACAGCTTCCAAAGTTAAATTTTACTATCTAATACTATATAGGAATTTGTTCTAATATAAAGGGAGCCGGAAAATTATTTTTTAAAACTCGCCCGGCCGATGTGTCCTCCCTCCAAAAAATCTTCAATTAGGTGTATCCCGCCTGACGTTTTAGATAAGGAAATGATGTCAAAATACGAATTTTGGGTTCATATAAATAGCTCAAATCATCGGTAATTAGGTCTGAATTTTTGGAGGAGGTGTGATTCTAATATTTGAATGAGCTTGTCTGTATGCTCTTGATTTACTCAACAATAATGCTCTATTACAGAGTGTTCTCGGCGTTCGTCTATCCAAATCTTATATGTCCTTGATGATTTTTAATCTTTGATTCTAGGGCATGTCTCGAATGTTAGTATATTAATTATAAATTAATTATTAACTTATAATTGGTTTAGTGTCGATGATTTTATTGAGTGAAAGGGTTCAGAATAAAAGGGAGTTTGAATAATAATGATATCAAATACGGAATTGTTCACCTACTTAGTGTTCACCTTGTTATATGCGTTTATGCCCGGTCCTGCAATGCTTTATAGCATTGCTCAAGCAGTGTCAGGAGGGAGGAAAGTAGGAGTTATGGCCGCTTTCGGCCTTCATATAGGAGGGTATTTTCATGTGCTTTTAGCTGTATTAGGTTTGTCTTCGGTGCTTTTAGCTAATCCTTCTCTCTACTCTGCAATTCAAAAATTAGGAGCTCTCTATCTTGTTTGGTTGGGTTTCCAACGTATCTATCTAACTAAAAAGTTACGGATGACTTCTTGTGACAGCACTATTACCTCTCCTAAAAGAACATTCGTTGATAGTGTCATTGTCGATGTTCTTAACCCTAAGGCTGCAATGTTTTATCTTGCTTTTCTTCCACAGTTTGTGAATGAAACAGGAAGTGTTGCTGTTTGGCTGCAACTACTCATCTTGGGAGTTGTAACGAATTTAATGTTTAGCAGCGCGGATCTTTTAAGTGTTTTGATGGCGAGTCATCTACAGAAAAAGTGTCAAGCAAAAACGCACTGGGTTGATTTTTTCTCAAGATGGGCTGGTAGTGTTTTTATACTGTTAGGTGTGATGACCTTGGTAAAGTCTTCATAACACTTGGCATTTTTGCTTTAAATCTGTTTTAGTGTATACGGCACAACGGTTTAAGTTGCCCATACCATAATGCGGTTTCTGTGCCCCATAAAAATAACCAATAAACATAAAAGGAAATAGAATGAAATGTCCAAAATGCAGTTCTAATTTTGAACAGCTTCAAACACCGTTAAGCGATGTGGAAAGGTGCACAGAGTGCAAAGGGTTATGGATTGACGCCTACGAGGTAGAAGCAATGAAGCCTTTGGCCGATGTAATTGATTCAGGTGATGAAGAGATAGGCAAAGCTTTTAATGCCATTGACCGTATCGATTGCCCTGTTTGCCCAAATAATCAATTGCTTCGCTTAGTAGACCCTAAGCAGCCACATATTTGGTTTGAAAGTTGCCCAACTTGTAAAGGCCGTTTTTATGACGCGGGTGAGTTTAAAGATTTAGCCACATTAGACTTGTCGGATTTCTTTAAGAAATTTGGTTTAGTAGAGCGCGTTTAGCGACTATATAACAAGAGAATATGGCGCCAATAGTTAGTTTTTGGCGCTATTGCTCTCCCGCATTACACTGTTTTTTAGCATCAAGTTGAGTATCGTAATCATCTTTTTCAACCAAGCTTAAATTAACCCACAGTTCGGACTATAGAGCCCCGTTGTCTCGGCAGGTCAGTTAAGGAAAAACTTTGCCACGCATTGTTGATCTCACTGGCAAAGACATTCGCCTGAATCCCAGATGAAAGGTATTCTCAGATAGTTGACAGGTTTTATAATGTTGTGTGATATCATCTTGTGCATTCGTTTGCGTATTAGTGGTAGGTAAGGAAACATGAGAAAAGTCGTTTATGTTTGGTTGTCGCTCCTTTTAGTTAGTTGGAAGGTGAGTGGTGAAGTCCCAGAGATGAATGACCAAAACGGCTATGTTGAGCCTTTTAGAATGTTCGACAATGTGTATTACGTTGGAGATAAATGGGTATCGTCGTATGCCGTAGAGACTGCGGAAGGGATTGTTATTATTGATACACTCGATTTTCCTTATTCTAAATGGATACCGATAAATCTAGCAAAGCTAGGGTTGGAAGATAAGGCGGTGACACATATATTTGTTACCCATGGTCATTCCGATCATGCGGGAGGAGCACAGTTTCTTCAATCCAGGTATGGGGCCAAGGTGGTAATGACCTCTAAAGGCTACGAACTAGCGATAAAACAGGCACAGAAAAGCAATGGTAAACATCAGTTTTTACCACCTAAGTTAGACGTGGCTGTAAAAGACGGGCAGGTTCTGACCCTTGGAGAGGAACAGTTTAAGTTTTATATTACACCAGGTCATACCGAAGGTGATTTCTCTTTGGACTTTATGGTGAAAGAGAGTGGCAAACTTCATCGCGCATTTGTTGTTGGTGGGCATAGTCTCAATGCGCAATCACCGACGTTAGTAAATCAGTTCTTCGATAGTATGACTAGAATCAGAAAGATTGCTTCACAGCCACCCGAAGTAACCGTCAACTTGTCCAATCATCCTCACAAAAATGATCTGTTTATTAATCGTGACAAACGTGAGCTTGATGGAACGACAAATTCATTTATAAGTCAGAGCAACTTCTTTAAGTTCTTAGATCAACAAGAGGCGTTAGCAAAAGAAAAGCTTACCCAAGCGGCCAAATAATTAAGCCATTTGTTTTATCTTGTTGTACGTGCTCTCTGACGCGCAGAGCACATGAGGGTTCGTAGTGTATTCTGTTTGTTAGCAAGCGTTATGTCGCTAACGGACTTTTGTGACAGATAGGTAGTATGAATAATAATCAGGCAATAATAGAGTTTCTTGCGATGTCAGGTATTTTACCTCTCGCGGTATTTGTTTTACTGATCATGGGGGGGATAGGCTTAGTCTTGTTATTCGTTTTCGCTGTTTCAAAAACCAAAACGGATAGTAAATCAAGACAGGACGATACTGAGTATAAGAAGTTGGAGACGTACTATGATCCCAGGCTGCCTGAGCGCTCGTGCCCCAACTGCTCAGGCAGGATTAAGAAAGGTAGAGTTTTATGCGATAGCTGTGGGAAATTGGATAACAGCTTGGTATCAATATAGCCAGTTGTTCAAGCGTGACTTGCAACGCTTATAAATACAAAGAAAGGGCTCGTCAACTTTTGTGATATTTGCCTAACAATCAACTGTCACAGTTTCGCAACTCTCGGCATTCTGGGTTTTAATCAACGAAAGAGATAAGATTTTATGTATAAAGTTGGCGTGGTTTTGTTTGATGATTTCACTGATGTAGACTTCTTTCTTATGTATGATTTGCTTGGTCGGACAACCGATAGTTGGACGGTGAGCATACTGGGAACTCAGCCTGAACATCATTCCCATCTTGGTATGAAAGTTAAAACAGACGGACATATTTCAGAGGTGACGAATCAAGATGTCGTTCTTATCACCAGTGGTAAACGTGGTATTCCAGCCGCGATGAAAGATGCCGAATTTATGTCATCGTTGAGCCTTGACCCAAACAAACAGCTAATCGGTTCGATTTGTGCTGGTTCATTCATCCTTCATGAGCTCGGTTTACTAAATGGTAAGCCGTTGACGACCAATCCAGACGCTAAGAGTGTTCTGCAAAGTATGGGAGGAGACGTTCAGGACTTACCTCTCGTAGTAGAAGGTAACATTGCCACTGCCGGAGGTTGTCTTTCACTGATGTATCTAATCGGTTGGGTGGCAGAACGGCTGTTTGACTCAAGTAAGAGAAAAGCTATTCAGAATCAATTAATTCCAGCCGGGCAGCTAGCGCTTTTTGAAGAGCTCATTGCTACAACTATTCAATCGGCTGAGTTGAAAAACTCGCAGAATAAAGCGTTGAGTAGTGATTTGTAACACTTGGCACTATGCCCATAAGGAGAAACAGATGACCATACCAATTCAATCTGAGCTTTATGGCTATGCCCAAGGGGCTTACTTTGCAGATAGCTTTTCTCGTCAGATCCCATATCAAGGTCAGACAGCATTAGATATCTATCTGGAGGTAGCGAAACAAACACCCGCTTGGGTCTCATTGTTAATGGCAATGAGAAACCGCATTGTATCCATGCTCGGACTAAAGCACTTAGGTCGATTGCAGGATGCAGCAACAAACACGTCTAATCCAGAGCCAGGTGAGCGACTAGGCATATTCACATTAGTAAGTAACAACGAGCATGAAATTGTTCTTGAGGATAGCGATAAGCACCTCGATGTTAGAGTATCGTTTCTACTTGATGTAAAAGGTGATGATGTTACGGTTCATGCCACGACGGTGGTACATGTACATAATTTGTTTGGTAGAGCTTACATGTTATTCGTCGCGCCGGTTCATAAACTGATAGTCCCAAGCTCATTGAAAACCCTGACTCGGGCATATTAAGGCGTTGGAACAACGAGTCGATAAAGTAAAAGGATAGTTATGGTTGTACTCAGAGAAATGCGTCAGGAAGAATATCCGGCCTATTGCCAGTACTTTATTGACGATTACAGTCATGAAATCGCTAAAAACTACGGTCACTCGATGGAGCTTGCCATTGAGTTAGCTGAGAAAGACCTACATCGTTGTTTTCCTAATGGACTGGACAGCAAAGAACATTCGCTGCTCTGTATCGATGCTGAAATACATGGGCAATCATGCCTGGTTGGTTATCTGTGGCACTCGGTCAATGCAGAAGATAAGTCTACGTTTATCTATGACTTTTATGTGTCAGCTGAGTACAGAGGCTTGGGCTACGGAACTGAAGCAATATCTGTTCTGGAGGAACAATTGCAAGAGCGTGGTATTGAGCAAATAAAGCTAAGAGTGGCTTATCACAATGAGCGAGCTCTCAAACTGTACCAGGCAGTAGGGTTTGTTATTACTGGCTTCAACATGTCTAAAAAAATGGCCAAAGCCGTCAGTAACTAACAAAGACACGCGGGTTCCTCTAAGTTGAATGTCTCTGTCCAACAGTTAAGAGACAATTTGCCTGTTAATTGCGACCTTACTACCATGCTTTAAATTTATTAATCCATTAGTTTCATAATCTTGTGTGGTGGTGTTTGCTGAACTATTGGATCCAAGTTGGCGCTCAGCGGGCTGATTGAGCTTACACTTTGTCGATACGGGCATTGGTTCGGATGATTGCGGCGATCGGTCTTAGGTAGACGTCAATCGAAAAACAGAGAATTTATAATGGAATGTGCTATTCAAGTTATAGGTTGGCTAACCGTTGCCCTTTTAATTGCATACCTTGTATTACTGCTACTGGCAAAAGTACTCACTTTTAACAGTAATAATCAAGGCATTGAAATGCCGCAGTTAATACCCGTGACCATTCAGACCAAAAACCAGCCTTCTTTCTTACATAAGTTGGTTGTTTTTGTCACTCAGAGCAGGCAATGGGAGCTGGCGGATAACTGGACTTATAAGCTCAATGACGAAGTCACATTGGTGATAGAAAAAGGCTTCATCTTTGATGGTGCGTCAATCCCGAGAATCTTCTGGGCGATACTGAGTCCAACGGGGTTACTCCTTATTCCGGGGCTCATTCATGATTACGGTTATCGATACGATCAGATATGGAAACTAGAAGATAACAACCAAGTGAGTGTGTATGCCCAAGGTAATGGTAAAGCTTATTGGGATGATTTATTCAGAAAAGTGGGTAACGATGTCAATGAAGTCGGTTTAGTTAACCTTATCGCAAGGCTCGGTGTAGCATTGGGTGGAGGTGATATTTGGGACAAACATCGTAAGCGAAATAAGCAGCCTCAAAAGCCTGTGTTTTGATAACCAAATTGTGTCGCGATGTCACTTTCCTCGACGACTCGCAGCATAGTGTTTAAGGCAAGGAGGAAAGTACTGATAGTCGGCGCTAATGGATAGTTTGGCCGTCACACTACTCGATAAATACAGCGTGGCGTTTAGGTGATAATTAAAAATATGACAAGGAGTTATCTTATGTCTCACTCTCAGGCGACCTGCTTGTGTGGTGCAGTAAAAATTACTGCGCAAAACGTTAATCCCAAATTCACAGTGTGTCATTGTCAGTCATGTCGAACCTGGGGTGGTGCGCCATTCTTTGCGGTAAAGTGTGGGACTCAAGTGAAACTGGAAGGCGATGACAAAATAAAAATGTATCAGTCGTCCTCTTGGGCGTCGCGAGGGTTCTGTTCAGAGTGCGGAACGCATCTGTTTTATAAGTTCAAACAAACTGGCGAGTACAATATGCCTGTCGGCCTATTTCAGAATCTAGAAGGGTTAGAAATGGATATGCAGTATTTTAGTGACATGCGTCCGAGCTATTACTGTTTCGCTAATGAGACAAAAGAAATGACCACCGAAGAAATCATGGCTTACTTTGCCGATAAGGTGTAATTATTCAGCCTCAGTGGTAGAGTTGCTCTGACGTTATTTGCTGTGATGCAGCTATTTGAAATTTAAGATTTATTATAAGAGACGCAAAATGTACAAGAAATTAGTTATTCTTTGTCTTCCAGTATTATTAGCGGCGTGTGCTGCTCCTAAATATACCGTTGAACCGATATCAGAAGAGAATCAGAGTAAAGAGATTACTATTGTCAAAGACAATGCGACTCGAGAAATATTCTTAGATTCGATGCAGGAATGGTGTCTGGATACAGCACATAAATGCACTGTTGTTAGCGATGGAACGACGCCTAAGAGCTCTGAACTTACACTGACTTATGTGTCACGTTGGAGTTGGGATTTCAGAACCTTTATTGCGGATGCAAAAGTGAAAGCTTACAAAAATAGCAAAAAGGTCGGCGAAGTTGAGTTTAAGGCACCGAATAGTGCAAACTCGGATAAGTGGGGAGACGACAGCAAACGCATTATCGCGATGATGGATTTACTATTTGGAAAACAAACCGTCAGTGAAGCTCAGTCAAAAATTAAATCGGGTCAGATGTGACCATATAACAGTTAGTCAATCGTGAACCCAACATTTGGCTGTTAGCTAGAGGTTGGGTTTGGTATTGAAGGTACGATCGCTTTGGTTTGATAGTTGCTCTATCGACATCCTGTGTGGTCGTTCAAGCTTGCGAAAACTCAAAGGTAAATATGGCAGTTTTAGACATTCTTACGGCACCCGATCCAAGGCTTAAAGTGACAGCGGAAAAGGTACAGGATGTATCGTCGGTACAGACGTTGATCGATGATATGTTGGATACCCTATATGCGACCGATAACGGTATCGGGCTGGCAGCAACTCAGGTTGGTCGTAAAGAAGCGGTGGTGATTATTGACCTGTCAGAAAATCGCGATGAACCACTTATTTTGGTCAACCCTGAAGTAGTGAGTGGCAGTGACAAAGCGATGGGACAAGAAGGCTGTTTGTCTGTGCCTGATTACTATGCCGATGTAGAACGTTTTACTTCAGTAGTAGTGTCTGCATTGGATCGTGAAGGAAACCAAATCACGCTCGAAAGTGATGACTTTCTCGCTATTGTCATGCAGCATGAAATCGATCATTTATCAGGTAACCTTTTCATCGATTACCTTTCTCCCCTTAAGCGCCAGATGGCAATGAAAAAGGTCAAGAAATACCTTAAAGCGAATGCCTAGTCCCATAGGGCATAGCGATAACAAGCCTCAATTATGTAGCTACGAAATTTACTTCCATTACCTGTTCTTGGTTGATTATTTCGTGGCGACTCAACCAAGTGTCCTGAATGACCGAGGAAGAGCACTTTAATGAACGGTTGTGTTTAATGAGGTCGAAATGTGCTTCATCAGTGGCACAACACTCAGCAACAAGGAGGAAGTGAGTGAAAATAGCGGTTTTGGATGATTATCAGGATGTAGTAAAAACGTTAGATTGTTTCGAGTTATTGTCAGGGCATGATGTAACCGTCCTCAATAAAACACTGAGTGAACCAGAGTTAGTTGAACAGATTAAAGATTGCGATGCTGTTGTGTTAATCCGGGAGCGAACCGTGATTACCGAGTCGCTGCTCTCTCAGTTGCCGCAACTAAAGTTAATTAGCCAGACGGGTAAAGTAAGCAACCATATCGATGTTCAACTGTGTGAGAAATATGGTGTACAAGTTTTGCAGGGACGAGGCTCTCCTGTCGCTCCTTCCGAGTTGTGTTGGGCGTTACTTATGGCTGCGAGTCGTTATATCCCAACCTATGTCGCTAACTTGCAAAACAACCAATGGCAAAACTCAGGCGCACTAGGCTTAGGCCGCACTTTAAAAGGCTTAAAACTTGGAATTTGGGGCTATGGAAAAATAGGGCAGCGGATTGCTCAATATGCGAGAGCGTTTGAAATGTCCGTAGTGGTATGGGGAAGCGAGGGTTCTCGCGATCTCGCCCGTGAACATGGCTTTGAAGCTGCAACATCCAAACAGGCATTTTTCGCGGACACAGATGTGGTGTCGTTGCATTTACGTCTCAATGAAGTGACGAGAGGGTGTGTGACTGCCGGAGATTTACGTTTAATGAAGCCCGATTCTCTATTTCTCAACATCAGTCGTTCGGAACTTGTGGAGAGAGGGGCTCTCTACAAAGAGCTTGTTGAGGTTCCGACCAAACGTGCTGCCATAGATGTGTTTGATAGCGAGCCGGCGTCTCACGATTCAGAGCCTCTACTTTCACTGTCTAACGTTACTGCAACCCCTCATCTCGGGTATGTCGAACAGAATAGTTATGAGCTCTATTTCAAAATAGCATTTGAGAATCTTCTCTCCTTCGGGCAGGACGCAGTGTAAACGGAACATAGATAAATCTAACCAGAAAGGAGTTCGGAACAGATGATACGTAACTTTTATACCTGCGATAAAGAGGTCGACCACAATAGCCATGATGGCGAAGGTTCAATTGATATCTATCGAGCCTTTAGACGCAAGGATTTTGATGGTGCGTGGGATTTTGCGATTCGTGTTGTGATGCCACCAGGAAGCTCGATGGGCGAGCACACCCATGGTGACGATGAAGAAATGTACATCGTCTTAAAAGGTGAAGGAACCATGATCATTGAAGGGGTAGAGAGGCCTGTCGTTGCGGGAGATATGATCGTCAATAAACGTTTTGGTACCCATGGTTTAATCAATACCTCGGACAGTGAAATAGAGTTATTAATCATTCAGGCAAGTTTAAAGTAACTAACCCTATCCATTGCCACTAGTCGTTGTATGGCAGGGTAAATTGATGATGAAAGCGAGAGACTAAGCCAGCGTTACTTCACTCGGTACTTGCTTAAAGAAAAATAGGAACAAGGCGAGACAGTAAATTTCCTTTTTTGAGTTCGGTTATTAAATTGTGAGCTGTCTGAGATGTTACGTTATTCAATACTTACCTGTTGTCTATTAAGCTAGCGATATTCTGTGTCTTCAGCCGTTTAGAGAAAGTTGCAGTGAAAATAGGAACTCATGTTTGATGTTTCCATCTCTTTTTAACTTTAGGTTTCATATTTACTCTTTAGCGATAGTAAATCGACATGAGTAACCGTTATGAAAATCGAACATATCGCAATATGGACCAAGCAGTTAGAGGTATTGAAAGAGTTCTATATCAAATACTTTGATGCCACCGCCAACGAAAAATACTTTAATCCGAATAAGGGTTTTTCGTCATACTTCCTCTCTTTTGAGACTGGAGCCCGATTAGAGTTGATGGAAATGGAAGGCATTCCAGAATCCAAAGATGATCTGTACGACCAGTTTACTGGCTTGATTCATTTTGCGTTTTCTCTTGGTTCAGAAAAAGCAGTGGATCAATTGACTGACCGTTTAGTTGGTGATGGCTACGAAAAGCTTGATGGACCACGACGCACTGGTGATGGTTATTATGAAAGCTGCATTTTAGATCCAGACGGTAATCGTATCGAACTCACGGCTTAAGGCAAACTTGTCTGTTTGACAGCTAACGCTTAGCATTGATGCCTATAGCCAGATTAAAAGGATAAAAGATGATTCAGTGGCCATGTGTGTTGAAGTTAGATGGTGATGCAGAACTGATCTTTGTTGCGACAGAAAGAGAGTTGGAAGATGAACTCGACGCTCTGATTTGGGATGATTCTGACCACTTGATTGACAGCAAAGGGCAGCGCTACCTGATTACACAGCTAAGTGGAAAAACCCTATTTGAGCGTGTTGATGGTCAACTATCTTTGCAAGTTGTCACTGAACTCATCCAAGAACACGAGTTTTCAAAGGCGGAGGTCTGCCTGACAAAAATTCAGTTCCTGTCTGTGAGAGAGGCAATTTTGTCATTGGCCTAATTGTTTAACGAGAGAATGTGAAAGGGTATACGATGAGTTCTGGAAACATTAAAAATGTCGTTTTTGATATCGGCAATGTGATCGTGCGTTGGGCTCCTTTAGAGATTGTCAGGCTCACATTTGGAGAGGTGGCAGCCTCCGAACAACTGGCTAAGTCTATCTTTCAATCTGACACCTGGATGGCACTGAATAAAGGCGCTATTTCTGAATCTGAAGCGAAGGCGCAGTATAAGCAGGCTCTTGATTGGTCTGATTTGGAGTGCGAGCGCTTTTTCTATTACGTAAAGCAGAGCCAGATTCTGGTTTTTGGCTCTGTGGAACTGCTAAAGCGTGTTAAATCCGCAGGCTATAAAGTTTATGCGTTGACAGACAATGTTCATGAAATTGTCGCACACCTTAAGTCACAGTATTCATTCTGGCCGCTATTTGATGGCGCAACGGTTTCTGCGGACTTAGGATTACTTAAACCTCAGCCAGAAATCTATCAGTCGTTGCTTTGTCAGCATAAGCTCCAGGCTTCAGAAACCGTTTTTATCGATGATATGCCATATAATGTCGCGGGAGCGAAAGAGCAGGGTATCTCAGCCATTCAATTCGAAAACTCACAGCAGTGTGAAGCCGAACTAAAGGCACTTGGCCTATCATTTTAAATGATTAATAGCCTCATTAGTGAGGCTATTATTTTAGAGATTATAACGCTCGAATCTTAACGATTTCTTCGCTTGAAATACCAAGAGACTCCAGGAACTTTTGGTGTTCTAAAGGCTCTAATTGTTCAAACTTTTGATGCCATTTCACCATATCGTTTTCAGTGAATCCTGCGGCAACCATGATTTCTACCCAACGTTGTTTATTCACAATATTATCCTCTAATAGACTCGGTTCTTGAAGCAACACGACAACGGCTTTTTGTTGTGCGCGTAAGTTTTGGATTTCTCTTTCCAGTTCATTGAAATGATCTTTCAGAATCTGGCTTTGAGACTCTCCATCCCGGTTTAACAAGGCGCGAATGCTAGAGACAGACAAACCGTACGAACGATAGGAAGTAATTGCTTCTAAGCGCTTTATCTCTTTTTCGCCATACCAGCGATATCCATTCTCAGAACGGTAAGCCGGTATCAAAAGCTGTTCTTTCTCGTAATACAAAATAGTGGTACGTGATACTCCGAACTGTTTTGCGATTTGGGTGACTGTTAGCATAAAGGCTCCATTGATTTACCGAGTGAGCAGCATGAACCCTAGCCCTATAGACGGGTCAATAGACTTATTGTATATCGATTTCACCGACAGAATATCAACAGTGTCGCGCTCGAAGCCAGGTCGTGTTCTTTTGGTGGTGTAGACGAATGATCTTGATGCGGATGAATACGTAAGACAGGTGAGTTTTTAAATAACATCAGAGAGTTATGAGGTCATTATGAATCGCATTAATCCAGCAAAGCTCGCCAATAGTAAGTGGACTGCCGTCAGTCCGCTTAATAGGGAAAAGCACTTTCTGGTGTCGGAAGTCGAGTTTGATGAACAAGGTCTGGTTACCTTGTGTAAGGTCGAAGCCGTTATTTCCAATACAGAATACTCAATTGACTGGAAAGAACTAAAAAACCATCACAAATGGGTTCAGGGTTGGAAATAGCACATCTCAGAGCAGTCCCATCATTTTGCTCTGAGATGGCTCATTTCAATAACTCGGTGTTACTCCCAGAATTTCCACCACTTTTTACTGTTCTCTTCTCTTTGTGCCTGACCTTTTTCAGAACCTTTACCGAGTTCTTTCTGAACTTGATTTGCCTTTTTCTCTTTTTGTTTTTCCAGTCCGGACTTCTTGTTCTTCAGCTTCTGTTTATATTCCTCAAGGTCGTCTTGCTGGTCTTCAAGTTCCTCAAGCTCACGTTTAAGCTTGTTCTTGTCTTTTTTGCTCTTAGCTTTATTGGCCTTATTTTTCTTCTCTTCGATTAGCTGTTTAAGGTCTTCTTCTTGGCCTTCTAATTCCAGTTGTGCCTTATCTACATCGGCTCTAGTCTTGATTTCTTCTAAGTCAGGCTTTCCTTTACCTGCCCATTGCGGCTTTTCAGCCAAAGCCATTGGAGACGCAAATGCAATGATACTGCTCAGAGCAATGATACGTGTGATCTTCATGAAGTACTCCCTTACGATAAATTGCTTACTATTTGTATAACATGGACTTGTTACAACTGAAAATGTATTGTCTTTGATATTGAGCGGTGTGATGGTCATAAGTAGTTAATCACGTTTAATGCTCTTCATTGTAGTGCAAATTCAGTAGGCGACATGCGAGTAAATATCAGAGCTGCACAGGTAAGTGAATTAGAAAACATTCACGCCTTAGTTATTTCAAATAATGAGTGGACTAAATTCAATGGTCCTTATTTTCCATATTCTCCGCCAACATTAGAGCAGTTTGAGAAATCTTCATTTCAGCGCTTGTTAAGTGGTTCGGATCTACAACTGATCACTGTTGATGATATTCCCGTCGGGACAGTTAGCTGTTATTGGGAATGTGAGCAAACGCGTTGGTTAGAGGCCGGTGTAGTGATATACGACCAGGCATACTGGGGAAAAGGTATCGCCGCGTTAGCTTTACCTCTCTGGGTGTCGTATCTGTTTGAACATAAAGAGATCGAAAGAGTTGGCCTCACGACTTGGTCAGGCAATCCGCGAATGATGGCATTAGCCTTAAAGCTTGGTTTCCAACAAGAAGCACGTTTGAGAAAAGTACGCTACTACCAGGGAAAATATTATGACTCAGTCAAATATGGTGTTTTGCGTTCAGAGTGGCCTATTAACTAATTGATATGCTTATTTTCTGCGTGAGTGCAAAGGTATTTATATAAGCATTTGATTTCTTATTTTGAGCTTTTTACCATTGAGTCTCTATTTATTTGTAAAGACAAGGAGCGTCAATGAGAACAGCTGCAATACTCGGCTCAATATTAGGTTTACTTGTATTAACTGGTTGTGTCGCTAAGGTTAACCCTGAGGATGTTAAATATCAGCATTATTTAGCTAAGCATGTTGATTTAAGTAGCGATGCAGAGTCGATGGTGTCGGGGATAGGTGACGAGTTTAGTATTGAAGATAGAATTTATGTTCTGTCCGTTGCTAACTGGGATCATGAGTTACAGGGACGCTCAGTCGAAGTTCGCTGGGATTGGTATACCGGAGATGAGCTTCGCTATACGCATGGCCGTGATAACACGATGAAAGAACCGCCGTATCGCTTCTGGGGAAGAAAATCAGGCGTCGAGCTGGGTAAAGGCGAGCACAAGGTCGTGGTATTTCTGGATGACGAGAAAGTGGAAGAGCTGAGTTTTACGGTTCAATAAAAATTCCAATATCTGGCTATGACAAATGAGCTCGTATTTCAGAGCTCATTGAACTCTCTAAGGGTGGGTAATCAGTTGCCCTTCCTCAGTGGTTAGAATGCTGGCTTTCCCCTGTTCTACAAGCTGTGCAGCGTAAGACGGTGTGACAGTTTGCATTTCACCTTTTTCTCTACTTACTAATGCTTCCCACGCTTGGTCTCTGTATTTTCCTGCCTGGGTGTACTGAATGAGTACTTTCATAATTTCACGCTCCGGTGAGTTAAACGTGCTACTAACCTTAGTGAGTTTGCTGTGGTTATGCATCTGTTAAAAGTGAAACATTAGATTAACCAAATCGAGAGTGAGTTTTACGCTGGTCACGACTATACGACATTCTGCTTTGTCGTTAGTTTAATCACATATAATCAATGGTTTATAGATTGTATTATAGTTCTGATGTATGGTTTGACTTTTTATTAAGGCTAGGAAAAGACAATGAATAAGATTAAAGCTCTCGTTATTACGTTATGTATTCTTGCGTCGCCGCTAAGTGCTGCTGACCCTCACCGGGATGCAGCATACAAACTGCTGGACTCTATGGAGTTTGATACCCTAATGTCTGAAACCATCGATGCGATGCTGGACCTGCAACTTCAGCAAAACCCAGCGCTAAGGCCGTATAAGAGTACAATGCGCGAGTTTTTCAGTCTCTACTTCAGTGGTGAGAGCCTTAGAGAGGACTTCGCGAGCATGTATGAAGAAGCGTTTACTGAGCAAGAACTGCTTTCCCTTTCTGAATTCTACAACTCGAGCATTGGCAAGAAATCGCTTGAGGTCATCCCGACTATTTCGGCTCAAGGTGCGGCGTTAGGTGAACGACGTGTTAGAGAGAACGCTCATGTACTACAACGTATGATCGAGAAAGAGGCGCAACGCATTCAGAGTTTACAAGATCAGAACTAAGACGCTTTCACTAAGCGAGTTGACATCGGATCCTGTTTGTATGAAAGTGGTTGTATGAGATTTAATCTAAAGCATCTTAACCAGCGAATTATCATCATTGCTTAGCAATGGTGGGCTTGTGTATGTTTTGAATATCTTAAACCCACCGCCAAAAGGTGGGTTTTCTGTTTCTACCTTTTGCGGAAATTGACCCTTAGAGGATTTCAAATGAAAAAGGTAGCTGTTTTTGGTAAGCCGGGAAGCGGAAAATCGGTGCTCAGCAAAACACTCGCCCATGCTACAGGTTTACCACTTCATCAACTTGACTCGATTGTTTATAAGCCCAATGGCGAGTTTGTTGATCGCGAAGAGTTTAACAAAGCTCATGACTCTATCATTGCTTTGGATGAATGGATTCTTGACGGCCTCGGGCCTTTGAGCTCTTTTCATCAGCGCTTAGAAGCGGCGGATACTCTTGTTTTTATCGACCTGCCATATTGGGTGAGCTATTGGTATGTGACCAAACGCCTGTTGAAAGGTCTGTTTGTTAAGCCGGAAGGTTGGCCTGAAGGAAGCTCCGTGCTCAAAGGGACAATTAACAGTTACAAAACACTTAGGTTGTGTCCCAAATTCTGGAATGAAGAGTTTTTATCTCAGTTAACAGCGCGACATGGCAATAAAAATGTGTACATAATCAAAACGGTATCGCAACTGAATGAGTTTGTTTTAAAACACAGTTAATAGAAAGCGAATGCCCAGTACATACTGAATTTGCAATGCAAAACAACCGTTCAGGCAACCTGGATTTTATCGGAGGAAAAATGAAATCTGCAGTAGTTGTTATTGATGTTCAGTCCATCTTATTCGACCCAGAACCTCAACCGTTTGAAGCCAAACAGGTACTCAATCGAATTAATCACATCACAGAATCAGCACGCGCTAAGTCGGTTCCCGTTATCTTTGTTCAACATGAACAAGCGGACTCAGCGATTGAATATGGCAGTGAAGGGTGGGCCTTACAGTCGAGCCTTGTGACGGAAAGTGATGATCACTTTGTGCGTAAAACAAGTCCAGATTCGTTTTTAAACACTGAGCTACAAAGTCTATTAACTGAGTTAGGCGTCGAGCGCCTTATCGTGTGCGGTTATGCGACAGAGTTTTGTGTCGATAGCACCGTTCGCAGAGCCGCAGGATTAGGATATCCAGTGACTCTGGTTTCGGATGCTCACACTACGCATGACAAACCTCATGCTAGCGGAGAGCTGATTCGGGCGCATCATAACTTTGCCTTATCAAGTATCTCAAGCTTTCCTGGTAAGACAACCGCAGTAAAAACGACTGATCTCTGGCAGTAGATACGCTAGTGAACAAACGCGTTAATTCTGGGAGTTTGTACGGAGACTAAATGGAATTTCTACTCTATCTGGCGGCGTTTTTATTAGTTGTCGTCTCATTTGCTCACTCTTATCTTGGTGAACGCTTTATTTTGTCCAGATTGTTTAAGCGAGATAACTTGCCTAAGTTGCTAGGGAGTGATGACTTTACCAAGCGTACCTTGCGCTTTGCCTGGCACCTGACCTCAGTTGCCTGGCTAGGCTTAGCCGCTATTGTGATTGTCTTGGCCCAACCAGAACTGGATAAACGTCTTATTGGTCAGATAATCGCAGCGACGTTTGCGATACACTTTTTCACTGCTCTTATTGGCTCAAAAGGGCGGCATCTATCATGGATATTGTTTGGTGCGGTGACACTTTTTTTGCTGATAGGTCAGCCATAACCGCAAATAGTTTTGATAAGGATACATCGCTTGATTAGTCACATTGATCATATTGTATTGACCGTCGCAGACATTGAGCGTTCGGTTGAATTCTATAAACGAGTTCTGCATATGGAAGAGATCTCGTTTGCTAATGGTCGCAAGGCCGTTAAGTTCGGTAACCAAAAAATCAACTTTCAACTCTTAGGCCAGGAGCCAAGAAACCGGGCTCAAGTTGGTTCAGGTGATGTCTGTCTGATAACCGAATGGACGTTAGACGAGGTACAACGCCATTTAAGTTCAGAAAATGTTGAAGTGGTTGAAGGGCCGGTTGAGAAGTCTGGTGCTAATGGTCCAATTCAATCTGTGTACTTTGTAGACCCAGATTTGAATCTGATAGAAATCAGTGTTTACTCGTGAATAGGAAATATTGATGAAATACGCTCCAATAAAAGAACAAATTTCCTTCGATGATTTCGCTAAAGTAGATATTCGCGTAGGACTGATTGTCGAAGTTAGGGAAGGTGAACAATGCAATACGGAAGTGTAAATATCGATGGTAACCAGCTTTATGCGACCGGCAACACTAGTCCTATCGATGTAAACAATATCGAGTACATGTATGTCAAACAACTCGACAAAGCCTCAAAAGCACAGAAAGCCGCGTTAATAGGAGCGGTCATATCGGCCATTGTATTTGTATTAATTCCGTTGTTAGGACTAGTGGTGTTTCCGCTTGTCGCCGTTCCTATCTATTTGCGATCTTGTGACTATGAGTTGCGAGTGTTTGTCACGAACAATACGGGCTTTGGCGCTAAAGAAGTTAGCTTACATAGCTCGAATCATCGTGACGAGTACGATAAGGTTATTGAACATGTCAAAGCGTTAAAGCAGTCCTAATCATTTCACACTATCTATGCGAATCATCACAGCGTCAGGCCGCCAATATTCGAACTCGCAGTCCATCAACTCACCATCTTGTTTGTAGTTGACGCGACAGATTTTTAATACTGGTTGTCCTTGGGCAAGGTTGAGTGCTTTGGCGACATGAGCAGGGGCAGAAGTGGGAATAACGTCAAAGCGGGAGCGTTGAGTCTGGTAGCCGAACTTGTCCTGATAGATCCCGGTCAGTGACATGGTTAAGTTTTCACTCAGGATACCCTCAAACAGTTGCGCTTTAAGTACATTCTCGACGAACAGTACCGGGCGTCCATCGATATACCTGAGTCGCTCAATGATATGGATAGCAGTAATCTGTTCTATCTCTAGAGCCTTAGCATATTCGCCTACCGCCATTTCACTGCGCACGTTAACCAGTTTGGTTTCAGCAATACGATCCTGTTCTCGAATCATTTGATGAAAATGACTACGGGAGAGAGGGTTATAGCAAATTCTTTGCGGGGACACGTACCAGCCCCGGCGCTCTTCACGATAGATCAATCCTTCTGTTTCTAGGGAAACTAAAGCGTCTTTGATGGTGATACGCGTGGTTGAAAATAGCTCACTGAGCTCTCGCTCTGAGGGGAGTTTTTGCCCTTCCGTCATCACTCCTGAGTCAATCTGTTCTCTTAAGCGAGTTCTGATCCTTCCTAATTGGGTTTCTGGCTGGTTAGTCCCTACTGCTGTCATTGTTGATCTAGTCCATAAGTGTGTCTATGCACAATGTAAGTCGGTGACGTAACAGAAATATGACATCCATGGTTTGTCCGGCTTTTACGTAAATGAAATATAACTGCCATGGAAATACATTAAAACTGTCAAAATAGTTGCGCCAAATCGTCACATTCTCTGCCTAGGATAAATTTCGAACTTACTGACCTAGTCCAGAAGGATGGAGACAATGAAAACTTTGCTAAGTCGTTCAACTACTATTTCTGCAAAGCAAATCGCGCCAGCTGCTCTGATGGTAGCAACGCTATCAGCGCCAGCGATGGCAAAAGACGCAGACCTTGAATCACTGATTAAAGCCGCTCAGAAAGAAGGCGCGGTATACAGTGTGGGCATGCCTGATAGTTGGGCAAACTGGAAAGATACATGGGTAGACTTGAAATCAAACTACGGTTTGAAGCATCAAGATACGGATATGAGCTCAGCGCAAGAAATCGCTAAGTTTGAAGCTGAAAAGAAAAACGCGACGGCCGATATCGGTGATGTAGGCTTTGCTTTTGCTCGCGTTGCAGTGAAGAAGGGCGTCACTCAGCCGTACAAGCCGACAACCTGGAGTGATATTCCAAACTGGGCAAAAGATAAAGATGGTCACTGGGCGTTAGCTTACACTGGGACTATCTCATTTATCTCTAACAACAACCTGGTAAAAGATGCCCCAAAATCGTGGGATGACTTACTAAAAGGTGATTACAAGGTCACTGTTGGTGACGTGGGTGTTGCAGCTCAGGCGAATAACGCTGTTCTGGCTGCAGCCTTCGCAAACGGAGGGGACGAATCCAATCTGAAACCTGCGATTAAATTCTTTGCGGAACTCGCCAAACAAGGTCGTCTCTCTTTTACAGACCCTAACATCGCTAACCTTGAAAAGGGCGAAGTAGAAGTAGCGATCATGTGGGATTTCAATGCGCTTAACTACCGCGATAAGATCGACCGTAAGCGTTTCACAGTCAATATCCCGCAGGATGGCTCTGTGATTTCGGGTTACACCACCATTATTAACAAGTACGCGAAAAATCCGAACGCAGCCAAGCTTGCTCGCGAGTACATCTTTAGTGACCAGGGTCAGATCAATCTGGCGCAAGGTTATGCCCGCCCAATTCGTACTAACGTGACTCTGCCAGAATCTGTTCAGGCAAAGCTGATTGCTAATGACCAATACAGCAATGTTCACCCGGTAACCGACTTCTCTGCATGGGAAAAGTCGGCGCGTAAACTGCCACGTCAATGGCAGGAAAGTGTGTTAATTCATCAGCAATAAGAGCCATTTACTATGAACAATAAGGTTATCCTTGTTGTTCTGGATGGACTCAATTATCAGGTAGCCCGCGATTGTATGGGCTACCTTAATGGTCTTCTGGAACAACGCCACTCTAATCCCAATATGCGTGCAACGCTTTATCCGCTGATGTGCGAACTGCCATCACTCTCTCGACCGCTTTACGAATGTATCCTCACTGGCGTTCGTCCTGTCGAAAGTGGTGTGGTGAACAATGATGTAGTGCGCCTGTCCAATCATGATTCGATCTTTAGTCTGGCTAAATCGCAAGGCAAAGTCACCGCGGCGGCAGCATACCACTGGGTGAGTGAACTTTATAACCGCGCACCTTATGAGCCAGTACGAGACAGATTCACTAACGATGAAAACCTCAATATTCAGCATGGCTGTTTCTACCATTGGGATCATTACCCGGACGAGGCACTGTTTTTAGACGCTGAACATCTGCGTCGTACTTATCAGCCTGACCTGTTACTGATCCACCCTATGAACATTGATGACATGGGGCATAAATTTGGCCTGGATTCTCGTCAATACCGTAATTGCGCGCGTGGTGTCGACATCATTCTCTCTAACTATATCGAGCAATGGCTTAACGATGGGTATCAAATCGTCGTGACCAGCGACCATGGTATGAACGATGATCTGTCTCATGGTGGAATCTTACCGCAGGAGCGTGAAGTTCCTCTGTTTGTGATTGGCGATAAATTCACGCACCAAGAGTGCCATGTTAAGCAAACTGAGTTGTGCGGAACGATTTGTCAGCTACTCAATATCAACCATACCAAACCTTACCCTCAGGAATTGTTAGCACTATGAGCAGTTCTGTTATAACTCCTGGCTCGAACGAGTCTGATTGTGTAAAACCTAAATCTCGTTCATGGCTTCAACGCATAAAACCTGTTTTTTGCCTGATCCCATTCGTTGTGTTTTATTATCTGTTTCAACTTGCACCTATGATTTGGGTGTTAATCAATAGCTTTATCTATGACGACCAATTCGCTCTGGATAACTATTTCGAAGTGCTTGATTCAGCCTTTATGATGCAGGCTTTTGGTAACAGCTTGTGGTTGTCGGTGTGGTCGAGCATTGTTGGCCTTGGCATTGCTACCTTGCTGGTGTCATCGCTGCGCCGCGTGGATTCGAAAATTCGTGACGGAGTTATTGCGTTCACTAACATGAGTAGCAACTTCTCCGGTGTGCCACTCTCTTTCGCCTTCATCATCATTTTAGGCACCAATGGCGCAGTTACCTTACTGCTCAAACAGTATGGCTTACTTGGTGATTTTGACCTCTATGGCAAGTGGGGCTTATTAGCGATATATGTCTACTTCCAGATCCCGTTGGCGGTATTGCTACTATATCCTGCTTTTGATGCCCTGAGTGATGACTGGCAAGCGGCGGCGGCTTTGCTGGGAGCGAAAACGTCTCAATACTGGACTAAAATAGCGTTGCCTGTTCTTTCACCCGCGCTATTTGGCACCTTTATCATCTTAATTGCCAATGCAATTGGTGCCTATGCCAGTGTCTATGCTCTGACGTCTGGTAACTACAATGTTATCACCATCCGTATAGCGAGTTTAGTGTCTGGTGACCTGTTCCTGGAGCCCAACTTAGCCGCGGCGATTTCTGTGATTCTCATGTTACTGCTCGCATTCATTACCATTATTAACCAGTGGCTTATCTCTAAAAGCTACGCAGGCAGGAAATAGTTATGCTCGACGTTAACCCTAGATTTCATAAAGCCGTTGTCTATTCGATTGTCGGCATCATGCTAATCCCTATCGTTGCCACTTTAGTTTATTCCCTGTCATCTCGATGGGGAGCAACGATTGTTCCAGATGGCTTTACTTTCGATTGGTATATCAAGCTGTTGACGGATCCACGTTTTCTGCAGGCCTTCGGACGTTCGTTGTTTATCTGCATCGCATCGCTCTTGCTGAGTGTAATCCTGATCTTACCCGCAATATTCGTCGTGTTTTACTACTTTCCCAAGCTGGATAGGGTAATGAATATTGTTATTCTGTTGCCATTTGCTGTACCGCCAGTGGTCTCTTCAGTAGGCCTGCTTCAACTGTATGCGGACAGCGAGATTTCACTGATTGGTACGCCATGGATTTTAATCGGTACCTATTTCACTATCGCGTTGCCATTTATGTATCGTGCGATATCAAACAGCTTCGAAGCGATTAATCTTCATGACTTGATGGACGCCGCTCATTTGCTTGGTGCGAGTACCACTAAAGCCTTCTTATTGATCATCTTACCTAATTTGAAAAAAGGACTAATGGCTTCGCTGTTCCTTTCATTCTCGTTTCTTTTAGGCGAGTTCGTGTTTGCCAATATTCTGGTTGGTACACGCTATGAAACGCTACAAATCTACTTATACAACATGCGTCAGACCAGCGGTCACTTCACTTCAGCTCTGGTGATGACTTATTTCCTGTTTATTTTCTTACTGACTTGGCTGGCAAGTCGTTTTAGCCGAGGAGTCAATTAATGAGTTATGTAACTGCAAACAACCTGACCAAGCGTTTTGGTCACAACACGGTATTTGAACAGATTCAGTTCAGCATAGAGCAAGGAGAGTTCATCACCTTGTTGGGGCCAAGTGGTTGCGGTAAATCAACCTTGCTGCGCAGCCTAGCAGGTCTCAATCCAGTTGATGGTGGTGAGATCTGGGTTAACGGCGAAGAGATCACGCATCAGGTACCTCAAGAGCGTGGCATTGGCATGGTTTTTCAATCCTACGCGTTATTTCCAAATATGACGGTAGAAGGCAACGTTGCGTTCGGTTTAAAGATGAAAAAGCTCTCTGCGGACGAGATCCAGCGTGAAGTGGCAGAAGTCATTGAGCTGGTGGATCTAAAAGGCAAAGAAAAGCATTATCCCCATCAGCTTTCAGGTGGACAGCGCCAGCGCGTCGCCCTCGCTCGTGCTCTGGTGGTTAAACCGCGCATTCTACTGCTGGATGAGCCGCTTTCTGCCCTTGATGCCAAAATCCGTAAACATCTTCGTCAGCAGATCCGCGATATTCAAAAAGAGATGAACTTAACCACCATCTTTGTCACCCATGATCAAGAGGAGGCGATGATTATGTCTGACCGTATCTTCCTGATGAACAGAGGGGAAATTGTGCAGGCTGGTACACCAGAAGAGATTTACACCCATCCGGCGAATGAGTTCGTTGCCAGTTTTATGGGTCATTACAATCTGGTTGAAGCGAATAAAGCGAAGCAGCTTTTCAATATTGAAACCGAATGGAAAGTAGCGATTCGCCCTGAATCGATTTACGTCAAAGAGCATGGCCGCCAGTATGGTAATCATATCTCGGCTCCACAAGTCGCCACCATAGAAAACCACCAACTGCTAGGTAACGTAATTCGCTATCAAGTTAAGGTCGATGAATGTGAACTGACCGTGGATCTGCTTAACCGCTCATCAGAACGCTTACTGGCAAATGGCAGTCAATTAGAGTTACTCTTTAACCTAAACGAAATTCAACCAGTGAGAGCGTAATCATGGCTAAACCTTTGTATGTCTTCGATATGGATGAAACCTTAATCAACGCTGACTGTGCCATGATTTGGAATCAGTTTATGGTTGAGAAGGGCATCGCAACGGAGCCTGATTTCCTAGAGCAGGACAAACGCTTAATGGCCCTGTATGCCAAGGGTGAGATGGATATGGAGGACTATCTGGAGTTCTCTATGGCTCCATTGTTGGCTCTGCCTATTGAGCAAGTCAATCTGCTGGTTGAGGAGTGTGTTGAGCAACATATTCTCGCCAAGCAGTTTTCTCAGTCAAAAACATTGATTGATCAACTCAGGCGTGACGGTATTGAGATGGTGATCATCTCTGCCAGCGTCACCTTTTTGGTTGAAGCGGTTGGAAGGCGTTTGGGAATCCATACCGCTCTTGGTATCGACCTGGTTGAAGATTCCAGTTGCTACACCGCCGAGATAAAAGGGGTGCCAAGCTACAGGGAAGGCAAGGTCACACGCTTGAAACAGTGGTTAGAAGCGCAGCCAGAACAGTATTCAGAGATTCATTTCTATACTGACTCAATCAATGATTTACCGTTATGTGAGTATGCTGACTACTCCTATCTCGTCAATCCATGCCCGCGCCTGAGAGCACAAGCAACTAGGCCCAACTGGCAGATATTGAACTGGAGTTAAGCTAATAGAGAAACAACGACCTAACGCTAGTTCTTTTGCCTGGTGTTGGGTATTGTTTTTCTAGCGTCATGGTTTAGATTGCAGGGTTATCCCTTCACAAAGTCGCAGATATAAGGATATTTAAAATGTCAGGCATAACAGAGTTAGAGCAACTACTTCGCTCAATGCAACCAAAGCTGGCTGAATCAGAGTTTGTATTTTGTACAGTGTCAGGGTCACTTCAAGATTATCTCGAACTCAACCCATTAGCGACGTTTAACGAATCGGAAGGTTTAACGCTGGTGGTGGAAAAGTCTTTAGCCGAGAAGAGTGGTCTTAGCTTTGAAGGGAGTTACAGTCAGATTACGCTGACCGTTCATTCGAGCTTAGAAGCGGTTGGTCTGACGGCAGCAGTAGCAACCAAATTAGCTGAAAAGGGTATCAGTGCCAACGTTATCGCCGCGTATTATCACGACCACATCTTTGTCCAAACCAGCAAGGCACAAGCTGCCGTATTGGCGTTGAAAGAGCTCAGTGCTTCCGTTTGACATGAGCTCTTGTTATTCCGTTATTTGCTACTCGCTGAACTCGCATTCAGCGAGTAGTGGATCATTTCACTTAAGCTTCTGACCATTTGTTGGCTGAAAATCCAGCGTCAAGCTCAGTCTCAGCAATATGGTTGGTGTAGTTAGACATTACCTTGAGGCTGGTTGCAACAATTACCTCTAGCACCGCAGCGTTAGAGTAACCTGCCTCGAAGAAGGCTGCGAGTTGCAGTTCTGTTGGCCAACCACGAGAATCGTTAATGACCGCTGCAAAGGTGCGAAGTGCTTCTAACTTAGGATCATCAATAGGCGTATTGTTACGTAGTGCTTCAATCACAGCTGCGTCGACACCTTGCATTTGCGAAATAGTTGTATGGGCAGCCATACAATATTTACAACCATTCAGGCGGTTGTTGGTCATAAGTACAATCTGACGCTCAGTTTCTGATAGTTCACCTTTGTTCAGTACATCGGTTAATTGCATATAGCCAGTCAGCATAGTTGGTGACTCTGCCATAGTTGCGAGCAGGTTTGGTATAAATCCTAACGATTGCTGAGCTTTTTTAAGTAGAGGTGCAGATGCTGCAGGCGCTGACTCAATGGAATGCGTTTTAAAAGTGCTCATTGTATTTCTCCGTTAATTTTCATGGGCTGATTAGCAGTAACTAACAAATGTCGATAGAGGATATTTGATAGTTTTTACCAATCGGTACAAATTAGCTTAATCTTGTTTGTACCGATTGGTCAATAAAAATTTAAGCGGAAATTTTGAGGCAGTATTTAAAACTATTCAAAGTTGATGCTCGACGAAGGTGTGTCGTGATGGCGTAAAAACCGGAGAAACAATAGTGGAGAGGGGGCTGATAAGGGACGTGTTAAGGCTGCGGCAGTCATAAGCCTGCCGCTAAAAAAGAGTATGTTATTGGAGCAGACGCAGGGCTTGGTTTTTAATGGTGTAGAGTGCATCAGTACTGTATGTACCGCGGGAAAGTACCCGTAAGCCAACCAATAGTGTCATTAGTCCGGACGCTTCACGTTTGGCATCCACGGTTTGTGGGATCACGCCCATTTCGAGCCCTAGAGCAATCTGTCTTTCAAAGAAGGCTTCCGTTTCTCCAAGACCTTTCTTGACAATTATCTGAATATCTTCGTCCTGATTAGGCATGTCCAAAGCGAGGTTGATGAGAAAACAGCCTTTCTTTTTTTCATCGGTAATACTTTGCTCGATCAGGCTATCAAAGAATGTCTCTATCGCTTGTAGTGGATCACCAAGTAACTCCAGTTCAGCCAGTATCTCTTTGCGCTGCTCGCGTTCGTATTTCAAAACACTCATCGTGAAGAGCTTTTTCTTGTTGCCAAACGCGTTGTAAAAACTGCCTTTCTGTACGCCTGTGGCTTTCATCAAGTCGGCAAGTGAAGTGGAATGATAACCTTTTTCCCAAAACAACTCGGTTGCGCGATCAACGGCATCATCGATATCAAACGATTTTTCCCAAGGCATAAACGATCTCGAATTCTATGTGTCTGGTATCAATTTTAACGTGCTTGTACCTAACGGTCAAAAAGCGAGTGGTTTCGTATTTACGGTCAAATAGTTTAGTCTAGGAAATCGGTCTAATAAGACATCAACTGTTGTAATATCAGGAGAGTAAACATCAATGGAAGTGACTATCGGCAATGAGGCTCAACTTATTCTTCAGGCTCAATCTATTCGCTATCAGGTATTTACCCTGGAACAAGGTATTCCGGCTGAGCTTGATCTTGATGGTTTGGACAACGAATCTTTTCATGTATTGGTAACGGATAATTCTGAACCAGTGGCAACTGCGCGTTTAACGCAAAAAGAGAGCGGTCACTCGGTGATGGCGAGAGTTGCGGTAACAGAGTCGCACCGAGGACTTGGTGTCGCCACCAAAGTTATTGAAGCCCTGATCGAACATGCCCGGTCCATCGGTCTTTGCTCAATTGAAATTCATGCTCATAGCTATCTAAGAACCTACTATGAAAAGTTCGGCTTCTTGTTTATCCAGCAAGTGGAAGTCGTAGGCGAGCATCAATTAATCGAGATGCAGCTTGGTTTAACGCATGGCTAAGCTGCATTTTTCTGCGGTCTAATTACTTGTAGCTCAAAAGACTGATACAAATGACTTAACACTTTGATGAATGTTGTCGGCAAACAACTTCGCCAGTTGCGACATGGGCTTATGAGCCGGTGTCAAAATCGCGTGGTCGAACGTCACGACAGGGGCAAAAGGGCGAAATACCACATTACCCTGTCCCCCTTTATAGAGCTTATAGCTTGCTGCGCTGATTGGATCGCAGATACAAGCGCACAATTTCTGCTCAACAAACTCAAATCCAGAAATATAGTTTTGTAACTCAAATCTAGGGCGATACTGAGCATTATGCTCTTCAAAAAGTATCCTTAAGTGCTCGTTGGCAGCGTGACGTGTGAACAGGGTTGCTAACGGTTGATTATCAAGATCGTTGGGTGTAATCACCGCTTTACTCGCAAGAGGGTGGTCGATATGCACGGCGCATACCCCTTCAAGATGAATCGGTTCAACATGAAACGAGTCGCGATCTTTTGGTAGCTCTGAATATCCAATGTCATATTGCTGCGAAGCGATCCAGTCCTGAACCATCGTTGAACTGCGCATCATCATTGACACCTCGACCTCTGGTCGATCTTTAACAAACTCTGCGATGACGTGCGGCATAAAAAACAAGGCAGCTGCGGGCATGCAGGCAATCCTCAATTTACCTCTGGTCAGGTTTTTCACCTCTGCCATCAATTGTGTAGAGCGCGATAGGCGCTCAAGAATCGCATCGGTTTCTTCTAATAGAAAATAGGCTTCCGGATTAGGGACTAAACGTCCTTTATGCCGTTCAAATAGTGCAAAGCCTAGCTCCTTCTCTAATCCGACCAGCATTGCACTGATTGCTGGCTGTGTTCGACATAAGGTTTTGGCCGCTAGTGTTACCGACCCTGATCGCATCACGGTTCGGAATGTTTCTAGCTGTTTAATCGAAATGTTGCTCATAAAAGTCTATAAGAAAAAGTTATTAGATTAGAGGAATTTTAAATTTGTTTTTATCGACTGTCACCATTAAATTAACGATGTATTTACAAATAAAACAATAAGGAAATATTACAGTGGAGCAAAAGTTTAGATATCTGCTCACCTTCCTGATTGCATCTGTAGCCTTGATGCAGTTTGTTCAGGTGGTGACGCGATATGTCTTTGAGGTCCCAATCATGGGACTTGAAGAGTCGATGGTTATCCCGACCTTATGGCTCTACATGCTTGGTGCGGTGAATGCGTCCAGGGAAGATACGCAAATCCGCGCAAACGTTCTGGAAATCTTTATTAAGACGGAGCGTGGTCATCAGATTCTGGCTCTTATCAGTGAAACAATTAGTTTGGTGATATCAAGTTGGTTGACTTACTGGGCCTGGGATTACGTCAAGTATGCCTGGAGAGTTTGGAAAGAGAGTCCAACCCTTTATATCCCGACTTTTTATCATGAGTGCTCGGTTTTCATCGGTCTACTCCTGATCACTCTCTTTATTGCAATGCATGTCGTTAAGTTAATACGTCAACTTAAGTCTCCGTCATATCAAGTAGAAAAGGCCTAAATTATGGTTGAAGTAGCTCTATTAGCAGTGGCCGTTTTGGTCATATTGCTGACCTTTGGTGTTCCATTGCCGTTCTGTTTTGGCGGTGCGTTAATGGTAATGACTTTTGTCGGCGACATGTCGATGAAAGGAAATATGATGTGGGGTGCAGGGCAACTGATGAACCCAGTACTGCTTGCCATTCCGCTGTTTGTTCTCGCAGGAACCATCATGAGTAGGAGTGGCATTGCTGCAAGTTTACTCGGCTTTGTTAATGTTTTTGTTGGTCATATCCGAGGAGGCTTAGGAATTGTTGCTTCGGTTAGCTGCGCAATTATTGGGGCGATATCTGGCAGTGGACTGACTGGTGTGGCAGCGATTGGCCCGTTACTTATTCCCGAGATGGAAAAGCGCGGCTACCCAAGAGCTTACGCTACGGCGTTGATAGCCAACTCATCGATCTTAGGTCTGTTAATTCCCCCAAGCGTCACCATGATTGTTTATGGCTGGGTCACAGACACATCAATATTAGCCTGTTTCCTCGCGACATTGGGTCCGGGCTTATTAGTAACGTTCAACTTTGCCCTAATTAATATCTACAAGGCGCGCAAATTTCCATTGATTCTGGACGAAAAGCCAACCTTGTCTGAGATGATCAAACAGACATCTAGTAAGACGTTTACCGCTGTTCCGGCACTACTAATGCCAGTGATTATTCTTGGTGGAATATACGGTGGAGTGATGACGCCAACTGAGGCTGCAGCGGTCGCCGTTATTTACGCAGTGCCAGTAGGCTTCCTGATTTACAAAGGCTTGAGTTGGAAGACTCTGCTCATTTCGGGCAAGGAGTCAGCCACAGCTGTTGGATCAATCATGTTTATGATCCTGTTTAGCTTGATACTAAGTCAGATGTTTGTGGTGGAAGACATTCCTCAGCAATTGGTTGAAGCCATCTTTGGTATCACTGAAAACAAAGTACTTCTGCTTATCTTCATCAACATCTTACTGTTCCTAGTCGGAATGGTGGTTAACGACCTGACTGCCATCATTCTTATCGCACCATTGTTGTTGCCACTGATGACAGCAATTGGGATTAGCCCCATTCAGTTTGCAGCAATTATGGGAGTTAACACCGCGATGGGTGGTGTGACTCCACCGTATGCATCGATTCTATACTTGGGCGCGCGAATTGGTGACGTCAAGTTCTCAGAAGTGGTTGGCCCGGCAATGTCATTGATATTACTCGGTTACCTACCGGTCGTGATCCTGACCTCATTCTGGTCAGAGCTATCGCTATTTCTCCCTACTTTGTTTGGTTACTAAAAGGAAATTACCATGATAAAAACAAGTATGTCTGTACCAAAAAAAGCACTTAAAAAATACACTTTGCTTGCATCACTTATTGCTGCCGCTGCGACTATGCTCCCAGCACAAGCGACAACGTTAAAAATCAGCCATGTACGCCCGCAAGGTACCGTGGTCGATAACGACATTAAACAGTTAAGCAATGAACTTAAAGCAGCGACGGAGGGTGACCTAAAACTTAGGGTATATGCAGCAAACGCGCTTGGTGACTACACCTTGGTTCAAGAGCGTATTTCTGTTGGCGCAATTGATATGGCACTACAACCAGCATCTACTTCGACCGATAGAAAGATGCAAATTGGCTTGCTTCCGTTCTTAGCGAACAATTGGGAAGAAGCTCAAAATATTTACGGTAGCGGTGCTCCTGTGCGACAGGCGATGGAGGATCTTTTCGCGAAGCAAGATATTACACTGCTTGCCGCTTATCCGGTTTACTTTGGTGGTATTTCCCTCAACCGCAGCGCAGTGGACGCGGGTAATCCAGATGTAAGTAAAGGTATTAAGTTACGTGTTCCACCAATTAAAAGCTTCCAGCTACTGGCTGATAACGTCGGTTACATTGGTTCACCCTTGCCATTCTCAGAAGCATTCACGGCAGTTCAGACTGGTGTCGTAGATGGCGTGATTGGATCCGGTGCAGAAGGTTACTATGCTTCTTTCCGAGACGTGACTAAGACGTATATTCCTTTGAATACTCACTTTGAGATCTGGTACCTGATGATTAACTCAGAGCGTTTCGAAGACCTTGACGATCAAGAGAAGAACGCGTTGGCTACAGCGGCAGCTGAGTTTGAATCTCGCCGTTGGGATGCAGCGCAACTGGATCAGAAAGCCAATGAGCAGAAACTGGTTGACGCAGGTGCGACAATTGTCGAAATGACGCCAGCACAGCTTAAATTAACAGCTGATAAGGTACGATCGACAGTTTGGCCACAAATCATTAACGATATTGGTTCAGATTGGAGCCAACCAATCCTAGAAAAAGCGCTTAACTAAACACGGCGCAGTTCAATGGGGCGTAAACACGCCCCGCATTATCTAAGTCTGAGAGAACGATATGAAACCGGAATATATAGTCGTCGGTGGAGGTGTCGTGGGCTGCGCTGTGGCTTACGGAATGCTCAAAGCCGGACATAAGGTTACTGTTTTGGACGGTGGGGACAAAGCGCACCGTGCTTCGCGAGGCAACTTTGGTCTGGTGTGGTTATCCAGTAAAGGTTTGGATGCTCCTCATTACGCATCATGGACTCGACGCTCGATTAAGCTGTGGCAGTCACTTGCTGATGAACTTGAAGAGATGACCGATGAAAACCTTAATCTGGTACAGCAAGGAGGTTATGACTTTCACTTTTGTAAGCAAGAGATGGTAGCCAAAGTTGAGCAATACCAATCTTTACGCGAGCAACTAGGCACAAACCATCCTTACGAAGTATGGGACAGAGAGCGTCTTCTTGCAGAAGAACCAGAAATTGGCGATGAGGTTGTGGGTGCGATATATGGCCCTGAAGATGGTCACGTCAACCCTCTTAAATTACTGCGGGCTTATACCAAGGCGATTCAGAATCTAGGGGGCAATCTGGTCACTGGAGTTAATGTCGTTGATGTGCGGAAGGAAAGTTCGCAACAATTCGAAGTTTTACTTGAAGATGGGACGTGTTACCGCGCGGATAAGGTCATTCTATCAGCAGGGCTGGGAGCCGCTAAACTTGGCCCCAAATTGGGGTTTGTCGCCCCAATTACGGCGCAGAAAGGCCAGGTGTTAATCACTGAAAAGCTAACGCCTAGACTCAAACGACCGTCAGGCATTATCCGTCAAGTGGACGAAGGCGGAATTCAGATTGGTGACTCAAAAGAAAATGCAGGTTTTGATGATAGCGATACCTTAGAGGTTACTGCCGCTATTGCTGAGCGTGCCATCGCAGTCTACCCGTTTCTGGCCCAGACAAAATTAGTTCGTAGCTGGGGCGCTATTCGCATAGTGTCGCCGGATGGTCTGCCAATCTATCAGCAATCTAAAACGCACCAAGGTGCTTACCTTGTCAGTTGTCATAGCGGTATCACATTAGCTGCCGTTCACAGCTATCTGCTCCCGGCCTGGCTAGAGGAAGCCGAAGATTCACCTAATTTGGAGTTGTTCAGTGAAGACAGATTCTAAGTTTCAAAGAATGGTTGTGCCTGAGGTGCAACAACAGATGGTTGAGTTTCTATGGGAAGGCAAACCATACAAGGCTGTTGCGGGGGATACGATAGCAGTGGCCTTGCTGGCAGCTGGTGTAGATCACACCCGGGAGTCGCCGATCTCTGGAACCCCGCGAGCTCCGTTTTGCATGATGGGTAGTTGCTTCGAATGCCGCGTAGAGGTGAATGGTGAATCGAATGTTCAGGCATGCATGAACTTGATTGAAGACGGTATGTCGATTCAACGTCAGAACAGCTAATGGGGGAAATCATGCAAGATAAAGTAAGTGAAGTGATAGATGTGTGCGTGATCGGAGCAGGCCCAGCAGGTATCAGCGCAGCAGTGCGAAGTGCGCGAGCCGGAGCGAGTGTCATGGTGATTGATGAGCAACCTGTTCCAGGCGGACAAATTTACCGCTCGATCAAGGAAGAGGGTCACCCCAATGGCCACATATTTGGGCCTGACTATCAACAAGGCTCCGAGCTGGTGAAAGCGTTTAACGAGGCAGACATCACCCATGTAAAGCAGGCTACCTTATGGCGAGTTGATGAGGACAATCGCATTTTCTGGAGCCAGTACGGCTCAGCAAGAAATATCACCGCTAAGCAGATAATCATCGCTACAGGAGCGTTAGAACGGCCATTTCCTTTTCTAGGCTGGACTCTTCCTGGCGTTATGACGGCTGGTGCTTGTCAAATAATGATGAAAACGTCAGGGCTGGTACCCAGTCAGGCGGTATTGGTCGGCACAGGCCCCTTGATTTACCTGCTTGCGGCTCAGATGCTTGATGCGGGAGTCGCACCTAAAGCGATTGTGGATACTCAAACGCCAGACAGTTACTTGAAAGCAATCAAACATGGTGGTGGTGCGTTCAAGGGGCGGAAAGTTCTGCTTAAGGGGCTTAAGCTGCTGGCCAAGTTGCGTAGCTCAGGTATTAAGCGCTATACCAGTGCGACAGAAATTATCGCAGAGGGTACGTCACAGGTGGAACGACTAACCTTCAAAAATCGCGGCAGCAAAGTGTCACTGGAGACACAAACTGTCTTATCTCACATTGGTGTGATCCCTAATGTTCAACTCACTAGAGCGATGGGACTCGAGCACCACTGGGATTCGATACAACTATGCTGGAAACCAACACTAGATGAGGACAATCAGACCTCTCGCAGCGGTGTGTTTATCGCTGGTGATGGCAGTGGAATTGGTGGTGCCATCGTGGCACAGCGTCAAGGTGAACTGGTAGCGGTTAAAGCTTTACAATTACTTCAAAGAAGCAAATCGGAACAGTTGAGCGCTGAGCTAACTGGCCTTAGAGCCGATATAAACAATGAGATGGCGATTCGTCCCTTCCTCGATACCTTGTATTTCCCACCTGCACAAGCATTAGCGCCGAGTGATGAAACCATAATTTGTCGCTGTGAAGAGGTAACCGCTGGGCAAATCCGTCAACAAGTAAAGCAGGGGGCTCACGGTATCAATCAAATCAAAACCTATACCCGCTGCGGTATGGGGCCATGTCAGGGAAGATATTGTGGAACGACAGTTGGTCACATTATCCATCAGGAAACGGGCTTAGCGATGGAAAAAGTCGGTTACTATCGTCTCCGTAATCCGATTAAACCGTTGAAACTTGGGGAGTTGGCAAGTTTAACTCCTTTAGAACAGTCATTTATGAACAAATATAGAAGCAAAGGAACAAGTCATGTCACAAGTACAACGTCAGTACACCAACCAGCGAATGAGCAAAGTAGTTATACACAATGAAACCGTTTATCTTTGCGGTCAGGTTGGCGTAAAGGGAACGAGTGTCGCTGAGCAGACCGCTGAGGCTCTGCAAAGAGTTGAAAATCTACTCATTGAAGCAGGTAGTGATAGAGAACACGTATTGCAAACTACGGTTTGGTTAGCGGATATGAAAGACTTCGATGAAATGAATCAGATATGGGATCAATGGTTCAAACCTGGGTTTGCTCCAGCAAGAGCGTGTGGTGAAGCAAAGTTGGCTAGCCCTGAGCTAAAAGTCGAGCTTCTTGTTACCGCAGCGGTTAAATCTGGTAGTTAATGAATCAACGAAGCTAGAACACCTAGTTAAGAAATTAACTCGAACACGATATGCCTATCACCAACGTGATGGGCATTTTTTGTCGATATGTATAGAACTAGCGATAATCCTCAGGCAGCAAAGCATGCCCTGTGCTGTCACTAAGGTAAACCAGAGCATCAATGACTCTTATCGGAGTCAATAGATTGTCTTGGTTGCAGCTATCTAACTCAAATGTCAGATAGAGCTGACTCGATTCAATTTTTACAAACAAGTTGCCTTGTGGTGCTCTATCCTGGCTCAACGCGAAGACGCCGGCGCCCAAAAAGTGAGAGCTGTTAAGATTGCGTGTTGGATAGATGTCGCATTTGATTTTGTGGGCGAGGGTTAAGAAGTCGAGCAATAGATTAACTTGATCATCAGAAACGTTATCGAGCGCGGCGATATGTGGCGCTTTGCAGAATTGCTCTAAATAGCAAATCATTTCTTCTATATCGTTGTTAAACAGCATCTTAAGTCACCTCTTTAGTCAGGTTGCGATTGTACCTTTAGAGTAATTAGTTCACAAAGTGTTTATGTCAGACTTGTAACCGAAGCTTATTTACTCGACATTGATCTCCAGAGACCACGGCAATGCTTCGTGGTGGAAGTAAATTCTAAAGGATATTGATAAATGGAAGTCCATCAGTGTGTCTCTTTCATCATGCTAAATGGCGAAGAGGTTTTGCTCGAAAAGCGCAGTGAGTATAAGAAAACCGATCCAGGTCTAATCACTATACCTGGTGGTCATATTGAAGGTGGGGAAACACCCACAGAGGCGATGAAGCGCGAAATGAACGAGGAGCTCAACGTTACTCCGATTGATTTTCAATACTTGTGCTCACTCTATCATCCCACCAGTGAAATGCAGTTAATTCATTACTTTGTTATCTCCCATTGGCAAGGAGACATTATTGCGCAAGAAGCTGAGCAAGTTATGTGGTATCCAATGAACTCAGCGCAGGTTGGGATTGATGCAGACAGAATTGCTCTGTCGGAAGTAACACGCATAGGCCGTTATCTATAATTCTATGTTAGTGATTTGTACAAGGACTGTACATCAAGTGCAATGCGCTGTTACCGAGGGAGATACATAGGTGAATAAGATTGTAATCGCTTTACTATCCATTATCGCGTTGTTTGGGGTCACCTATGTCGTGCTCCCAAACGTGACTCTGTTCAATTATTTAGTTAAAGCTGAGCGCAGTATTGCGGGACTGGAGCTAGAGCAGATCATAGTTGATGACTTACATATAGAGTATTTGCGTGGTGGAAAAGGAGAACCGTTAGTTCTATTGCATGGTTTTGGAGCTGATAAAGACAATTGGAATCGAATAGCACGCCATCTTAGTGGCAACTTTGAAATCATAGCGCTAGATATACCGGGTTTTGGAAACAGTACCAAGGATATTGATCTTGATTACGATGTTTCTTCCCAAGTCAGACGTTTGAATGAGATTACCGCCGAGTTGGGGCTGACAAACTTCAATTTAGCAGGCAGCTCGATGGGCGGATATATTGCGGGTAACTTTGCAGCGCAGTACCCAGATAAGGTCAACAATTTATGGCTAATTAGCCCATTTGGTGTGGCTAAGTCACAGACCAGTGAAATGTTTGCTGCGGTTCAAAACGGTGAAAGCCCAGTTGTGTTAGCACGAACGGATGCTGAGTTTACTAAGCTATTTAATTTCTTGTTTGTAGAGCCACCATTTGTTCCAGCCCCCGTTATTAACCACCTCGCGGCCCAAGCGTCGCTATCGGCGGAGCTGAATAGCAAGATTTTTGAACAGATACATCGGATGGAAAATGGCCAGCCTCATCCCGATTTACCTCTAGATAAGGTCATGAAGCATTATACTGGTCCTGTCTTGATTACGTGGGGTCAAAACGACCGAGTTCTACATGTATCAGGTGCTCAGGTGTTAAAGCAAATCATCCCTCAAGCCCAGATCGACGTGATGCAGAATATTGGCCATTTACCTATGGTCGAACAACCAAAGATAAGTGCCGAATCATTTGTCACCTTTGCGCAATAGTCACGTTTCAGTCTACCTACAGTGGTGAACAGACATCCTCGTTGTCGCGCATACCAGGTAAATGATTTTTTTAATGATTTTTTTAATGATTAATTTTAATTATTTATCTTGCAGGAGATATTGGCATGCATTATAACTGTATCTGTCAGTTCATAACTCCATGAATATATTAGTTTTTACTAACCTTTGAATAACATGGAGAAAAGGTGATGAACAAAAAGACTAACAACCACAGGCTAGTGGATATTTTCCGTTTTCGACGGGCTTATGTAATGTCAGACTTCAATCTTAATCATGATCAAATAACGGTTCGTGGTGACGATTACCATCTGCGCAAAATAAACAAAGTGGAAGCCCGTAAGCTGGGAATTAAAGACAATATGGTCAATGTAGTGTCGCTTGCTTTAATGCTGTCAGCGGCTACTTGGGCATTTGTTCCTCAGTTTGGTTTGTTTATGTTGGGCTTAACCTTGTTAATGGCACTGGTGTCATGGAGAAGGTATGAGCTTCGGGCTGAGTTTGCGGCTACCGACGAAACGGGTGACCATTGGGTCTCCATTGCTCGAGGTTGCAATTACAATGAATTCAGAGTGTTCCAGCAAGTTGAATCTAAGCTAGCGTCTGAGATCTAAATTAAAAGGCTTGCCTCTTAAGGGTGAGCCTTTTGCTTTTGGGGCAATGTTTTATTGTTGATTGAACATGAAACTAATTGAGTTTACGGAGGTTGCTGTGTTTCAACTGATTAAAAAGGTCGCTGTGATAAACGCTATTGCCGCAGTGACCGTTTGGCTACTGTCTCAATACGTTGAATTCTTTGCCACCAACCATTTATCAGACTTTCTGTTCTTGGTGGTGGTGGGTATCTGGATACTTGCAAAATTGATGTGGGAAGGCGGAGTGCATAGTAAAACGGTCAGGTACGATAATCCGAAGTTGGACTCGGTGTATAAGATGGTTAAAGACCACGATTTTGAGCAGGAAGAGCGAGAAAACTATCGACAAAATTACCAAGAAGGGTTTGTATTGTTTATCGCAGGTATTCCGGCATTGCTTGGATGCATCATTTTACAATTCATCTAGCTTAGGAAGAGCGACATATGGCACTGAGACCGTTTGAACCTTCACATTACCAAGTTTTGATCGACTGGATTGATTCGGACCAGCTCAACTATTTGTGGGGAGGTCACTGTTACCGCTTTCCACTTACTAAGCAACAGCTTGAGCTTCACTGTGGCAAAGATATTGTCTATCCGTTCATGTTAGAGCATAACGGTCATTATGCTGGGTTTGTCGAACTGTATCAGGAGAGGGCGGATTGCTTTCGTATATGTAGGGTCTTTATCGCACCACAGTTTCGTGGACAGGGATTATCTGGTCTCATGCTACAATTGTTGACCGACTATGCACGGTCGAATTTTATGGTATCTCAACTTAAACTGGCTGTTTTTGAGCACAACACGGTCGCCAGGCAGTGTTACCAGTCACTTGGTTTCAAAGTAGACAGAATAGAGCAGGGTACACGGAGCTACGAGGGGCAAGACTGGAATCTGGTCTTGATGAGTAAACAACTGTGTGAAATTGAATAAGCTCCACAGAACTGCGTCTATGGAGCTTAGCTTTTAGTTAGCAATATTCATGGTTAAGTTCAGATCCAAAGAAAGTCTAGACAACTTGTCTTTAAGGATTGTGCGAGTTTTTTCTAGTTCCGCGACCTGTACTTGCTGGCCTTGAGCATGTACATCAAGTCTTACGCGAAGCTCGCGTCCTACCTTGATTACGCCCGCGACTTGTAAGTCTTGTGTCACTTGTTTATCCAGTGCTGACACTTCTTCGTTTACCGCATGACAGATCTCTTCGTCTGGCTTCATCATCAGAAGTTCACGAAGTGCACCCGCCAACATTTCTAATGGCACTTTAATAAAGTAGAAAGACATTACCAGCATCATCATAGGATCCGCATACACAGCGTATTGTGCGAATGGTGAGAGTGAAACCAGCCAGGCTGTGATAAAACCAAGTGTTACCGCGACACTTAATAAGGTATCCATTTGCCACTGTTTCACTTCTGCTTCTACCAAACCAGATGAGAAGCGCTTAGATTTCTTGGCGATATGCCACCATCCATAGCTACAACCAAGGACGCTGAAGAAACCAAAAATGGTCGCAATTCCGGCATCCACTTCACGGCCACCACTCATTAATGCCTGTACCGCCGAGTAAAGCGAGTAAGAGACGATAAGTAGAATCACACTACCTTTAATGGCGATAACTAAAGGTTCTAGCATCGCTTTACCGAAAGGGAACTGACGCTTTGCTGGGCGAGCAATATAGCGTGACACAGCCAGCGACAATAAAGTGAGCAGTAAGCTGACTAGTGAATAGACACCGTCAAAAACAATGACAAGTGAACCTACCATTAGTCCGAGCACGAGGCCACCGCCCGCAAAGCCTGATGCAAGCAATGCTGAGAAGGTAAGGATTCGTTTTTCGTTAAGGCTAGTTTGGGCACACATGATGGTATCTCTTGTTTAATTTCAGCTATAGTTTTCTCAAAATAAGAGAATTAAACAATCACTATCTGGTTAACTTATGCTCTTTATGGCGAGGTGTGGAATAAAGTTTTTAATTTTCAATTAGATATGAAGGTTTTGGGCTGTCAATAATATTGACACTGACTGATGGAGGGAGCAAAAAAGATAGCCAAATATCAGCTTAGAAATCAAACAAGAACTCGTTAAGTTTGTCCGCTAGCCAAGACATACCAGGATGCTCAGCCATACCCGCAGAAGAAAACATACAGTAGTCTTCCTGAGTCAGACCGTAGGTATGTTTAATGACGGCAAGTTCTTGCTTACGAAGCAGATGACGAATTAAAGGTTCTGGCAGAACTCCCCATGCGTCTTCTTCGAGAATGGTGTTGAGCATGTAGTCAAAGCTAGAGAAACCAATATGGCGCAAAGAGAAAGGCTGCAGCTCTGGGTTATCCTTTTCGTTTAGATAAACCATCACGGCTTGCATTGCATTACGCAGCTCTTCATCTGACACTCGGCGTAGCTTGGCTAATGGGTTACTTGAACGACAGACAGACATCAGGCGGATTTTACCTAAAGGCTGAAAAGTAATATGCGGGTCATTGATTCGCTCGTAATCGACGCCAAAGGCAAAATCGACCTGAGAGGTTGCGACAAGGTTTGCTAGATCGCCACTTGAGGCAAGTACAATGTTGAATGCAGTCGCAGGGAAGCGGTTGTTTAGCCTATGGGATAAATCTTGCCACAAATCATCAGGAAGTGAGTCGTCGCGAGCGATCCAAACTTCAGCGTTAAACTTACCTGAAACCTGAGTGCAGGTTTTGCGAATACGAGCTGCAGTCACCAGTAAGTTGTGGCTATCTTTGTAGATCGCTTTACCCGCTTCAGAAAGCACTAAGTTGTTACCGCTACGAACAAACAGTTCTACATCGAGATCTTTTTCCAACGCCTTGATCGCCATACTTAATCGGGTACGGTTACATTCGAGTTGGCGGGCAGCTTCAGAAACTGAACCGGTATCGGCGACAGTGCAAAAAGCTTCGATCTGGGTAAGGTTCATCTTTTGTTCAATTTGATTAGCGACCCGTCGATATTATATCAATCTCGGCCAATTGTCTGTTTTCCGGATTGAAATGCTATTATTTTCATGCAGTTTTGATACTCTTGGGGGATGCCTGATGAATGTTGTTACAGGGAGATCATGATGGCTAATAGTTGGGACGATGTCGCGTTAGATTGGGACTCGGATAATACGACTAGCGTTTACGCGGATAAAGCTTTTGAATCACTGCAAAAAGTAGTGGATGTCAAAGGCCAACATATTTTTGATTTTGGCTGTGGTACAGGGTTACTAAGTCAAAGAATGTCTCCAACGGCAAAAGATATTGTCGCGCTCGACAGCTCTGAAGCGATGATAGAACAACTTGATAAGAAAGAGCTTCACAATGTAGAGCCAGTTGTTGACCTACTCACTCGTGGCTTGGTGGCAATGCACCCGGCATTTCGTGCGCAATTTGATTTAGTGGTTGCTTCTTCAGTCTGTAGTTTTTTACCTAACTACTCAGACGTAGCAGATATCGTTTATAGCCTGTTGGACCATGATGGCTATTTTGTGCACTGGGACTGGTTGTCTGATAAGGATGAAGTGGGTGGCATGACCATCACGCATGCACAACAGGTGCTGACCAGCGTAGGATTCAGTGAGGTAGAAATCACCACACCATTTACCATCAGTACGCCAAATGGAGAACAGACAGTGTTGATGGCAGTCGCTAAAAAATAGTGAGACCTCGGTTATTTTAAAAGCCCGGCATTGAGTGCCGGGCTTTTTACTTTATGCTACTGGCTGTGTTTGATACTGAATAACTTCATCAAGAACCCAAGGGTTAGCGATCGCCCCTTTGTTTTTGATCTCTTTGCCATGCAGGACTTGTTTGACTGCCAGCTCAACTAACTTGCCTGACTTGGTTTTTGGTATCTCACTAAGTGGATATATTTCCGCAGGGACATGGCGTGGTGAGCATTGGCGACGTAAGGTATCTTTGATGCTTGCCACCAAATGGTCGGTCAGTTCTTCGCCTGACTCCAGTTGAACAAACAGCACCACTTTCTCGTCCCCTTCTACTTGCCTCGCTACAGCAATCGAGTCCTGGATACCAGATAATTGGTTTACCTGTTGATAGATTTCAGCGGTGCCGATCCGAACGCCGCCAGGGTTTAGGGTAGCGTCACTTCGTCCATAAAAAAGCATTCCACCTAACGGGGTCATCTCAACGTCGTCACCGTGGTGCCAGGTGTTGTCAAACTTGTCCCAATACGCCTTGTGATAGCGTTCACCATCATCGTGCCAGAAACCGAGTGGTTGGTTGGGGAAACTGTTGCGACAGACTAACTCTCCGCGCTCGGAGATGATCTCATCACCTGACTCATTAAACACTTTTACATCCATGCCTAATCCGGCTCCCTGACACTCACCGCGATAAACTGGCGAGATAGGGTTGCCGAGCACGAAACAGCCACATATATCCGTACCGCCAGAGATAGACGCTAAGTGCAAGTCGACCTTGATATTGGCATACACATAGTCGAACTGCTGAGGGTAGAGGACAGAGCCTGTAGAGCAGAGGGTTTTGAGTGACTCTAATGGGAAATGACTGCTAGGGTTGAATTGGTTCTTTTCCAACGCTTCAAGGTATTTAGCAGAGGTGCCAAATAGCGTCACTTTGGCATCTTCTGCTAATTGCCATAGAACCTCACCGTTCGGATACATAGGACTACCGTCAAAGATGACCAGTGTTGCGCCACTGGCCAGTGCTGACACATGCCAGTTCCACATCATCCAACCACAAGTTGTGTAATAGAACACGCGATCTTTAGGCTGGATATCACAATGTAATTGGTGCTCTTTGAGGTGATTTAATACTGTGCCACCGACAGAGTGGACGATACATTTAGGCTTACCTGTTGTACCAGATGAGTAGAGTACAAACAGCGGGTCATTGAAGCTGATACGTTGGTAGCGTATCCCCCGAGGTAAGTAGCTCGCAAGAATGGCCTCCCAATCAGAGAAAGACTCGCAGCGATCGTCAGGAGATAGCTCGGTTTGTAGGTAATCGATCTGGCATGTGTTGACTATGCTTGGAATCGCATCAACGATCTTACGGTTTTTTTCTTCTACCTGAAATGTTTTGCCATTGAAGTTATAGCCGTTGCAGCAGAACAGGATTTTAGGCTGAACCTGACCGAATCGCTCGATCACGCTTTCTGCCCCGAAGTCCGGAGATGTCGAAGTCCATATTGCACCAAGACTGGTGGTGGCGAGCATGGCAATGACAGTTTCTGGCATGTGAGGAAGGTAGCCCGCGACGACATCTCCCTTCTCAACTCCGTTTTGAGTTAACCATTGCTGTAAAACCGATACTTGATCGCACAGCTCTTGCCACGACATCTGGCGACTGGTACCACGCTCATTCTTAAACCAAATCGCGATATCGTCAGGAGCCTGAAATGAATACGCTAATAAATTTTCTGCATAGTTGAGTTGCGATTGCGGAAACCAAATCGTATCTCGGCTTGGATTAAACTGACCATATTTGGCTAATCCCTCACCCAAAATACAGTCGCCCTGATAACCAATAACATCACAGAATTGCCAAATTTCTAGCCAAAAGTTTTTCTTTTGCTCTATCGACCAGTGGTGTAAATCAGCGTAGCTTTCGATGCTATTACCCTGAATATTAATGTGTTTTATAAACTGGCTCAGGTTCGATGATTCCACTCGTTCACTACTTGGTTGCCAAATAGGTGTGGGAAGGTTCGACTGCGAATTAGACATGACATCCTCGTCTTAATGATCTCCGTTTTATCGAATAAGCTTTGATGAAAAGGTAACCAAAGTCAAACTTCCGCAGGCGCAACAGATAACTGAAAAATAAGAAAAAAGCGTTCAAATGTAAAATAATTGTTACACAGATGGTGTGGGGGAGAGTTGGGCGGTTAAATTGTCACCGTCTCTTCATGGCGATAGGCTTAATGTGAAGGAATTGTTAACGGAGTAACTCATGACACAATATCGTTCTAAGCCCGTGAATGATAAAGGGATGGTGGAATGGAGTTCAGAAGAGGACCTGATTTGGCGTGATCTCGTCAGTCGCCAACTGCACTTAGTCGAGCAACGTGCCTGTAAAGAGTATTTGGCAGGTTTAAAGTTGTTAGACTTACCATTAGACAGAGCACCACAAATTGTTGATATCAATCGTGTTCTGAAACAGGCTACTGGCTGGCAAGTTGAACCTGTACCCGCACTGATCAATTTTGACCGCTTTTTTGCCTTATTGGCGGATAAAAAGTTTCCGGTTGCGACCTTCTTGCGCAGTCGCGAGGAGTTTGATTATCTTCAGGAGCCAGATTTCTTCCACGAAATCTTTGGCCACTGTGCCATGTTGACCAATCCAGAGTTTGCGGAATTTACTCAGATGTACGGCATACTTGGGCGTAACGCGAGTGATAAGCAGAGAGTCTATTTAGCGAGACTCTACTGGTTTACGGTCGAATTTGGCTTAGTTAAAGAAGGTGATGAGACAAAAATCTACGGAGGCGGGATACTCTCTTCTCCGGGAGAAACGCTCTATGCACTCGATGACCCACAAGCGATGCGAGTCGATTTTGATATCCATACAGTGTTAAGAACCCCTTACCGCATTGATATTATGCAACCAGAATATTTTGTATTAGATGGCATCGAACATCTCTATAAGCTAAGTAAAATGGATCTTATGTTCCATGTAAAACAAGCGATGTCAGCTGGACTATTACCCCCACTATTTGAACCAAAGGAAGTGAATCATGCTTGATGAGTTACGTTGCGAGGCTTGCAGTGCAAATGCAACGGCACTAGGTGCTGAAGAAAGAAGGCTACTACTTACGGAACTAGACGCGTGGGAACTGCTTGAAAGAGACGGTATCCCACAGTTGGAAAAGGTCTATAAATTTAAGAACTACAAACTGGCGTGGGCCTTCGCCAATAAAGTGTCTGAATTGGCTGAGGAAGAGTTTCACCATCCTTCTATATTACTAGAGTGGGGCAAAGTTACCGTCACCTGGTGGAGCCACTCGATTAAAGGTTTGCATCAAAATGACTTCATCTGTGCAGCTAAGTGCGACAAGCTAACTTAACGTTCACTATCTAAATAACAAAAAAGCCTGACTGAGTTCAGGCTTTTATTTGTACCAATTAACCTTGCTTAAATCATTAAGCTGAAAGTTGTTGTTTGCTATCCAAGACTTGTTCAATGCGGCACACGGTTAATGGCTTCGACTTAAGATAGCCCTGCACATAGTTACAATGGTGCTGACGCAGAATCGCTAGTTGTTCTGGCGTTTCAACTCCCTCTGCAACCACCTCAAGATCGATGGTGTGCGCCATCGAGATGATTGCCTGACAGAGGTTATCAGCGTTGCTTTGACCGAGAGCGAGGCGACTAACGAAACTTCTGTCGACCTTAAGCACGTCAACAGGATAATCATTGAGCACTGACAGAGAAGAGTATCCAGTACCAAAATCATCCAGATAGAGGCTGACACCAAGGGCTTTGATCCGTTGCAGTTGCTGGGCGCTGCATTCGTCTTTCAATAACATCGATTCAGTAATTTCAATGCCGATTAAGTCAGCAGGGAAGTCGTACTGGTTAAGTAACTTCGCCAGTGTATGGTAGATATGTTCAGACTCGAACTGCTTCGCGGATACATTAATATTGATGCGTGGGACATCGTTACCTTGGCGAGCGTGCCAAAGTCTGTTCAGTGTTTTGCAACACTCATTGGCAACCCAATCACCAATAACAATGATCATGCCAGTCTCTTCCGCGATAGGAATAAACTCCTGTGGAGAAACCAGTCCAAGTTTAGGGTGGTTCCACCTTAACAAAGACTCGAATCCGACCACTTTATCGTTGTTAGCATGATAGATAGGTTGGTAAACCAAAGAGAGTTGTTTAAGAGCCAGAGCGCTGGTTAACTCTTGTTCTAAAGTAAAACGTAGTTTTGCCTGCGAAAACATCTTCTCGTGGAAAAAGACCACTTTTTCATGACTTGAGCTCTTGGCTTGATACATAGCAGTATCGGCTTCACGCAGTATTCCAGCTAATGTTTGCTTTGGGTCGGTTACGATAGATATGCCGATACTTGTGCCAATATGGCAGGACTGTCCATCAATGTTATAAGGTCTGCTCAGCACACCAGAATAACGCTGGCATATATCACTCAGTGCAGAGCGTGAAGTGAGACCGGGTAAGCAGATAACAAACTCATCACCGCCAAATCGAAAGCTCATATCGTTACTGCGGCAATGTTCAGTTAAACGCTTTCCAACCTGTTGGAGCAACTTATCGCCGTGCAAATGGCCCATTGAATCATTGATCACTTTAAATCGGTCGAGGTCGATGAAGAGGATAGAAAAGCCTTTGGACATGCCTTTTCTCATTAGTTTTAGCTGCGCCGCGACTTCATAGCTCAATGCGGTGCGGTTTTTAAGATTAGTCAGGTTGTCTTTGATAGCTTGATCGGCAAGTGAACGCGTTTTCTCTTCGATAACCCGATCAGAAACCTTAAGTCTGGTGGCGTAGAAGTTAGCCGCAACGGTTGCGGAACAGGTTAGCAGGAAGATCAGTATAATAAGTGTGAACCCGTACATTGCGGTGCTACCAGTCTTATCGATAGTTGCAATGGAAACTTGCCAATACTGATTAAACAGTGGGATACGCGTGATACGACTGACCATCATCATTCGAGTAGCGATGCCATCAGTGTCCAACTCAGTGTTTATGTGCGACTCAAATACCAATTGTTGACTTGGCTGAATATGAACCATGATTTCGGTGCTATCTGAGTTGACTTCACTGCGCCAGATCTCGCCCAACAATTCATGCAAAACAAGGTTAGCAACCACGAAGCCTTGCAAGTTACCTCCTTGAGTGAACTTGGGTAATAGCAGTCGAACGCTTGCCTGACCTTCAATCGTAAAGTTTGAAACACCAATTCGACCAGTAGTAATCGAACGAGACATCGCACTGATATTATTTGGATCCGCCTCTAAACGGAGGCCAAGTTGATCACTGCCTTCGAATGAAGAAGAAAGGTAGTAGATAGGCAAGGTTTCCTGTTCAAGAAACCAGACGTTATCGTCGGATGGTTGGGGCGGAGGAGTGACTCGAAAGCCAAGAAATCCATCTTGCTGAGCGGTGTTTTCGAACTCTGCTAGTCGTTCAAGCTTCACGACAGGAGCCCACATTACCGAATCAAGACTGGCGGTAGAGGGAAGCTGATCCGCGAAGTAGGCTTCAAACTGATTCGCCGTGGGGTGATTGCTATTGGCGATAAACGCTCTGGTTGAATAAAGTAGAGACTCAACGCTTTTTAGTGACTGGGATAAGGTTTGAATGCGGTTAGTTAACACGGAGTTAAGCTGGGCTTCGAGCTTCTGGCTTTCATAATGATGAACAGTGACATAGCTGACAGCTGCCAGTGTAGCCCCTAACAGCCAGATTAACGTTAGGTGTTTATATGAGAGAGCAAATTTCAACTGAGATAAGTACGATTTGTGGCGATGGATAGTTAATTTAAATGTTAACTATTCTTATTATCAATGAAAAAATATGATTGATTAAGAATATATGTGACATGGATTCCGATTTGCATTAGCAGTTTGTTGAAGGTTTGCTAACTATTGAGTGGTACCTCGTAAATAAGGTTATTCTTCAACCATTGGTTTGGCATTACTAAGTGCCTCAACTTCTTTGTTATAGCGTTGTTCAAGCGTGGCTAACTTGGTGAGCAGCAGATTGATATCGCGGTTTAACGCATGGTTAAGTAGCGAGTAATTCCAACTCGCAATGGCATTGGAAGGGTTATCGCTTTCACGGCAATGTTGACTGATCACCTGCCAACGTTGAGCCTGAATGGTCACTCTGCTGATGAGGCCTTGTAAATTGATTCGTTCTTGTTGAATTTGCTCAATGACGAATAATGAAGCCTGAATTTGTTCTTTCATACTCTGATGTAGTTCGTCTTTGTTACTGTGCCAAAAACGGCGGATCTCTTCTGAAGTAAATTCCTGATAGAGGAAAGGCTGATTTTGGTGGATGCTAAGAAACTGATTAAATCGTTGCGCATGTAAGTTGTAGGTTTGGTCAACCTGACTTTGTTGATTTAGGATAGTGTTCCATGCTTCTTCATTGCAATGAGCACTCATTACCCGAAAAGGTAAAGAGATCAGTAAGGCTGCCGCTATAGTAATATTAAAGTAGTGCCATTTCATCGTGATGGTTGTCGTGGTCGTAACTCGATAAGTATAGGAAAAGATTAGGCGGATATGAAAAAGGTCATCATGGTTGTCTTGTTGTTAGTCGGAATCGCTTGTGCTGGCGGTGGTTACTACATTTTCTATTACAAACCTCAACAGGACGCCTTAGCTTTAGAGGCTCTTGAAAAGGAAGAACAACCAGTCACACCACTACCTATCGTCGAGGAAGAGGAAGAAATAGTTATCGCCGCTCCGGTAACCGATTATTACGTCAGTCCGCCTAAATTGGGTGTCCGCGAGTTTCCTGATTTCGATGCCTTTGTAGAAAGTGTCGTCTACCGCGGCGATAAGCTTCATATCCTTGAAAAGAAAGATGGCTGGGGACGTATCTCGCCATACTATGTTTATGAAGAGGGTGGGCCAGAGGTCGCAGAATGGGTTCCTATGGAGGCCTTACTTGAAGTGGCTCCAACGATTTCTAAGCAAGAACGAGTCGAGACAGTGAGTCAATATATTGAAGACTCTGATGATTTTAAGCAGCATTTTGAAATGTTTATCAAAACAACGGATCAACTGCTTCAAGAGGGCACTTGTACTCCGGAAGACTTTGAAGAAACCAAAGGCTGGATCCGCTCAGTCACTTTTGATGACCGTAACGCTTACTTTGTCTACTGTGGTGGGCTAAAACAAGCCAACAAGATCTATCTGGACGTGCTAACAGGCAAAACCTTTTATCGCTAATTAGACGCTCAGATGTGGAATATTAGCTTTTAGAATATTTTAGTTGTTTGTCTTCTGGGTTAGATCTACTATCTCGCTGTTAGATATAATCAGGCTGGTCAATGCTTCGTCGTTTCATTTCATACATTTGGCTTTTTACACTTGCGATGGTGCTCCCTTCGCAGGCGTTTGCGTATCTGCTACAAGCTGAAAATGAAGCATCTGCACGCCTGAGCTACCGAATTAATACTCTTCTCCCTCAATCAAAAAGTGATTTTCAGGCGCTATTTGATGAAGTTAGAGAGGAGCCACAATCAGAGCCAGTAACAAAGTCAGACCTGGCTCAAGATTGGCTAGCGATTGTAAATGCCAATCGCTGGTTGCATACGACACGCTTTATCGATGATGGAGAGGCATCCTCAACTCTGGAGCTTCCGAGTTTTGAGCCAGCTATTGTCGCTCTATTCCGATTATATAAGTTGCCTAGCCTTGAATCGGCTAATGCACTTGCTACCCGTTATACCTCTCCGCATAGAATCGCCGGCTGGAAAGAGTCTAATGCTCTTTATGTCGCGCTAAACGCCCACTACAACTCTACTTTTTAACTTACTTTTCTCGAAGAGCTTTTGCACTTCCTACGTTAGTAAATATGGCCCAGTTTTACCTGTGCCAAACAAAGTTAAGAAATAACATGATTAAGAATCCTGCGAAACAGGCGAGATCCGCTCGTCTAATGAACCATTATTCAGCGTGGAAATACGTGGTGTTGATTGCCACTATTATCATGCTGACATTGAGTGCCATTCCGACCTGGTATGGTGAGAAACCTTCAATTCAGGTGACAACGTCACAGCAAGGCTCAAATGCCGCTTTGGCTAATATTACTGAGTTGAACCATTACCTTGACCAGCGTGATATAGAAGTTAGCCAGATTGAACAAGTTGGTAATAAGACCACGCTGGTGTTTGACAATGAAACTGAACAGACTCAGGCGAGACAAGAGCTGGATAAGCTGCTGGGTAAAGAAGATACCATTAGCTTCTCATACGTGTCTGTTGCACCTAAATGGTTGAGTGATATGGGCTTTAGCCCGATTAAACTTGGTCTTGATCTACGTGGTGGCGTTCAGTTCCTGCTTAATGTTGATATTGATAAAGCGTTCGAAGACCAGCGTAATAGTCTGGTTGATGAAGTAAGAGACTTCCTTCGTCAAGAGCGTCTGCGTGGTGTGCAAATCTCAGCGGTTGGCTCAGAAGCATTTGATGTTAAAGCAGCGTCAGAGCAGGCTTTAGGCTCAGTACAAACTTTCCTTAAGCAGAACTACCCAACATGGGATGTTAAGCGTCATTCAGATTTCATTGCGGTTAAACCAACCCTAGAGAGTAAGACTGAATTCCAGTCAGTGACTCTGCAACAGAACCTAAAAATCATGCGTGACCGCATTGAAGAGTTAGGTATCACAGAGGCTTTGGTTCAGCGTCAGGGTGAACACAGTATTCGTATTGAGCTGCCTGGTGTTCAGGATCCTTCACTAGCGAAAAATGTTATTGGTGCCACAGCTACACTCGCTTTCCATGAAGCGCGCACACCTTCTGAGGGTAAGTCTTACGGCGATATCGTTCTTAAAGACAACGATGGTCGTGACGTAACACTTGCCAAACGTCCGGTGTTAACAGGCGAGCATATCATCAATGCTCGTGCGGGCGTCGATAAAATGGGCTTCTCAGAGGTAAATATCTCGCTCGACCATGCTGGTGGCAAGATCATGAGTGACTTCTCTGGCGGCCATATTGGCAAGCCAATGGCTACTGTTTATCGCGAGTACACGACTAATGCGAAAGGTGAAACAGAACGTAGCGAGCGCGTGATCAGTGTTGCGACCATTCAATCTCAGTTAGGCAGCCAGTTCCGAATTACCGGTGCAGGTTCCATGGAGGATGCACAAAACCTGGCGCTATTGTTACGTGCGGGGTCACTGACTGCTCCGGTGACTATTGTTGAGGAGCGTACAATTGGTGCTTCTCTAGGTGCTGAAAACATTCAGAATGGCTTTGCGGCACTGGCTCTAGGTCTGGCAATGACACTGACCTTTATGGCGCTTTGGTATCGCCGTCTTGGCTGGGTTGCTAACGTGGCTCTCCTGGTCAACATGGTCAGCCTGCTAGGCCTGATTGCTTTGCTACCGGGGGCAGTGCTTACCTTACCGGGTATTGCAGGTCTTGTTCTGACAGTAGGTATGGCGGTGGATACCAACGTACTTATCTTCGAACGTATTAAAGATAAACTGGCTGAAGGACGTACCTTTGCTCAATCGATTGATTTGGGTTTTGGCAGTGCGTTAAGCACCATCCTTGATGCCAACATCACCACAATGATTACCGCAGTGGTGCTTTACTCCATCGGTAACGGGCCAATTCAGGGCTTTGCACTGACCTTAGGTCTTGGTCTGCTGACAAGTATGTTTAGTGGTGTGTTTGCATCACGCGCAATTATCAACTTAGTTTGGGGACGCGATGCGCGTCGTGATGTGAGGGTTTAATCATGGTTGAATTTTTTAAACAGCGTATTCGCCGCATTCGATACATCACCAGCTTCGTTTCGTTTGCTTTGATGGTGATTTCCTTAGTTGCACTGGCGATGAACGGCCTCAACATGGGTCTGGATTTTACTGGCGGTATGGTTACTGAAGTAAAAGTAGACAACAACGTTACCCATTCACAACTGGTCGAAACATTGCAACCAGAGTTGGGTGAGTTCACTAATGTGACGCACTCAGATCAGGATGGACGTTGGGTGATTCGTTACCCAATTCCTCAGCAAGGTGAGCAGGTCGTAGATTTAAGCAAAACCCTAGCACCAATTTCACATCAGGTAGATGTGATCAGTAACAGCATGGTTGGCTCACAAGTGGGTCAGGATCTGGTAGACCAGGGTGGTCTGGCGCTGATGATCTCAATGATGTGTATCCTGGGCTATTTATGTTTCCGGTTTGAATGGCGTTTGGCGAGTGGCTCTCTGCTGGCACTGATCCACGATGTGGTACTGGTGCTTGGTTTCTTTGCCGCTACACAGATGGAGTTTAACTTAACCGTATTTGCCGCTATTCTCGCGATTCTGGGTTACTCACTGAATGACTCGATCATCATTGCTGACCGAATTCGAGAGCTGCTGATAGCGAAACAGAATCTATCGACTGAAGAGATCAATGATCAGGCGGTAATCGCAACCTTCTCACGTACTATGGTGACATCAGGAACGACACTGTTAACCGTATCTGCACTGTGGATCATGGGCGGCAGTGCGCTACAAGGTTTCGCTGTAGCAATGTTTATTGGTATTCTGTCGGGAACCTGGTCATCAATCTCGATTGGTACTGTTTTACCTGAATGGCTCAAGCTTGAACCTAAACACTATCTACCAGTAGAGATTGATAGCGCTCCTTAATTAAGCATTAAACATACAAGAAGCCCCGCGATAGCAGTATCGTGGGGCTTTTTACTGGCAGAAAGCTAGTTGGTTTGAACGGCAAGGAATTCGGTAAAACTTGCCCAGGATTTCTTATCAGCATCTTCACGATAACGTGGGCTGCCAAATACAGTGAAGGCATGAGGTGCTCCACTATACGTAATCATTTCATGAGGAACCTTCGCCGCCTCTAACTGTTCAGCAAGTGCAGCAAACTGAGACATTGGAATCGCACTATCAGCTGTACCATGAAGCACAAGAATTGGTGCACTGGTGTTTTGATACGATTGACCGTCAGGTGTCCCTAAACCGCCGTGGAAGGTGACGAAGCCTTTTGCTGGCATGCCCGCACGGGCGGATTCCAGTACCGCAGCACCACCAAAGCAGTATCCCATCACCACGACATTATCTGCATTGCCTCCAAGTTTGGCAGCAAAGTCGAGACTGCCTTGCAGCAGGGCTCTTAGCTTTTCTCTATCTTTATAGAGTTCACCGGTGTGTTGTTTTTTGTCTTTAACTTCCGTTGGTCTGATACCTTTACCAAATAGGTCGGCTGCGAACACGTTGTATCCGAGTTTGTTCAGCATCTCCGCTCGCTGTATTTCATAATCAGTCAGACCATCCCAGTCATGAATCAGCAGTACCAATGGCGCGTTATCACTCACTTTCGCCCAGTAGCCCTCGTAATCACTACCTTTTACATTGTAAATTCTGTTTTCGCCAGCCACGCTGAACATAGATAAACACGATAAGATTAAGCCGAATACTAACTTCATAAAACACCTCCGTTGTTGTGAAAGTGTAGTACGTATTTCCTTGGACAAAGGCACAAAAAAAGCCTCCCGAAGGAGGCTTGGACTTAAGGAAAAGAATCGGATTACATGGCAGCAGCAAAGATTGCTGAGATCTCTTCGTGCGTTGCCTGTTTAGGGTTAGTGAAGCCACAAGCATCTTTAAGCGCGTTGTCAGCCAGAGTAGGGATGTCTTTCGCGTCAGCACCTAGCTCTTTGATACCTGCTGGAATACCGACATCTTTTGCCAGTGCAACGATAGCGTCGATAGCTGATTCGGCACCTTGCTCAGCTGTCATGTCTTCAACGTTTACGCCCATCGCCTTAGCAACGTCACGCAGGCGCTCCGGACACACCTGCGCGTTGTAGCGCTGAACGTGTGGAAGCAGGATTGCATTACATACACCATGAGGCAGGTCGTAGAAGCCACCTAACTGGTGAGCCATAGCGTGTACATAGCCTAGTGACGCATTGTTGAACGCCATACCTGCCATGAACTGAGCGTAAGCCATTTGTTCGCGAGCTTCGATGTCATCGCCATTTTCAACCGCTGTACGCAGGTGCGCCTGAATAATTTCAATCGCTTTAATAGCAACAGCGTCAGTGATTGGTGTAGCAGCAATTGATACGTACGCTTCTACTGCGTGAGTCAGTGCGTCCATGCCCGTAGCGGCTGTCAGTGATGCAGGTTTAGCAAGCATCAGCTCTGGGTCGTTAACTGAGACTAATGGTGTCGTGTGCTTATCAACGATCGCCATTTTAATATGACGCTCTTCGTCTGTGATGATACAGAAACGCGTCATCTCAGAAGCGGTACCAGCGGTAGTGTTGATAGCGATTAAAGGCAGCATTGGCTTAGCTGATTGATCGACACCTTCATAATCGGCAATTTTGCCACCGTTGGATGCGACCAGCGCGATACCTTTAGCACAGTCATGTGGTGAACCGCCGCCCAGAGAGATAACAAAGTCACAGTCGTTATCCATAAGTAGTGCCAGGCCGTCATTAACGTTGCTGATAGTTGGGTTTGGCTGAGTGCCATCAAACACAACAGTCTCAACTTCACGATCTGTCAGTAGGTCTTGTACTTGCTTTACCACACCGATTTGGTTGAGGATCTTGTCGGTAACGATCAGGCCTTTTTTGAAACCTTGAGCTCGAATATTGTCAGCTGCATCTGTAAGACAGCCAGCACCCATTAGGTTTACAGTAGGGATGAAAAATGCACTCGTCATTGGATTGCTCCATATTGTTATATTTGAAAACTGCATTTAGATTCGCATAACTATCCAACTGACAATTTTGATCTTGAACAATTTTCCTACCCAAAAGAGGTAGGCGTCGTAGCAAAATGTGAACTCCGACCAGTTGCATAATTATCGTGTATAACTTGTTAAAAATTATTGGGTTAGCGCAATCGTTTGTTCAACATAATTCGGGACAGTTGCGCGCAGGGCATTAAAAAGCCCTTGTCAGTAAAATCACTGACAAGGGCTAAAAAAGTCGCAAATGATTAGCTGAGAGCGATGAGCTTTTCGACCAAAGCCTCAATCCCCACAGCCGCTTGAGAAATATTTTCTGCCAACATGTAGGCAGGAGTCGACAGCACCAGATGTTCCTTATCAAAAACCACCTCATCAACCGGTGATTCTACATGCTGACCACCAAGGGTATTAAAAGCGGCGGCAGTCGCAGCGTCGTTACCTATGGTCGCTTGTACGCCTTGACCATAAATCATCGGAATAATCGTTGGCGCTATACATAAATAACCCGCTGGTTTACGCGCTTGGGCAAAAGCACGACATGCACTGGCGACATGGGTGTTGATGCTGCACTCCGCCCCTTTGATAGCGAAATCTGTGAGGTTTTTCGCCGCACCAAATCCGCCGGGTAGCAGTAGGGCGTCGTAATCGTCGACGTTGAGTTTCGCTACATCTTCTATGCGGCCACGGGCGATACGTGCAGACTCGACCAGAACATTACGTGTTTCATCCATCTCTTCACCAGTCTTGTGGTTGATGACATGGAGTTGGTCAATATTTGGTGCGAAGCAGTGCCAGGTCGCACCTTGCTTTTCTATGGCGTGAAGTGCAAGCACGGATTCGTGAATTTCTGCTCCATCAAACACACCTGAGCCACTAAGTATGACGGCTACTTTTTTCATTTTGATACTCCGTTATTTGTTTGCGAACATATCGTAGACAATTAAAATCGACGCTGTTCTGATGGGAGTCTCATTCTTCAAGTTCAAGCGGCTTATTTGACTCAGGCTCTTGCTCTGAGTCGAGGTTATCTTCTTGTTGTTCCTCAGAATAGTGTTTTACCACGAATGGGATCAGCATGATGTTAGAAGGGAAAAATCGTTTCATCTCAGAATGCTCCTGAAGTCTTGGTCGCACAGTGATTGTGACCGGACTACAGAGGCTAAAGATTGTCTTAGGTCATAAACTAATCGGGAATTATCACTGGATGAGAGATATGAGCTTGGAGTCACATTAATCGCGCCATAACTTATCCCAGTAAGGGGTGTCTGTCCCAAGGCGTTCATGGATAAAGTCAAGAAAGGCACGTACCTTCAGCGGCATATGTTTACGTTGTGGGAAGACAGCATAAATAGCATGGTTCGGTAGGTGATAATCATTAAGGAGCACTTGCAGCCGGCCCGCCTGAATGTCCTTAGCGACAATAAATGTCGGCAGGTTTCCTATACCTGCACCTTCTAGTACTGCACGGCGAATGGCTTCACTATTGTTGACCGACAGGGGCCCTTTAGGCACTACTCGATACTCGTTTCCTGCCGAGTTCAAACTCCACTCCGTACCACCGCGATAATAGCTGTATTGCAGACAGCTATGCTGAGACAAATCGCTGGGTTGCTGCGGTACTCCGTATCTCTCAACGTAGCCTGGTGAAGCACACAGAACGCTTAAACACGGAGCCAGCCGTTTTGCCACTAGGTTAGAGTCGGGGAGGTGGCCGATGCGGATTCCGATGTCGAAGCTCTCTTGGACCAAATCGACCATTTGGTCTTCGAGCTGAAGGTCGATTCCGACATCTGGATAGAGCTCAAGAAACTCCGCAATCAAAGGCGCAACATGAAGAACACCAAAAGACATGGGTGCTGTTACTCTCAACTTTCCACGTGGTTGCCCTTGTAACTCGCTGACTGCATCAATGCCTTGCTGTGCGAGGTTAAGGGACTGAGCAACATACTCATAGTAGCGATGACCCGCTTCGGTTAAACTCAGTTTTCGCGTGGTGCGATTGATTAATCGAATACCGAGCTCTTCTTCTAAGTGCGTTATCCGTTTGCTGACTGCTGATTTGGTGATATTGAGCTTGTCAGCTGCAGCGGAAAAGCTGCCACTCTCGACGACAGAAACAAAGACGGGGATAGAAGAGAAAGCTTGCATAGTTGAGCTCTGGTAAACAATGAATTTCTTAACTAAGAGATTATCATCTTATTGAAAACAATCTACACTGTCGCTGTTGTTTTGAGGAGAGATAAATGAAATACGATTGGATCTTGTTCGATGCTGACGAAACCCTGTTCCACTTTGATGCCTTTAAAGGGATGCAGCTTATGTTCTCGCGCAAAGGCGTTGAGTTTACCCAGCAAGATTTTGACCACTACCAAACAGTGAATAAACCGCTGTGGGTGGACTACCAGAACGGCACCATTACAGCCCATGAACTTAAGCATACCCGCTTCCAGGAGTGGGCGGATAAGTTGAACACCACGACATCTGAGCTAAATAGTGCATTCTTAGAGGCAATGGCCGACATCTGTACTCTGCTTCCTGGTGCAAAAGAGCTAATGGAAGCGGTGCATGGTAAAGCGAAGATGGGGATCATCACTAACGGTTTTACAGAGTTACAGGCAATCCGTTTAGAAAGAACCGGAATGAGCCAGTATTTCGAGCATGTGGTGATTTCAGAGCAGGTTGGCGTTGCGAAACCTGACGCTGCTATCTTTAGCCACGCGCTTGAAAAGATGGGCTTTCCATGCAAAAGCAAAGTGTTGATGGTCGGTGATAACCAGCACTCTGATATTCTTGGTGGTCTCAACTTCGGCATTGAAACCTGTTGGTTGAATAGCATTGGTGCAGAAGCTGACGCTAATATCGCCCCACATTACACAGTGAACTCTTTGCATCAGTTAAAAGACATACTGTTCGCTTAAGACTTGTATAAAGTGATCGATATTACTCGCTTATCAGTAACAAACTTTAACTACGGATAAGATGAGAGAAAGTGATATGTCAGTCCTCGGAAAAATTATCGATTTAGATGCGAAACACGGCTACGGCTTTATCGAAGACGAAAGTAGTGATGACAAAGTGTTTTTCCATGTCAGAGATATGCGTGCCTATGCTTCTGAAGCACACATCAATGAACTGGTTGAGTTTGACGTGGAGTCTGATATGTATGGCTGCCGGATTGCTCTCAATATCTCACCGACTGTGATGAAGTAACCTACTACTACGCATCAGGTGCGTGCATCTTGATGTAGTGTTCGAGGCATTTATTTGTGGATGTCTCGAACTTTTCATCACTTATTGTCAGCTTCTCAATCCTATCGATACGAAAGTGTCGATAGTCATCTCTTAGTTCACACCAAGCAACCAGAGTCCAAACTTTTCCCCAGAAAATCTGCCCGAGGGGCTGTAACCGTCGGCGGGTCTTCGCTCCTTTCTGATCAGCGTACTCAATCTCGATTTTCAGCTTTGCGTCGGTCGCATGGCGCAACATTTTCCCACGGGTCGCTGTTTCAGAACAAGAGTGGATCTCTGGTACAAAGATCGGAAAACTTTCCACTTGTTGTTTAAGCTTATCTGGCAGGACAGATAAAATCTTAGCTGACGCGGTTCTTGATGCCTGTGCGAGCTCATCGTCAGACCAGGCTCTGACCATACGCATTCCTAGTTCAAGCGCGACCATCTCTTGTTCCGTAAACATCAGTGGCGGTAAGTGAGAACCAGCCTGAAGCATGTAACCTACGCCGGCTTCTCCATGTATGGGAACCCCGGAATTGATCAGTGACTGGATATCCCGATAGATGGTCCTTTCACTCACTTCCATCCATTGTGCGAGTTGCGCAGCAGTGACGGCATAGCGCTTGGAGCGAAGTAGGGTCAATAGCTCAAACAGTCGTTCTGATTTGCTCACTTTTGTTCCTAAAGTTGATAATGTAATCAGGAAGCCTCAATTGGGCTTCCTGGTATGTTAATCGTCTAGATCACTGATATTTGGCTGCAAGGTCGCACATCTTAATCGATTGATGTTGCATGATTACCGACTCAGGGTCAATCAGCGCCATCAGTGGCTGGCAATCTTCACAAGCCATAAACTTTTCGCCAGCTGATTTCGCATTATCCATCGAATCCCAATAAACCACGTCTGTCCAGGTGTCAGAGTCGTTATCGTAACTCAGAGAGCGATACTCAAAACCTTCAAGTGATGAAACGAATTTCTGGCTCTGCTCGCTGGCGGCGATCAGTTGGTCAGCGGTTGCGTTTTCTAGCAGTTTGAAGCGAACAATTTCAATCACGCTTTTCATAGTCGTATTCCTTATTGGGTTTGTTGTTAAGTTCGAAATAACAATAAGCGAAACGAGTGTCAGAACATGTCAGTAGTGTTCTGGATCAAACTTTTGCACCAAACTGGGTACTTATATGTGTGTTGTGTAATATGTGTGCTATAGCTAATGATAACGCGATAATAATTATAGGCTTATTACAACTTCAGGCTAGGTAAGGGACCAATCATGTCAATACAAGGAACTATTGCTCAATGGGACCAGAGCAAAGGTTATGGCTATATTTCTGTAGAAAATCAAGATACGCAGATTCTCTTTCATATCAGTGATCTGGAGAATAACTCTCAGTTACCGTGTGTGAGTGAACCGGTTGTATTTCGTCTCGGCTCTGACAGTAATGGGGCAATGCGAGCGGTTGATGTCACCAGACCGATAGTATTTAACTTCTCCTTAGCGATAGCGGTTTGGTTTACCAGTGCTTTGGTCGGCAGTGTCGTTCTGCTTGATTTTCCAGTCATCTCTTGTGTGTTCTACTTTGCCGCGAGTCTTGCTACCTACTGTATGTATGCTTTGGACAGACATGCAATGATGACAGGTGGCTGGCGTGTCCCTGAGATTGTGTTCCATATTATGAACTTGTTTGGTGGCTGGATAGGGGCGTTGCTGGCTCAATCGATTATGCACCACAAGTATCATGACATTGGCTTTAAGTTTTTGTTCTGGTCGACTCTGGTGTTAAACATTGGTCTGTTTGGCTGGACGTTGACAAGTGAAGGGGCATTTTTATTACAACAGGCGATCTCTGAGTTGCGATCGATATAGAGACTTTGGGTCGAATCATTAACAAAGCCCCCTTCGTTGGGGGCTCTGTCTTTGTGAGTGTTCAATAAGTCAGCTGACTAAACCCATAGCTGACCGATAGGCAGACTACGCTCATAGTGATGGGCTATTTGAGCTTGTAACAGCTCTGCGGTGGCGACTGCATCTGTCAACGCATGATGGGGAGTATAAAGCGGTAAGCCATAGCGCGCTCGGCTGGCACCTAGTCTGACGGATTCCGGTTTGCGGCCACGGATCTTGTTGAGAATTCCTCCTTTGAGTTTCTGCTGTAGGGTTGTTTCTATCTGCATGGTATCAACGACCGGAAACTCAATACCCTCTTTAATCCTTGCCATCAGTGCTTTGTCAAAAAACTCTCTTTCAATACGCTGGTAATGAACCACCATGATCTTACCAGCCATCTGTTCGAGTACCTGCTGATAAATGCCGGAAAGATCGGGTGCATCCAGCACATCTGAGTGTGTAATACCATGAATCACCACCGAGTCTTCAGCCAGTTGCTTGCGCGGCTTGACCGTCCAGTGCTGAGCCTGATTGATATAAATACGGTTGAGGTTAAACGGCACCGTACCTATGGTGATGATGTCATCGTCATCTGAACTCAAGCCAGTAGTCTCGAAGTCCATGGCCAAAAACATTACCTCTTCGAGTGGTGTCTTCGGATCTGGGAGACCTGCTGTATAGTACTGCGCTAATGCGGGATCACTGACTACATCCAGTTTGCGGGCAAACTTTGTTGGCCAGTCAATTGAGGGAGGCGACAGAAGTTTATTTAACATTGTTGCCTCACTTAAAATTATTGCTTGCTTGGTAGCGGAACTTAAGGAAATTTTGCGCATTGCTTAAGATCTGGAATGCGTCCTTAAGGTTACGTCGCTCAAAATCTGACAAGTTTTCTGGCTCGATGTTGTTATCCGGGTCGATCTCATTTTCGACATCTAAAGCTTGATGTCGAATGCGAACCATTGAGATGAATTCAAGTGCGTCACTGAGATCCCTTGCTTTACCTTTGGGCAGAATTCCCGCTTCATGAATATCATCGAGACGTTCAAACGAGTTTTTCGAACGTGAGCCCACAGCGAGAGCATGAACACGAATCAAATCAGCCAGTGGAGCTGTTCCGCGGCGTTTGAGGTTAATCGAGTTCTTGTGTTGACCATCTTTTTCCATCACAAAGTCCTTAAAGAAACCAAGTGGTGGAGTACGGTTCATCGCATTGCGAGCTAAACAGGCGAGGAAGCGGTTATTTTTACGCGCACGACGAACGATAAACCCGTTAAGTTGCTCGGCCCACTTGAGGCGACCATACACGCCGTCCAGGTCAAAGAAGATTGACGCATTGAGCAGAGCTTTAGGATTAGGATCATCGATCCAGTCGGCAAAGCATTCTTCCCACTCCGTTCGGGTCATACGCCAATCTGGATTGGTCGCCATGATGTCGCCGGTACAGTAGGTGTAACCACACTTGTCCAAGCCGTCACATACCCGTTTAGACAGTTCGGCAAAGTAATGGTCATGCTCTTCTTTGACGAAGGTATTGTCGAGAATGATAGCATTGTCCTGATCGGTGACCAGCAACTGCTCGTCGCGTCCCATCGAACCTAAAGCAACAAAGCAGTAGGGGACTGGTGGTTCACCAAGTTCTTCTTCCGCAAGTTCGATAATACGTTGTTTGAAGCTGCGTCCAATCACTGACATCGCACTGCCAACCATGTGTGAGTTAGCGTCTTCGTTGACCAGGCGAACAAAGCTGTCTTTAACTTGCTCAGACAACGTTGCCAGTTCATCTATCGATTGTTGTTGGAAGATACTACTTACCAGCAACAGCGAGTTTTGCGACTCGTAACGTACAATATCGGTTGCCTCTATAATCCCGATTGGTTGCTTATCTTTCAGAACTGGCAGATGGTGAACGTTATAACGCAGCATGGTTAGCATGGCTTCATAAACATAGGCGTTGTGATCGAGTGAGATGACCTCGGTGGTCATGACACTTGCTACATCGTCGCTAGGATCGAGGCCCTGAGCGAGCACGCGAGTACATAAATCACGGTCAGTGATAATCCCAACCAGCGGACTGTTGTCGTCCTCGTCATCACCTGCGACTTCAGGATCAATAATGAGTAGCGAAGAGACATTTTCCTCCGCCATTTTAATCGCCGCGTTTTGGATTGACTCAGTTTTCGGAATCGACGGAGCCTCACCGGTCAGTAGGGTACGTACTTTGGACGTGGTGAGGTCATTTTGTTCATTGCTGTTAGAGACGGTTTGACGTAAGCGAGCGTTATCTTCTACCTCAACAAAGTCAGCAAACGATTCGTGCTTGTCATACAATTCTTGAAAGACGTTCTCAGGAATGCAGTAGAGCAGGCTATCTTTGATCGCTTTAGCCGGGAATCGGACTTTGTTGTTCGTCAGCAGGCCCATCTGACCAAATAACGCCCCTTCATCGAGACGGTTATAGAGTTCGCCTTTACGGCGATAAACTTCAACGACGCCACTACGAACCATAAACAAATCATGAATTTCATCACCAAAGTGGATGATAGGAGTGTCTTCACGATAGTAAGAGATTTCGACATGCTTGGTGACATAGTTAAGGACATCATCCTCAAGCTCATCAAAAGGTGGGTGTTGGGAAAGGAAATTTTTGATTTCCAGTAACTCTGCTTCCATGAATACATCCGGTCTTTGGGAGTGATGAATCAATGGTACATGATCTTGGCCGGAACTTCATGGTGGGTTGACAGGAATGAAAACAAAATAGGCTAAGTTTTAATAACTTAGCCTATAGAAATATCGGGACAACCTCTGGCAACTGCCTCTAACTCAGACCTATGATGCGTCCATCCTGGTCAATGTCCAGATTCATAAAAGCAGGTTTCTCTGGTAGCCCTGGCATGGTCATAACATTACCGCACAAGGCGTAGATAAATCCGGCGCCCGCACATAATCTCAGTTCTCTGACGGGTACATCAAAATTCGCTGGTGCGCCCTTGATGCTTGCATCGGTTGAGATAGACAGAGGTGTCTTCGCTAAACAGACCGCCAGATCATCAAAGCCGTGCTGTTTGAGTTCGGCCAATTGCTGTCTAGCGGTGTCACTGAGAGTCAGACTTGCGGCGCCATAACCTGCTTCAGCCACCGCCATCAACTTCTCCTCTGTCGCCTGTTCAAAGCGGTACAAAGGTGTGAACTGTGATGGCTTCTCGCACTGAGAGACCACTTTCTCTGCCAACTCAATAGCGCCAGCTCCACCCTGGCTAAAGCCTTGGCTGATAGCAACTTCTACATCGTTGGGCAATGCTTCAACTAATGACTTAAGTGCTTGTAACTCGGCGTCGCTATCTTGCGGGAAACGGTTAATCGCAACAACGGCTGGAATGCCGTATTTATTGACATTGTTGATGTGCCATTTGAGGTTTTCAAATCCGGCGAGAAGTGCCTGATTGTCTGCGCGGTAAATGCTGTCAGGGATTGCCTGACCTGGTTTTAAGTCGTACTGACCAGAGTTCGCTTTAAGGCCGCGTAACGTCGCAACGATTACTGCGCAGTCAGGATGTTTATCAGCAACCTGAGCCTTGATGTTACATGCTTTCTCAAAGCCCATATCTGAACCAAAGCCACCTTCAGTTACCGTAAATTCAGCAAGTTTTGTGGCAATGTTATCGGCAATAATCGAAGAGTTACCATGCGCAATATTAGCAAAAGGGCCAGCGTGAATCAGAGTTGGCACGCCCTCTAGGGTTTGCATTAAGGTTGGCTCGATGGCTTCTTTCATACTGACCGCCATGGCGCCTGCAACTTGGAGGTCTTCAGTGGTGACTGGCTGCCCATCGAGGTTATAGGCAACGACAATTCTTCCAATGCGATCACGCAGATCTTTGAGGTCTGAAGCTAAAGCAAGAATTGCCATCAGTTCAGAGGCGGCGGAAATATCGAAACCGTCATTGCGCTCAAAACCGTTGATTGTTTTACCTGCTTCGTTTTGACCCACGGTCACCATACGTAAGGCACGGTCGTTGTGGTCCATGACGCGCTTCCATACCACCCTTTGTGGGTCGATTTTCAACGCGGTTAAACCGCTGCGTTGTTCAAAATCGTCATACCCCAATCGTTGTTCGTGGTAGATACGCGCATCAATCGCTGCGGCGGCAAGGTTATGTGCAGCAGTGACTGCATGTATATCTCCAGTCAGGTGCAGGTTTAACTCTTCCATAGGAGCAACTTGAGAATAACCGCCACCAGCCGCGCCACCTTTGACACCAAAGACTGGTCCCATCGATGGTTGTCTGATGCAGGCGATTACTGAGCGATTAAGCTTAGCTAAGCCCTGTGAAAGGCCGATTGTGGTTACGGTCTTGCCTTCGCCGAGAGGAGTAGGGGTAATCGCCGTAACCAGCACCAACTTTCCGCTAGGGTTAGCAGAGAGTCTCTTGAGGCAGGTTAAGCTCACTTTTGCTTTGTGTTCACCCTGACTTTGGTATTCGTTAGAGTGCAGCCCAGCGTGTTGAGCGATTTCAGAAATAGGTGATAGCTTTGTGTTACGACAGATCTCAATATCAGACAGCATAAAATCCTCTTTGAACACTTGGTTAAAGTCAGGCAAGCGCAATTGCTCAACTAGTGACGTTAAAAATAACGTCAAATGCAGTGGTTGTGGATTTTACTCAGTTTCGTTGAAATAAACTATTAATAAATCATTAGTGTTACACAACTGAAAAGTTATCTCGTTGAGCCTGGCGACGTTGAAATGCAAACCCGATATAGGTTAATCAAAACCAGCCCCTAAAGGGTGGCGAAAGCTTTATCTGAGGATGAAGAAACATCAAATCAATAAAGATAGTTTGAAAAGCCGATAACAAAACGCCCCACAAGAAGTGAGGCGTTTAAATTTATTAGTACCAGTCATCTTCGGGGAATAATTTCCCTTCTGGAGCATATGGATCGTCATCGAATGGATGTTCAGCTTTATTTCTGAGACTATCCAATTGATGCTCAAGCATTTTTACCGTGTCGTAATCACCTTCTGAGCAAGCGACATAGATCTGTTGCTCCAAGGCTCTGATGCTATCGTTAATACCCATAGTTACCTCCGTGTGCGTTGTCTGCGCAATTGAACGGTTCTACCTATTCTCAAATCTATTGTAGTCAAGAAGACCAAATTCGATAGGTTGATTTTCCTTATACCATGCATGAACACGGTCGCTGAATGGCCAAAATTGCTCAGAGCTACGGCGAATTGCGAAGGTATCCAACAGCTTAACGTAGTCCTCTTCAGTGCGAATATTTTTCAATATTTCTACTAATTGAGGTATCTGATCTTCTTTAAGGGATAGATACGCAGCAGGATAGCTGCCGATCACTCCACGGACTAACGTTAGCTCGTCGTTGGCAGGGTCCCGATTGCTCTCTTCATCAAATAAGCTCGAGATATTGGTATGAGCATTGTTGTGCAGCAAAGTAAACAATTGCTCTTCACCATGTTTGGATTCAATCATCATCATCATGATCTGCGGTATAACTAGCAGACCTTCACCTTTAATGTCATTGATACTTCTCAGAGAAGCTTCGTTAGCAGTGGTGAAACCAGTTTGCTCAATCTGATAGCGGTTGTTCAGTACCGGTGATAGTTGAGTTTGCAATATGTCATACAACTCAGCTTTAGGGTTAGCGGTCTGATAGGGCACTTGAGTAGGTTGATCGAACGGTTTAACGTTACGTTGTAAAAAGTCGCTAAGCTGCGTACTTTGGTTCTGATACCAGCTTGATTGCTCTTTATGTCGGACATCCTGAGGGAGCAGGGCGATAAAGTTACTTTCACCTTCCAGACGCAAAAAGTCCATAAACATTCGGGTCATCAGCTGGTGGCCAAAATTGCCGTAAACATCAAAGCCAGCAACCAACAGATAGTGAATACGTTCAATCAGAGCGTAATCCAAAATCCAGGCGGTTTTTGGTGGCTTACCGACCAGGCCTTGTACCACTGACGCGCTGTCAAAATGGCGGAAGACGGTAAGAACCGCATTTGGGTTAGTCCCGTTACCTGTCCAGATGATATCGGTGGTAAGGAACTTACCGCCTTCAAACCATTGGTTGATAAAGTTGGACTTTGCTTCGAGATAACGTGCTTGCTGACGTGAATAAGAGACCCAGTTTGTTACGGGCAGCGTATTACTTTCTAGCTCGCCAGGTAGCTTTAGGTTGTCAGCCTGAGAGCGATAAAACTCATTCACTTCGGGTAGATCCGCTTTGTCTGGGTCGAGGAAGAATACCCAGAAGCGGTCGTTGATCACGTTAAGTGCCAATTGACCACGACACACTGGCCCTTTAATAAAGGCGTTAATGGTGTTTTGTGAGTTATCGAGCATGAATTTAAAACGCGCTTTTACCGGCAGGTCGATAAACGCAGTCATAGGGTTAGCGGCAACTTCGACATCGTAGCTAGGTAGCTTTGCAACGCTATAGTCTGCGTCGATAAACCACTCTTTCCAGTCTCGCATACGTTGCTCGTTAAGTGCAAAAGGCATGTGGGTTTTATCAACGATCGTGCCTTGCTCAGGGATCAGGCGGTAGTAGACACGCTTAACCCCAGGGTCGTCGTATGGACGTCGAGTTGCAATGCGCTGCACAGGTTGACCAGGCGGTGTTGTTGAGCGCACCAGAGTAAAGAATCTTGGTGTCGCCTCGTTAAGGTCTGAAAAGTAGAGGTGTGACAGGAATAAGTGCTCGTAGATATAGCGAGCAGTTAACTGCACCTTACGCGGACTCTTGTTGAGCAGTTGTTCATATTCTGCAACCAAGCGCGCCTGCTCATCTGTTAAAGGAAGGGCTTTGTTCATGATTGCTCCGTCTTGCAACCATGTGGTCAGGGTCGAGTACTCATTAGAACTCAGGTTAGGCATACCGTAAGGCATGCCCCAGGTTGGGTAATCAGCCAGATATTGATCATACTCTTCGATGGTTGGACATACCTGAGTACGGTCAATCGAAAAGTCGAAACCTTCGAGTTGCTTCTGATCAGGAAGAGGGTGAGCCTCTTTCTGCGCCAGCATGCGAGCGATTAAGCCAGCTTCAAGGTTAGCCGTCGGGTTTTGCACGCGTTCATTAAGTACCGGATGAAAGCCGAGTTCTCGCCATTGCTCAGTGGTCTGCGCGTCTTCAAACAGACGATGAGGCGTCGCTGCGGTAAGGCGGGTGCCCTGATAGATCAACTCTTTACTAGAACCTCGGTCGATACCTTCAACCGAAGAGAGTTTCAGCTGACAAGGAGCGTCATAACATGCATGACAGACCACACAACGATTATCGATAATCGGTTTTACTTCCTCTAGAAAGAAGTCACTGTCTGCGCTGGCTAGATCACTTCGACGTTCCTGTACGTTTGCTTCACCGAATAGCTGGTCATAGTTAAGCCCTGCGTAGGTCGCACAACCAGCAAAGGTTAACACGACAGCAAACATGAAAAATGTACGTAAATTCATCTGGATACTGGTACTCAATCAACAATGGTTTAATTGCAGCAGAAGGTTGTCAACTTGGCAAATAAAACATGCAGCAAAATGGTCAAATTGATGTTGTTTGGCGGATATTTGTCTCGAAAGCGACGCTAAGTTGCAGTGACATAGGCAACTGAAAAAGGTACCTTGAGTCGCTTGAAGTGACTAATCCATCGCCATTGGTTGTCCTGGAGTTTATCTCCCGGACCTTTCACTTCGACCCATTCAAACTCCCCATCTTTAAATAGGATCAGGTCAGGCATACCATTCCGGTAAATCTTAAGATCAGACAGCATGACTTTGAACAAGTCGACCACCAAATGGTTTGGTATTGTTTCAATGCACTCCTCTAGCAGTGGCAGAGTGAAGCCTTGCCAGTGAACAAACGGATTGCTGATGCCAAACTTTTGTTGATATACCTGTTTGAGGTGGCTCAGGCCGTTATTGGCGATATCCGCTAAGACGGTATCAATATCGCTTTGGCGCTTGGCCATAAAGTCGCTGTGATAGAGGTCGAGAGGGCGGTGCTGATACTGGTTAATAAAAGCCCCTTCAACAGGAGAAAAGATAGTGTGCCAGAAAGCGAGGCCAAACAGCCCGTTGAGCACACTGTTCTCGGCATAGAAGACGCGATAGCCCAATTGTTCGAAATGGTGTTGAACAGCCAGCTCAACCCTATGTTGGCTTAAGTCGAGCTGTAAATGGTACTCGGCAACTTTGGGCTTGGTGGTACGCGGTACACGCTGACCAAGCTTACGTTTGACTCTCTGCGCTAGTTTTTCGGCAACTTCTAGCTCGCTGATGTCATAAGGCTGAGTAAGCATTATGGTGACAACGTCACTCATGGCGGTAATGTTATCAAGTTTATCGAAAACTCGTGCTTGTCTTTCTCGTGAAGGAGGCAGTTCGGTCTTGCTAAACCATTCAAGGCACTCTGTCAGCAATCCTAATCGCTCTAGGTCTCTCGCCAGGTCATTAATCAAATGTTGGCGTTTACGCTCAATATACGGATGGGAAACCAAGTCAGGCAGTTGTTCGAGCAGTGAGATTAGATTGTGACTCTGTTTACGATCTGACTGGACGTATTCAGATTGAATCTGAGACAGCAGCAGTAACTGTTCCACTTGCTGGCGTTCACTAAAGAAGCGGCGAGCTTTACTCAATGGGTACTGTTCAAACTGGTGTAAGCCGAGGTCATCAAGAACGAACTGGCTCAGGTCCTGATGAGTGTTGGCAAAAAACAGCGTTAACAGGACATCTATGACGTTTGGTTGGCGTAGCTCTATAAGCCGGTAGGGGAGTTGGCTAAACAGAGTGAAGCAGTTATCGCTTACTTCATCGACCATCTGCTCTTTACGCAGATTTTTATTTGAGATGCCAAATAGTTGCTGAGTCTCGCCTTTAGTTAACAGGTGAAGCGCAAGTTGCTTCTCGCTGATAACAGGATCGAGTGAAATAAATCCGCTCTCATTCAACAAATCGAGGGCTGAATCGATATCTGAGATTTCCTCATAACGCAGTTTATCTGAACGGAACCACTGACCTTTACGAGACAGTAATCTGACCAACAGACATTGAGCATCGCGACTAAGTTGTTCAAAGCCATGTAACCACCGCAGCTCACTGTCGGTGAGCAAATCTGGGTACCATTCTAACGCGTGTTCTGTGAGCTTGTGAAAGTTACTCAGGTAATAGTCTGCGGCGAGTTCTATAGGCTGGGACATGACGAATCAATACAAAAAAGGCTTAACCCTAAGGTTAAGCCTTTTTATCAGCAATTCAATCTATTAAGCGTGTTTTAGTTGAGCAATCTTTGCTTCAGACAGTGGCTTAGTGATGAATGAAAGTACGATACATACCGCCATCATTACTGCTGAGATAGTGTAAGCCAGAGTATAGCCTTCACCGTTAGTCATAGAGAAACCAACTACTGCTGCACCAATTGCGCCGCCGATACCCCATGCTGTATAAAGAACACCGTAGTTAGTACCGTAGTTTTTCAGGCCGTAGAATTCTGCAGTCAGAGTAGGGAATACAGCTAGAAGTGTGCCGTAACCTACCGCAGCGATCGCTGTACCAATGATTAGCGTGAACTCTGTTTTGAATGTAGCAAACAGAACCATGTTGATGCCTTGCAATACAAACGCAAGAAGCAGAGTGCGAACACCACCAATTTTATCAGCAAGCATACCTGCAGCAACACGACCGCCTGAGTTAAATACCGCCAGGATAGAAGCCAGGTAAACTGCGTTTGGCAGGTTAGCCTGAACACTTGCGATAGTAGTAATGTTACCAATGATCATTAGGCCAACAGAAGCTGCGAAAGCGTACATGATCCAAAGAGAGTAGAACTGAGGCGTTTTCAGCATCGCTTTCCAAGTCAGATCATCAGACTTTTTCACTGCTTTAGGCGCTTGGCCTTCTTTTACTTTTGGTTCAGCTGGAGTGTAGTCAGCTGGTGGGTTGTTGATTGTTGCTGCTAGCGGTACCGCGATAGCAAGAATACCAACACCAAGAACCATGAAGCTGGTTTGGATGCCCATGCTGTCAATTAGCGCTGAAGTTACAGGAGCAAGGTAAATAGCTGCCAGACCAAAGCCCGCTGCGATGATGCCGTTAACCATACCTTTCTTAGATGAGTGGAACCACTTCATTGCTGAAGGAGAAAGACATGCGTAACCAAAGCCGATACCTGCACCAGTAATCACACCAAAGGTGATGTTTAGCATTAGCGGTGAATCAACGAAGCCAGACGCGATCATACCCAGGCCAGTCAGAACTGTACCAAGGATAAGGATAAGGCGTGGACCCATACGGTCTTGAAGAATACCTGCAACCAGAAGACAGATAGAGAAAGTGATGGTCGCTGTCGCGTAAGGTGCTGAAGCTTCAGCTGCGCTCCAACCAGATTCAGTCACTAGTGCTTTGTTGAATACACTCCAAGCATACAGGATGCCAAGACAAAGGTTGATACAGAATCCTGCTAGCAGGATGCGCATAGCTTTATCAATCTTGCTCATTTTTCTTCTCAGTTATCCTCAAAAAAGAGGATCGGTTAACAGACTATTTTTTCAAATTAAGTTTGCGTTTATCAACATAAAGCGCAATGGGCGCGAATTATAACTGAATAAAATGTGATTGGAATCTCTTTTTCAACTTAATTTAATTATTTTTCAAATACGTTGAAAATTTGTTTCTAACTCGGTGTAAAGATTGAGCGCAAGATAGGCAAGAGGTAGGGGGAAGACCCGTTGATATGGATGTTGGTGATGAATAAATCGCCGATTCACTCCCACCTATAGGATAAGAAAAAAGGGGAGCGACCAGCGCTCCCCAAGGATTTAAGTCAGTTTTTAAACACTCGATTATTTTTGTTCTTTCAACGCTTCATCGATTAAGCGCGTTCGCTCGTTAGTGCCACGGTTTCTTACTTCGTGCATGATGAAAGTCTTAACATCGCGAGTCCATGCCTGACCTGATTGAGCATCATAATCATGAGGAAGTTCAATTCCGGCAGGTGCGTAGGCATCAATGCCAAAGTCTTTCGAGGTATTGATGGTACGCAGGCTGTGTTCGTAAAAGCCAACTACAACCGTTTTACCTAAGTTGCCGCCGGATAATTCGACCGCGGTTTCCGCAACACCTATAGTGCTGAGGTAAGTCAGAGAGCCATCCTTAGCAATAATTGGGTTAATCGAGTGAAGATCTTTGACCGGAATGCGATCGCCAATAGATTGAGCGATCTCCCATTGCGCGTAGACAGGTTTACCGGTCTGTTGATAAATCTCGACCACAGTATCTGCTAAAGCTTCATTCATTGGCCCAGGGATCTGGTTACCATTTTCCAGTAGGCGGTTACCAAATGCGTAGGCCAGAATACTGTCGGCCTGATCGAGAGGCAGCTCCTCACCTTTCCAGGTTAGCAGGTTATTCATAATGAACTCCGCGGTGTATTCAGCGGCTTCTTTATTCTCTAACTGCACTTCCAGTTTTTTAGCCATTGCGTTTTGTAACTCGGCGTCACTCAATGCAAAAGCAGGGGAAGTGAAAAGGGCAGCAATCAAAGTAGGGAGTAGAATTTTTTTCATTATTGGATTTTCCGTTGTGTTTTCGGTCTGGGCCAAGAATTAGCAAACGGAGTAGGTAAATCAAGCTTAAACAGCCGCTTGATTTCTAAGCTGTGAGCTTGTGCCGGCTTCAACAATTTGAACTGGATAATCGTTGTTGAACTTGATAGTGGTCAATATATTTTCAGTGCTAATACACTGTTAATTAAGCATATTTATGGATAGAAAACCCAAGGCGTAATGCAGGGCGGATGGACTGTATGAAATGTGTTGTTAACGATAACGACCGGCTATCGTTGGCGGTAGGTGTAAAGGAAACGCTATGTGTAGAGTTCAGTATTGATGAGGAAATTGAAAAGGCATAGACGAGAATTCATCTATGCCTTCCTATTAAAAAATTATTGACCGATTAGTGCAGGAATGCCTGGCAATTGACCAACAACAGCCAGTGAACCAACACAAACAATAAAGGCAGCACCCGGAATGAGATACTTATCTTTATTCGATAGTTCTTTAGCACGTTCATGGTCGCCAATAAGACCCATGTTATCCAGTAGCATAGTCGTCGCCCAGCCAAAAACAGGGTTAACGAATGCACAGGCAAAGATACAGATACCAGCACTCAGTGAGTCTTTGTGCTTATGAATCATCTGCATACCAGCTTCTAGCAGTGGCAGGAACACACCGACGATCAGAGCAACGCGTAGAACAGGTTCCCACATAGCAAGATCCATTGGGTAACCGATCACAGAGGCAGCGATACACATTAAGCCAGTTAGCAGTGCGCCACCTGGAATAGGGCGCTTAGCAATCGCAGCCGGAATCATATATGTACCCCAAGAAGAGGCCAGGTTACCACCACCAAGCAGTGCACCTACACCCTGACGAACAGACGCACCCACCATAGTGTCATCAACATCCATCAGCACGCCTTTCGCTTCTTTTGGATAGTTCAGCTCTTGGAATACGCGGTGGCCCAGGTAGTCCGGAGACCACATAGCAACGGCGAGCAGAGCAAACGGAGTAACCGCGATAAAGTGCTCTAGGTTAGGCCAGCCAAGTTGCCAACCTGTATCTTCACCCCACCAGTAGAACGGGCTGAAATGAGGTAAACCAGGTTCGGTAGTGAAGGCAAATTCAGCTCCCATTATGTAAGCAACAATACCCGCTAACGCAGAACATAATGGAATGGCTAACCAACGTTTGTTGATTTTAGCTAGGTAAGCATAAACCATTACCGTTACGCCGATCACCGCAAATGAGATGTAACCCTGATCCGTGCTTGCTGCCCAAGCTTCAGTCTTATTAATCTGACCGATCAATCCCACGGCACCCAGATAGATAAGCAATCCGCCCCGCACGCCGACACCGGTCAGGGTCATCAGTTTAGAGCCCCCTTTGGTAAAGGCGAGGATCAGACCAAATGCACACACCATCAAACCGAGTGCGAGAGGGTGTCCTCCGGCAGCGGCAATCAATGGGATCAACGGTATCATCGGGCCGTGAGTACCGGCCAGGTTAGCGTTAGGGTTTAGAATCGCGGAAAACAGGATAACGAACAGGGCACCCGCGATAAGCAGTTCATAACGAACGTTCTCTGCGACGAATTCAGGAGATAAACCAAACTGAGCAGCAAAGGCGGCAACCATAGCGGTTACCATAACCACCTTACCAATGGTGGCTGCTAATGCAGGTACCCAGTCTTCGATTTCAATACTGTAGTCGCGTGAAGGTAAGTGAATACCCCAGCGACGAAAGCTCATGATAGTGAGATCATGGTTAAGAAATTCTTCTCGGCTCTCAAATTCCTGCGCTTTTTTGCGCATATCCCTGTAAAAGGTTTTATTTGTGTTAGACATTGAGTCTTCCTTTGTTATGTTCCGAAGTTGAACCATGTCAATTAGGGCTCCGCTTTCGCTTGGTATACTGACCTTCGACCAGTACGAGACGACATCCCAGACGCTACCAGGCACCTTTATTGATGCAATAAAGAGGGAAACACGGGTTTACTTCGATAATGAAAACAAACTAACTGGTCAGTTAACTTGTCAAAAATTCAATCAAACATGGCGCCATACTAAGAAAGGGGTATTGGCTAAATATTGATTTGGGTTAATTAAGCAGGCAAAGCTATAAGGTGGAATATTGGAAGTTGGTAAAAATGCTACCTAGAGCACACTTTCAATTCACATATTTACTATGATATTAGGTTCACTAAAACTAAATGAAAATATCTGAACATGCTGACCGCACCGAACAGCTTCATGGTGTCCGCGCAGAAGAGATTCATCGCTGGATAGATGGATTCTTTGATTACAATGGTGAAGAGCATTGCGACACTATGGCGAACGGAGTCGATTTCGATCCCTATTCCCATCGTCGTTTTCGCCATTGCAAGGAGGCGTTCGCTGAAGCGATTAACGAGTTTGGCGACAGATATACCCTTCAACAGATAAAGAACGTTTTAGAAACCCACATTCGCGATGATTATCATGGTTACCTGCCAACCCGGGCTGATTTCGAAAACGACTCATTTACGGCCAAATACCACGACACCAGCCACGATCAGGATCTGGCTGAAGTACTGGATGAAAATGAACTGGCAGATTATTTCGTTGGTTTAAGTACCCAGCAGAGTGAAACCCAATCTTGGTTAAGTAATTTCAGTCTGCGCATTGTACTGCCAACTGTGGCGGCGATTGTGCTGTTTATTACCGCCATTATTTATCTGATTGTGCCGCTGGTGGAACAGTCGATGCTGAATCAGAAGCGACAGATGTTGAAGGAACTCACTTCAACGGCAGTGAGTGTGGTTGATAGCTATGTTGCATTAGAGCAGCGTGGTGTGCTCAGTTTAGAGCAGGCACAGTTGAAAGCGGCGACCGAAATTCGAGCCATGCGATATGGCCCAGAAAATAAAGATTACTTCTTTATCACCGATATGCACCCAAATATGGTGATGCACCCTTACCGTAGTGATTTAACCAATCAGGATCTGACCAATTACTTCGAAAGTGAAAACAGTACCGGATTTCCGATCTTTGTTGAAATCGTCAAATTGGTTAAGGCTTCTCAGCAGGGCTACCTGGAGTATCAATGGCAATGGAAGGATGACCCGTCAATCACTGCACCTAAGATGACTTATGTAGAGGGTGTGGAAGAGTGGCAATGGATCATTGGTACTGGCGTCTATTTTGACGATGTAAAACAAGAACTGGACAAACTGGAAAGCACGCTGTTTCGGGTATTTGTGGCGATTACCTTAGGTTTGGTGGCGATCATGCTATGGGTGATTAGCCAGTCAAAAGCGATTGAGAGAAAGAAAAAACGCGCCGAAATCGCGCTGCATGAAGCGAAAAACCGTTACAAGGCGTTGGTCGAATCGTCCAATGAGGGCTATATACTTGAAGCGGACGGTAAGATCATCTTCTCCAATACACGTCTGCATCAGTTGCTTGGTTACACTGACACCGAGCTGAAGTCACAGACTATCTGGCAAGATCTGTTTTCTCAGCATCCTCAAAACTCGAAGGTCCTCGAACATCTGATGCAGCTGTTCCGCCACCAGAGTGAACCGGCAGAATTTGAAGCGCAAATTGTCACCAAGAGTGGTCGAAGCATAGATATTATTTTAAGTACGTCGCGCATATTCCTTTCAGAAAAACTCGGTCATGTTATTTCGTTTCGTCCGATTGTGCGTAAGGTCTACGGTGCGAGCTTTGGTGCCGTCTACCCGAGCTCCGATTATCGTAAAACCAGCGCGAGTATCATTACTGATATTGAAGGCAGCGATAGCCACAGTCATGTGGTTGAGTCGTTAAATCGATTGACTGACCTGATTCGAGAGATGATTGCCGCAGGAACGCGCTCCGATCACCTGCGTAGTTTAATTGGCTGTACCTATGATGCGGCGATTTGTCGATTTATTGAATTGACCATTAAAGAGATTGGTGAGCCTCCGGTGCCGTTCTCGTTTCTATCTTTTGGCAGTAATGCGCGCCACGATATGACGCTATTTTCTGATCAGGATAATGCGATTGTCTTTGAAACTCCGGATGATCAGGATCTAAAAGCGATTCGTCGTTACTTCCTTCATCTTGGTGAGAGAGTATGTGCGATGCTTAATCAGGCGGGATACAGTTATTGTGATGGTCTGATTATGGCGTCTAACCACCAATGGTGTCTGAGTAAAAAAGAGTGGCAGGACAACTTCTCCCAATGGATAGAACAGGCCTCTCCGGATACCATTCTTGAATTGAATGTATTTTTCGACATACGCGCAACTTATGGCGATTCATCGTTAGTGGATGATATTCAGACCCATATCCAGCAGGTGCTGACCTCTCACCCTGAGTTTATGACCACCTATGCGCAAAATTGTCTCGCTCATACGGTGCCGATGCCGAACGTGGATGACAGCGACCCTGACAGACAATTGGGTCGGGCATCGATTAACCTTAAAGAGTGTCTGAGACCAATGGAGATATTCTGTCGTCTCTATGCTTTGAAACATGATATCCGTGAAAGTAATACATTAGCGCGTCTACAAGCGTTAGTCGCTCAGCAGGAGATCGAAGATAAGACTTATCGAGAGATGGTATATATCTTCGACCATATCTGGCACCTGCGTTTCATCAATCAGATTGTCGAATACAGTGACCTGCGACAGGTCAATGACGTTCTGGCAGTGGGTGATCTTACACCGCTAGAGCTACAGAATCTGACTAATGTGCTCAAGCGAATTGCTATTTTTCACGACAAAGTATCCGCTGACTTCGAACTCACTTAACATCGTCATGGGCTACATTTCAGAATAGTTGGGGCCACCTGATTCGGGTGGCACCCAAGTGATGTTCTGTGATGGGTCCTTGATGTCGCAAGTTTTACAATGTAGGCAGTTGGCCGCGTTGATTTGCAACTTGCGTTGACCCTCGACTTCGATCACTTCATAGACTCCGGCCGGACAGTAGCGCTGGCTTGGCTCGTCAAATAGCGTCATATGGTGGGTGACAGGAATACGGTTATCCGATACCAACAGGTGACACGGTTGATCTTCCTCATGAAAAGTAGAGGAGAGGTAGACCGACGATGGCTTGTCGAAACTCAACTTTCCATCAGGTTTTTGGTACTTAATAGGTGTGCATCGAGAGCGTTCATACAAAGCGACATAGTCTGCCTGAGTGTCGGTTATATCCCAACTCGATTTACCGCCAGTGAGTCTATGCCAGACATTTTGCTCGAACAGGGTAACAGCGCCGCCAAGTAGGGTGCCGTATTGATGAATGGCCCCGGGGAAATTTCGATAAAGATTTAACTCATCATACAGCCATGAATTGACAAATAGCCCTGCGTAATCCGCCTCTTGTTGCTCGTCTGCTATGGCCTGGAAAACCGCTTCTGCTGCGAGTAAGCCTGATTTCATCGCAGTATGGCAGCCTTTTATCTTGGCTGAGTTAAGGGTACCCGCTTCACAACCCACTAATAAACCACCGGGGAACTGCTGCTTAGGTAAGGAAAGTAAGCCGCCTTTGGCAATTGCTCTGGCGCCGTAGGCAATGCGCTCAGCGCCCTGAAGGTGTTGAGCAAGTTGGGGGTGGTGCTTGAGGCGCTGAAACTCATCAAACGGACTCAGATAGGGGTTGGAGTAGTTGAGATCGGTAATCAGACCGACGGCGACCAGGTTCTCTTCGAGATGGTAAAGAAACCCGCCGCCGCTTGAATCCGACTCACTCAGTGGCCAGCCCGTAGAATGAATGACCAGACCTGACTGAAAACGCGAGTCATGCTCAGGCAAGCGCCAAACCTCTTTGATGCCGAGCGCATAGTGCTGCGGTTGGCTGTCTTTATCCAACTTAAAGTGATTGATTAGTCCTTTGCCTAAGCTGCCTCTGGCACCTTCGGCAAAAATAGTCTGTTTGGCATTAAGCTGAATCCCGGCCTGAAAGGTACTTTTAGGTTGAGAATGCTTATCAAGCCCCATATCCGCAGTGATGATTCCGCTGACGTTACCGTTCTGGTCGTAACAAACCTCTTTAGCCGGAAAACCGGGAAAGATCTCTACCCCTAGCTGCTCGGCTTGTGCGGCCAGCCAACGACACAGTTTGCTCAAACTAATCACATAGTTATTGCCATCATTACGCATTGAGATCGGCGTAAACAGTTGCGGCACTTTAATATGATTGGTCTCGGTAGTTAAGTAGACAAATTCGTCGTGACTAACTTGAGTGGTGACTGGTGCACCTTGTTGCTGCCATTGAGGAAAAAGCTCATCAAGAGCACGGGGTTCAAAAACTGCACCAGAAAGAATATGCGCCCCAACTTCGGCGCCTTTTTCAACCACACAAATCGAGAGAGCTTGCTGGTGTTGCTGTGCTAGCTGAGCAAGTTTACAGGCTGCGGAAAGACCGGCTGGCCCAGCGCCTACCACGACAACATCAAAGTCCATGCTTTCTCTTTCCATCTTGCTCAACCTTCATCACAAATGAATGCCATGGATTAAATATAGTTACAGTTGACGTAAACGTAAACTTTACTAAGCTCAACTTATCGCTTGGCCTTTCGGAGAATACGATGAAAGTTTTAGTAGCAATTAAGCGCGTGATAGATCCTTACGCTAAGGTACGCATTAAGTCTGACGGTTCGGGTGTCGAGACAGATAATGTAAAAATGGCAATCAATCCGTTTTGTGAAATCGCGGTTGAAGAAGCGATACGCTTAAAAGAGGCGGGTACAGCTGAAGAAATCATCGTTGTTTCACTCGGTGGCGATGAATGCCAGGAGCAATTGCGCTCGGCGTTAGCCTTAGGTGCAGACAGAGCGATTCACGTCAGTGTTACTCAAACCTGTCAGCCACTCAGTGTAGCAAAAGTGCTCAAAGCCTTAATGGAAAAAGAACAGGCGGGTATTGTGCTACTTGGTAAGCAATCGATCGATACTGATAACAATCAAGTGGCACAGATGTTAGCGGCGTTAACGGGTCGGCCACAAGCTACGTTCGCATCAAAGTTAACGGTTGATGGCGAATATATTGAGGTAGAGAGAGAGGTTGATGGTGGACTTGAGCGGCTTAAGCTGGCGTTGCCTGCGATTGTCAGCACCGATTTACGCCTTAACGAACCACGGTATGCCTCTTTGCCCAATATTATGAAAGCAAAACGTAAACCAACGGAAGTCATGACTCCTGATGAGCTAAGCGTTGTCATCCATGATTCACAAACGGTCATCGAAGTGATGGCTCCAGCGGTAAGAAGTGCCGGCGTGAAGGTCACGAGTGTTGATGAGCTGGTCGATAAACTGCGTAACGAAGCTAAAGTGATTGATTAGGGAGGTTTTATGAGTAATCGAATCCTTATTGTTGCCGAGCATGACGGCAAAACCTTGTCTTCAGGCACATTAGCGACCGTAGAGGCTGCGAGCCAGATATCTCGTCACGCTAACGATGCACCCCTAGATTTACTTTTGATTGGAGAGATATGTGATGGCCTTGTTCAATCAAGTGCGAACTTGGCACAACTTTCAAAAGTCGTGGTTATTTCGGATCCGAGACTAAGTACGCCATTAAGCGAGCGTCTTGCGCCTATGATCACTGCAATGGCGGAGGCTTATTCACATATCCTTGTTTCAGCAAGCTCATTTGGTAAAGATCTCTCGCCAAGAATTGCAGCGTTGCTCGATGTAGGGCAACTTTCAGATGTCATTGCGATAGAAGCTGCTGACACAGTGATTCGGCCAATATATGCAGGTAATGCCTTAGCCAGAGTCTCATCTCAAGACTCGATCATTGTCATGACGATTCGTGAATCCGCTTTTGACAAGGCGAGTGCTGACCAGCAAGCGAGTGTCTCTGTTGAAGCCATCGACGTTGATGTTCCCTCTATCTACACTGAAATGTTAGGCCAGGTGGTGACAGAAAGCGCTCGTCCGGACCTTTCTGCCGCTGACGTGGTCATTTCTGGAGGACGTGGCGTAGGCAGCAAAGAAAACTTTGCGATGGTGGAAGCGTTAGCGGATAAGTTAGGTGGTGCGATTGGTGCATCGAGAGCGGCTGTTGATGCGGGCTTTGTTACTAATGACCTGCAAGTGGGTCAGACTGGTAAGATTGTTGCGCCACGTTTATACATCGCGATTGGTATCTCTGGTGCGATTCAGCATTTAGCAGGGATGAAAGATTCAAAAGTGATTGTCGCTATCAATAGTGATCCTGACGCGCCAATTTTCGAAATTGCCGACTATGGGCTGGTGGGGGATTTGTTTACTCTGTTACCGGAATTGATAGAAAAGATAGACGCTTAACTCGAATGTTTAACCAAAAAAAACGCCGAATCGAAAGATTCGGCGTTAATGGTTTAACTTTGCAAATGTTCAACCAGCTTTTTGGTGAACCTTGCTGCTTCACCCCCAGTACAGGCGCGATGGTCAAAAGTAATAGAAAGTGGCATTACCTTAACCGAAACCGGTTTGCCATCCTTCATTACCACGCGTTCGATTATCCGTCCGGCACCGACGATCGCTACTTGAGGGGGAGAGACCACTGGCGTTGCGAAAATCCCAGCGATTGCGCCGAAGTTAGACAGTGTGATCGTCGCGTTTTGCAGGCTATCTCGACCTATTTTTCGCTGCCTGATGCCCTGAACCGTTTCATTTAACCAATTGCGAATATCGCTATCTTCAAACGTCTCAGCGTGTTTGAGGACAGGCACGTACAGCCCGTGACTACTATCGACGGCGATTCCTATGTTTACTCGACTATGAACACAGCGGGTCATTGTTTCTGCATCAAACCATGCATTAAGAGCAGGCTCCTCCTGACAGGCATAAACCACAGCACGGATAAGCCGGCCAGATATGTCCTCATTGGCTTGCCAGTTAGCTAAACTGGCCTCTTCAGTAATGGTTACCGCAGCGACATTATGATGCGACTCTGACATGGTCGATACCATAGTGCGTCGCGCACCTTTGAGTACCTCGGTTCCGGGACTCTGTTTACGCGCTTCGGCATAAATATCATTATCGGTAATCATGCCGTTTGGCCCGGTACCACTGACCGTTTTAAGCTCAACCCCGAGTTTTTTTGCCAGCAGGCGGGCAGATGGCAGGGCAGTAATCAATTCGTCTGCGGATGGGTTATGGGTGCTGCCAATCCAGAAATCATCGACATCAACCTGATGCGTGGTTTGTGACACATTGCCTACCACAGTTGCTGCGTCTTGTTGTTTGGCTTTTACTGCTCCCGTAGCGACGAGTTCAGGCTGTTCCTCTATTTCCAGTAACAAAGCGCCAATGTTAATCACATCTCCTGCCTCGCCATGACGACTAACGACGACACCAGAGTATGGAGCAGGAACTTCAACCACTGCTTTGGCGGTTTCGACCGTTAGGACTACCTGGTCGAGTTCAACGGAATCACCGACGTTAATGTGCCATTCGACAATCTCAGACTCGGCTAATCCTTCGCCAAGGTCAGGTAATAAGAACGTTTTCATTTCCAACCCTCCACAAGTTCTCGTGCTGCTAGGACGATGTCTTGTTCATGAATCATAAAGTAATCTTCATTTCGGTAGTAAGGCATGATGGTATCCATACCAGTGACACGTCGAGGTGGTGCCTTCAACAAACACATTGCTTTTTCTGCGGTGCGGGCAACAATCTCTGACCCGACACCACAAGTTCGGCTTGCCTCATGTACTACAAGCAGGCGACCCGTTTTCTCAAGTGACGCAATTATGGTGTCCATATCAATCGGTTTGATCGACGCGAGATCGATAACCTCGGCTTCTATGCCTTGTGATGATAGGGTCTGGGCGGCTTGCAGTGACTCGACCACACACGCGCCCCATGTCACCAGCGTAATGTCGCGACCTTTACGCAGAGTAAAACAGGTATCAAGAGGCAAAGCTTCCCCGCTATCGACCACTTCTGATTTAACCGTGCGGTAGATACGCTTAGGCTCGAAAAACATCACAGGATCATTGCTGCGAATTGCTGCAAGCAACAAGCCATAAGCTCTTTGTGGTGAAGACGGTACGACAACTTTAAAGCCAGCGGTGTGAGCAAACAGGGCTTCTACGCTCTCTGAATGATGTTCCGGTGCGTGAATACCACCGCCAAATGGTGCGCGAAATACAGCAGGGCAGGTAAGGCGACCGCGGGTACGGTTTCTCATTCGGGCTGCATGACACATTAAATGTTCCAGTGCAGGGAAAACGAAGCCCTGAAACTGGAATTCAGCGACGGGACGTAATCCCTGACTTGCCATACCAACGGAAACCCCTCCGATAAGAGCCTCAGCTAAAGGAGTATCGATAACACGGCGCAAGCCAAACTTCTCTTTTAAGCCGACTGTAGCGCGAAATACACCGCCGTTATCACCGACGTCTTCGCCGAGAACCACCACGCTCGAATCCTTGCTCATCTCGTGATGCAGTGCCAGGTTAACTGCTTCGACTAACGTTATCTCAGCCATGTTTGCCTCCTTGCATACGCATCGCCTTGTTGATCAGTTCGTCGCGTTGTTGATTCAGTTCAGCGGGAGCATGTTCATAGAGAAAATCGAATGCACTTTCCGGTGCTTGTGGAGGGAGACTGAGGTAATGTTCGACAGCGGCTTCGACTTGCTGCTTGCAGCTGTTTAACCACTCATCCTCTAACTGCTCGTTCCAGACTCCATTGGCAACCAAATAGGCTTTAAGGCGTTTGATCGGTTCGAACTGCCATGCCTGATTGAGTTCATCACCACTACGGTAACGGCTGGCATCATCTGCGGTAGTGTGGTCACTAAGTCGATAGCTGACTGCTTCGATCAATGTTGGTCCTTTGCCTTTGCGCGCTCGGTCTAGCGCCGCTAAAACGGTATCGTGCACAGCGACAACATCATTGCCATCAACGGTGACGCCTCTGATTCCAGCGCCTTTGGCTTTATCAGAAAGAAATTCAGCGGCACATTGTAGTGCGCGCGGCACTGAGATAGCCCACTGGTTATTATTAACCACAAACACTAATGGAAGATTCCATGCGCCTGCACAGTTGATGCTTTCTAAGAAGTCACCTTTTGATGTCGCACCATCACCACAAGTGACGAGTGCAGCATGATGCTGATTGTCTATTTTTAGCGCTGAGGCGACACCTACTGCATGAGTGCATTGCGTGGCGATAGGTACGCAGAAAGGAAGATCATGACAGGGTTCTGGTGAACCACCGTTACTTGGTGTGACATGAAAATCGCTGCCTCGCTCATCTCCGCCCCAGTATTGAAGGTTTTTCTCCATCGCTATGCCACGAACCCACATAGCAGGCATATCCCGGTAGTAGGGAATAAAGACATCTCTGGGGTGCATTGCGTGTCCGATACCGACGCCAAATGCCTCTGAGCCCAGATGGGAAGGATAGGTACCTAGTTTACCCGTTCGTTGTAATGCGACAGCTTTATTGTCATACGTTCGGGTCAGAACCATATCGCGGTAAAAAGCGGTCAAGGTCGCTAAGTCTGCCCATGCGGGAAGTTGATTCACCGAGTGACCATCGTGGTCGATGAAACGTAACATGGGTAGTGTCTGAACATTCATTACTATCTCCTTTTTGTTACTCAGAGGTGGATCGCACTTATGAGTAACCTTGTCTGACTCCCAACCATGTTTCGGTATTTCGGAGTCCAGATAGATACTTAAATTTCATACAACTTATCGGTAACGGTTAAAACAACCTGCTGATGAAAGCGCTAGCTACGTACTTTTAAGCTACAAACTCAAAGGAAAATAGCGATCAATTTCAACCATTACTCATTAAGGTAAGTGTAACAAAGATGTTAAAACTCGCATGTTGAGAGTGATTATCATGTAGTAAAGCAGGGCTTACAGTTTGCAATTTGATGGGGAAAAATAGCGTTTGTTAACAAAGTAGGGGGCAAAAACTGGACTTTTATACTTGTGATTGAATCGGCTGTAGGAGATTGGTTTGCAAGTTTAGATAAAGAAATAATTTTATTTGATGGCCAGATAAACGAAAAACAGCAGGCCTGAGCCTGCTGTTTGTAACACTTAAGCAATTGAGTATCTGATTACTCTGGTTGCTCAGTTAGGTTTTGCTTCTGCTGTACTTTGTAAACTTTACCAGCGTTGAAACGTTCTAGGTAATCAGCCAGGTCGCGTTTAACTTCAGGTACAAGGATGTAAAGACCAACAATGTTCACTAGAGCCATTGCGAAGATCATTGCATCAGAGAAGTCGATAACTGGACCAAGGTTCATTGCCGCACCGATTACTACGAAGATACAGAACTTAACTTTGAAGATAATTTCAGCTGTCTTGCTCTCACCGAATAGGTAAGTCCAAGCTTTCAGACCGTAGTAAGACCAAGAGATCATAGTAGAGAATGCGAACAGTACTACTGCGATAGCAAGTACGTATGGGAACCAGCTGATAGCACTACCAAATGCCGCTGAAGTTAGTTCAACACCTGCCAGACCAGTATCTGTGTCCAGGTAACCAGTGATGATGATAACCAGAGCAGTCATAGTACAGATAACAACAGTATCGATGAACGGTTCTAGTAGAGATACGAAACCTTCAGACATTGGCTCTTTAGTTTTAACTGCTGAGTGAGCAATCGCTGCTGAACCAACACCCGCTTCGTTCGAGAACGCCGCACGTTTGAAGCCTTGGATTAGCACACCGATTACACCGCCCGCAATACCTTCACCTGTGAATGCACCATTGAAAATCGCGTTAAATGCATCGTCGATACGGTCAAAGTTCATCAGGATAATGATAAGTGCTGCACCTACGTAGATAGTTGCCATGAAAGGAACGATCTTTTCAGTCACTTTAGCGATAGACTTGATACCACCGATGATTACGATACCAACGATCACCGCTAGGATTAGGCCGAACAACCAACCTTTATCTGCGAAGAATGAAGCATCGCCACCCGTTACACCAACAACCTGCTTGAATGCCTGGTTAGCCTGGAACATGTTACCGCCACCAAGTGAACCACCGATTGCGAAAACAGAGAACAGAACTGCCAGAGTACGACCGAATGCAGCGTTACCGCGTTTAGCCAGACCTTTGCTCAGGTAGTACATTGGACCACCAGAAACTGAACCGTCTGGGTTAGTATTACGGTATTTAACACCAAGAGCACATTCTACGAACTTGCTCGACATACCTAACAGACCCGCCAGGATCATCCAGAATGTTGCACCTGCGCCACCGATAGATACTGCGACAGCAACACCAGCGATGTTACCAAGACCAACGGTACCTGAAAGGGCAGTAGTTAGTGCCTGGAAGTGAGAAACCTCACCCTCTTCTTTTGCTTTTGGATCAGAGAACTTACCTGATACCAGTTGAACAGCGTGTTTGAAACCACGCACGTTGATGAAGCCTAAGTAGAAAGTGAAGAAAGATGCGGCAACAACTAACCAAAGAACAATCCACGGCACCTGTACGTCAGTAAAAGGGAACGGAATAGTCGAGAAGATCATTCCTACAAAAGGGTTAACGATAGGTGCAACGACTTCGTTGATTTTGTCATCCAAGGTGGATGCTGCAGCGCTACCTGCAAATATATTCGCCAATATGGCTAGCGAAATACGCTTTGTCATGCTTTTCCTGCCTGTGAAATTAATTACTTATAAATAATACTTATATAATGTTGTGTTTTGTTACAAATGTGTAACACCGCCTATTATTCATTTAATAAATAAGCACGCAACATCTTTGACGGAAAAGTTGATCCAGCAAACAATTCTGATTTTTACCAACCTTGTTGTGTAATTTTGAACTTATTCACTGGTTATTTGCGAAAGTCTGGATTTTATATAAACCAATAGCTGACTAATTTGGTCGGATATATTGCACTTTGGTCGTATATATAAAACTGTGTGTTTACTATTTGAACAGTGAGAGATGAGGTTATGCCTGGCTTTCGCAGATTATTCTTACTGTATAGCGTTAGTTGCCTTACTTAAGATCAATAGCTTATCAACGTGACTACTATAGCTAGCAGGATTGAATGAAAAACAGCACAATATCTAGTGAGTGATGTAAGAAATAACCTATTTAAAACAAAAGCTTAACACGGTAAAATTTATGTCAATTGTATATGTTGATGGATTGCTTTAAACAGAAACAGGAGTACGATGCGCGCCATCTTGATTAAGTGGTGGTATAGATGAAAACTAACGCATTAAAAATGGCTATTGTTGTAGGTCTGGGTGTGTCTTCTTTGACTGGTTGTATGGGTCAAATGGCGACGACTGGATTAGTGTCAAAATTCAACCTTGAAGTAGTAGATAACCGTTACGGTCGTGAAGGTATGTTCCTTCTTCTATCTCCTGTTTACGGTATTGCTGGTACGATTGACCTGTTCGTATTCAACGCAATTGAATTCTGGACTGGTACTAACCCAATTTCTGGTAAGTCTCCAGCAGTTGTTGATACTCCAACTAAAAACTACATTAAAGTGAATGGTCACCTGGACAGCTCACTGAAAGAAGTTCCACTAGCAAACAATGCAAACATCGAAAAAGCGACAATGCAGCAAATCGATGCGAACACAATGCAGATGGATATTTCATACATCGACGGTACACAACAGGTACTTCGTGGTGAGAAGTCTGCAGATAGCGTAGCGTTCTACCTTGATGATCAGTACATCACAACGGTTTCTAACGACGAGCTAACTCAATACGTTTCAGCTGCAAGCATTTAATTTTTGTAGACTGACGTTGACTCCTAAAATCCTCGCCTGGCGGGGATTTTTTGTATCCGCTTTTAGCTTTCTAATACAAAAGTTTAATTTATTGATACACATTTATTTAACAACTAACAGCAAGACGCTATAGTAAGCTTTGAACTTACTATAGGAGTTAATGGATGAAACTCACGATATCAGGGAAGTTACAGCTAAGTTTTCTGTCGCTTGCAGTACTTTTTATCGTTTCCGCGTTTTTAATCTTTCGTAGCATCAGCACAGTCGATACACATACCAGCTCTTTATTAGAGCGCGATTTACCGACCGTAGATGCCGGACGTTCGATCCAACAGTCAATTCAGGCCACGGTATCATCACTCAGAGCTTATATGCTATTAGGCGGCGATGAAGTTACCGGACCAGAGCAAAAAGCGAAACTTGACCAAGCGATACTTGAAGTAGAAGAGTCATTGCCTCAACTGGAATCCCTCGTCGATGCCGATAGCTATCAACAACTTATCTACCAGTGGTCAGTAGTGACAGGGTTGTTGAATGAGATTGCTGAACTGAGTCACACCGATGAGAACCTGCCCGCACACTCGCTGTTTATCTATGAAGCGGCACCGATTGCAGAAGTCGCACTCGATCAGTTACAGGGACTGATCAATGATGAAGCGGGTAATAAAGAAGGTGGAGAGCGCAAGCGTCTTTTCAGACTTTATGCAGATAGTTACACCTCTCTTGCCAATGCACTTTCCTCAATGCGAGATTTTCTTCTATATGGTACGCAGGATCATCTGGATAAATATCAGGACTTCTTAAAATCACACGATAAGTCGGTGCAAGAGATTGAATCGAAGAAGGAGTTGCTATCGAGCAGCGATCAGGGTTTATGGTCACTGTTTAAAGAGATGCAGCAACTTTACTTCCCGTTAGCGGATCAGGTGGTAACACTACGTAAGTCCGCTGACTGGAATATTGCCAATCAGAAAATGGCCAACGAACTCGTGCCAGCGGTTGAACAGCTTAACAGCAGTTTTGAAACTGTGATTAGTCAGCAGCAAGCGCTGGCTGACGCTAGTGGTCAAGGCATCTTTAACTCAGTCAGCAACGTGATTAAGTTGCTGCTCGCATCGATTGCTTTGGTCGTGATTGTTTCTGTCACTACCGCCCACTTTATGGGCAAGAATATTGGGCGACGTGTCGCTACAGTTTCAAAGCGTGCTGAGGCGATTGCTGATGGCGATGTTTCTCAGGCGCCACTGCAAATTGAAGGTAGTGACGAGTTAGCGAGTATTGTAAAAGGCGTTACGGCTAAAGCTAACACCGTTGGCGATAGTATGAAGTCGTTACTTGATGCCAATGGGCAGACGGTCTCTCAAGTTGAACGACAGAAAGCAACCATGGAGCTGGTGGGTCAGCAGGTTGGTGAAGTTAGCAGGTCTGCTAGCGATACCGCGATGCAAGCAGAGCAATCTGTGACTAATCTGGTCGAGTCTAAGAGCCAAATTGAGCATGGTACCAATGCGCTTGATTTGAACAAGAATACCGTCGGGCTTCTTCATTCAACGATCGAGAAGGCGAGTTTTCAGGTTGATGAACTGAGTAAAGAGAGTGAAGCTATTGGCCGAGTGACGGAAGTGATCGAAGGCTTAGCGGAGCAAACCAACCTACTCGCGCTTAACGCTGCGATTGAAGCGGCTAGGGCGGGGGAATACGGTCGAGGATTCGCTGTTGTTGCAGATGAAGTGCGACTATTGGCAACACGCACTACCGAATCGACTACAGAGATTAATAATATCGTTAACGCGATTCAGACATCGACTAAAGCGGTTGTGAATGAGATTGAAAAGAGTAAGGGACTTGCTGAAGAAGGGGCTGATCATACAGAGCAGGCCTATGGAACCTTGAGCTCAACAACTGAGCAGATCGAAGCGCTAAACCAACAGATGAAAGAGCTGCTGAGTTCGGCGCAACAGCAGTCGCAGGCAACCGACGAAATTCAGAGCTTGATGGAACAGGTTATCGCTTCGGTTGATGATGTTGCGGACATTTCGCACTCGTCATCAGATGTGTCGAGTCAGGTAAGAAATCAGGTTGATGAGTTAAATCGTGAAATGGGCCAGTTCAAAATCCAATAATTTATTGAATAAATGAGAATTGACGCGAAATAGCCGTCACTTAATATCATTTATATAATTGATCGAAGTATCATCTATACCTAATCTAAATAAATAGTTTCTTGCTTAGTTACCTTATTTGCTAAGCGTTATTTTAGGGATGGATGTGCTTCGATTTCTTTTTGCGTTTTTGTTGCTAATGAGTGTCTCTGCCTGGGGGCAGGAAGCGTCCCCGCAAAAGCTGGTGGTGGCTAATTCTAAAGCATGGAAACCTTTCTCATTTATCAATGCTGATGGTAAGCCTGACGGTATATTAATCGAATACTGGCTTGAGTTTGGCAAAAACAACGATGTCGAAATTGAGTTCCTGTTACTCGATTGGCAATCCTCTCTTGATGCTGTTAAACAAGGCCAGGCTGATGTGCATGCTGGCTTGTTGTGGTCCGAGGGTCGTGACGGCTATCTAGATTTTACGTCCTCTATTATGTCCATCGATACTCAGCTGTTTATTAGCCAAGAGCTTATTGGTACCAACCTTGATGACTTTCTGCTCTCGAAACACGATTATCAGGTCGGGGTCGTTGCAGGTGGCTATGAACAAGAGTTTACTCAGCTTCATTTTCCTAATCTTAATTTGATCAGTTTTGCCAACAACAAATTGATGATTGAATCTGCGTTTGCCGGCGAGCTAGATGCATTTGTCGCCGATCTGCAGGTCGCCAACTTTTATTTACAAACTTCGCAAAAAGCAGCAAAGTTTGTCGGTATCAGGCACTTATACTCTGGTGATTTAAGAGCGGCTGTAGCGGAAGGAAACACTCTTCTCCAGCAGCAGGTCTCGCAAGGTATAGATTCCTTTGCTGTCGATGATAAACAGAAGATCTTTAACCGCTGGATGTACATCAATACCGTTTATCCTGACTATTTAGTACCACTATCCGCTTTGGCAATTGGGATCTTTACCTTCGGCTATATTGTTGCACTCAATATTACGGTGAAGGTGAAAACGAAAGCTCTGGAGCAAGCAAACCGCGAGTTAAAGACATTATCAGAGACGGACCAGCTGACGGGGTTAAGCAACCGCCGTCACTTTGTCTCCGAGTTAAAGCAACGTCTGGCATGTGAAGGACCCGTAACCTTGATGATTTTTGATATTGATGACTTCAAAAAGGTCAATGATAGATACGGACATTCTACCGGAGATGAGGTGATCCGAAGGGTCGCGTTTGCCGCTGATGCCATTGTCCCTGAGCAGGGACTGATTGGTCGTATTGGCGGAGAGGAGTTCGCCGTTGTGATATGTGAGTTGGAGTTCGGCAAAGTCGTTGATATTGCGGAAAATATCTGCGCCAGCGTGCGCGAGTTATCTGTTCTTGACGAGGGTGTGCTCCAGACTTCAGTGAGCTTAGGCTGTGCCCACTATTCAACCAACAATGGTGAAATCACCCTATCGGATGCAGATCATCTGATGTATCAGTCAAAGATTGAAGGTAAAGACCGCGTCACCGCGATCTGTTACCCATAAGCGATATTCTAGCCTCTATGATAGACAGGGTTATTCTGTTGACTGATTGAGCAGGGCGTCGAAACGAGGGTTACCGTGTAGCCCTTCCAGATCCGGCTCAGTATTGATCAGTTCTCGAATTGATGGGCTGGCCTCGATAGCATGCTCTAAATCTTCAATTGCCTGTTCCTCAATACCTAAGCGAGAAAACGCACAGGCACGTTGATACAGCGCCGGGCCGTTACTGGTATCCAATTCCAGAACTCGATTACATAAGCTAAGCGCCCAGTTGTACTCTTTGATCTCCATCGCTGCGTCAGCTTTATAGGTTAGCGCTTCCAAGTCTCCAGGACGGATAGTCAGGATCTCATCATAGACATCGATTCGCTGTTCGGCTGTAGGCATACTTTGTGCGCGCAGCCACAGGTTGTGGATCTCATTGATGCGTTCAATTTCTCTGTTGTTTTCACTAATGATACGAGTTTTGCGTTTTAAATCTCGTTCAAGGGCACTGAATTTCTTTTCGTACTCTTCGGCAATTGATTCCAGACGTTTATCGGCCATCTGTTTGGTGTTTTGCTTAAACTCGCGCAGCGATTGCCAGCCCACAAAGGCGATCAGTGAGGCGACACCGGCGATGATATAAAAGAAATAGGTGACGGTGACGTTGGCGTAGTTGAGGGACTTATCCGCTACGGCCAGCTCTCGGTCAGTCATCTGAATGACAAGTTTACGCTCTAAATCTTGCTGGTCCTGACGAAGGGCTTTTAATTCATCGAGAATATAACGCTCCATCAGCGGGCGGTCTAATAACTCCGAGTCTGAATAAGCGGGTTTTTCAGCCTGTACTGGTAGAGACAGGCTCAACAATCCAAAAAGCAATAGAACAAAAACGCGCATAGAAGATCCCTTTAAATCGCTGTTTACTAAGGTTTAACATTAGCAAAGAAGCGATGAAATGAGTAAAGGTTTCTATTATCAAATGTGATTATTTCCGGACTGGGTAACCGCTGAAGAGACAAAAATGAGGAAAAACCACTCATATTGCTGATGAACTGTTCAATTGATTTCAATTTGAGAAAAAAAGGTTTTCTTTTCAGTCAGATGTGGCATATTAACTAGGTCTTCGACACAAAGCGTACTTCGTATAATGGCTATTACCTCAGCCTTCCAAGCTGATGATGCGGGTTCGATTCCCGCAGTACGCTCCAAATCTCCTCGATTTTTCAGCAATATTCCCAACTTCATTTGTATCTGATATTCACAGCTATCGTTTGTGCGTTTTCGAATTCGTAATTCTGACTAATATGTTGGTTTTTCCCTGTGTGGAGCTGTGGAAGAGATAGAAAACTGAATTCTTCACCAAGGTCGTTCCCTCTACTAAAAGTTATCTGAAATTAGCAATTGTCAAAACTATACGGTGTCGGATGCTCCAACTCGTTTTAATGGTTGCTATCTTATTGATTTATCGTTGAAGATCAAAAATAAAGAAGGCATTATTTCGCCATTGAATACGGACAATCGCCGTATAGAAAGCGTTAGCTGCAATCGGTATATAACGAGTATTATCGAAAATGTATAAACTAGAAATATTCTGTAATCCAGAGCAGCAGATGTTAGTACAAAATGTACTACATGAATCTGGAGTCGATAAAATTGGTAATTACGACCATTGCTGGGCAATTGGTTCGGTTACGGGGTCTCATCGAGCATTAGAGGGCTCAAATCCAGTATTTGGTTCTAAAGGTAAGGTCGAAAACTACAAGTTACTTAAAATTGAAATCAACGTCTCAACAGAACAAGTGAGACCAGTTGTAGAGTCTTTGAAAGAGAGTCTTGGGTGGGAAGAGCCATTGGTTAATGTGTTCAAACTCTACAACATAGAATTTGATCTCTAACTGTAGAGTTTGCAGCAAACAAAGGTTTAAGGTTTCAAGATACTTTGTCTAATCCCAATCCCGCATGCTAAAACCAATACTCTAATGTGCTTCTGTCCACAATTGTTTCACCAGGCACTTGCTAGAACGAAAGTGCTTAGTTCGATCTATGTGAATAAGCGTACGTGAAACGCTTATGGACATAAATCCATTCAGACAATGGAACTTATCACCAGTACTGACAACTAATCACATTTGCGAATACAATGATTCCACCAATTGATATGAACAGTGTTCATTATACACTGTTTGGTCAGAATCAGTTTAAAGGACAATAACGGATGAAAAGAGCACTACTCCCTTTTGCGTTAATCACTTTGCTCTCTGGCTGCGCCAGCATGTCTCCTGAAGAATGTAAAACCGCAGACTGGTACAATGTCGGCTACCAAAATGGCCTAAACGGCAATGCGCCAAGCATTATTAATAGCTATACAGAAGATTGTAACGAAGCCGGGGTGACGCCAAATCGAGCACGGTGGAAAGAGGGCTTCGATAACGGCACTATCATCTATTGCTCTCCGGACAATGGTTACACCGTGGGAGCAGAGGGCAGAGAATATTATGGCGTATGCAGCAACAAGCAATTTCTTGAAAATTACCAATTAGGTCGTCAGGAATATCAACGCCAACAGCGTATCCAACAGCTCGATACCGAAATCTCGCTTATCGACAATCAACTAGCTAACAATCCTGACAAAGAAAATGCTAAGCGATTAAAAGAAAAGAGAAAAAGATTAGTTGATGAGCGTTCACAACTGCTCACACCAGCCGTTAATTTCAATTTTAGCTTCTAAAACCGCTGCGTTTAGTTTGCTAAAATCCGTGGCCCTAGTTCAGCTCCAGGGTCATAGAAAGGTACGAAAGTATCGAATGAGTATATGGCTACTCACTGCGAGAAACGGTCCTTCACGGTCAGTGATAATCCTATCACTGTTAACTATTGCTTACTCTCAGAAAAAACATGTACCAAGGCATAATGATCAGCGAGTTAAAGCTAATGCTCAATGACCCACGCAGAGAGTAGTCGGTAGAAAACTTGGATAAGGTGTCTTATAACGTGCCGATACATCATCGCGTCCTGACAAATGGTGGGTAGCCAAATACTTACGTTGCTGCTTAGTATAAAAGTGTTGTGTTGCCTCTAGCTCAATTGCTTCACCGTCAGTGGTGCATATGAAATACTCATCGTCAGTGCCTGGAAAGGCAACAGGGTTTTCATCTATCAGTCCCTAACAAATCTCGCAAACCAAAAAAAGGCAGTACTGATTTTTTGGATGATAGAGTTGTTCACTGTGCCATTAATTATGCCCCAAAACGCTTACGGTTGGAGTTTGGCGAATCTTGCACAAATACAGCTTGTGAAGACACAGAGGTTTATTCAGTAAAAGGGGGTTTTGTTAGGTGCTCAGTGCTCGAACCCAAGCCTGTAGCGGGGTTTGAGTGGCGTATTAAAATCTACCCACTCGCAGTATGATTGTCGCTATAGTGTAGGTCAGTCACGTCGCTAAATAGATTTAGGACGGAGCAAATTTGCTAAATATCTCAAGTACCTATATAACGTTTCAGTATATTCACAAATAGGGAACTTACTATGACTTCATCTATTGTCTTTATCGTCCTCATTTTGCTTATCGCGGTGTTTGTGGTCAGCATTTACAATAAACTGGTGACGCTACGTAACCGCTTCAAAAACAGCTTTGCTCAGATTGAGGTCCAGCTAAAACGTCGTTACGACCTGATCCCAAACCTTGTTAGCACAGCGAAAGGCTACATGGAGCATGAAAAAGACACCTTCGAGCGTATCATTCAAGCGCGTAACCAAGCGATTTCAGGCTTGAAAGCAGCAAGTGATGCGCCAGACAGCGAAGCGGCTATTAGCCAACTGGCACAAGCAGAAGGCATGCTACAAAATGCGCTAGGTAAGTTAAATGTTGTTGTTGAAGCTTACCCAGAGCTTAAAGCCAACGAAACCATGCTTCAGCTACAAGAAGAGCTGACCAGCACAGAGAATAAGGTCGCTTTTTCTCGCCAAGCCTTTAACGATACCGTCACCAGCTACAACACGTACAAGCAGACTTTTCCACCGGTACTGTTTGCCAACATGTTTGGATTCCAAGACGGTAAGCTGCTTGAGTTTGCAGACAGTGAAGCAATCCAAGAAGCGCCTAAGGTTGAATTCTAATGGATTTCTTTGACCATCAAGATACCGCGCGTCAGCGTACCGGGCTTTTGGTGTTTCTGTTTTCCTTAGCAGTATTAATCATCACTGGTTTGGTCAGCGTACTGTCGATTGCGACGTATTACGGGGTCACTGGGAAAGCGTTTGATCCACGCACCGCTATCACCTATGCCTTACTGTGTTTTGGGGGCGTGGCGCTGGTTGTCGCAGTCAGTTCGATGTTCCGCTTATTTGAACTTTCTTCCAATGGCGGTCGCGGCGTTGCGGAAAGTATTGGGGGTAAGCTTATTTCCTCGAATACGAGTGACAAAAAACATCGTCAGTTGCTTAATGTGGTCGAGGAGATGGCCATTGCATCTGGTATTCCCGTCCCTCCTGTTTATGTGCTGCAGGGAGAGCGTGGTATTAACGCTTTCGCTGCAGGCATGAGTATTGATGATGCCGTCATCGGTGTTACGCAAGGTGCGCTAGACAGCTTTTCCCGTGATGAGCTGCAAGGCGTCATTGCTCATGAGTTCAGCCACGTATTAAATGGTGATATGCGCTTGAACACACGTTTGATTGGCGTCTTGTTCGGCATTACTTGCATTGCACATTTGGGCCACCTAGTTCTCGACAATACGCACCATACGAGCCGCGCATCAAGAAGCTCTTCCGATTCCGATAAAGGCTTCGCCGTCATCATATCGATCGCAATTGTGTGTATAGTGCTTGGTTGGGTTGGTACTCTGTTTGGCTCAATGATCAAAGCCGCGATCTCACGACAACGTGAATTCTTGGCGGACGCGAGTGCGGTGCAGTTTACTCGAAATGACCAGGGTATTTCAGGTGCACTGAAGAAGATTGGCGGTCATGCCTCTGGCTCTAGCTTGGATGCGAAAGCGAGCAGCCAAATGAGCCACATGATGTTTGGGCAAAGCCGTTTATCTGGTTTCACCGGCTTCTTCGCCACTCACCCGCCTTTAGAAGAGCGAATCCGTCGTATCGAACCCGGTTGGGATGGCCGCTTTTCGAGCAGTAGTGAGAGCAACACGTCAGCGTTTGGAAGCGAACAGGTAAGTGGATTTGCGTCGAATGCCGACGTGGGTTCTCAAGACCATGAAACACAAGATGTCGCCCCAACTTCCTCGGAACTAAGTGACACAGGTCAACAGCTTATTAGCCAACTCCCCCAAGACTTGGTAGACATTGCACGTGAGCCCTACAGTTCTCGTTTTATTGCCTTACGACTGATCTTTGATGGCAGTGATATACAACGTGAGATGATCAAAGGTCATATTCCGATGGCCTCGCACGCCAAACTATTACCTTGGTTGGATTACGATTTGCCAATGCATTTGAGACTTCCTCTGCTAGAGCTCGCTATCCCAGCACTTAAATCAATGAGTGAAGGTCAGAAAAACAGACTTTGCGAAGTTCTGCGAGAATTGTCCCAAACCGATAATCACTACTCACTAGGTGAATGGTGTGTCATTAACTTGCTGGAAAAGCAGCTTATTGCACCCTTTGGTTCGACTCGCCAGAACAAGACCTTTAAGCAACTTGAAGAGAGCGTTCACTGGTTGCTTACTGAGTTGGTTTGGGTCACTCATTCAGAACGAAAGGGCGCGCAACGAGCGTTTAACGCTTCGCTCACCTCGCTAGGACTTGCAGAAACCACGCTAGTAGAACCAAATAACAATTGGCGCTTAAGTCGTGCTGCATTGGAGCGGTTGCTGCAACTTAAACCCCTTCAACGACGTCAGTTCGTTAAGGCGTGTCGTTTAGCCATTGAGTCAGATGGTAAAATCACCGTCGCAGAAGGCGAATTGTATCGAGTGATAGCGTGCTTCTTGGAAGTGCCGGAACCGCCGCTCACAGTGACGCCTTAACTTCATAAAGTAAAACGCCAGCGATAATCGCTGGCGATTGTTCAATCAGCTGCGCCACCTATTTTTGCGTCGAGAACCTTGCTTGATAAGGCGTCAATTCATTCCCTTCCACGGTTAAGGGCGCGTAGAGATTCGGTCTACGACCTCTGATCCAGCGCTTGCCTGTACACATGTTCAGATCTTTCGCCTTGAGATCGGCAATCACCATATCATTATCGACGCAGTCAGTTTCAGCGATAACTTCACCATAGGGATTGAGCACCATTGCATTCCCCGTTCTAACTTCATCCATATCAATCCCCACACCGTTACTAAAGATCAGGAACATGCCATTGTCATGTGCTCGCGCGGGTAGCCAACGCATTAACCACTTTCTTCCTTTAGAACCTTGCATTTCAGAACGAATCGAGTCTGGATCTTGTTTACGATTATGCCAAAGCTGGGGATCAATCAACCCCATTGCATTTGGGCTGCGAGAGTTCGTGCCGCCGGTTTGATGAGGCGCGACCAGGATATCAGCCCCTTGTAATGCGGTGATGCGAACATTCTCGACTAAATTATTGTCCCAGCAAATCAGGATTCCTACCCGGCACCCATGTGGCGTATCAAATACCGTGTATTCATTGCCACTTGTCATGTGTTCGCTGACAAACGTATGCAGCTTTCTGTGTTTGGCTATCTGGCCATCAGGCATGGCCATTACGTAACAATTATAGAGATTTCCGTCCTTGTCCTTTTCAATTAAACCTGCGCCGATGCTGAGTTGGCATTGTTCAGACATTTTTAACAAGCGTTGACACGTTTCCCCTTGTGGGACGAACTCGGACAAATCATCGATCTCTGTTTTTTGAAGTTTCGAAACATGCCAATAGCCCGTCACACACATTTCAGGGAAGGCGATGATTTTTACCCCTTGTTGCGCCGCCTTTTCTACGTAACTTTGAATGACGGATAAGTTGTAGTTTTTGTCGTTCGCATGGTGGTTGAATTGGACAGTGGCAACACGGATATCTTTCATAATTGTTCCTTTTACTTAGTGAATATCAACCATTTTAAAAAGCTCTTTTAATTCCGTATAATGAATAAAATTCTTATAATCAATGAACACATGGAATGGATTTTGTCGATTTACGCACCTTCTGCCAGTTAGCGGTAGACGGTAACTATCGCGTCGCTTCAGAGCACTTACACATCACTCAGTCCGCTTTAACTAAGAAGATTCAACGTCTTGAGGCTTTTTGTGGCGTGGTATTATTTGAGAGAGGAAGACAAGGGGCCAGTCTAACTGCGGCAGGCGTCGCTCTTTTACCTGAAGCGCAACGAATTGTATCGAGTTTTGAATCTTATAAATCTCTAACTCAACGAGTCGCCAAGGGAATGGCAGGAAATCTCAAGATAGGTTTTGGTTTATCTGCCTACCACCTTGCACCAGATTTCATCGCTAAGTTTAAAAAACACTACCCAGAGATCCACATAACGCTCAACGATATACCCTCTCAAAAGCAGTCAGAACTCCTACTTGAAGGGGATCTTGATCTCAGTTTTAGTCGACTACCGGCTGTCGCTCCGTTGAAGGGCGTAAAGCTCTGTACCGATCACCTAGTGCTTGCGACGCATAGAAGCCAAATCATAGACAAAAACAAACTGTGGTCTTCGTTAGATTCAAGCGATTATTTACAGCTTAACCCTGAGCGAGGTAAGGGGCTAAGCCAACAAATAAACATGCTATTAGACGAGCATGAGAAAAAACTGAATGTCGTTCAAGAGGCAGATGACATTCAAACATTGTTGGCACTCGTCTCGGCAAACTTGGGGTTCACTATTGTTCCTGCAAGTGCAAAGCATATTGCGAATGAGCATGTCGCTTTTTGGGAACTGTCAGGGGAAAGTCGCGCCTGGGATGTTGGCCTAATTTGGAATGAGCAGTTAGAGAACTTTGCAAAAGAGAATTTCATTCAGTTTGTTGAGAAGAGGCAAACTGAACGTGGTTGAGCCCGTGGGGGAGGGCTGTAATTCCTTGATGTCCAGAGATGGCTGCGTGATCACCGCCAGCACGTTTATGCTCCGAAGCAATGTACGACTGGCGATAACAACCACTCAATGCCTGTTAAATCCTAGAAAAATAAGGATGAAGTTTTGAGGTTCATATTCTCTGACTCGCAAGTCATGGGCGAGTCATCAGAGCCTATTAACAATTGCCCTAATTCACTTTTACTTTAGAATTTGTAGTCACACAAACTCTAATTACATCGAATCCCAGTCATCAGCTTTTTGCACAATGGCATCGACTATTTGTGCGAGCTCTTTTCCTTTATGTGTTAAGCCGTAGTTTACGGTAACTGGTATAGTGTTTTCTTGCCTACGCCATACAAAGCCATGCTGTTGAAGCAGCTTTAAGCGTTCTGTCAGCACTTTACTTGAAACCAAGGCCAACTGTTTGCGAATTTGTCCAAAACGCATCTCGTCACTTTGACCCAAGAGCCAAACAATATGCGCTGTCCACTTTGTGGAGAACAAGGTTAAATATTTATCCACACGGCAGTAGTCATCGGGCTGTACTTGATGATCCTCAGACGTTTTCGCTACTTTCATAAATCATCCCTATTGCTCTAATACATTCGCGATCAGTCTAATGTTTTAGCTTACCACAACCCATTAGTTACTTTTGTGTAACTAGTTACTTTTTAGTCGCTAATGTTAATTAGTAACCAAGTTCATTATTGTTATCAAATCAGCAACGCAGCCAGTCGGGCTTACATTGGCGCACTAACAATCAAGGACTCATTATGCGATTCATTTTACTTTTTCTGCCTATTTTCTCATTTGGCCTTCAAGCCAAGGAATATACCAAGCCACAAACACCCGCAGAGCTTCACGTTCTTTTTGGACAGTACTTTGCCCAGCACGATTTAGACGGTTTGAGCACGCTCTTTGATAAAGATGCGGTATTCATCCTCGACAAAGAAGGCAATCAAGCCAAAGGTCATGACGAAATAAAAGCGGTTCTAAAAACCTTCATGCAAGGTGATGTAGAGATGGTGACGAAAAGCGTATCCATCCACATAAATAATGACGTTGCCATGATTCGCTCAGAGTGGGAAATACCGAATGTGGCGTCAGGAACCGCGCTTGAAGTGATGCATTATGTCGATGGTGGCTGGGTTTACGTTATCGACAACCCACGCGGATACTAATTTAAAAAAACGCTCGAATTTAAATCCATACAATAGCGAACTGAAAACTAACGAAAGCAAGACAAGTAAAGGCATTTGGTGGTAGCGAAAACCTAGTCGTTAATAACGTAGAAAAACCAACCATTACCCACTTAGTAGTGCCTCGTTGGCTCATGCAGAACTTGAGAGTGGTCAAACGCGCGGTAAGTTATTGCTTCAAGTGGAATAAACCGAATAACGACACCAAACTCGCTATTGTCCAGAACCTTTTCAGTCGGCACTTTCTAGAACGAGTGCCGCCATTTTTTGTACAACCTTTATTGATTTGAAAATGGCGACTCAAATTTATCCGAATGAGTTGATCACTGAGCGTTCGCGTTGTTAAGCAATATTTTCTCGGTTAGTCTCCCTTTATGTACTCTAACCCATTGATTGCTAATTGAAACGATAGGAGTAAAAGTGCATTATGTAAGAGCAAAACACGACAATTTGCCGGCTAATAAGCGTTATACGACTTTATTAAATTAGGAGAACTAAATGGATTTAGATATCTACCAGGTTGATTCGTTTACAAGTGAAGCATTCAAAGGTAATCCTGCTGGAGTCTGTATAACAAACAATGGTTTAAGTGATAGCTTAATGCTGTCAATTGCTGAAGAAATGGCGGTGTCCGAAACGGCTTTTTTATCGCTTTCTGATATGACGCTAAAGTGGTTTACTCCGAAAGCGGAGGTAAAGCTATGCGGTCACGGAACTCTTGCTGTTGCTCATGTCCTTAAAGAAAGGGGGCTAGTAAGTACGCACGATACAGTCAATTTTGAAACCTTGTCTGGTACCTTAACTGCACTCGTCAACGAATCGACAATTGAACTGGATTTTCCGTCACCAATCCTTCAATTCGACATTTCTCCCTGTCAGGAGCTTTTGGATAGTTTAAGTCTAGAGGCATGTAAAATCGTTTCCTTTGGCCGCTTTGATTCAAAGGTTTTCATTGAAGTTGATAGTGAGGAAACATTACTGAGCCTCCAGCCAAACTTTGAGGCAATGAAACAAGCCAAGGGTCGTGGAGTTCTGGTTACTACAGGCTCAAAGAGTAACGAGTTAGATTTTGTTTCAAGGTACTTTGCACCTTGGGTGGGTGTGAATGAAGACCCCGTTACAGGTTCAGCGCATTGTGCTTTAACGGTTTATTGGTCAGGAAAGCTGGGTAAGTTAAAACTACAAGGATATCAGGCCTCTGAACGGGGTGGTTATGTAGCTACCGAGCTTTTATCTAATGGACGGGCTAAGTTAATAGGCTCAGCAGTGACCGTCATTAAAGGGACTCTGCAGATACCAGCCGTATAACACTAAATTTAAGAGTGATTCGCAACGCGTGGCATTTTTACTATGCGTTGCGCTTAGTGTTTAAGGTGGTATGCAGGATCTTGGTTATTGCGTTGCTCACGCCTTAACAGGGCGATATACCAAAAGATAGGTTTAAGGTTATGCGTAAGACAATATCTTATTTGACTTTAGCAGTATGTGCTTTGTTCATTGGCGCTGGAGCTGTGAATCAAGGCGTAAGCGGCTTTCTACTCGCACTGCCTTTTGTGGCTGGGTTTATTTTTGCTTTAAAGGCGTTCTCATTTAAAAGCAAAGTAGTCTACATTGCTGTTGTCACGATCTTTTCTATCTCGTTAGCTTGGAATCACGAAGAAAACAAAATCATCTATCCTTGGCTAGGAACTGATTTTGTCGCGAAGTGCGGTTGGGAAGCCGTCAAGTTCGAACAAGCTTATACAGGGTATGATTATTATACTTTGGTACCACAAGGAGCAGAGATTGAAGAGCAATATGTCGTCAGCAGACACAGTATTGCTTGCGATAGTGTTTGGAAATTAACTCGTGTATTTGCACGTCATCCAGACTTGGGGACATTATACTATCCGGTTTTTTCTATTGATGGTTATGAGGCAACTATGTCTGGGTATCAGTTAAATGATGCTTTCAGTACAAAATTGCTGAAACATAGTCAAATCAACTCTTCATATGAGCTTCAATCATCTTGGACCGACAGTTGGAGCTTGCTGATGATGTGGCCAGCACTTCCAGTCTATGTATATACAGGCGTCATGAGCATTTTTATATAACAAACGATTAAGGAATCAATATGCTTCCCTAATCTGACAGAACCCTTTGTATCATCAGGTCTAACAAGTTTCTGTCCACAGCCTTTATTTATCTCTTATTAATCTGAAATTGGCCACTCAAATCCATCCGATTACGTTGTCCACTGAGCGTTCGCGTTTTTAAGCAACATTTTGTCGGTTAGTATCCCTTTAAGTACTCTAACGTATTGATTGTTAATTGAACTCATATAATTAAAAGTGCATTATATAAGAACAAAAGACGACAACCTGTCGGCTAACCAGCGTTAGACAAATATCCTCAGGGTCTTTAATGACAGTTTTTAAATTAATTTTAACCTCGCTTTTGGTTATTAGTGTTGCAGCATGCTCGCCTTTTGAAGCATTTCAAGATATGGACAATAAAGAAAAGCAGTTTAATGAGCTAAGCATCAATAATCTCGGTGCGAAGGCAGAAACAAGTTGGAATATCCATAATGGTGAATTAACGAGTATCACGGTTATTTACCGTGCTGACTCGTTAAATGATGTGACAGTAAGCAAGCTAGGAAATGAAGTAGAATCAATGGTTAAAAACATTTATGGTAACGATTCGTATACAATAAGCGTTGCCATTAGCTTAGGTGACGAATAAGTTTCTAACAACGGTTTTTATCACTAACAGAGGAAATAAAATGAGTTGGTATTTGGTTGTTTTAAAGAAGTACGCAGAATTTAGTGGAAGGGCTAGACGAAAGGAATACTGGATGTTCTTTTTATTTAACCTCATTTTTTCTTTTATTTTGGCGTTTGTTGATGCGGTATTAGGTACTGTATTTATCGGTTTTATATACGCGCTGGCCGTTTTTATTCCAAGTATCGCCGTGACAGTTCGTCGGTTGCACGATATTGGTCGAACAGGCTGGTGGGTTTTAATTGGGCTTGTCCCAGTCATTGGATTTATCGTGATTTTCATATTCGTAGCGACTAACGGAAATGAAGGAAGTAATGAATACGGACCTAACCCTAAGGAATTGGGTGAAACCTTTGCCTTACAATAAATTCAAGTAGACTTGCAACGTTTGGCGCTCTCGGTTTGAATCCGTTTAGGTGTTTACCGCACAGCGGTTAGGCTAGGGTGGCAGCGTTGCTCACTGATATGGCCTCCCTCAGTTTGCACGCCAGCAGCGCGATTAAAAGAGCAGGTTAACTACCCTATATACGGTTTGTGTTAGCGGCTATTAGCTTGGCCAAGATGGGGCAGTCGCACACGCAGTCCAGATCATCTTTTCGACGTGAACAGCCTGCGTGAGCACAAGGTTTCAACGTGTAGGATTTATCCTGCTATTCACTTCACTAGTTACTTTGCAGCAGTCATTGGAAACGATGTCAAAAGGGCACGATGAAAATAACAACATTAGTGGACAACACTCGGCGCGACGATAGGCAAGATTTGGCTGTTGAGCGTGGGTTATCATTACATATTGAAACAGAATCATTGAATATACTGTTTGATATGGGGGGAGGTAAGACGTTTTGTCAAAACGCCCCTCTACTCGGCGTTGATATCCAATGTGTTGATATTGCGGTTATATCGCATCGGCACCATGATCACTGTAATGGTGCTGTAGATTTTGTTTCTCACAACGCTAAAGCCAATGTGTTTTTGAAAGCTTGTGAAGAAAAAAACTATTATTTTCGTGCGTATGGTTTCAAAAATGACGTTGGTATCAATACAGATTTACTCAAAGACAGCAAGGATCGGCTGGTATTCGTTAGCCAAACGACTGAAATTGCGCCGAACGTATTTGTTATTACCGATATAAGTACCAAACACCAAAAGCCAAAAGGAAACCGATATCTCTATACTCAATCTGACAACGGATGGGAGTCCGATACATTCGACCATGAACTACTACTAGTGATAAAAGAGCACGATGGTTTAGTTATATTTACAGGTTGTGCTCATAGTGGAGTTCTTAATATGGTTGATACGGCTGTACGCTATTTTCCGGGCGAGAGAATTAAAGCCGTCGTTGGGGGCTTTCACCTCGTTGGGTTGCCACTATTCGATAGTATCGGTGGGACTAGGCAAGACATTAAAGACCTTGGCCTCGCGTTGTTACAATATCCCATTGATACGCTGTATACAGGGCATTGTACAGGTAAGAAGGCTTATGGGCTGCTAAAAGAAGTACTCGGAGAACGTTTAGAGGCAATCCCGACTGGAAGCTGTATTAACGTATAGCGAAAAGTACGTTCAACAAGCCTACGCTCGGAACTGGGCAACTTTGACCAAACACAGCTAATTCCACGTCATTTTTAACTCAGTGTGAATAGTTGGTATCATGCCGCAGTTATTGACAGAGGATTTTTAGTCTCCAATGAACCTCTTAGCTGCCATTAAGGAAATAAAAAATGAACATGAAGGCGTTTTCTGATTTGGTCGGTTTGTCGCATCATACGCTTAGGTACTATGAAAAAATCGGCTTACTTAAAAATGTTCAGCGCAACAATAGTGGCCACCGAGTGTACTCCGAGAAAGACGTAAAGTGGGTTGAGTTTGTGATTCGCCTAAAAGAAACGGCCATGCCACTAGAAGACATATTGGAATACGCTCGGCTAAGAGAGCGAGGCAATAGTACGGTACTAGAGCGTCAAGCCTTGCTAGAACAGCACCAACGGAGTTTAAAAGCGTATATAGAGCAGCAACAATCCCATCTTTCGGCTTTAGAAGACAAAATTAATCTGTATAAAGATGGAAAAGTGTGTTGACTTAGAGTGAACTCTAACTTGTACGCTGTGATCCTATTGAACATATAGGAGTAATACAATGGAAGCGTCACGTTTTGAAAAAGGACTGGAACTACTTAAACAGATAGATGGTGAAGCAGGGCAAAATGTTATCGACAGTTTGCAAGATATCAGTCCTGATTTGGCTAAATACACTATTGAGTATCCTTTCGGTGATATCTATGCACGCAAAGGCTTGGATTTGAAATCACGTGAGATCGCGACGGTTGCAGCGTTAACGGCATTAGGCAACTGTATGCCACAACTTAAAGTGCATCTGAATGCCGCACTTAATGTGGGTTGCCATGAAGAAGAGCTCAAAGAAGTGATCATTCAAATGTCTGGTTACGCTGGCTTTCCTGCGGCACTGAATGGGATGTTTGCGTTCAAAGAGGTACTCGCTGAACGAACGGCAAATCACAGTAGCTAAGTTGATTCTGGGGGCGTATTTAAGATAAAGGCACTTACACCGCACCCAAACTGGACATTCCCTTTCTGCTAGTGCGATTTTACCCGTCGCACTAGTACTTCCCAACTCATTTCTGCCCAAATACATGTTTAGCACCGGCAACACCCACTGAGTATTTGCTATTGCTCAGCACACCAGTTAGGCGAGATTTTTTGCTCAAGATAAATGTAAACAGTGAATAGTCACCTCAAGCTTAACGTTGATCACTGTTGTCCAATTTGGCTCGTGCTAGCATCGGAAGTAATGAAAGACTTAGGGGGCAACGATGTCATCAGATCATTACGGAACCAGCGCCAAATATGCACGTAACGAAGCGGGTTACCGAGAAAAAGCGCTAAAACTGTATCCGTGGGTATGCGGGAGGTGTGCGCGAGAATTTGTTTACTCAAATCTACGCGAACTGACCGTTCATCACAAAGACCATGACCACACCAATAACCCAGAAGATGGCAGCAACTGGGAGCTGTTGTGCCTCTATTGCCACGACAATGAGCACAGTAAATACCTTGAACATGAACTTTATGGGAGCGAAGTAAGGCCAGGCGAAGACGAACAGCAAGGGGCAACGTACAATCCATTTGCTGATTTGGCAAAGATGATGAAGAAATGAGGCCAAACTAGCCTGCGGCCGCACTGTTTGGCTGACTGGGGCGTTTAAGAATTGCCACTTACAATGAAGGCCTCAGTGAGGCCTTTTTTAATGCCGTATTTCTATCGTTTGGCCAATCCTTTGTTGTTCAGGTAGGGCAGAATATGAGGGCGAGACTCGCCAGTTAACTTAGCGGTAACCTCTTGTGACCAGGTGCTCTGCTTCTGATTGCTTGAGCGGTTGGCGTAGTAGTCTTGCATGGCCTGATCATAAGCCTGAATAGTATCAAGATTGAGCGTTTGGTACTGATTCTCGTGCATAATGACATCGATAGGCAGTCTTGGTTTCACCTCTGGGTTTTGGTCCGGATGCCCCAGACACATACCAAACAAAATGGCGGTGTTACCAGGCAGGCCGAGTACTTCATCCACACGCGCTGCATTGTTTCTAAGACCGCCAATATATACGCCACCTAATCCCATTGACTCTGCGGCTAACAAACAGTTTTGAGCCATGATACCAGAATCCACCGCACCGATAAGAGTTAACTCTGTGAAATCGACTTGCACATCAGGCTTAATGGTTGAGTGGCGATGATAGTCAATGCAAAACACCAAGAACTCTGCTGCACTTTCTACATACGCCTGATTGCCGGCGCACTCTGCCAATTGTTTTCGTTTTTCACTATCTGTTACTCGAATAATCGACACGACCTGCAACATGCTAGAAGAAGAAGCGGCTAGACCAGCCTGAATGATGGTTTGCAACTGTTCATGTTCTATCGGCTCTGGCGTGAACTTACGAATGGAGCGATGGCCAAGAATGGTTTCTATTGTACTGTTCATGAAGAAAATACATCCTTTGTTTTTATTTATTACGGGGTACAAGTTCACCATAACGAGTTGTCGCCGCTGCGTAAATCGAAAATACCGCCAAGTCTCTTAACCTCTTACCGAATCGTGAGGCACTAAAGAGCCGTTTAAACAATCTAGGTAATCAATTTTAACTGTTTGTATAACAAACAATGGATTACATTGGGTGCTGCAATCTTTAAAACAAAACTCAGCGTTACACAATGAGGAATATACGTGGAATTAGTTGAAGCAAAACGGTCCGATTTGGAATCTTTCTTTGAGTATATAGGCGCGCAGCTTGTTGAAAATGCGGACGATCAATCGCCACTTTTCCAACCAATCGCCAAACAAAATTGTGTAGTTACAGAACAATTTAAGGCCAAGTTTCGAGATGGGTTTGAGCACTGTCTTGGCGAACAAGGCTGGAGAAAACTATGGGTAGTTAAAGATTCTAATCAGCGAGTCGTTGCTCATATCGACTTACGCCACTACGGAGAAGAGCACAAATTTCATCGTGTACTATTGGGCATGGGTGTTGATTCAAGGCTGAGAAATCAGGGTTTCGGTATAAAGCTTATTGAACGCGTAATTCAGTTTTGTAAGCAAAGCTCAGCGATTGACTGGTTAGATCTCAATGTTCTTTCTAACAACCTTCCTGCCAAGAATCTCTATTTGAAATCTGGCTTCGAAGTGATAGGGGAAATGGCAGATTGCTACCGTATAGACGGAAATAGTGTGTCAGAAATGACGATGACACTGTCTACAAATAGTGACCAATAAAAAAGTGTTAGGTTTGGAGAACAAGTTGTACAAAACCCGTAAAGCTGAGAATAGTGACTATGAGTTCCTGTTCGAATTAAAGAAAGCAGCGGAATATGAGCCTATCAAGGCCGTGTTTGGTTGGGATGAAACTGTTCAAAGGGAAATTCATCATAAAGAGTTCCTGCAACAGAAACCAACCATAATAGAAGTCAATGGTGTTGCTGTGGGGAGTTACTTAGTACAGTTCCACCCTGAACACCTCTACTTTGGTCGCTTTTTCCTGTTACCTCACTATCAGGGTAAAGGGATTGGTAGCCAAGTTTTGAGAGCAGTAATTGAGCTGGCGAGTCAAAACTCATTACCGATTAAGCTCTGTTACTTGCAAGGCAATCGAGTAGGGCAGTTATATAGCAGGTTGGGGTTTGAGGCCACTGGTGAAGATCCGCAGTTCGTCCATATGCTCAAGCAACATTCGTAATAGGCACCATGACTATATCTGACTTGCGCTAGAAGCTACCGGGCAGGCCAGGAGCTATCTCCATATCTCTTGAATTCGATACGCACAATCGGTTAGCTTGAATGTCATAAACGGATTACTTATCAATGACAAGGACGGTGATATGGCGATGTTTTATTTGGTTGTAACTTTGGCGGGCGTGCTATTGCCCTATGGAGCACTTGTACCCTGGTTACTAGCCAATGGTTTCGATGTTCCGTTATTGCTGAGTGAAGCCATGGTAAACCCAATTAGCGTGATGGCATGGTTAGATGTGTTGGTCGCAGCAGTCGCCTTATTAGCTTTTATCCTAGTCGATGGCGCCCGAAGTCAGGTCCGATACAGATATCTGGCTGTGCTGGGTACGTTAACAATTGGTGTTTCTTGCGGTTTACCTTTGTATCTTTATTTGAAAGAGAAGCAGTGTCATCGCAGACACTTGTTTAATCGATAGTAAGGCGCGCAGCTTTCGTTGGCTTTTTGCAGGAGTAACGATGTGTTGCGAAAACGGAACAGCCTGAAGTATTTATTTGTGAGTTGAATACCATAATGCGCAACTAGGTGATTATATGATGATTGTTCATTAATCAGCGGAGTAGTCGATCAATGGTTCTTAGTAGCAAAAACAAAGCGATACTGTCAGCGATAGCAGTAGTGATAAGTTCACTACTGTTAGCTTTAGATCTGTTTGGTGTCATTCCATTTATTATTTTGGTACTGGCCTTTTTTACTTTGGTCATTCAGAGTGCACTGTATTTTGCGGGCTATAAAGATGGCGATGTGTTTGAAGCCTACCAAGAGATGGAGCGTACAGAGGCAACCGCATTAGCTAATTTGGCCAAAGACAAAAAGCAGTGCGTTAATAGCGATAACGACCCTAGATAGGGCTAAAGTCCGAACGTCGAGCGCTGACCTTCGAGTCAAATGACTTCAGTCTATAGATAATTCATCCATTGCTAAATTAGATAATATTTACCAATCTTGTGACTTAGTTAAAAAGGCAGCGGTATCGACCCATTTATTCGATGTGATAGAGTAATTTAGCGTCAGGTAATCGAGTCTTGATTAACGAATGACGGCAATATAGGGAGATGCATGTCTAGTGTGACACTACAGGGGTACATTTTGGTGCCGCCATCCGATCTCGATGAGGTTAAACGTGAACTCGTTAATCATAAGCGACTCACAATGCAGGAACCCGGCTGTATTACTTTTAATGTCATTGAAAACAGCGACAACCCATTACGCTTTGATGTCTATGAAGAGTTTGTCGATAAGGCGGCGTTTGAGCATCACCAGCGACGAGTTAAGGCGTCCTACTGGGGAGAAATCACCGTCAATGTAGAGCGCTTCTATCACCTCACCGAGTAGGCCCTGTTAGCCAATGGCATGGCCTGACAAGGTTGCAACGTAATTGATCGTCTGGAGCAGAGAATATCGAGCTTTTACTAGGAGCAGTGACCTTTTTTACCTCTATGATTGCCGGTGTGTTTGGCTTTGGTGGCGGGATGCTACTAATGGCGATACTGCCTGCATTTATTAGTCCAAGCCTGATTATACCTTTGCACGGCATCACGCAATTGGCGAGCAACTCGTCTCGTACACTCTTTTCTCTCAATGATGTCAAATGGGCACTGTTACGACCATTTCTAATTGGTTCGATTATTGGCTCTGTTATCGTTGTCAGCGTGTTGTCTACTATTCCAGTTGACTACATACCTGTGGCGATTGGTTTGTATATGTTGCTGAATCTTTGGAGTCCGCGCTTTTCCGCAGCGATCAGCAAATATGAAAGTTATTATCTGCTTGGCTTTGTCCAAACTGGTCTTGGCTTGGTCGTCGGGGCGACAGGACCAATAGTCTTGGCGGTGTTAACCAAACAGCTCAAGTCAAAAGACCAAATCATTGCCACAAGTTCAATGTGTATGACGATCAGCCACTTTGCCAAAATACCGGTCTATTTTACGCTAACGAGCAGCCTGTTCTCGAATGTCTCTCTGATTAGCTACATGGTCATTGGAGCTGTGGTTGGTTCATTTGTTGGTACTAAGCTGAGGTTAGCGGCGAACAACGACAAAATTATTAAGATCATCAAGTGGATGATCTCCTTGCTAGCAATCAGAATGGTAGTGGCTGCGCTCGTGTAGGAAAGGATTGCTCGTAATGTCTTAGCCGATTAATGGGCTGGAAGTTCAAAATAGGTTTTAGTAAGGGAAGACAATGTATCAAGATTTTAAGGATTTACTCGGCACAGAGTTACCAATTATTCAATCTCCAATGGCGGGTGTGCAAGGCAGCGCTTTGACGATAGCCGTTAGTCAAGCAGGTGGGCTGGGTTCGTTACCCTGTGGAATGCTTAGCATTGATCAGATAGTCGATGAGATCATGGCAATTCAGGCTGGTACTGATCAGCCATATAACCTCAACTTTTTTAGTCACCAACCTGTTCCTTATGATGAAAAGCGTCAATCACAGTGGCAACATGCACTTCAACCATACTTCAACGAGCTCAAACTAGAGTCACCAGCTAATAGTAGCGGCAGCAGCCGTGTTCCGTTCAGTCACGACATTGCCGATGCTATTGAGGCTTTTAAACCACCCGTTATCAGCTTTCATTTCGGTCTACCAGAACAAGAGTTGCTAAAGAGAGTGCAAGGCTGGGGAACCAAAGTGGTGTCATCGGCGACGACAGTGGCAGAGGCTGTGTGGCTAGAACAGCAAGGAGTGGACGCTATTATCGCCCAGGGGGTTGAGGCTGGCGGTCACCGAGCAATGTTTATGTCAGACGATTTGACTACTCAAATGGGTTTAATGGCTTTGTTACCAAGAATTCTGGATCGGGTACAGGTACCAGTGATTGCGGCTGGTGGAATCGGTGACAGTCTGGGAGTGAAGTCCGTGTTGTCTATGGGCGCTACGGCAGCGCAAGTCGGTACGGCTTACTTATTGTGTGATGAAGCGAAAACCTCAGCCTTGCACCGTGCTGCGATAAAAAGTGATCAATCACTACATACAGTATTAACTAATGTATTCTCAGGAAAACCCGCTCGGGGAATTGTCAATCGCGCCATCAAAGAACTAGGTCCAATCAGTGATACGGTGCCAGATTTCCCATATGCCTCAATTGAAATGACTCAGTTACGTGGAGTGGCGGAACAACAATCAAGTGATGACTTTACGCCGCTCTGGTGTGGACAGAATACCTTAGGCTGCCGTGAAGTATCAGCCAAAGTATTGACTAAGGCATTGGCAGAGAAGATAGTTTAGCGGGTGATATTGATGGTTTGTAAAAGCAAGCCAGAGAATGCAGAGAAATTAAATAAGGAAACATCATGGAGTTATGGAAGCTTGCTGTATTCATTCCAGCCTGTTTTGCCCTAAACATGACACCGGGACCAAATAACTTACTGTCGCTGAACAATGCTCGCCGATATGGTTTTAAATCAGCACTGATTGGTGGGTTAGGACGAGTCAGTGCGTTTGCAATTATGATAGCGTTGGCTGCATCGGGACTCGCGGTGGTGCTCTATGCTTCTGAAACCCTATTCTTCACCATCAAACTGTTTGGTGCGCTTTATCTTCTCTGGCTGGCATTTAATTTATGGCGCTCTGAGTCGAGTCCGGTGAGTGATAATAGCGATAGAACCAATCTTGTTGGATTGGTTAAACAGGAATTCGCCTTGGCAGCGGGTAACCCGAAAGCGATTCTGATCTTTACTGCTTTTTTACCGCAATTTGTCGATGTTGCTTTGGATGTCGACCATCAGTTCATGGTGTTGGGTTGTACTTTTATAGTCTTAGAGATGTTAGCAATTTCTATCTATGCACTGTTTGGCCTATACCTTAGACACTGGTTCACCAAGCCGAAAATGGTCCGTCGCTTTAATAGAGCGAGTGCGATGTTCCTGAGTTACTCTGGTGCAAATCTGTTGTTCACTAGCCGTTAGGCAGACTAAATTCCATCCATTTGTTAACCACTACACCCGCTAATTAGCGGGTGTTTGTTCATTTCCGATTAATGACTCTCTAACGTAAAATACGGCGTGCATCACATATCATAATAATCACGTATGAGTTTCGTGAGGGAGTTCAAACGCACGGCGTACCATAGCTGATTCAAGGTGAATATTAGTAACATTGTATATAAGATACATATCAACTAATTGAATATGGTTGTCGCTTTGTCTTGTGATTGAGATGACGGTTAATCGTGCGGTTAAACGCATGTAGAACAAGCCTTTTGGACCCTGAATAAAAATAATATAACGGTCATTGTCATAACCCGTATGACTGAGTCGAGTTTGGCATTCCTCAAACGAATGAATTCGCCAATATCAAACTGTTCATTTGGTAAATTGATCCTCAATATCTTCGATGGATCTGACGTTGTAGTAATTAAAATAAGAAGTTTGCGCCTAGCTAGCGCAATAGGAAGGCTTGCATGAACATGGATGGTTTTTCAGAGTTAATTGAAGTATGTGGCGGCCAGCAGAGCCGAGTCTTTAAAGCGATAAGAAACAGCGATCAACGAGTTGTTGCGTTAAAGGTGCCATCAGGCGAGTTTCCTGAGCCAAGGCAGCTTTCGGTGCTAAAACGTGAGTTTGAAGTCCTCAACAGACTGGAAGGGGCAGGGATACCTGCTGCGCTAGGTTATATAGAACAGAAAAACTCAGCAGTTTTAGTGCGTGAGTGGATCGACGGTGTGTCTCTCAAAGAATATCAGATACAAGCAAAGGTTACGTTAGATAAGGCACTTGAGATAGGGATTGAGCTTTGCCGCCTGGTCGGAGAGGTTCACAAGCAGAATTTTTGTCATCGCGATTTATCTCCTAATAACGTCATCATTAACCCGACAACAGGGTTGATCACTTTACTTGATTTTTGTTCTTCACTTGAGTTCCCGGATCGAGCTCGAAACGTGGTTAAACCCAAATTTATCGAAGGTTCGATGCCGTACATGTCGCCCGAGCAAACGGGTCGAATGAACCGGGGGCTCGATTATCGAACTGACTTCTATTCTTTAGGTGTCGTGCTATACGAACTTTTCACTGGGCGACTACCTTTTACCACGGCGGATCCAAACCAACTGATTTATAGTCATATTGCTCTTGAACCAGAGGCGCCGGATCAAGTTGTTCCCCAGATACCTGCTATGATTTCAAACATCATACTCAAGCTGATGAACAAATCCCCAGAGGCTCGTTATCAAAGTGCACAGGGGATTATCTCTGATCTCTCTCTGTGCTTATCTGCTTGGAAGGAAAGTGGTGAAATTGAGCCTTTTGCATTGGCGATTGAAGATTTCAATGATTGGTTAAGAATCCCAGACAAGCTCTACGGCCGGACTGAAGAAACGAAATCCTTGCTTGATGCATTTGAAAATACCAGCATCGGCAATGGCCAGTTTGTCTTTGTTTCCGGTCATTCGGGGATTGGCAAAACTTCGTTAATCCGCGAACTGTATCGTCCATTGACTGCAAAGGGCGGCTACATTACCAGTGGTAAATATGATCAGGTATTGCGCCATCAACCATACTCAGCCATCCTTCAGGCAGTTGCTGGCTTAGTTCGTCAGGTAATGACGGAAAGTCATGACAGCATCGAGTTTTGGAAACAACAGATCCTGACCGGAGTCGGTAGCAACGGACAGGTGCTGATTGATGCAGTGCCGGATCTTGAACTATTACTTGGGTCTCAACCAGAATTAGAAACGCTTTCCGCTGAAGCTGCATCAACACGTTTTAGTACCACTTTCTATAACCTGATACACGCATTAGGTCACTCTGGTCGACCGCTAGTGTTCTTTATTGATGACTTGCAATGGATAGACCCGCCAAGCCTGTCGCTACTTGAGTCCATGGCACCAACGTTAAGTCACTCAACGTTGATGATCATCGGTGCATACCGAGACAATGAAGTTGATGACAATCATCCATTAGCTCTCACTATGCCAGCACTAAAAGCGAGTTGCAGTAATCTGCTTGAGATTGAACTTGGCGAGTTACCAACTAGCGTATTGGTTGAAATGTTGCGTGATACATTAACTTTGCCAGAAGCGGAATATCAGCAATTAAACGATGTGCTTTGCGAGAAAACCGGTGGCAACCCGCTGACTTACAAAACCATGCTAAGTACGTTATACAGTCAGGAGTGTCTGTGCTTTGACTACACTCTGAAGCACTGGCGTTGGAACAAGAAAGCGCTAAGTCTGATGCCGAAAATGCATAACTCTGTTGCCTTGTTACAAGAGAACATGAGTAGTCTGCCAGCAGATACGCTACAACTGCTTAAACTCGCGGGCTGTATTGGTAATAGCTTCAATCTACAACTGCTGGTTCGACTGTCAGGCCGTAACCGGGTAGATGTGGCTAAGCAATTAGTGCAGGTGGTCTCTAAAGGCTATATCCAACCGATCGATGACGATTTTGAACTCTATACTGCTGATGATTCCGAGCAGTTGCCTGATACGGAGTTCCACTTCTTGCACGACCGTATTCAGCAAGCCGCTTATAGCCTGTTGCCAGCAGGTGAGCAGTGTGAAATTCACTGGGCTATCGGCCAGCAAATCTTAGCTGAATATCAAGGGCACATGACGGACGGACAGTTATTTGATGTCGTCGAACACCTTAATCAGGGATGTGAGTACGCAACTTACGAGCAGCGAGAGCAACTGGCGCAACTTAATCTGAGCGCGGCGAATAAAGCCAAGCAGTCAGCAGCGTTTAGTGTTGCGCACTCGTGCCTGACTCGCGCTAAAGTCCTGTTGCAAGAGAACCAACAGCCTCTTGACTCTGAGCTGTCGATTGCCGTGGATATTGAACTGGTTCAGGCTCACTACTTAGTTGCGGAGTTCGAGAAAGCAGAGTCGCTCTATGCTGAACTGAGAGATAGACTGACGTCAGATACAGATAAGCTGATGTTATACAATATCCAGGCGAAACAGTATCACCACCAAGGCGAATACCAGAAATCCGTTGAATTTGAATATGAAGCCCTGCGTATGCTCGGTATCGATTTGCCAGACGAAGACCAGGCTCTGCTTGAGTTGTTTGCCAAAGAGAAAAACAAGATTGATGCCCTGTTACAACAAACCGACTATGACCGCCTTTTCCACCAACCAACGGTCAATGATGCCAACTACAACCTGATCCATGAATTGCTGTTTGATACTTTCACTGATGGTTATCTACTTGGCCGAGGTCCACTATTGGCGGCGGTCGCAGCTATCAGCGCGCGGCTCTCTATCGAACAGGGTAACTGCCACGTAACCTCAGCAGGCTTTATCAACTACGCTACCATTCTCTGTTCGAGTGGTGAATATCGTTTGGGACACGAAATTGGAAAACTTGCGGTAAGGTTGGCTGATAAATACAACAGCCCAGTGTTTAAGAACTACACCTATCACGTATTTTCTCTTGGTATCAACCATTGGCTGGAGCCACTCAACTCGAGCTATGACTACTGGTTTGAAGCTTCAAAGCTGTCAAAAGAGTCGGGTTCTCCATATGCAGGATGGGTGTTTCTACAAATGCCTCATGTATTGCTTGCCTCGGGCGCTCACCTTGAAAAGTTACAAGCGCAGGCACAGGCGAGTCTCGAATATCTCAATTCGAATCGACTTGGCGATATTGCCCAGTTACTTAAAATTATTGTCCAGCAACCTTTAGAACATCTTAAGGGGAATACGAATAGCTTTAGCTCACTCGATAGTGAAGGGTTCTCAACTCAGCAACTGCTTAGCGACTATCAGCAGGCGCCATTTTTCCTTGGTCATACTATGTATTCGATTCTGCGTGCGACCTTGTTGGCGGGCGAGACGTTACCTATTGATCAACTAAGAGAGTGGTTGCCCGTAATTGAGAGCACAGTTCAGGCGCAGATCATTCAGGTAGATAGCTGCCTCTATACAGGGCTTCATTTAAGTACCGCATGTGCCTCTGCTGAGCCAGCTCAGCGACAAGCGTATCTGGTTTGGTTAGAGGAACTGATCGCTAAATTTACAACGTGGGCAGAGCTGTGTCCGAACAACTTTGAACACAAGTTACTGATGCTTAAAGCGGAGTTGTTTAAGCTAAACGGAGATGTATTAGCGGCGTTTGACCATTATGAACTGGCGCGAGAAGCCGCTCTGAATGCGAGATTCCTGATGGATGCTGCGCTTGCTGATGAACTGGCAGGGCGTTTCTGGCAGCAGGCAGGCAAATCATATCAGGCACAAGTTTATTTAAAGCGTGCACTTGAAGGCTATGAACAGTGGGGCGCTGATGGCAAAGTCGCGTGGATGGCTGAGCAATATCCCCAGCTTAATCTTGTGCAGCCGCCAACTTCAATGAGTGCCACTATGGACTCAACACTAGGGAGCGATGATTTCTCATCCATTCTGGATATGGCGGCGGTATTAAAAGCTTCTCAGGCGGTATCACAACATATCAATGTCGATATGCTGGCTGAAGAGTTATTGAATCTGGCGGTTGAAAATGCGGGCGCGACGCGAGGTTTACTATTACTAGAAAACGGCGGTGATTTTGTCGTAACTCAGAAAGTAACAGGTGAACAGAGCAGTGACGATCAACTTGGTCTTAATGTCCCATATGGTGAGTCACACTGTCTATCACGCTCAATCGTGCGATACGTAATTAATTCCGGCCAATCTGTCGTTTATACACCCAATCATCACGATGCACAGTTTGAACGTTGCCCTTACCTCAATAGCCAGGGCGATATATCTGTTTTGTGTGTACCGATCATCCGTCAGAAACAGATGTCTGGGGTGCTTTATCTAGAAAACACCCATATGGCAGAAGCATTTCAAACCGATCGGGTTCAGACTCTGAAAATCATCGCTTCTCAGGCGGCTATTTCGTTGGAAAACGCGCGTATGTTCAGAGATCTCAAGCTGATGAACGACAATCTAGAAGGGTTGGTCAAAGAGCGAACCAAAAAGCTCTATGAAGCGAATGAACAGTTGACTGAAAAAAATGAAGAGCTCTACATGCTTTCGACCACAGATCAACTGACTGGCCTGTACAACCGCCGTTATGTCGAAGAGCGTATTCATGAGGCATTGCGTCAAGAGCCGGGTGATGGCTCAACCCCAGTTTCAATCCTGATGCTGGATATCGATCACTTCAAATCGATCAATGACCAGTTTGGTCATGACGTTGGCGATAAGGTCATTGTTAACGTTTCAGGCTCAATCAGGAAATCGGTGCGCAGTGTCGATATTCCAGGAAGATGGGGCGGCGAAGAGTTTATCGTTCTTTGTATGAGTGATCTTGAAGGAGCAGTATCGAACGCAGAGAAGCTGGGCAACATCATTGCTGAACAAGACAACTCACCAGTAGGCCAGGTTACAGTCAGTATCGGAGTGACCTCATTACTTAGCCAGGATACGGTCGATAGCTTATTAACCCGAGTCGACAAGGCTTTGTATCAGGCAAAAAATAGCGGTCGTAACCAAATAATAATCAGAAACAAATAACAGGAGTTAATAAGTCGCAATGCGAAATAAGGAAGTAGTCAACAACAGTCGTAAAGTGAACAAAGCACTTTTAGTGGTAACTAGCCATACACAGCTAGGTGACACAGGGCAGAAAACTGGTTTTTGGTTTAATGAAATGGCGACCCCGTTTTGGCGTTTTTATAACGCGGGTTACGAGGTCACGATCGCATCGATTCAAGGAGGTGATGCTCAGGCAGACCCTTTGAGTTGTAGCGGAGAATTTGTTACCCAGCAGGTAAAGCAATTTCAGCAATCTGACTACGCCATGTCGCTATTAAAAAATACCGTTTGTATCGATGATGTAGATTCAAGTGTATTTACCACCATCTTTCTTTGTGGTGGACACGGTACGTTATGGGACTTCAGACAGAGTTCTGGCTTAGCAAGGGTTGTCAGTGAATTCTATGCCGACAAAAAGTTGATTGGCTCAGTATGCCATGGACCGACGGGACTGTTGTCGGCGAAAAAAACTGATGGTTCGCCTCTGGTCGAAGGGCTTAAGTTGACAGGCTTTAGTGATGCTGAAGAAAAACTCACGCCACCCCAATATATTAAAGCACTCCCATACCACTTAGAAGATGAGTTGGTAAAAGAAGGCGCTGCCTATCAGTGCGAGAAACCAAGTGCTAAGTTTGTCGTGACAGAGAAAGGTTTGATTTCAGGTCAAAACCCAGATTCAGTGGATTTGGTGATGGATACAATTCTTGACGCACTAGACAAGAAAAGTGTCTGGATTGATACCGACATATCGATTGGTACTCGTTCACCGCAAGGCTCCCTTTGTGATGTTGATGATGCTTACGCATTACTCTCTCTTTTTAATGCCAGCAACCTTAAAATTGAAGGTATTAGTGCGACTTACGGTAACACGGATGTTGATACCGCGCTTTCTTTGGCAAGACAGCTCGCCAATCGATTTGGGCCAATCGGTCTACCAGTGATGAAAGGAGCCGCCCAACCATTAAAGATTAATGATGTGGCTGAAAGTGATGCAACCAAAGCGCTGGCAGAGAAACTTAAGCAAAAATCAATGACGGTCGTAGCGTTGGGGCCTGCAACCAATATTGCCTCATTGATACTGCTATACCCAGAGCTTGTGAGTAAGATCGATCAGATTATCCTTGTAGCCGGGCGAAGTAGCGAGAACGAACACTTTGTCGTAGGACCGAAGCAACAGACGCCGTTTCGTGACCTAAATTTTGACCTCGACCCTGATGCGTTTCGAGTGTTACTTGAGAGTGGCATTCCACTCGTCCTGACGCCTTTTGAACTGGCCAATCAGGTCTGGATTAGCCAGAGTGATCTGAATAAGCTTGGTGAAGGGTGTGATGCCGCCAAGTACCTCAGCGAAAAATCTCAGCCTTGGTTAGATATGTGGCTTAGTGATTTTTCAGCTCCGGGTTTTAATCCTTTTGATGCACTCGCTGCAGGCTTCGCGAAAAATCCGAACCTATATCAGGCACAACGTTTGCCTGTCGAAATCCGTATTGCTGCGGACGACACTAAGGCAGGGCGCTTTGGTGTTGCTAACAGCTATAAACCCTATTTAGTCGCTTCAGCAGAGTGCCAGAGCCCTTACTCTGTACTGTTTTGTACTGGGGTTACGCCTGATTTCGCTTCATCACTTATTGATAGCATCGAAGCTCCAAGTGACCCGTCTAAGTTTATTACCGCCGTTTCTCATCTAAATATCGTGGTTGACGACATTGAAAAGGCGACTTCGTTTTACCAGCGAACGTTAGGTTTTGTGCAGGCGTACGATGAAGATGGTTCAATTATGGATTACCCTCGCTTGAATCTCGCTTCATTTGCCAAGGATGCAGGGTTTGAAAACGGTAAAGTTGACCTCGATATCCGCTTTTTACACCATCCTACAGCGGGACTCTATCTGGAATTAATGCGCTACTATGAGCCGGTCGGAGACCAAAGAGTGACGATAAAGAACACCAATGATCTTGGTGGTATTCGTCATACGGCCTTGGAAGTGAGTGACATTATGGCTGCGTTTAATCACCTTAAAGATCAACCAGGTGGTGAATTAGTCAGATATCCTGATGGTTGTGGGGATAAAGAAGTTGAAGGTCCGCCAATGGTACTTTCTCCTTATACGATGTCGTTCTTCTATTGGCGTGATCAGTATGGAGTTCAGTGGGAGCTAGAGTGTGGGCGTAAGCGAGGATACCTACGCGGGATTTAACCACTGCTATTTGAAGGTCATGGTGAGCGAGCCATGACCTTTATTACTGAGTTATAAATCAGGGCTATTGAATTCGATGGGATTAAATAAGTATCTTTTATCAATGATGTTAGTGGTTTGTACTGCTTGTCTGCCGTTAAGAGCCTTAGCCTCTGAGGCCTATAGTGTGCAACTGTATTTTGGTTTATCGATTCCAGACGGAAGAGTGGTGACGACTAAGCAATGGAATGATTTTGTTGTCAGCCAGATCGCGCCCCGTTTTGATGGTTTCAACGTGATGGATTCGCTGGGTTACTGGAGGGGAAAAGCGGAACAGTCCAAGGTCGTGACCATTATTATGCCTAAGGATCAATTACCAAAAGCCGCCTTGATCGCCAAGCAGTATGCAACACTTTATCATCAGGACTCGGTGATGCTGGTCCATCATCCTGTCAGCGACTCTTATTTGTCACCGATAAAGACGACGATTCCAAGCGGGTAGCCGTATCCAACACTACTCGATAAATGACGATTCGAATACAGTCGAACGGTTTCGCCCTGACTCCTTAGAAAAGTAGAGTGACTTATCAGCATGTTCAAGCCACGCGAGATGACTGGATTGTAATGGTGAAATCTCACACACACCTAAGCTAATGGTGTACTTAACATCATGCTGCTCACATTTAACTACCGAACTTTCAATGCGCTTGCGCAATCGCTCGGTAAAGTAGAGAGCCTGATTCGCACATGTGCCAGGCAAGATAACGGTGAACTCTTCACCGCCATAGCGCCCGCAAATGTCCGAACTACGAGAGGCTCGCTTTAGTGCTTCAGCGGCGTGACGGATAACTTCATCGCCGACAGTATGTCCGTAAGTGTCGTTAACCCGTTTAAAATGATCGATATCGAAGATCACCAGTGAAGAAACTTCCCCCGTTACCTGACAATGTTCGTACTCTTTTTGCAGGTTCACTTCCCAGTGAGCACGGTTATAGAGTTTAGTCAGGCCATCGGTTTGGCTCAAATTAGACAGTTTCTGGTTTGAATCCATTAAGTGGATTTTGTTTTTAGCGATATCGGTAACATCGTTGATGATCAAACTGACGTGAGAAACCTCACCATTAACTGACGTTAGTGGAGAAAAGGTAATGTTCTGACGCATTTCACTTAAGCCATTGGAAATTGGACTGAAGTTTTTAAATTTAAACAGATACGGTCGATCTTCCCAACAGGAAAATCCACGACTGTTTAGGGTAAACGCGGTATTAACTTTCTTTCTTAGCCAGGTTTCAGGAAGATCATCGACAACACTAAATAGCACTTTACCAATTATCTGCTCAGCGCTGATGCCACTGTATGATTGCATGAATGAGTTCCAGGCACAGACCTTGTAATCTCTGTCGACTACAATAAGACCAGCATCAAGATCACCTATGATTTGCATTGCCCAGTGAAAATCGCCGATATCATTTGCCGTCATATTAGGCTCTCCAGAATTTGTTGAATGGCATCAAGAGACTCGTTATCCATCAAGAAAATAATGTCACAGGCTACATCGAGGTTTTCTGCCTTGTAGACAAATTCAATCGTAAATATGTCCTGATCATACTCTTCAAGAAAACCGCTTGAGTTTAACGATACCTGTAGAGGTTCTTTCTCAAGCACAATAGGCTGACGCAACGAAATAGAAATATCTAACTGCTTACTGAACGAGACCAAAAACGAAGAAACCAACAGATTAGAAATGTCGAGAATCACTTCATTGGTCGAATTGACCTCTTCACCACAACTGTTACTCGCTAACTGTTCAAAGCCACTACCATGTAGACATACCAGCGCTTCGCCATTGATACCGTTGCCAACAAAACGCTGCGAAACAGCGCGAGATTCAGAGTTGTTTACTATGTCTTGAACCGTCATCTTCAATTCTGACTGGTGCAGAGAGGCGACATTAGGTAGTGGCATTTCTATAAACTTGCCAACTTGTTCAGCGATGATAGAAGCACTGGCACCTAAAGCGACATTGCTCATTTCGCGAATCGCGCCCATTAAGTCAATTGCATTTGGCGTTAACTCTGGGTGCAGCGTAGTCGTTGCTCTTAGTGGGATAGCGAACCTATCAAATAACTCGACTAAATCTGAAGTGACGAACGGTTTTTCAATGAACTCGTGAGCGCCAAGCTCTAAACAGCGGTTTTTTGCTTTGACTTGAATATCACCGGATACGACAACGATATGGGTTGGATAGTGGTTTACTGGCAGAGAGGCGAGTACCTCAAAACCGTCCATCACAGGCATGGTTAAATCAAGGAACAACAGATCGATATTTTGCTTAGTCATCGTTTCTAGTGCGGCTTTTCCGTTTTCAGCTTGGAAAATCTGCAGAGAATCTGAAGGGGAAATACGACTGATAATGGATTTGCGAGCGATTAACGAGTCATCGCAAACTAGTATGTTCATGACGGTAATTTATACACCTGTAGCAGAGCACCACATAATAAGTGGGCTGATGGGTATGTGTCAGTATTGTGACGCTTGTTCAAACTATTGACTGCATAGTTAACACTTTTGTTGCTGATAATTCACGCACTTTTTTTGGAGAGATAACAAAAGTTGGATGATCGGCACATAATTATGTATGAAAATTGCACTGTAATGCGCGTGAAACATTTGATGTAGGCAGGATGTTCAACTTTTGGCAGATAAACCAGCCAGCTTTGACGAGTTTTTCGAGGTCAACACCCGTCTCTAAACCTAGTCCGTGGCAGAGATAGAGAACATCTTCAGTTGCGACATTACCGGATGCTCCCTGAGCATAGGGACAGCCGCCAAGCCCTGCGACACTTGAATCTATGGTATTGATGCCCATCATCAGTGACTGGTAAATGTTAGCCAGAGCCTGACCGTAGGTGTTATGGAAATGGACGGCAACATTTGCAGGTGAAGTGTCCGCGAGAATCGCAGAGAGAAGATGCGCGGTTCGGTTTGGTGTGGCGGTACCGATTGTGTCTCCCAAAGAGACCTGATAACAACCCATGTTGAGCATTTCATTGGTTAAACGAGCAACTTGCTGTGGCTCTGTTGGCCCATCATAAGGGCAATCCGCAACACAGGACAGATAGCCCCTGACTGGAATTTTGTGTTTAGACGCCAACTCTATCACGTCCGTAAATCGTTCGAGGCTTTGAGAAATAGAGCAGTTAATATTACGTTGGCAAAAGCCTTCAGATGCTGAAGTAAACACGGCAACCTGGTCTACGTGATGTTGTAACGCAGATTCAAGACCACGGACATTAGGTGTCAGGGCAGAGTAGGTGACGCCGTTGGTACGATTAATCTGATCAAACACGCGATCGGAATCAGCCATTTGCGGTATTTTTCTGGCCGAAACAAAAGCGCCGCACTCGATCTCTTTTAAACCAGTGGTAGAGAGTTGGTTAATCAGTTCCACTTTAACTTCAGGCGCGAGTGCTGCTTCATTCTGCAATCCATCTCGCGGTCCAACTTCAAAGATGTTGACGGATTGCAACTGATTAGAAAGCGGCGTGATTATGCTTGGTTGTTTCATAGCGACTCCCTAACTCTTTTTTTCATCCCACTTAGGGGAACGTCTCTGTAAAAAAGCCGACAAACCTTCCTGCCCCTGATCTGAAACTCGTATTCTGGCGATAAGCTGGCTGGTATAGCGCATTAGCGCTTGGTCTATTACGATGTTGTTGCAGTGATGACATAGCTTTTTAGCTTCCACCATAGCTTGAGGGCCGTGTTTAAGCAGAGGCTGTAACCATTGGGTGGCATCATGCTGTAAGCTTTGAGGTGCGGATATTTGGTGAATCAGGTTAAGTTGCAATGCGGTTTGTGCGTCGATTCTCTCGGCAGAAAGCATATAGCGTCTGGCATTTCGCACGCCCAAAGCACGAATCACATAAGGTGCAATGGTCGCTGGGACCAAACCCAGTTTCACCTCACTTAAACATAGCTGACAATCCTCGCAGGCAAACACCATGTCACAGCAACATATCAGACCTAATGCCCCACCAAATGCACAACCTTGAACTAAAGCTATGGTAGGTGTTGGGAAGTGATCAAGCTTATCGAGTAAGGTCGCTAACTGATAGGCATCGAGCTGGTTTTCTTGTTCACTTTTATCGACCATAGAGCGCATCCAATTAAGATCCGCCCCTGCGGAAAAATGCTTTCCTTGTCCCGATAAAACAAGGCAACGTACCTGTGGATTGGCAGATAATGAGTCGAGTAGTGCGATCAACTGAGCGATGACTTCGGCATTAAAGGCATTAGCTTTATCCGGACGGCATAAGGTTACAGAGGCGACGCCATGGTGATCAATATCCGCAATGACATCCGGAGTTAGCGAGTCTGAAGATTTATTTACCATAGGTCACATCCTGAATATACCAAACTGACTGTCGGCAATGGGTGCTCGGAGAGCCACTTTAAGCGCTTGAGCTAATACCTGACGCGTGTCTTTGGGATCAATGATACCGTCGTCCCATAAACGGGCGCTGGCATAATAAGGGTGGCCTTGTGTATTGTATTGCTCAAGAATCTGGTGACGAAATTGCTCGGCGTCCTCAGTCGCCCATTGTTGTCCCTGACGTTGCATTACCTGCTGTTTGACTTGAGTCAGAACACCAGCAGCTTGCTCTCCACCCATGACTGAAATACGCGCATTTGGCCACATCCACATTAGGGTGGGATCGTAGGCGCGACCACACATGCCATAGTTTCCTGCACCATAAGAACCGCCAATGATGATGGTAAACTTAGGCACATTTGCACAAGCCACCGCCATGACCAGCTTGGCTCCATTCTTGGCAATTCCTCCTTCTTCGTATTTTTTTCCGACCATAAAACCAGTGATGTTTTGCAGGAATAGAAGCGGCACCTTACGTTTGGCGCATAATTCGATGAAGTGAGCCCCCTTTTGCGCAGACTCTGAAAACAAAATGCCGTTATTAGCGACAATACCAATCAACTGACCTTCGATACGAGCAAAGCCACACACGAGTGTTGTACCGAATAGGGCTTTAAACTCATCAAACTCAGAACCATCGACGATACGAGCAATGACTTCGCGAACATCAAACGAGAGACGAAGATCAGAGTTAACCACGCCGTAAAGCTCTTCGCTTTTATAGCAGGGTGGAGATATCTGCTGGCTTGCTGGGTCCGCTTCTATCTCACAGTGCAAATTGGTGTTCGCTACCGCTTGCCGAGCCAGTTGCAGGGCATGATGCTCATCTTCCGCATAATAATCAGCAACCCCTGATTTACGGCAGTGAACATCTGCGCCACCCAGTTCCTCATCAGTAACGATTTCACCTGTGGCGGCTTTGACTAAAGGAGGGCCGGCAAGAAAGATGGTACCTTGTTGTTTTACAATGACTGATACATCGGCCATCGCTGGAATGTAAGCCCCACCTGCAGTACATAGTCCAAGTACTAGCGCAATTTGTGGTATCCCTTTGGCAGACATGCGTGCCTGATTGAAAAATATCCGACCAAAGTGGTCTCGATCCGGAAAAACTTCAGCCTGATGGGGTAGATTGGCACCACCTGAATCAACCAGATACACACAGGGAAGTCGGCAGCGCTCGGCGATTTCCTGAGCCCTGAGGTGCTTTTTAACCGTAAGTGGGTAATAGGTACCACCTTTAACCGACGGATCATTGGCAATCACCATGCATGACAGTCCGTTGATTTTCCCAATACCAGCCACGACACCAGCGCAAGGTACGTTCTCTTGATAAACTTGCCAGGCGGCAAACTGGCCAATCTCAAGAAATGGCGTATTGGCATCGAGCAGTTGACCAATCCGTTCTCGAACTGGCAATTTGCCCTTTTTACGCTGGTGCGCGAGTGCCTTTTCACCACCTCCAAGCTTGATCGACGCTATATCAATCTCTAATTGGCTGACTAAGCCAGACATAGCGTCGAAATTCTTGAGATAGAGTGGAGCTTCGGTGTTAATTTTCGATTTAATAACCGCCATGCTGCCCCCTTAACGAGATTCTTCAAACAGTTCGCGACCAATCAGCATACGTCTGATTTCGGACGTGCCAGCGCCAATTTCGTACAGTTTAGCGTCGCGAAGTAAACGACCAGCCGGGAACTCATTGATGTATCCGTTACCGCCAAGTAGTTGGATTGCATCGAGGGCTATCTGAGTGGCGAGTTCAGCACTATAGAGAATAACCCCAGCCGCATCTTTCCGGCTGGCGTGTCCGCTATCGCAGGCATTAGCGACAGCATACACATAGGCACGAGCGGCATTAGAGCGGGTGTACATATCGGCCACTTTCGCCTGTACCAGCTGAAACTCACCAATTGAGCGACCGAACTGTTTACGGTCATGGACATAAGGTATGACAAGGTCCAGACAGGCTTGCATAATGCCAAGTGGACCTGCAGCGAGAACAACGCGTTCGTAATCCAGACCACTCATCAGCACTTTGACTCCTTGGTTGACTTCGCCCAAGATGTTTTCGATGGGTACAGGACAGTTATTGAAGACTAATTCGCATGTATTTGATCCACGCATACCAAGCTTGTCGAGCTTCTGTGCATGCTGGAACTGGGAAACGGATCTTTCGACGATAAAGGCGGTGATGCCATGAGAGCCTTTGTCAGGCTCGGTTTTTGCGTACACCACAACGACATCTGCATCAGGACCATTGGTGATCCACATTTTAGAACCGTTTAGTAGATAGTGATCGCCATTGAGCTCGGCCTTAAGCTGCATGCTAATGACATCAGAACCCGCGTTCGGCTCACTCATCGCAAGGGCGCCAACATGGCTGCCGTCGATGAGTTTAGGCAGAAACTTTTCTCGTTGCTGCTGATTGCCATTACGAAATATCTGATTCACACACAAATTGGAGTGGGCACCATAACTGAGTGCAACCGAAGCTGAAGCGCGACTTATCTCCTCCATCGCGACCACATGAGCCAGATAGCCCATCCCGGCACCGCCGTATTGTTCAGACACGGTAACGCCAAGCAGACCCATCTCGCCGAGAAGTGGCCATAATTGATTGGGGAAAGAGTTGGCCTGGTCTATTTCACCCGCAAGAGGAGCAATTTGTTGCTGAGCGAAGCTATTGACGTGCTCGCGCAACAAATTGATTGATTCATCCTGACCAAAGTTGAGTGGAGTGTATTGGCTTGTCATGACGCCTCCGATAATCGGTTCAAAACGTAGATTTCGAAGACGGTTTGGACGTTTAACTTATTGAGAGTCCACAACTAATGCTTGTTGGCAACGCGCTCTGGCGATATTGAGGTCATCAAGCATACTGTTAATGTCTTCGAGCTGGCGCAGCAGCACCGCTTCCTTTTCATCAATGATTTTCAGCATTTCTGTTAGCTGAGTTTCACCTTGGTGCGTGTCATACAATTCGAACAACTCACGAATCTCAGCCAGAGAAAAACCGAGACGCTTACCACGCAAAATAAGCTTCAAACGGGTTTTGTCACGGCGGTCGTAAATTCGCATGCTGCCTTTACGTTCGGGATGAATCAGACCTTCATCTTCGTAAAAGCGGATGCTTCGAGTCGTGACATCAAATTCTTTGGCAAGGTCGCTAATCTTATATTTTTCCACTGAATAAACTTTCCTGTGCATTGCTAAATTGGGGCTAAAAAATGGCGGGTAGTTATGGTCTTTGATTTCATCTACCCGCGAAAATGGTTTTATTTCGTTTCTTTACGTTTACGTAAATGTTAGTGCTATGCTTACGTAAACGTCAAGAAATTAAGCCAGCTTAAAAAGGGGCGTCGAATGGAACAGAAACAGATATGGATAGTGTCGGCTAAGAGAACGCCAATCGGTCGCTTTCAAGGATCACTGAGCAAGTTTACTGCGCCACAACTCGGTGGTATCGCCATTCGCGCTGCATGTGACCAGTCTGGATTACAGCCGGAGAGCATTGACGAAGTTTTTATGGGGTGCGTGCTCCCCGCAGGCTGCGGACAAGCACCGGCAAGGCAGGCGGCATTGGCGGCTGAGCTACCGTTGAGCATTGGCTGTACTACGGTCAACAAGGTGTGTGGGTCTGGGATGAAATCAGTAATGTTGGCGCATGACTTAATCCATGCTGGCAGCATACAGTGCGCGATTGCTGGTGGAATGGAGAGCATGACCAATGCTCCTTATTTACTGAAAGAGTCGCGCAACGGAATGAGGATTGGTCATAAAACCACGTACGACCATATGTTTCTGGACGGTTTGCAAGACGCATACGAAGGCGAATTAATGGGCGTTTATGGCCAGCAAATCGCTGACAAATATCAGTTCACTCGCGAGCAGATGGATGAATGGGCAACTCAGTCCGTAGAACGTGCTTTAGCGGCACAGAGCCAAGCGATGTTCGAGCATGAAATGGTGACTGTCGAGATTCCAAATGGCGAGCCACTCAATTACGACGAGCTTCCCCCATCAATCGATTTATCCAAGATAACCAAGTTAAAGCCTGCATTTGCTCCGGATGGGACGATAACCGCTGCAAACTCAAGTGCTATATCTGATGGTGCTTCAGCTCTGGTTGTCATGAACAGTGACAGTGCGAAACGCCAAGGCATCAAACCACTGGCGATAATCAAAGCCCACGCCAGTCATGCGAGAAAGCCAGCAGAGTTTACTACGGCGCCAGTGTACGCAATCAAACGACTTCTTTCTGATTTGGATTGGGAAATTGATGAGGTTGATCTGTGGGAGATCAACGAAGCTTTTGCTGTCGTTACCCAGATAGCCGTACGCGAACTTAACCTTGACCAAAACAGAGTAAACATCAAAGGTGGCGCATGTGCGTTGGGTCATCCAATTGGTGCAAGTGGTGCGAGAATTCTAACTAGCTTGATTTATAGCCTGAGACAACTGCAGTCCTATGGTGTCGATGGTGATGCAAGTAAACGCAAAGTAATGAAAGGAGTCGCCGCGATCTGCATAGGTGGTGGCGAAGCAACCGCGATCGGTATCGAAATCCCATTATAAAGATGCGAAACAATTGAAAAGGAAATCATGATGACACAGTCAGTCAGTTTATTTATTGGTGGTGAATTCTGTCAGTCTGAAACGAGCGATTGGATAGATGTCACTAATCCTGCGAGCAATGACATCATCGCAACCTTGCCTTGTGCAACTGAGGACGAAATGGAAAGGGCGATAGACAGTGCCCTGCAGCAGTTTAAGTTGTGGAAAGAGGTTGCTGTGTCAGACCGAGCGCGCTTGATGCTCAGATATCAGCATTTGCTCAAAGAGCACCATGATGAGCTGGCGGAACTGTTATCGAAGGAGACCGGTAAAACCACGGTCGATGCTAAAGGCGATGTTTGGCGCGGTATCGAAGTGGTCGAGCAAGCAGCCAATATCGCCAGCAATATGATGGGGGAAACCGTAGAGAATGTTGCGACTGACATTGATACCTACTCACTGATTCAGCCGTTAGGTGTATGCTGCGGTATCACACCGTTCAACTTCCCGGCCATGATCCCGCTCTGGATGTTCCCGATCGCCATTGCGGCGGGCAATACGTTTGTCCTTAAACCTTCTGAACAAGTCCCACTAACAGCGATGCGCCTTGCTGAATTGTTTGAACAGGCAGGCGCGCCAAAAGGTGTGTTACAGATTGTTCATGGTGGTAAAACTCAGGTCGACTACCTTCTTTCTCATCCGACGATCAAGGCCATCTCGTTTGTTGGTTCAGTTCCGGTAGCTAAATATATCTACCAGACAGGGACTTCCTATAACAAACGCGTTCAGGCCTTTGCTGGTGCGAAAAACCATATGGTGGTGATGCCTGACGCCAACAAAGCTCAGGTGATCAGTAATCTGGTTGGTGCCTCAGTGGGAGCGGCAGGTCAACGTTGTATGGCTATATCGGCTGCGGTATTTGTCGGTGAATCAAAACAGTGGATCGATGAACTCGCGACAGAAATGGCCAAAGTTAAGCCTGGTGTCTGGAATGATCAGGCGGCAGGGTACGGGCCGCTAATCAGCCAACAGGCGAAAGCGCGAGTCATTGGCCTTATTGACGAAGGAAAAGCGCAGGGAGCGAAGTGTCAGCTTGATGGCAGCCAATGCAGTGTCGAAGGCTATCCGGGTGGAAACTGGCTGGCGCCAACCTTGTTCAGCGGTGTGACGACCGATATGTCGATCTACCAGCAAGAGATTTTTGGTCCGGTTCTGGTCTGTCTTGAAGTCGATACTTTAGAGCAGGCGATAGAGCTAATTAATAACAATCCTTATGGTAACGGTACCTCGATTTTTACCGCCAGCGGAGCTGCTGCTCGAAAGTATCAACATGAGATTCAGGTCGGTCAGGTCGGGGTCAATGTGCCTATCCCTGTGCCATTACCGTTCTTCTCTTTCACTGGCTGGCGCGCAAGCTTCTATGGTGACCTGCATGCTTATGGCAAACAGGCGGTGCGTTTTTACACCGAAACCAAAACAGTCACAGCACGATGGTTTGAAGATGATATCCCAAGCGGGCCAAACATGACGATTCAACTACGTTAAGGAGTCGCTATGGATTTTGAACTCAACGACGATCAAAAAGCGTTTGCTGATATGGCAAGTCAGTTTGCTCGCGACAAATTTATGCCAATGGCGGCAGAGTGGGATGAGCAACAGACTTTTCCGAAGCAGATATTAGCCGAGGCAGGTGAGCTGGGCTTTCTCAGTCTCTACACTCCCGAACAAGCTGGTGGTCTGGCACTAAGCCGGCTAGATGCCTCGCTGATTTTTGAACAACTGGCGATGGGGTGCACTTCAACGACGGCTTTTATGACCATTCATAACATGGTGACCTGGATGGTGGGGAGTTTTGGTACTCAGGCGGCGATAGAGAGTTACTGTCCTAAGCTGATTAGTGGCGAGTGGCTAGGCTCATACTGCTTAACTGAGCCTAATGCAGGTTCAGACGCGGCGGCACTGACTACATCGGCAAAACTGACCGAGCAGGGTTATGTATTGAATGGCGCTAAAGTGTTTATCTCCGGCGCGGGTGACACTGATGTTCTGGTGGTGATGGCGAGAACCGGAGAAGCTGGGGCGAAAGGTATTTCGGCCTTTATTGTGCCTGCAGATAGCCAAGGGATCAGCTACGGTCGAAAAGAACCGAAAATGGGTTGGAATAGTCAGCCGACGCGCAGTATCAGCTTTGACAATGTTGTTGTACCGGTTGAGAACTTGCTCGGTGAAGAGGGACAGGGGTTTACCTTTGCCATGAAAGGCCTTGATGGCGGGCGGATAAACATCGCGACTTGCTCAGTGGGCACAGCTCAACAAGCGCTTAATCAAGCAACTCAATACCTGAAAGAGCGCAAGCAATTTGGACAGCCACTGGCTCAGTTTCAGGCTCTACAATTCAAGTTAGCCGATATGGCAACCGAACTGGTCGCGGCACGACAAATGGTACGCCTTGCTGCAAGTAAACTGGATCAAGGTTCTCCAGATGCGACTGCGTATTGTGCGATGGCCAAGCGTTACGCCACCGATATTGGATTCGCGGTTTGCGATCAGGCATTACAGCTCTATGGCGGCTATGGTTATATCAAAGAGTACCCAATGGAGCGTTACTTCAGGGATGTTCGTGTCCACCAAATTCTTGAGGGAACCAACGAAATCATGCGAATGATCGTCGCGAGACGGTTATTGCAAGAAGGGGCACAGCTACTTTAGGGGATAAGCAATTATGTCACAGCAACAAAATCGCTTAATAGAATACAAGATAGACAACCATGTCGCCGTGTTGACCATCAACAATCCTCCGGCTAACACCTGGACCCGCGATAGTCTGATAGAACTCAAACAGTTGGTACTTGAACTTAACGTTAGGCCGGACGTCTACGCGCTAGTGTTGACCGGACAAGGCGAGAAGTTCTTTTCTGCAGGGGCAGATCTTAATCTGTTTGCGTCAGGAGACAAAAGCATTGCGATAGACATGGCACAAGTGTTTGGGGAAGCCTTTGAAACTCTCTCTGCGTTTCGTGGCGTTTCAATAGCAGCAATCAATGGTTATGCAATGGGTGGTGGCTTAGAAGCCGCATTGGCGTGCGATATACGCATTGCTGAGCAGCAAGCACGACTTGCGCTACCCGAAGCCAAAGTCGGTTTGCTTCCTTGTGCCGGTGGTACCCAGAATCTGACCGCATTAGTCGGTGAAGGGTGGGCTAAGCGGATTATTTTATGCGGAGAGCAACTAGATGCCAATCAGGCGCTAACAATCGGATTAGTGGAAGAAGTCGTTGAACAAGGTCAAGCACTAAGCAGTGCCATCGCCTTAGCAGAAAAAGTGGCTAACCAGTCACCAACGTCTGTCACCGCTTGCAAAGAACTGATCCAAAACTGCCGCTCAAACTCGATTGTTCATGGACTGGTCAACGAGCGAGAACTGTTTATTCGCCTGTTCGATAGCTATGACCAGAAAGAGGGAGTAAATGCATTCTTAGAAAAACGTGCACCGCACTGGAAGAACAGTTAGGAGGAATGAGCATGAAGGATACCGTCCATTTCACTGAGTTAACCTGTAGCGACAATAGCCACAAAATTGCTGTTGCGACACTGGATAATGCAGCATCACTTAATGCGTTGACCTTCGACATGTTGGTGGCATTAAAAGACCAGTTGGAAATCTGGCACGAAGATGACGCGATTGTCTGCGTGCTGCTTGATGGCAGTGGAGATAAAGCCTTTTGTGCTGGTGGTGATGTGCGAACGATGCATAACGTAATGCGCGATAAAAGTCCTCAACAGGTACAAGAGTTCTGTACCACATTCTTTAGCGTCGAATATCAATGTGACTATCTTATCCATACCTACTGCAAGCCAATTATTGCCTGGGGACAGGGAATTGTAATGGGTGGGGGAATGGGACTGTACATGGGGTCTAGTCACAAAGTCGTTACGCCTGAGTCGAGACTGGCGATGCCAGAAGTCACTATCGGGCTCTATCCTGATGTTGGCGGAACCTGGTTCCTTAACCGATTAGATGCTGGTATCGGTATGTTCCTTGGTATGACGGGCATCATGGTTAATGCTGGCGACGCTCTCGAGCTTCATCTGGCCGACCATATTGCATTGGCGGAGCATAAATCGGTGCTGCTCGATCAACTACAGATCGCGGATTGGGACTGTGTCGAAGATGCGTATGAAGTGGTCACCGAATTGTTAGAAAGCTTCGATGCACAAAGCAATCCTTATCGGCCAGAGCTGCAAATTATGCCCCATTTCCCACAGATACAGCAGGCATGTGATGCCGATAGTGCTCTTCAAGTGGTGGACAACATTCACGCATTGGAAGGCAGTGAAAAGTGGCTGGCGATTGCAAAAAGTAATCTTGCTTCCGGGAGTCCAATCACGGTCCACCTTTGTTACCGTCAGATGACGGAGTGCAACCAGTTGTCGTTGGCGGATTGCTTCAGAATGGAGCTGAATCTGTCAGTGAGAAGTGGTTTGCTTGGCGAGTTCCAGGAGGGTGTCAGAGCCCGACTCGTTGACAAAGATGGTCAACCGAAATGGCGTTACCCGAATGTAGCAGCGGTCGACTCCAAGGTTATTGATGAAATGTTTACCTCGCTCTGGAGTGAGCAAGCGCATCCACTGGCACAACTAGGCCACTACTAAAGGAGAAACAAGATGACAACGATCGCGTTTATTGGCTTAGGCAATATGGGGTCGCCAATGGCCCACAATCTTATTACTGCCGGGTTCAATCTACAGATATTCGATCTGGTAGAAGAGTTGACTCGTCCACTGGCAGAGCAGGGGGCTCTGGTGTGTCATTCATTGCAACAAGTGGTCGAGAACGCTGATGTGGTGATTACCATGTTACCTGCCGGAGAGCACGTTAGGTCAGTTTATCTGGGCAATGAAAACGATTCGGGGCTGTTGAGCTATGTAGCACCAGGTACGCTTATGATTGACTCTTCGACAATAGACCCTGAATCAGCGCGAGCGGTCGGCAGCGCAGCGCAGAAGCAAAGTCTGGAGTTTGTCGATGCACCGGTTTCAGGGGGCGTAGCGGGTGCTAAAGCGGGGACATTGACCTTTATCGTTGGTGCCAATGATGTGGCATTTGAGCATGCCGAGCAGGTACTCAAGCATATGGGAAAGAACATCTTTCATGCTGGTGGCATAGGCAGTGGCCAAATGGGCAAAATCTGTAACAACTTAATGCTTGGTATATTGATGTCCGGTACCTGTGAAGCCCTTACCTTAGGTATAGATAACGGGCTGGATCCTAAAGTGCTGTCTAACATCATGTTACAGAGCTCGGGGAGAAACTGGGCCTTGGAGCTTTATAACCCTTGTCCCGATGTGATGGAAACATCGCCGGCATCAAACAACTATCAACCGGGTTTTATGAGTAAGCTGATGCTCAAAGATCTGGGCTTAGGTATGGAAGCTGCTGCCAAGAGCCAGTCATCGGTACCTATGGGAGCGTTGGCGCGTAACCTCTATGCACTTCACAACGCCAATGGTAATGAGTTACTCGACTTCTCCAGTTTGTTCGAGTTTTACCAGTCTAAATCGGAATAACAAAAGGGTTAAGTCGATGGAGTTAAGAGAAAGCGTTATAGCGATTACCGGAGCAGGTCAGGGCTTGGGGCAGATGATGGCAATCACTCTCGCTCATTGTGGCGCAGAGCTGGCATTAATGGATGTTAACGAGCAAGCGTTAAAAGAGACTCAAGATCAGTGCCATATGTTAGGCGTTAAAGCCCTGACGTACTGTGTTGATGTCACCAGCGAAGTTCAGGTTGAACAAGTTTTCGGTGACATTGTCACTGATTTTGGTCGCCTGGATGGTTTGATTAATAACGCTGGGATTCTGCGTGACGGGCTGTTAGTCAAAGTGAAAGACGGTCAGATGAGTAAGATGTCACTTGAGCAGTTCAATTCGGTGATAAACGTTAACCTGACAGGGACTTTTCTATGTGGGCGAGAAGCGGCATTAAGAATGATTGAAACCAATTGTCATGGCGTGATCATCAACATCTCCAGCGTTGCTCGTGCGGGTAATATCGGTCAAACCAATTACGCGGCATCAAAAGCTGCGGTGGCAACATTAGCAACCACTTGGGGCAAGGAGTTAGCCCGCTATGGTATTCGCGCAGCAGCTATCGCTCCAGGTGTAATCGAAACGCCAATGGCGGCTCAAATGAAACCAGAAGCGATAGCTCGATTAGAAGCTATGATCCCGGCGGGTAGAATGGGGAAGACATCTGAGATTGCCAATACAGTGAAGTTCATATTTGAAAATGATTATATCAACGGCAGGGTAATTGAAGTCGATGGTGGGATACGAATGTAACTGAATGTTCTGATGTACTTTGTCGGTAATTACTTAGTTTAGTAAGTTATCAGAACATCTAATTGAAAAGTTGAAACCTGTTGCTTACACTCAAATGTAAGCGTGCATATAGAAATAATGACAACAGTAGAAGTATTAAGGTGTGCGTGACTATTTTGGGTCTTAACGCGTTAGCTGGCGATTCCTCAAAACAAAAAAGCGGACTTGAGCACTCCGCGAGGGGTTGTCGTTATGAAAATCGCAACAAAAATGGTGTTGGCTTCAACACTATTATGTTCTATAGCCGTTGTCGCAACGGGCATCATCGTCGGTTGGCGATCATCTGATCTTTCCGAAAGTGCGCTTTATCAGCGTGCAAACAGTCAATTAATATCTGTACGAGAGATTAAGAAAAACGAAATAGAGAACTATTTCAATCAAATCGCAGGGCAGGTAGTGACTACCGCTAATGCGGTCGGCGTACAGGATGCCATCAGCCTGTTTACTGAAGCCTTTGCCAACTACCCTGTTGATGGGGTGAGTGACAGTGATATCGGTAAATTGCGTGATTACTACCAAACCAGTTTTGGTGCTACCTACCGTCAGTCAAATTCAGGTCAGTCTGCAGGTGAGATAGATAAGCTAAACAGACTCTCTGCCACTTCCAAGGCCCTTCAGGCCAGATATATTGGTACAAACCCTAATCCGTTAGGTGAAAAACACCAGATGATGAGTGACTCTCTAGGCACGGAATACGATAGAGTACACAGCATCTATCATCCAAGTTTCAAAGGTTTTCTTGAGCAGTTTGGTTATTACGATATCTTTCTTGTCGATAGTCAGGGCTATGTTGTTTACTCAGTATTCAAGGAGCTGGATTATGCAACCAACCTGAATAACGGCGCGTATTCAAATAGTGGGTTGGCAAAAGCATATAAGAGGGCATTGAGTTTATCAGCCAATCAGTACCACTTAGAGGATTTTGAACCCTATTTCCCTTCTTATGAGGCGGCGGCATCTTTTATTGCAACTCCGATTAAACGTGGCAACGAAACGCTAGGCGTACTGGTGTTCCAAATGCCAGTCGATGAGATCAATCGAATTATGACATTCGATGGTAACTGGAACTATGCTGGTCTTGGCGAAAGTGGCGAGACCTATCTGATTGGCCAGGATGGATTGTTGCGCAGCGAATCACGCTTCTTAATGGAGTCACCAGATGAATATTTCGCAGCCTTAAGCGAGGCGGGTGTGAGTTCGTCAGTGCTCAATCAGATACAGGCCAAAGAGTCGGCAATCGGCCGTCAGCCTGTTTCGACAACAACATCAAAAGCCGCATTGCAAGGGCAGAGTGGTTACGCTTCAATTTTTGACTATCGTAACGTCGAAGTGATGTCAGCCTATGCTCCGGTTACAGTGGCTGGACTCTCATGGGGTATCATTACTGAAATTGACCGAGGTGAAGCTTTACAGGACATTAGTACCCTCAATAATGCAGTAATAATGACGGTCGTAACCAGCATCATTGTGGTTGTGATTTTGTCGATTGTGATCTCCTATTTCCTTGGTAGTAGTATCGCGAGACCGATCAGCTCAGCAAGCCGAAAAATTCAACAAATTAGTGCAAATAACGACTTGACTCAACGCCTCAAAGTCGAAGGCAAAGACGAAATGACCGACCTAGCCGTATCGTTAAACGGCTTGTTTAGTCATCTGCAGGACATCATCGGCAAGTTTGGTCAGGCAACCAACAACCTCAACAGTAATACCCAGAGCATGGCGGGTAATATGAATAACACCCGAGACTCTGTAGCAGACCAGAATGCCAGAACTGAAACGGTCGCGACGGCAGTCAATCAAATGAGTGCGTCTATTTCTGAGGTCGCTCAGTTTGCTAATCGGGCAGCAGAGTTTGTTAAACAAGCAAATGACACCGGTAGCGAAGGCGTGCAAATCGGACAAAACCTGGGCGAAGAAATCTCGCGTTTGGACGCTGAAATGCAAACTGCGGTGGCTGCCATAGAGCGACTCAACAATGAAACTAACTCTATTGCTGAAGTACTGGATGTTATTCAAGGTATTGCCGAACAAACCAACTTGCTGGCGTTAAACGCAGCGATCGAGGCTGCCCGTGCTGGTGAGCAGGGACGTGGTTTTGCTGTAGTAGCAGATGAAGTGCGATCTTTAGCGGGGCGTACACAAGCCTCTACTGAAGAGATTCGCGGCAAAATAGAATCGCTACAGCGTGAAACTCAAGGCGTGTCAACGAGTATTCAAAATGCCAACTCCACGGTTTCACAAGGGGTGACGACTTGTGATGAAAATACTCAAATGCTTGAGCAAATCGTGAGTATGTTGAATGAACTTAATGAAATGAACGTACAAATCGCCGCGGCGACTGAAGAGCAAAAAGCAGTAACCGATGAAATCAGTGGCAGCATCACTTCGATTGCGGACGCTTCAGCGTCGGTATCCGTTCAGGTTCAGGATGCTGACGACGTGTTGCAAGGTATTTCGAACGAAGCCGAGCAACTAAACTCTGAGGTCACTCAATTCAAATACTAACCAGTTAAGGCCGTTCAGTGCCGACGATTAGAGGATTAATTGTCGGCACTGTACGCCTTTCTTTCTAACACTCCATATTATAAAGTAATCCTAAATCAATGGAGTACTGACAAATATGGAACTACACGCTTTCCTCGATAAACTTTCGACATCACCTGATAGCATTCAATTTGAAGAGACCATGGCGATAATTGAAGCCAACTATCTTTTTACCCCAACTGCCTTTACTAATGGTGATACCAAAAACCAGGCTGACCAAAATAACGGCTCCTGTAAGATCTTTGCCTTTGCGCAGCTTAACCAACTAGAGCCAGCGGCTGCATTGGCGTGCTTTGGTAATTTTTATCGTGTTGATGTGCTGGGCAATCCACAAGGGGATGACCATGCAAATATCCGCAACTTCATCAAATATGGATGGCAAGGTATTGCATTCGAAGGTGAAGCACTCAGTGCAAAAGCATAATTAAAAGGAGCGGCGTGCTCCTTTTGTTCTTTTTGGAGTCATGGTATGAACAACCTACAACTGGCTAAGTTTCTCGACACCTTTGTTAGCGCAGAGTCTGGTTATCCGTTTGGTCCAGAGGCATTAGTCTATAAAGTGAAAGGAAAGATGTTCGCGATTCTCGCAATGCGGGAGGGGCGTGAATATGTGACGTTAAAAGTTGTTCCGGAAGATGGAGAAGTACTGACCAGCCAGTTCAACGATATTACCCCAGGCTATCACACTAATAAGCGTCATTGGATAACCATCTATTATCCCGGAGATGTGGAAGATGGCTTAATTGAAGACTTGTGCGAGCGTTCTTATCAGTTGGTGGTGAAAAAACTTCCTAAGTCACAGCAGGCATCACTCGGTGTATAGGCCACTTCGCTGAGTAATCGCTGTTCATTTAGATCAAACAAGCACCATATTGCTTCAAAACCCAGCAAACAAAATAAAAAGTGATATTTTTATTTGACTCTCATCGCTCAATCCGTAAAGTATGCAGCGAACGCAACGGTGGGTAACCTAAAGCGTTGAAAGGAAAGGCGCGTTGGCAGAGTGGCTATGCAGCGGATTGCAAATCCGTGGACCTCGGTTCGACTCCGGGACGCGCCTCCATTTGCGACACTAGCTCAGTTGGTAGAGCGCAACCTTGCCAAGGTTGAGGTCACGAGTTCGAACCTCGTGTGTCGCTCCAAATATTTAGATAACGGTAAATTGCCGTTGTTACAGATGGTGTCTCCATCACAAGTTTTAGATTTGTGCCCTGGTGGTGGAATTGGTAGACACAAGGGATTTAAAATCCCTCGACGTTCGCGTTGTGCCGGTTCAAGTCCGGCCCGGGGCACCATCTAGATGCATTAGCATCGACAAAATTTGAGGCGCGTTGGCAGAGTGGCTATGCAGCGGATTGCAAATCCGTGGACCTCGGTTCGACTCCGGGACGCGCCTCCATTATTTTCGACAAAAACCAGCCTAGTGCTGGTTTTTTCGTATCTAAGCGAAGTTAAACCTCAGCCAGAGGCTTTAAATCATCCAGTTCGACCAAAGCAAAATCATTCTTACCGTTGTTCTTCACGTCGTACATAGCCTGATCAGCGCGTTGATAAATATCAGCAAACTCATGGGACACGCCACTAAACAGGCAGGCGCCGATGCTGAAGCCAATCTCAGCGTTGTTGTTACTATTTATCGATGGGGTTATCTCGTTTAGTAGGGCAGTACAGAGTTGACGGGCTTGCTCTTGCTTACAATCGCCACACAAAATAACAAACTCATCGCCTCCCAAGCGACCGACTCTGGCATTGTTAGGAGCTACACGCACCAGGCCTTCAGCTATCTCAATTAATAAGCGATCGCCTGCCTGATGTCCGGACTGGTCGTTAACATTTTTAAAGTTATCGATATCGATAAAGATTAACGCACTGGTTTTGTGGTGGTTTTGCTGTAGCTGGTTGTCGAATTCATCCTCAATCGCTATTCGATTAAGTACGCCGGTCAAAGGATCACTATTTGCCAGTTTAGCTAACTGGATTTCGTAGCGCTTTTCCTGAGTGATGTCGATATGAGTCCCCATCATTCTAATCGGAGCACCATGTTCATCGTATTCGACGACACGTCCACGATCAGATACCCAGCTATCACTACCATCTTTATGAACCATACGATGAATGACCTGATAGAGGTCTGTTTTACCTGAGATATGATCTTCGAACGCGCCTACCGCTAAATCATAATCATCGGGGTGTAAGTTACTTTTCCATGTATCGACTGTCGCGGTCAGCTCGTTAGGTTGGTAGCCAAGCATTTTTCCCCATTCCATATTGAAAATGGTCAGGGTGCCCGATGGAACGTGCTGTTCCCACAGACATAGGCCGTTACCGTCTAAAGCAACGTTAAGTTTCTCTTGTAGACGTTGATTGGCTCGCAGTAATTGCTCGTTCTCACGCTTTAGCTGCTCTATTTGTTTTTTGTAGTCGTCCATTACTATCCCTGCTATAGCGACTAAATCAGCATCAGGAGACTATAACTCATTCTCATAGTGAATATCTATTAGCCATTAACTCAACAGCTAATGAACCAACGACGATTCATCTGATAACGCACCGAATAGAGCCTACACGCACAAACTTAGTGCAAAGCTATCAATGGTGCTTCTGTAAGTTACTGAATTATATAGAGTGTACTCTATGGCACTCTAATTGCTCACTAGAAACAGCCCTCTTTGTATGGGGGCTCAAAATAGATAACAACGTCACAGGCAACGTAGCCTCTCTCGTCCGCGAGAGAGGCTTTCGTCGTTTAAGGAGTGAGTGATGACAACGGAATGTACAAAAACTGCCTGCCCATATTGCGGAGTGGGTTGCGGAGTTGAAGTTAATCAATTAGGAATTGTTGGTGATAAAAAGCACCCCGCTAATCAGGGGTCATTATGTGTAAAAGGATCTGCCTTGGCACAAAGTCTCGATATGCCATCTCGCTTGCTTTACCCCAAGTATCAAGGCCAAGAGATTAGTTGGGAACGAGCCACCGATCTTATTGCGGATGCTTATCATCAAGCGATTGAAAGTCGTGGGCCTGATTCGACAGCCATGTACGTTTCTGGGCAACTGTTAACGGAAGATTACTATCTGGCCAACAAGTTTATGAAGGGGGTAGTAGGCAGTGCCAACATAGATACCAATTCACGTTTATGTATGTCCTCTGCGGTTGTCGCTCATAACCGGGCTTTCGGTGAAGACGTTGTCCCCGTAAGTTATAACGATATTGATGCAGCAGACATGATCGTTATCTGTGGCGCCAATACAGCCTGGACACACCCAGTACTATTTCGCCGTATTCAGCAAGCCAGGGAGCGTAACCCTAAATTGAAGATGGTGGTGATCGACCCGCGTGAAACCGTTACGGCTCAACAGGCGGATCTACATCTGGCGATCGAAAATGACGGTGACATCGCCCTGTTCAACGGTTTGTTAAAATACTTGATTGAACACGATCAGTTAGATCATCACTTCATTGCGCAGCATACCGAAGGAAGCAAACAGCTATTTGAACACCTTGTCTCAGAGCAGCATTCGCTTGATTCTCTTAGTCAGCACCTGAGTCTGAGTAGCGAACAACTTACGACATTTTTCAATTGGTTTGCCACGACTAAGCGGGCAGTGACACTATTCTGTCAAGGCGTTAATCAATCGCAATTTGGCGCTGATAAGGCCAACGCAATTATTAATGCGCATCTGGCAACGGGAAAAATTGGTCGCGCTGGTTCGGGACCATTTTCAATTACCGGCCAGCCAAATGCAATGGGAGGACGTGAAGTCGGTGGATTGGCCAATCAGTTGGCAATTCACAGAGGGTTCGACCACCAATCTATTGAGCTAATCAGTGAGTTTTGGCAAACCGACCGACTTGCCCGAAAGCCGGGTTTAAAAGCAATTGAGATGTTTGAAGCGGTAAAACGTGGCGATATCCAAGTGATCTGGATTATGGCGACCAATCCGGTGGTTTCTATGCCGGATAACAGATTTGTTCAGCAAGCACTGAAGAAATGTCCTTTAGTAATTGTTTCAGATGTGACAGCCGAATCAGATATCGCTCAGTACGCGGACTTGCTCCTGCCCGCTGCAGGATGGGGCGAAAAGCAGGGTATGGTAACCAATTCCGAACGTATGCTTACACGCCAGCGGCAGTTTCAAAAGCCAAAGGGTTTAGCGAAGCCTGACTGGCAGGCGATTGCAATGGTCGCTTCCAAGGTGAGCGCACGCCTTGCGATGCAAGATGGATTCAAGTTTTTAACAGAAGCAGAGGTGTTTGGCGAATATGCCGCCATGACAGGCTTGAACAAAAACAGTTCATTACTGTTAGATTTATCGGAATACGCTCAGATTAGTGAGCAAGAGTACGCAGCGTGGCAGCCAGTCCAGTGGGGAGGTGCCCATCCATTTGCTAATGGCCAGTTTAGTTTTGATGACGGAAAAGCAAGGTTTATCGTTCCGTCCCATTCTCAAGCTAGCGATAAAATGCAGTGGTGGTTAAACACAGGGCGACAGCGTGACCAATGGCATACCATGACTCGCACTGGACACATAGCGCATTTAGCTGCGACGGAAGCTGAACCGACAGTTTATCTTAATTCGCGCTCGGCGGATTGTTTAAACATCAAGCAAGGTCAGTTAGTGTCAGTTTCCAGCTCAGAAAACAACCAAAGCATTGTCGCCAAAGCAGAATTTGACGACGGCTTGAGTGATAAACAACTGTTTATGTCGATGCACTGGGCGGGTAAATACGCACAGTTTAATCAGGTTAACGCTATTTTAAGCCGTAAGTCAGATATTCATTCAGGACAGCCTGCATTCAAATCGCAACCTGTCGAGCTACAAGCCGTAAGCGTCAATTGCTATGGCATGTACCTGGGTGACCAATTCAGTCGCAAGGACTTCATCTATCATTCGTTTCAAACCGAAGAGAGAACTGGTGTGTGGCGTTTTGCCAGCCGCGATTGGCTTGATAAAAGTAGTGCAAGTGAGCTAGGAGGCACTCTTTGCGAGCGTCAGTTAGTTATGGATATCGAAAAAGGATGGTTAGCTATCGGCTACGACAATGCTGGTGAGCAAAAAATCATCCGTTCACTCATACTGATTTCTAGTCAACCGATTACCGTCACTTCAGCTGATTTGGCCCGTTTAATCGGAGCACCACTGACGTTTTCGAGACTCCTTTCCGTTGCTGCACAGCAAGAGAAAGCTCTACTGGTATGCAGCTGTTTACGTGTCAACGATCAGCAGATTATACGTGAATTGGAGAGTGGTGATTGTACTTCAGTGCTTCAGCTACAAAACAAACTTAAATGTGGCACCAACTGCGGCTCGTGCTTGCCGCAAATAGCCGCCTTGGTCGACCAACATAGTCAAACAGTGATAGTGAGCAAGTGATGAAAACAGATCAAAGATTAAAAGACGGTTCATACCACGACTTGCGCAGCGCAGGCTTTAGTTGCCACCAGTTGAATCGAAACGACCATAACAGTCATATCAACTGTAACTCTGCATCATCCGTTAAAGGCAGAGTCTACTTGGTGGGAGCAGGCCCAAATGACCCTGAATTGTTGACGCTAAAAGCACTAAGAGTAATTAAACGCGCGGATGTCATTGTTTATGATCGACTGGTTAATCGAGAGATACTCAATTTCGCCCCTGTTCACTGTCAGCGAATCTATGTAGGTAAACGTTGTGGTCAGCCGAGTCTGGAACAACAAGAGATCAGTCGTTTACTGGTGGAGTTTGCCGTGCTTGGAAAAACTGTTGTCAGACTCAAGGGCGGTGACCCATTTATATTTGGTCGCGGTGGTGAAGAGGCATTGATGTTAGCCAAACACAATCTCGAATATCAGGTCATACCGGGTATTACAGCCGCAATTGGTTGTGCAGCTTCGTCTTTTATCCCCCTGACGCATCGACAGGTTGCTCGCAGCGTAACCTTAGTGACAGGTCAGGTCGTGACAGGAGCATTACCGGCATGGTCGCAACTGGTTAACGCCGGACAAACTCTGGTGTTTTACATGGGGTTAGAGAAATCTGAACAGATAAGTGCTGGTCTGATGGAGTATGGTCTTAGTGGTGATTTTCCGCTGGCCATCGTCACACATGGATGCAGTCCTCAGCAGATAGTCCATGTCACTAGTTTGGATCAGCTTGTTTCCAAAGCGAATGAACTCAAAGGAGTAAGCCCGGCATTGATTATCTTGGGGGAAGTAGTCAAACTGCGAAAAGAACTACAAACAACCGTAGAGTCAGTGATCTCTCAAGAGGAAGTATGAGCACGATATTAGAATGTATTCGCACTGTTGGTCGTGGTGAGCGCGGGCGCAAACCTTTGACTTTTGAACAAGCTTATCGAGTAATGGACGAGTATCTGGATGGTAAATGTGATGACGACCAGATGGCTATGTTACTCATGCTCATACGTGTTCAGAATGAAACCCAACAAGAGATCGCAGGTTTTGTTAAGGCTTTTCAGTCTCGGGTACCAAACTTAGGTGCTGATATTGATTGGCCTTGCTATGCGGGTAAACGTACCAGTGCGGGCCAACCATGGCATTTACTGTCTGCTAAGCTGCTAGCGGGCGCTGGCTATAAAGTGCTTCTCCACGGTTACCACGACCGACCTGCAGGGCGCTTACATGCAGAGGATTATTTGGCGGAACTCGGGATACCTCTGGCGGAGTCAGCGAAGCAGGCACAAGAGTTATTGCAACAGTTTGGTATCGCTTATCTGCCGCTTAAGCACTTTGCCCCACAAGCTGAAGTGATGATTGGTTGGAAAAATCGTTATGGTTTAAGAACACCGATTAACACGGTCGTTCGTGCGCTCAACCCAGGTGGCGCTGCAGTAGGTCTTCGCGGTAGCTTCCATCCCGGTTTTCAGCAATTGCATGCTGAGGTAGAGAGTGAAATCGGCCTCAGCAGTCATGCCGTTGTCTCATTCAAAGGTCAGTCTGGCGAATCGGAATACAACCCAAAAGTAAGCCAAACAGTGTGGATCAGTACACAGCAAGGCGTCGAGTCTCACTATTGGACGGAACGTATGCTAACGGACATTCCGATGCCGAAGAAATGTCTTTTCAATACTGGTACCAATGAACTAAATATGATGGCGAACACCGTTGTGTCCACGATGGCTGCGGTTTTGTTCGCACAGCTCAACGATTATGAACAGGGATTCGAAAAAGCATACCAGCTTTGGTCTGAATACTGTCGATAACCCGCTTAAATCCCAGCAAAAAGCTAATTGGCACATTCCTTGTTATGTCTCTTGTAGATAGAGAGAAAAACAAGGAATGTTGATGAAAGCAAAACTCTCCCAAAACCCCATTGTTATCTGTTGTGATCGACTCGAACAACAAGTCAAATTAACCACTCAGCTCGCTCAGGAATACGACGAAATCTCAACCTGCCAACTCAGTCAGTTTGAGGTGATGATCGAAAGGGAACCTGATGCCTGTGTCGTTATCGGCTGGCAAAGTATCTGTGCTGAGCTCTGTCTGATGATAGATGTTTGTCGAAAACGAAATACCCCATTACTGATCGTCCTTGAAAAGATTAACGTTAATGATATTAACCGTTTACCTCAACAAGTCGACTATGTAGTGATTGCGTCGGATTGGCAGTCAACACTCAGCCCTTGGCTACAACAAGCGCAAAACTTACGTAGTTCGGTTGTAAAACTAGAGCAAAAAATCGATGGGTTAGAAACTCGTTTGGAGGACAGAAAGTTGATTGAAAAAGCCAAAGGGATGTTAATGAAACTCCATCAGGTTGATGAGCAACAAGCCTATCAGGCGATGAGAAAATCGGCGATGCAATCGAGTCAGCCCCTAGGCGAGGTCGCTAGAAACTTGCTGCAAACGTTAGAGGCATTGAAGTGAGTCGACTACCACTTTAGGGTTATAACAAAAAATCCGCTATGGTGCGGTCTGCACTAATAGCAAGCAACTCACTCACTGCGCACTGACTGGTTTTTAATAAATGCATGATTTAAAAGGATTTAATGAATTGGCACACATCTTGGAATAGTTAAACCAGCATTATGACAATTTGTTCAATCGTGACCTTACATTATCAACGGCGGTAATAGACAAGGATGCAATGGCGCTACGACTCTGCGGAGGCGTGGCGCCTTTTTTATTGGAGAAAACTTATGAAATGGAAGACATTAGCCAAGCAGTCATTCTCTGCGGTAACGCTGACGACGCTTTTTTACTTACCTAGCTCGTTTGCCGAGATTGGAGAACCTGAACTTGAAGACCTCAAATTTGGTTTTATCAAGCTGACTGATATGGCGCCGCTCGCGGTTGCCTATGAAAAAGGCTTTTTCGAAGACGAAGGGTTGTACGTCACTTTAGAAGCACAGGCAAACTGGAAAGTATTGCTAGACCGGGTCATTGATGGGGAACTTGATGGTGCACATATGCTATCAGGCCAACCACTTGGAGCAACGATAGGCATTGGCACCAAAGCCGAAGTGATTACCGCGTTCAGCATGGACCTCAATGGCAATGCAATTACCGTCTCGAACAAAACATGGCAGCAGATGAAGCCACATATTCCTATGCAGGCAGATGGTAAACCCGTTCATCCAATTAAGGCTGATGCCCTGAAACCTGTGGTGGAAAGCTATCTGGATCAAGGTAAGCCATTCAATATGGGGATGGTGTTCCCGGTATCAACCCATAACTACGAGATACGTTACTGGTTAGCCGCGGGTGGTATTCATCCGGGATATTACGCACCTGATGCTGGCGATAACAGCGGTCAGATCAACGCAGAGGTAATGTTAAGCGTTACGCCACCACCACAAATGCCAGCAACGATGGAGGCTGGAACCATAGAAGGCTACAGCGTTGGTGAACCCTGGAACCAGCAAGCGGTATTTAAAGGTATTGGCGTACCGGTTGTGACTGATTACGAAATCTGGAAAAACAATCCAGAGAAAGTGTTTGGAGTGTCGAAGAGCTGGGCCGAAAAATATCCAAATACTCACATACGCGTGGTTAAGGCGCTGATCAGAGCAGCCCATTGGCTCGATGATAATAACAACGCCAACCGAGCTGAAGCCGTAAAGCTACTGGCGAAGAGCGAATATGTAGGGGCTGATTTCGATGTTATTGCCAACTCAATGACCGGGACTTTTGAATACGAAAAAGGCGATGTACGTGAAGTGCCGGACTTCAATGTCTTTTTCCGCCATAACGCAACTTATCCTTACTACAGTGATGCAATCTGGTATCTGACGCAGATGCGTCGATGGGGGCAAATCTCTCAACAAAAACCGGATCAATGGTATATGGATGTCGCTAAGAAGGTTTACCGTCCAGACATTTACCAACAGGCAGCACAAGCCTTGGTTGAAGATGGGGTGTTAAGCGAGAAAGACTTCCCTGACTTTGATCAGGAAGATGGGTTTCGTGCTCCACAGACACATTTTATCGACAACATCGTTTATGACGGCCGCACTCCGAATGACTACCTGAAGCAGTTTTCAATCGGCTTAAAAGGCAAAGACAAAGTTTAACCCCTGCCTGGAGGGGAGACTGTCCCCTCCAAATTACAACAATGACAAGGATGTATAGGAGTCGTTATGTCGAGCAATGTAATTTCACTGATGCCGAGTAAGAAGATGGTTGCTAACAAGAGCAAGGCGTTTCTGCTCCCGGCAATAGGAATCTTAATATTCTTAATGATGTGGCACTTTAGTGCGCGTCAGGTAGAGACCTCACTGGGTACCTTACCGGGCCCGGCGCAAACCTATCAACAGTTCAGTAATCTCGTTGTAGAGCACTGGGCAGAAAGAGAAAAAGAAGTCGCCTTTATAGAGCGACAAGAAAAACGCAACGCAGCGAAACTGGCGAAGAATCCCGAAGCTAAGGTCAAAATTCGACCATATACGGGGAAGCCCACTTTCTTCGACCAAATCGTGACCAGCTTAATCACTGTTGCCAGTGGATTTTTGTTAGCAACAGCCATTGCTATTCCACTTGGTATTGTACTTGGCTTAAACCAAGGCGCTTACCAGGCATTCAACCCAATAATTCAACTACTAAAGCCTGTATCACCTTTGGCGTGGCTACCTATTGTCACCATGGTGGTGAGCGCGACTTATGTTAGTGATGACCCGCTATTTGCTAAGTCATTTGTCAATTCATTGCTGACAGTTGCACTTTGTAGCCTATGGCCAACGTTGATCAATACAGCGGTTGGCGTAACCAGCGTTGATAAGGATCTAATCAATGTCAGCAAGGTTCTGCAACTTTCGTGGTGGCAACATATCCGGGTGATCGTTCTGCCTTCTGCAATTCCGATGATTTTTACTGGCTTGCGACTCTCTCTCGGTATTGCCTGGATGGTTCTGATTGCCGCAGAAATGTTGGCACAAAACCCAGGGTTGGGAAAATTTGTCTGGGATGAATTTCAAAATGGTAGCTCGGCGTCACTCGGTCGAATTATGGTTGCAGTCATTGCCATTGGCTTTATTGGGCTACTACTTGACCGAGGAATGTTACAGCTGCAGAAGTGGTTGTCATGGAATAAACAGCAGGCATTACGATAAAAGGAGTTTGTTATGTCTAAAGCGCTACTCGATTTAACCCAGTTGGGAATGAGGTTCCCAACCCCAAACGGCGAATTTATCGCACTTAAGAATGTGAACCTACAGATTAAACAAGGCGAGTTTATTTCGCTAATTGGTCATTCCGGCTGTGGTAAGTCTACCGTACTCAACCTGGTTGCAGGGCTACATTTACCAACCGATGGTGGAGTGATCGTTGATGGACGAGAAGTGAGTGGGCCGGGGCCGGAACGTGCTGTGGTTTTCCAGAACCATTCGTTATTGCCATGGTTAACGGTTTATCAGAACGTCGAACTAGCCGTTAAACAGATCGCTGCGCAGCATTGCGGTGAACAAAACCTCAAAGAGTGGATTAAGCAGCAGGTCGAACACTACCTTGATTTGATTCAAATGTCCCATGCTGCGGATAAGAAACCCGATGAGATTTCTGGCGGAATGAAACAGCGTGTAGGAATTGCCAGAGCGTTAGCATTGAAACCTAAGGTTCTGTTGATGGATGAACCGTTTGGCGCTCTCGATGCACTGACACGTGCGCACCTACAAGACTCTCTGATGAAGATTCAGTCCGAGCTAAATAATACCGTCATAATGATTACCCACGATGTCGATGAAGCCGTGCTTTTGTCCGACAAAATTGTGATGATGACCAATGGACCTGCTGCAACGATTGGCGAGGTTCTATCGATTGATCTGCCAAGACCCCGAGATCGTGTTGCACTAGCCGAAGACAGTCAGTACCAGAAGTATCGTCAGAGTGTGCTGCGCTTCCTATATGAAAAACAGTCTAAACAGCTTAAGCCCGCGAAAAGCAAACAACCAGTCGATGCGCCCGCTCAGACGGCGTAAGGAGAAGATAATGGAACATATCGTAATAGTTGGTAACGGCATGGTCGGGCACCATTTAGTTGCCCAACTGGTTGAACGTGGTGCACATTTGCAAAAGAGAATTACCGTGGTTGGTGAGGAGCGATTTATCGCCTATGACCGCGTTCAATTGTCGTCGCTATTTGCTGGCAATAGCCATCAGGATTTGATGTTAAGCAGCGAAGAGTGGTACAGCAAACATGGTATTGAGTTAATACTGGGATGTCAGGTCAGCAAAATCGAGCGAGAAAATAAACGTTTACTGCTTGATGGTGACAGTGTGATTGGTTACGACCAACTCGTGTTGGCTACAGGGTCATATCCTTTCGTTCCTCCAATTGAAGGCAATGACCGAAGCAATATCTTCGTGTATCGAACCCTGGATGATCTATCCGAAATAAAAACAGCCTGTCAGGGAGCCAAAACAGGTGCGGTTATTGGTGGTGGTTTATTAGGACTAGAAGCCGCTAACGCTCTTAAACTACTTGGGGTTAAAACTCATGTCATCGAATTTGCTCCGCGTTTGATGCCTGTCCAGCTAGATGATCAAGCAGGTTCGGTGCTGAAAAGTAAAATCGAACAGTTGGGATTGTCAGTCCATACTGCCACAGCAACGGAGAAAATATGTGACGGTGAGACGGCTCACCATCGAATGATCTTTAAAGATCAAGAGCCACTAGAAGTAGACGTCATCGTATTTTCTGCAGGTATTCGTCCTCAGGATACATTGGCAAAAGCTGCGCAACTCGAGGTCGGTGAGCGCGGTGGGGTTGTTATTAATGACCAGTGTAAGACCAGCGATAACAACATTTATGCGATCGGTGAATGTGCATTGTGGCAAGAGAAGGTATTTGGTTTGGTCGCGCCAGGATACGCCATGGCCAGAGTGGTCGCTGATGTGTTGTCAGGTCATGACAGTGTTGGATTCTCCGGAGCCGACATGAGCACCAAACTCAAGTTACTTGGTGTAGATGTAGCTTCGATTGGCGATGCACACAAAGCGACTGAAGGCGCGCAAGAGATGATCCTCCATGATGCTGTGCAAGGTGTCTATAAAAAGCTGGTGGTCGATGCAACAGGCACTCAGTTACTTGGGGCTATTCTGGTCGGTGATAACTCAGATTATGATGCGTTATTACAGTGCTACCTGAACCAGACAGTGTTGCCTGATCACGCAGCAAATCTTTTGTTTGATACTGACATGCTTGGTAACGAGATGGCCGATAGTAGCGTGATTTGCTCATGTCACAATGTCACTAAAGGCGATTTGGTCAGTGCGATTCATGCAGGCGCGCATCAATTGGATGTATTGAAAGCAGAAACGAAAGCTGGCACAGGTTGTGGTGGCTGCAGCAACATGGTTAAAACTGTGCTCGATACCGAACTGACGGCGATGGGTGTCGAAGTTGACAATAATATCTGTGAACATTTCGCGTTATCCCGTCAGGAGCTATTCCACATCTGCCAGGTGGAGGAAATCAAAGACTTTGCCTCTTTGATTGAAAAACATGGTCATGGACATGGGTGTGACCTGTGTAAACCTACCGCTGCGTCAATTTTTGCGTCGCTATGGAACGAACACATCATGGAGCCTCAGCACAGCAGCCTGCAGGATTCTAATGACGCCTTTATGGCCAACCTACAAAAGGATGGTTCATATTCAGTTGTTCCACGTGTTGCTGGCGGGGAAATCACCCCTGATAAACTCATTGCGTTAGGGCAGGTGGCAAAGAAATACGATCTTTACACCAAAATTACTGGCGGGCAGAGAGTTGATCTGTTTGGTGCTCAGGTAGAGCAGTTACCGGAAATCTGGCAAGCGTTGATTGATGCGGGCTTCGAAACTGGTCATGCCTATGGTAAGTCACTGCGAACGGTAAAATCTTGTGTCGGTTCTACATGGTGTCGCTACGGAGTCGATGACTCAGTTGGGCTAGCGATTGATCTAGAGAATCGTTACAAAGGACTCAGAGCACCGCACAAAATTAAGTTTGCTGTATCAGGTTGTACGCGTGAATGCGCCGAAGCTCAGAGTAAAGATATTGGAGTGATTGCTACCGAAAATGGCTGGAACCTTTACGTTTGTGGTAATGGGGGAATGAGGCCAAGGCATGCTGATCTGTTCGCGACAGATCTTTCTAAACCGGAGTTGATCGCGCTGATAGATCGGGTGTTGATGTTCTATGTGCGTACGGCTGACCGATTACAAAGAACCTCAGTGTGGATGGAGAATCTTGAAGGTGGGTTAGATTACCTAAAACAAGTGGTCATAGAAGACTCGCTAGAGATTGTAGAGTCGCTTGAAAAGCAGATGCAAAATATTGTCGATACTTACCAGTGTGAATGGAAGAGTACCCTGGATACTCCTGAAAAGCTGGTCAAATTCAAACCATTCGTCAATGCAGGTACTGGTAGTCAGTTATTACCCTACCAAAGGGTTCGGGGACAACGTATTCCAGCTAAGGAGGAAGTGTAATGGAAGCACTCGAAAGCGTAAAAGTGTGTGAGTTATCTGAACTGACACCATATCAGGGAAGAACAGCGATGATCGACGGACAACAGGTTGCGCTGTTTTATATCCCGGACTCAGGTCTGTTTGCACTACAGAACTGGGACCCGATAGGTAAGGCATACGTATTGAGCAGGGGGATTGTCGGTGATTTCAAAGGGAAGCTGTGTGTGGCGTCTCCTTTATTCAAACAGCATTTCTGTCTAGAAAGCGGCGAATGTATCGAGGACCCAAAGGTAACGCTTCAGCGTTGGCGGGTCAGAGAGCAGCAAGGCAATATAGTCGTAGGCTGATTAAACAGAGGTTTACGACACTGATTAATGCCCTTGACCACTTGGTTCAGGGCATTTGTTACTCTGGAATGGTAGGGATAAACACGGTAAACCTTGCACCGCCAAGTTCACTATCACCGATGTCGATCGTCCAGTTGAGCAGTCTGGCTGCATTATCTGCAATCGCCAGACCAAGACCAAACCCGCCGTTATTAGCGTTACGACTTTTATCGAGCCGGGAGAAAGCGAGAAAAATCTCATCGCGCTTATCTTCCGGAACGCCGCAGCCATTGTCCTCAACACTCACTGTCCAATAGGTTTGATGTTGACATAAACGAACCACGACAACCCCATTACCGTAACGGTCTGCGTTTTTGAACAGGTTATCAAGCACCAGTTTTGCCAATGTCACCGGCACGGTTATCTGTTCATTCTCGATGCCGTCATCTATGTAGAACTGATTGTCGGCACTCGACATCATCTGTAGACGACCCAGACAAAACTGAGCGAAAGGTAACTCGGCAGTATCAAGTCGCTCGGCAGAGGTGTCTGATTTATTGGTTAGCTTAGATAACTGATGGATGTCAGTCGTCAGACTCGATATATCCTGGATATAGTCGTCAATATCATTGAATAGCTGCTTTTTATCAGGACAGTCGTCGCGCTGAACCAAGTCACAGGCCATCTGTATTTTACTCAGTGGTGTGCGAACTTCGTGTGGAATCGCGTGTGAGAAGACTTGTCCCTGTTTAACCAGTCGTTCGATATCATCCGCCATATTATTAAAGCTGTGAGTAATTTCGCTTATCGGTGAGATATGATAATCGTCCGCTCGGATCCCCAGCTCTCCGCCGCCGAAACGTTGTTGTATTTTAATCAGGCGATTAATTCTTTTGTTTACGCGATACAAAGGCAGGTAAATCAGAAGCCCCAGAGCAATACTCATGGTAAAGAACAAACAGAGCATGAAATGAATCTCACGATCTTGGTACCATGGCGTAACGGCGATAAAAGGGTCCTCTATCTCCCTGAAAATCATGTGTTGCTTTGAGTTAGGGATGGGGAGGGCAGTATGCAGTAGCTCATCCTCATCCATATAAACCTTTACTCCCTGAGAACTAAGGTAAAGTGTACAGTTGGCACACAAAGGTTTATTTGGGTCTAAGTCAGATTCAAGCGAGAGGGTGTAATCGTAGAATGTCAGATGCTGAAACTGATTAAGTCGCGTGTAGAGTCCTTGCGGTTCATAGCGGCTATTGACGTAATGTTGAGCATAGTTAACACCGTCACCAACAAAGGTTTCAATATCACCCTGACGCAGATAGTGACTGCCGAAGTGCATAAACAGTGCAAAGGTAACGATTAAGCCAATCAGGCTTTCAGTGTAAAGGCAGGCAAACATCGACCTGGGGCGGGACTTGAACTGCATTAATTGTTGCCTACCAGCTTGTAACCCTGGTTACGGATCGTTTTGATTGAAGCACTATACACCTCGGCTTGAATCAGTTTTTTACGTAAACCAGAAACACGCATATCTATCGAGCGATTATTGACGTCGTACTCTATCCCACGCGCTAATCGACAACAGTGTTCACGCGACACTGTCTGTCCGCAATGTTCGACCAAGAGTTGCAGGATCTCGAACTCAGAATTTGTCAGGCTAAGCGGTTTATGGTCGTAGTAGGCGGTTTGGTTTTTAGTATTAATGACGATACCGTGTGCATCGGCAACGTGACATACCTGTTCCAGAGTTTGCTGGCGCTTATATCGGCGCAGTAGAGCTTCGATACGTGCGACGAGGATGTGTCCCTTTACTGGCTTAGTCACATAGTCATCTGCCCCAAACTTTAGCAAACTGACTTCGCTCATTTCGTCTTCAGCTGCGGTTAAGACCATGATCATCCCACTGTAAAACTGACGAGCTTCATTGCAGATTTCAGCACCAGATTTACCAGGTAACATCAGGTCTAATAGAACCAAGTCCGGTTGAGTATTGCGTATCCTCTCAATCGCAAGCGCGCCATCATCAATGACGTCAACGTCATAACCTTCTGCAGTAAGATACATTTTAGTTAACTGAGAAATATCTTTATCGTCTTCGATTAATAATATCTTGGAATTCATCTACCGACGGCACCACCTTGAACTACTTGCGCCGCAGTATATAACAATCGAGTCATGCTTCAAGCCAACCGATTGCTTACGCGAATAGGTGCTTAACTGAAATAAGAGCGTTGAATTGAGGAAGGATCTTAGATCAAACAACGTGCTGGCGACGTCTCGGCAACGATGGATATCAATAAGGTAATTGTTCTCGTTTACACACATCGAGCTGAAATGCTTACAAACGCTTACGTAACCAAAATTACCGTATTAAAGCCCTATAAAATCAGATTGTTGGTAACAAGATGCTGTAAAAATTAGTTACTTGGCTTCCAATTCTGGCCCCAAATTTTCAACTTCTACGCTTGCCAAATGTAAGAAGAGTCTTGCCCCTGCTTACATTCCTTTATTGGTTTTCGTTAAGCGTTCTGATGCGTAATTGCCTTGGGTGAGTGGGTTGTTTAGCATCCTCGACCACTACTGTGTAACGCTGATTTTAGTCTCCCTGGTGTGATGGTTACACAGCCAAATCAATCCAGCTCTGATTAGCTGTAAAGGGGCAAAATAGATGAAAAAAACAAGCTTATCGCTAATGGTGTCACTCATCCTGGTTACAGGGTGTGGTAGTGACAGTAACTCGAATAACTCCTCCAATGGTTCTACGACAAATGCGGGATTTTCACTGCCGGTAATTCAGAGCTCAGCGATTGGCTCTGCAACCTTTTATTCGACAGTGCCTGAAGAGTTCGCGGTTGAAGGAATTGACCGTTATGTCAAGTTAACGCCGAGAAGCAACGTGAGCAGAAGTTCACGCAGTTCCGCATCTGAACCAGCCATTAACATTATTGCAGCTGACGACGGGGTTGATGGAGAAAAGATTCGTCGTGCTGTCATGATCATGCAGCATCTGCTAACGGACTATGCTGGAAGCACTTATGGAGCGGATAAGACTTCAATCGCAGCATCGATGGCTGAGCGTAACGCTACCTTGATGCTAACCGCAAATGATGAAGACAACGAAGCGTTGATGATGAGGTTGTTTGTCAAAGAAGCCTTTAGACAGGGGCAACTGGAAAACTGGGTGTCAGCTTCCGGCGCCAGCACTCTGGCTGGGCTGGATTTTTCAAGTGAGAATGCCTTTATCCAATCGTTTAACGAGTACAGTGACAAACAGAGCGAAGATGACGCCGAAAAAGTAACTTCGAGTTTTCTTGAGGGTGTTTATAAAAGTGCTCAAACACCTCAATGGCTAATCAACAGTCAGGCATTAATGTACCGGGAGCTAACACTAGATGGCGACTGCCACTACATGAGTAAGTACGCCAACTACTGTGCGGATCTGGGGGTTAACGCTGATCGTGATGCCGGGTATGAGGAAATCTTACATATTGTTCAGGCGCAAGGTATTGCGCCAAATGACAATTATAAAGCCTTACAGCAAGCGATCGATAACCGGGCATTAAACATCTATCAGAATTCTGAAGAAATCTGGAAACCTGAAAAATCAACCTGGGATGACTGGATTAGTGATGACGTCAACTCTGACGTAATAGGAACAACCTATTCACATGAGTATCTAGCGGCTGCATTTGAAGCCTACATGGGGGTTTCAAAACACAATGGAGCAGGACTGGATGGCTATAAGGCATTGACGCGGGATGAGATGAAAGCTCAGGACCCGGATGCAGAAGGTTGGATTTCAGAGCTGTTCCATGATTATCTGCAATACACGGCGCGTATTGACTCAACAGGCGTGAGCACATTTCACCGCAACCAGTTTCCTGGCAGTAGTGACACTCCCACGTTTAAGATGAATCTTGATGATGCGGTTGCAGGTGAAGAATATACGTCTAAATCTCAATGGTTACTCAATGCCAAAATCATCGGCAACGACACCATTAACCTGACGGCTAATGATCAAGACAACACCCTTGAAGGAAACGAGAAAGACAATGTCATCGATGGCAAAGCCGGCTCTGATACCTATGTGGTGGATGCGGATTACGCAGACTGTACGCGTGTAGAAGCGCAGGTAAACAGCTTTATTGTCGAATGTCCTTCACAAGGGACAGACACCTTAGTCAACATGGAAAAAGTGACCTTTAAGGACCGTACTTTACAGATTTAGTCTTAACGAAATGATGTGACTCTATCACCTCACAGAAGAAATGAAGCCAGTGCTATAACACTGGCATTTTGTTTATCGGTAATGATAAAAGGCGGTCGAAGAGATCTTTATTGGAACGAACAGTCTTCATTTTTGAAAATTAAACATTTGCATTTGGTAGTGGAAATGCAATAGAACAGTGTTCATAATGCTTCACCTAGTTAGGAGAACCTATGAATAGAATTTGGTTAGTGGCCATATTGAGTACATTACTTGCTGGGTGCGTACTCTACCCAACGACACGCGAATACTACAAACCGGTATTAAAACAAGGCCAAACAGAAGTTGCCAGCCGCAGCTGTGGTTACCACAAAGCAAAACACGATGGCATCGCACAGAATTACTCAGAACATTTAGTTAGCGTGTATCCAAGCAGTGATACAGACAACAGTATTTCGATCGTTGCGGTACTGGAAACGAAAGTTGAACAAAATAAGTTGGTCCACGCAGAAGTGGTGACGGAAAGTGGCGCGTTAATGAGCGGTCCAAGTCAGTTTCAATTAACGTCCAAATACTATGATGGTCAGGGTATTTACCGCTCTTGGTTTGAGGCGAAGTATCCACCTTTGAAAGCGAAACCGGAACAATTGACGATCCTGGTTACCGATGAAGATGGTAAGAGCTTAGAGTTTAACTTTGAGCATACCAGTCAAAGTGACATCTATTACTCATCGATCAATTGTTAGTAATGACGTGCATGTTTAGAACTGATTGATTATTAGCAGATTTTGTCAATATCTAGCCGTTAAGCCGTTTTTTTCAGCATTTAAACCAAGATAATCATTTAATTGGTTGACCTGAAAAACTATTGCGCTAAAGTACGCCTCGTTCCAGCGACGAAGCTTGTTGGAATGATGGTGTACCATCGCATACTGCGTTGCCCTGGTGGTGGAATTGGTAGACACAAGGGATTTAAAATCCCTCGGCGTTCGCGCTGTGCCGGTTCAAGTCCGGCCCGGGGCACCATCTTGATGTTAGGTTTACATCAATACAATTTGAGGCGCGTTGGCAGAGTGGCTATGCAGCGGATTGCAAATCCGTGGACCTCGGTTCGACTCCGGGACGCGCCTCCATCTCACTTACCAGCATCCGGCTGGTTTTTTTATACCTACAGTTTATCACTTGCTCAAGTGTCCATTTCTATCCTTAACGTATAAGTAAGCCGTAAACGCAAGTTGTATTTCACTCCTTAGAACTAAAGCATTGCTAAATCTCACTGACGATTGCACTATGAGCTTGCGTGAAGTTTGGTGGTTAAGGAGAGACCGTGGAAACGTCGCTAGAAAATCGGCACAATATAATAATTCAGCAAGTCGATACACAGCAGGTGTTGCCTGTTAGACAACAAGTATTATGGCCAGATAAGCCAATGTCATTTTGTCTGGTTGATGGTGACGAGAGAGCCAGTCATTATGGTGCATTCGTTGCTGATCAGTTAGTTTGTGTAGCGTCAATCTACTTCAATGGAAACCATGCGCGATTACGTAAGTTCGCCACAGTAGAGCAGTATCAGGGGCAGGGAATTGGCACTAAGGTCATTCAACATGTACTAGATAGTCTCAAGAACCGTGACGTCGATTATTTCTGGTGTGATGCGCGAACCACTGCGATTGGTTTTTATCGTCGATTTGGTCTGCAGACCGAAGGTGAAGAATTTCATAAATCTAATGTCGGTTACTTTAAAATGTCGCTTAGTTTGACTTAACAGACGCGTGCAGCAAGTAAAGGAAAGAGCAGCTACATGGAAGAAGACCAGATTTGGAACCAATATTACCAAAGAGCATTGGCACGCCCTCATGCAAAGCGGACTGAATTTGCCGTCAGACTTAATCAGTCCGCCAGTAAAACTGCGATTGATTGTGGCTGCGGAACGGGTAGCGATATTGAGTTCCTTTCGTCACAGGGGTATCAGGTGTATGGCTTTGATATCAACCCGGACGCTATGACCATCTGTCGAGACAGATTCGCTGGTAACCCGTTGATTGAGCTATCTCAATCTAGTTTCGAGACGTACGACTACCCGAGTGCGGGTGTGATCATTGCTAACTCAAGCCTGTTTTTTGCTCAACCGAATGAGTTTGAAAACACCTGGTTGCGGATTGAATCGGCATTGGAAGTCGGAGGCGTGTTTGCTGGAGACTTTATGGGATATAAAGACAGCTGGGCAGACAATTATCGCAGTCCCACGTCACCTATCACGGAGCAAGCACTGCGTAAGTTACTGGCTAACTTCGAAATTGTACGATTTTACGAGCGTGATGAACGAGCGCCAACAACTCTGGGTAAGCTCAAACAGTGGCACACTTACTCGGTTGTTGCGGTTAAGGTAGGGTGATTAAGCCGAACATGGACTGACCTGAGTCGTCATTTCTCGCTGGCGCATTGGCATGTCATCAATGACGTGTTTAATAAGCTCCCAGTCAGTCTTTTTGCCCCAGCGAAGTTTTTCCCCACCATCTTTACCGATTAAAATTGCGGTGTGGCTATCGGGTTCAACTTGGTAAGCAGTAAACAGAGATGTTAAGTCAAACTCATGTTTCATCCACTTAGGCGAGGTGAAACCATCAGCTGTGATCACCAGTGTCACCAGATCTCTGTCTTGCAATTCACACTCATTAATTAGCGTTTCAAGTATAAATTGTTTTACATGAGCATCGTTGGTCGGCGCAAAATAGATCAGGCTGCGGTGAGGCAAAGGGTGGGAGAATGAAGGGTAGGTCCAGCTGGCGGGTGCCGCTAGAAGAGTGATGACTAATACAAATAAAACACGCATGACTTCGCATCTCCGCCGTTACCTGACATCAACTTATTGTTGTTATATGTTCTACGTTAATTGTAGGTGTTAAGCTCAACCTTGGACCTAAATCGACAGGAATTTTTCTATGCAACCTCTCACCACAGAGCGGCTAACACTAAGGATGCTGGGTATGGATGACGCGGCGTTTATTGAACAGTTATACAACAGCGAGGATTTCCTCAGGTTTGTGGGCGATAAGAATATTCGCTCTGTCGCAGACGCTGCTGAATATATTGAAGAGAAGATTCTGACGATGCACCGAGAATATGGTGTCTGTTTGTTGTTGGTTGAACATACACAGAGCAAGGAAAAACTTGGTGTTTGCGGCCTGATCAAACGACCAGAGTTAAGTGCATACGATATCGGCTATGGTTTTATCCCTTCAGCTTATGGGCAGGGTTATGGATATGAAGCAGGCAAAGCGGTACTTGAATATGCCGAGAATAATGAACGTATTGAGCAGCTTGTTGCGATCACAAGTGACGACAACCAGGGCAGTCGGGCATTACTAACTAAGCTTGGTTTTACCAATGTCAAAGTTCAGCAGGCTATAAGTGATAAAGTAGATTTACTTTTGTATCAGAAGAATTTTGTTTAACCGTCACAATGGCATTATCGAGCATTTTAACAGGTGAGTTGCTGACAGAGTTTAAAACCGTCAGCGCCATGGTCCACATATACTGTCGTGACCATCATAAATCAACGTCGGGCCTATGTGATGAGTGTCAGGACCTGCTCAGTTACGCGGAAACTAAGCTAGATCGTTGCCCTTACGGTCAAAATAAACCTACATGCAATAAGTGCCCGATTCACTGCTATAAGCCAGAACAGAAACAACAAATGAAGCTGGTTATGCGCTATGCCGGACCACGGATGCTGATTCCTCATCCATTGTTGTCGATTCGTCACTTGCTACATGAGCGCAAGACTGTACCTGACAAACCGCAGGCGAATGCTTCCAATCGTCATCAACGAATGAAACGTTAAGCATACAAAAAGGGACACCAGTGGTGTCCCTTAATTGTTTCTAGACGGATTATTCGCCTGCCACAGCCTGGCGTTTGGTTTTAATACTTGCGATGAGCATATAAATACAAGTCGCAAGCAGAGTTGCAAACAGGTAGCCCATCAGGCCTTGCGCACCAGTCATAAACCAGTCAGCTGCTACCGGGCCAGCTACTGAGCCAATGCTGTAGCTGAATAGCATCACTTGAGTCGCTGATACAATGTAGTTTGCGTCGAGCTTGTCACAACCAAGGTTGATTGCAACAGGGTAAAGAGCGAAGGTTGCCATACCTAGCAGAAACAGGCCCATACCTAGCGCTTGCAAGCCACCGACCATACTTGTGAAGCTAATTGCTGCGACACCGATAAAGCAGAACATAGCCATGAGTAATGTACGGCCAAAGTATTTAGACAGCCAAGGTACGATTGGCTGAACTGCCATACCACCCAGAATCACAACTGCCATCAGACTGCCAATATCGGTGTGGTTGATTCCACGTGTCTGTAACTCAACCGGCATTAGACCGTAAATTGCTCCCAGAGTAAGACCTGAAACGATGCATCCAATAATAGCAGCATGGTTGAGCTTACTGATCTGCTTGAGTGACAGCGGAGTGCTATGCTCGCTCTCTGGCTGATCGCTCTCACCAAACAGCAGTACAACAACCGCAAGGATCAGTAGAGTTACAATTGTGATAAAAGGAACGCCACCAGTAACGCCAATCACACCAATACCAAGCTGACCTAAAGCGCTACCGCCGTATAGTGAGCCCATGTAAAGGCCAAGGCGTTTAGCACGCGCACTTTCATCACCATGAAGTAACCATGATTCGACAATCACAAACACACCAGCCACGGCAACGCCAGCCACGAAGCGAGCGATGATCCAGGCCGCCGCATATGGCAATAGGGGTAGTGCGATGATAGTGGCAATAAAAGTCACTAAGCACCAAACGAAAGCTGAGCGATGGCCAACTTTTTTAACTAATGGCTCTACACCTGCAGCGCCGATCAATAGACCTGCGTAAAATACACTTGCTAGCCAGCTTGCTAGTGAAGATTCTAAACCATACTCTGGCAACATCAGTGGAATTAAGCTCATTAAATAGCCTGAAGCGACCGCATATAGAGCAAGCGCAATTACAGGTACAGAAATGCGAGCTTTAGGAGCAGGAGCTAAGGTGTTTTCCAATGTCGTGGCCTCGAAGTATGAGTTAAATATGAACAGATTTCGGCGCGACTATGGGGGGAAATGGGGTTAAGGTAAAACGAAAGCTTTTGATCTTTACGATAAAATATATTTATCGAAATGAAGTGTGAATAATCACAATAAAAAAGCGACTAAATCTGCATTATTTAGTCGCTTTTTCGTAATTAATAATACCAGACTATTTTAAAATAGCTTGGCTAAGCCACTGATTAAATTGACTCTTAGGAAGGGCGCCGTTAATCACATCGACTCTTTTGCCATTTTTGAAGACCATAACGGTTGGAATGCTTCGAATTTGATATTGCGCGGCAAGATTCTGTTGGCTTTCAGTATCCACTTTTACAAATCGAACGCTTTTTGCACGCTCGCTTGCTTCGTCAGCAAAGACAGGTGCGAAGCCAACGCATGGATTACACCAAGGAGCCCAAAAATCGACCACAACAGGTACGTCACTGTTTAAAATCGCAGCGAAGTTAACATCGGTTCCTTCAACAGGCGCACCATCCAATAGAGGGGCCTGACATTTACCACAGTTTGGGCTTTCAGCAACGCGTTCTGTTGGTACCCGATTGACACCTGAGCAAGATGGGCATCGTGTATTAAAGGTAGACATGATTTTTCTCTCGTTATTTTTTCAATTAGATGACAGTGAATGTCATCGCTAGTTATACTCTGAAATGATCGAGTGATACAAATAACAAATGCAAAGGCTCTGAATGAAAAATTTCTATGCAGAAATTACTGGTTGGGGAAAATGCCTACCACCAGCTACGCTCTCTAATGAAGATTTAAGTACTTTTCTTGATACATCAGATGAATGGATCCGTACACGTACGGGAATTGAGAATCGCCGTATTAGCCATGTGAACACCTCAGATATGGCAACAGTCGCTGCAAAACATGCTTTAGCGTGTGCAGGTAAAAGCGCTGATGAAATCGACCTGATTATTATTGCCACCTGTTCAGCAGACTCACTAATCCCGAATATCGCCTCTAAAGTGGCGCAAAACCTTGGTATTAAAGCAGCAACAGCGTTTGACCTGAATGCGGCATGCACAGGCTTTGTCTATGGACTGGAAACAGCAACACGCCTTATCCAGGCGGGTAACTACCAAAACGCACTCGTAGTGGGTACTGAGCGCTTATCCTTCTTTATTGACTGGACGATGCGTGATACCGCTGTTCTGTTTGGTGATGGTGCGGGAGCGGTAATTCTTTCGAAAACCGACCAACAAGTTGGCCTACAACAAGCGCAGCTAGGCTGTGACTCAGCAGGTCGCGATATTCTTGCTGTACCTAAATTCGGTACATCTATGGATAGATTCGCCGCAGACAATGGTTACTGGGATTTCAACTTTGTCGGTAAAGAGATCTTTAAGCGTGCGGTTAAGGGCATGGGTGCAGCAGCGCAAAATGTCCTTGCTCGCAGTGAGTTATCGACTGATGACATCGATGTGGTTATTCCGCATCAGGCCAATATCCGTATTATCCAAACCTTGTGCGACCTATCGGGCATCAGTCAGGATAAAGCCTTTGTAAACATCCACAATTATGGCAACACGTCGGCGGCCACGGTGCCAATCGCGCTGTGCGAATCTCTGGAACAAGGCTTTGTGAAACCAGGTGATAACTTACTACTGGCGGCATTTGGTGCCGGTCTGACTTGGGGCGCTGGCCATATTAAATGGGGTGAGCGCGTGACACCTCTTGGTGAAAGTGATGCGGCACTACCAGAATGCGAACAGACGGCGTTAGAGCTTCTAAGCAGCGCGATTGAGCATTGTAAGAACCGCGCATAATTACCTTGTTTAACAAGTAAAAGTCGCACTTTAGGTGCGACTTTTTTATATCTATTTGACCCTCATTAATATTATTATATTGGCCTAACGATAAGAATCACGCTGGGCTTGCATGAAATTTCTCCACACATCTGACTGGCACTTAGGTCGCCAATTTCACAACGTTTCACTTCTTGAAGACCAAAAGGTCGTACTCGAACAGATTATTGACTATATCAAGGAAAACCCTGTCGATGCGTTAGTGATTGCCGGCGATATATATGACCGCTCAGTGCCTCCAACCGCTGCGATTGAAGTGCTGAATCAATTTGTCACTCGGGTATGTGGCGATATTCAACTACCGATAATCATCATTCCTGGTAACCACGATGGGGCAGAGAGACTCGGTTTTGGTGCTGAACAGATGAAGTCGTCAGGGCTACACATTGTTTCTAACTTTACTGACATGCTTCAGCCTGTAGTGATAGAGAGTGATATCGGTCCAGTCTCATTCTATGGTATGCCGTATAACGATCCTGAGTTGGTGCGTCACCACTATAAGCAAGCCGTTTCCACTTATGACCAGGCTCATGAGTTATTGTGTGAGCATATCAAGCAGTCCTTCAAGCCTGATTCAAAAAATGTTCTCATCAGTCACTGCTTTGTTGATGGTGCGATAGAGTCTGAATCTGAGCGTCCATTATCGATCGGTGGTTCTGACCGCGTTAGCCATGAACATTTTGTCGACTTTGACTATGTCGCCTTAGGCCATCTGCATCAACCGCAGAAAAAAGGCCATGAGTATATTCGCTATTCAGGTTCGCTGATGAAATACAGCTTCTCTGAACAACACCAAAAAAAGGGTATGACGCTGGTTGAACTTGACGCTGATGGCTTTAAATCTGCAACCCATATCGATTTAGTTGCCCCGCATCAAATGCGAATCATCGAAGGGGAGCTTGAGCAAATCATCGCTAACGGTAAAAGCGATCCGCAAAATGATGACTACTTGTTAGTCCGTCTGATGGATAAGCACGCCATTCTCAACCCAATGGAGAAGCTCAGAGCTGTTTATCCGAACGTACTGCATCTTGAGAAGCCTGGTATGCTGGTGGGAGTCGAACAACAGATGGCTGCCGCGAAACTGGCACGCAGTGAAGTCGACATGTTCCGTGACTTTTTTGCGGAGGCTCAGGATAGTGAACTCTCTAGCCAGCAAGAGCAGGCAATCACCGATATCATCAAGCAGCTAAATCAGCAATAAGGGCTAATCATGAAACCGACTCTATTAACCATGCAAGCGTTCGGCCCTTTTGCTACACGTGAAGTGGTCGATTTTACAGCGCTTGGCAATAACCCACTATTCTTGATCAACGGACCAACCGGATCGGGTAAGACTTCAATCCTCGACGCCATCTGTTTTGCTTTATATGGCGAAACGACGGGGAACGAGCGTCAGGGTATGCAGATGCGTTGCGATCAGGCTGCCATTGACCTGCCTACGGAAGTAAGCTTAGAGTTTTCCCTCAATAGCCGTTGTTACCGCGTCACTAGATCGCCCGAGCAAGAGGCGCCCAAAGCTCGTGGGGAAGGAACGACAACGCGTAAACATAGTGCAGCCTTGTACGATATAACCGATGGCGAAAACTTAATCACCAGCAAAACGGTGCAGGTTAAATCCGAAGTTGCCAACTTACTTGGTCTCAATGAAACTCAGTTCCGTCAGGTAATGGTGCTTCCTCAGGGTAAGTTTCGTGAGTTACTTCTGGCCAGCTCCAAAGATCGTGAAGCGATCTTTGGACAACTATTCCAAACCGACATTTACAAGAAAATTGAGTTTGCACTTAAGGACAAGGCAAGTGCAATCAGTAAGGCAAAAGATGAGTTTGATAATCAGATTCGTGGTGCCTTGCAAGTCGCTGAGGTAACGACTGAGCAAGAGCTTGCTCAACGTCAGCTCGAATTAAGCGCTGAGTTAGAACAGGCGCAACAGCTCGAATTGACAGAACAGGAAAAGCTCAACCAGGCAAAGACAGAACTGCATAAGGCGCAGGACCTTGAGCAGCAGTTCGTTAAACTTGACGCAACTAACGCTGCACTGGTGAGTCACGAAGCGAATAAAGTCAGCATCGATCAACTTAGCAATCAGTTGGATTTAGCAGGGAAAGCGGCCAAGTTGGAGCTGCCATACGCTAATTTGCAGTCGATTAATAAACAGGTATCTGAGTTCGAACAAAAGCTATCCTTAATTCAAACTCAGCTCAACGAGGCCCAAAGTGCGCAAAAACAACAGCAGGTTGAGTTAGAACAAGCGCAAAAAAATGCTGATGCTATTCCTAAGCTCAACGAAGCGCAGTTTGAGCTTGAACAAACAAAGCTTAAATTAGCGGAAAAGGCGGCTCTAGATAGTCAGTTAAAAAAACTGGACACGACAAGAGCCGAGTTGGCGCAAAAGCTGGTTCAGTACAACGCACACAAAGATAAACTAGCTACAGAAGCTGAGGTTGCGGCTAAATCACTAGAGCAGGCACGTAAAGACGTCAGCGAAAGGGCGGCCCTTGAAACCGAACTGGTCACTAAACAGCATTTGCTCACTAATCTGACTAAGTATCATGGTTTAAAAGCTGAGTTAGAGCGTCTGGCAGCATTGTCAGATCAACATCTGTCGGCTGTAAGCAATGCAAAAGAACTATTAGATGAGAGACAAAAGGCGGCCGATCAGCTAGAGCTAAGCTGGCATAATGCTCAGGCATCTATCCTCGCACAGAAACTGGAAAAGGATCAGCCTTGTCCGGTGTGTGGTAGTTGCCAGCATCCCGCGCCGGCGACACTCAACAGTGATAGTGTGTCCAAAGAGCAAGTACAGAGCGCCAGACAGCAAGAGCGTCACGCATTGGAGCAGTTCAATTTAGCAAGTAATGCCCAGCAACAGCATCTCAACTCGATTGAGCAGCAAAATAAGTTAGTGGCGGAAGCCGTAAACGAATTAGCCGACAAAGTGACTATCGACCCGGCACTACTTGGTCAAGAGATTCAGGGGATGTCTCAACGACTGACACAGTTATCCGCTATTGATCTGGTCAAGATGGAGCATGCCGTTGGCGAGCTGAATCAACGTTGTGTCGTTGGTGACTCCAAGATTCACCAGCTTAAAACGGAGATTTCGGCTAACGACTCGGCGCTGAAGATGCAACAGCAGCAAGTGGATAAAGTCAGCAACCTGATTGATCCTAAATACACCAGTGTCGATATTGTTGAGCAACAATATCAGGTCAATCAACAGACCATTACGCAGCTTAAGCAGGCGTTAGAGGCCGCTCAAGCCGCTTCTCAACAAGTGAATATGCGTTTGGTCGAGCTGCAAAGCCAGAGCGAAACCAACAAACAGCTTAAAGTTGATGCGAGCCAACAGCAGGAATTGACGCTCAAAACATGGCAGACCGAGTTACTGTCATCGGGCTTTGAGTCGGAGCAGAGCTTTGTAGCAAGCCGGGCTGACGAACAGCAAGTCAAGCAGTGGCAAGCAAGCATCAGCGAATATGAGCAGACAAAAGTTAAGCTACAACAGACTATTTCTGATCTAAAACAACAACTCGCAGATACAGATAAGCCAGACTTAGCGCTCAAACAAACTTTGCTGTCTGAAGTCGAAGGGCGCTACCAGCAACTACGTGCCAGCCTGGATGGAATTCGTTCCGTTTTTCAGCGTATTGAGAAGGTACAGCAGGACATTGCCATTCTGCATGACAAAAACAGCCAGCTTGAAGCTGAATATAAAGTTTTCGGCACACTTTACGATGTCGCTAGTGGTAAAACTGGCAGCAGGGTAAGCCTTCACCGCTTTGTTCTGGGGGTCTTGCTCGACGATGTTTTGATTCAGGCATCGCAACGCTTGAATATTATGAGTAAAGGGCGCTATCAACTTGTTCGTAAGACAGAAGGTTTTAAAGGTGCTGCAGGTCGAGGTCTGGACCTGAATGTCGAAGATGGTTATACAGGCAAGAATCGTGATGTTGCTACTTTGTCTGGCGGGGAGTCCTTTATGGCGGCGTTAGCGCTCGCTCTTGGTCTTTCGGACGTGGTGCAGTCCTACAGCGGTGGTATTCGTCTTGATACGCTGTTCATTGACGAAGGCTTTGGCAGTTTAGATCCAGAGTCACTTGACCTTGCCATCCAAACTCTGGTTGATTTGCAACAGGCTGGTCGCATGATTGGGCTTATATCGCACGTTAGTGAGTTAAAAGAGCAGATAGCTCAAAGAATTGATGTCGTAGCAAGTCGAGTCGGAAGCTCGATCAGTCTCGTGGTCACATAAGTTTGCTAGTTTTATGCGACTAATTGGTTAGCTAGCGTTATGTGTGCTAAGAATTAGTAAGGTACAACAATAATAAACCTTTGACTTATTGAGCAGTTAGGTGGCATTAGGGTAATAGATGGTCGCTATTTCGGAATCGATTCGTAAAGTTTACCAATATGCGGAACCCAATCTAACGTTAGTTGGTTGGATGGGGCTGCTTGGTTTTCCGACATACTACTATGTGTGGAGCTACCTTTTTCCTCAACCATACGAAACATTATTGTTACGCAGTGCCTGTTCGGCGTTATTCGCTGTTCTGGCTTTGCGTAGCTTGATTCCTAAATATCTTCAGCGCTATCTCCCTTATTATTACTTCCTGGCGATAGGCATATGCTTGCCTTATTTCTTTAGCTACATGATGTTTATGAACCACTGGTCGACGATATGGGCGATGTCTTTCATGGCGTCAATCTTCCTCCATGTTCTGCTCGTGCATCAAACAAGCTTAATGCTAGCGCAGGCTGCTTTGGCCATGGCGTTTGCCTATCTGAGCGCTTATGGGCTGGATACTCAGGTGGTTCAACAAGAGATCGTTTGGGCCTACCTGCCGATATTCTTATTCACTTATGTGTTTGGCAATCTGTTCTACTTCAGAAACCAAGTCTCTCATGAGAGTAAAGTTTCACTGGCTAAGTCATTTGGTGCAGGTATGGCACATGAGATGCGAAACCCATTAAGTGCCCTTAAAGCATCGTTAGATGTACTCAATTCAATACTTCCAGAAGAAAGTAAACGTCAGGGATCGGGTTATAAGCTATCAGCTCAGGAAGTGGCACTTGCACGAGACGTAATTGCTGATGCGGACGAAGTGATACGTACGGGTAACGAAACGATTGACTTGCTGCTAACTTCTATTGACGAAAACCGGGTCTCACGCACGACTTTCAAGAAGCATTCAATACGAGAAATTACCGAGAATTCGTTGAACAGCTTTGCCTACAAAAGCCTTAAAGATAAGCAGGCTGTCAGCTTGCTTACAGGTGAAGACTTCGAGTTTTTTGGTAGTGACGCACTGATTAAGTATGCGCTTTATAACTTGCTCAAAAACGCCTTCTACTATCAGAATGGTGATAAATTTGAGGTAGTCATCGAGGCTCGCAGTTACGAATGGCATAACGAACTCACTTTCACAGATAACGGCGTCGGCATTGACCCAAAAGTGATAGGGCAAATCTTCAACGATTTTTACACCTTTGGTAAGACAGGGAGCTATGGCTTAGGTTTGCCTTTTTGTCGTAAGGTGATGAAAGCACTAGGTGGTAATGTATCCTGTCGTTCAAAGTTAGGCGAGTGGACCGAGTTTACCTTAATGTTCCCTAAATATGATTCGCCTGAAGTAAGTAATATCAAACAAGATCTAATGAAATCGAAATCTGTCCTGTTTGTTGGTGAGGAGAGTTCACTGCTTCGACATGTCAACGAAGTCTCTTTCTATAAAGACTTTCGTATCAATCACTTGCAGCTTGACGCGGCAAGTAAGCGAGAAGAGTATGAGTTCGAATACGATCTGATCATGGTTGATTTAGATAGCGCACTCTCTGAACCTCAGGCATTCACGCAACTAGAGAGTAAACTGCACTTTACTGAAGGCAGGATTGTATTCCTTTTTGATAAGAACAGCCGATACCACAATGATATTGAACGTCATCTGACGGTATATCCGATCGAAAAACATCGTTTGATGTTGGAAGCGGGCAACATTTTTGATGAGCTGTTTTTTGAAGATAGTGAACCTAACCGCAACCTGTTACCAAGAAAGCAATTTGATTCAGGCAAGACTATCGTTGTTGCTGATGATAACCAGTCGCTGCGCTTTTACACTTCGATTTTACTTGAGCAGCAAGGGTTCACCGTATTACAGGCCAGTAATGGGAAACAAGTTTTAGAAGAGTTACAACACAAAGCTGTCGACCTGATTCTGATGGATCTTGAAATGCCCCAGCTTAACGGACTGGAAACAACCAGTGCAATCCGCAAATCTCAACAGCAATATGCTAAAGTGCCTATTTTGGGCCATACTGGTGATTCAAGTGAAAGTGTCATTGCCAAAATAGAGCAAGTAGGAATGAATGACTACATTATAAAACCGGCGGCAACTGAAAAATTACTGGATAAAATCGCTAACTGGATTTAATTCAGGCCCGGTAACGGGCCTGGCTTTTATAGTATGTACATATCCGCTCTATTCTGAGCTTGGCGACAAACGTCTATAATTTTATCAAGCTGCTGTTCGCTAACCGAACTATTTAATGAGAAGCGAATGAGATTTTTATTTCTCGCCGTGGCGGGTCTACAAAATACCGCGCCAAATACGCCATTTTGCTCCAGAAAATCGCGAACTTTTTCGGTGTTTCTTTCATCTCCGGTTTCTAAAGATATAATCTGAGAATTGCTTCGAACGGTTATATTTACCTTGGTTAATTCTTGTTTTAAATATTGACTAACCGCGAATAGTCTGGCGCGTAAATCGTCACTTTCTTTAATCACCTTGAGTGTCATATCAATTCGTTCGACTTCATAGGGCAACATAGCCGAGCTGAATATAGCTGGATAAGCGACGAAGGGGATGCACTCGTTTGCTTGATTGTTACACCAGATTGCACCAGCACGATAGGCAAATGTTTTAGCGAGACTCGCGGTCATGAAATCGACCAGATGGGTTACGCCGAGCTGATGAAGCAAGCCTTCGCCATGATTACCGTAAATGCCAAGTGAATGTGACTCGTCTACAACGATTGCACAACCATGCTGTTTAGCGATGGAAATGATGTCGCCGATTGGAGCTATGGTACCAATTGTGCTGTAAATCGAGTCAATGATCACCACACCTGCGCCATGACGTTTGATAAGCTTTTCTAAATGACGTTCGTTGTTGTGCATAAAGGGATGAACATCACAGCCGGCAATTCTGGCTCCTTCCCATAACGACATATGAGCAAAGAAGTCGATATATACCTGAGTACCAGTGTCGCAAATGGTTTGCAGTAACGCGATATTCGCTTCCCAGCCGGACTGAGATAGTAGACAGGATTTGAAGCCAGTGAATGAAGCGAGTTGATGCTCGATACTAGGTTTGAGTTGCTCGCTTTGAAGGAATATACCGGACATCAGCGGACTATTTTGACATTTCGCGATTGAATCAATGTGGTGTCGAATAATATCCTCATGGTTGGCCAGGCTTAAATAGTCGTTGCTCTGTAGCACGATATCACCATATTTAGGGGTTAACCCGAGAACGAGGTGACGAGAGTTATTATTACTATGAATTAAATCGTCAATGTGATGATTAAGTTTCTGATTAATAAATTGTGGCAAGGTTGATTGGTTATGTAGTGTATTCATGATTGAATATCCTTTTTATTAAGAGCCAACGCCAGCTGACAAAGGATATATGAATCAAATTATGAATTATTACGAGTGAGGTGTTTAATGTTTGAGCGACTGGTTACAAATATAAATATCAGCTATATTTAGAAGTGCTCTTCTCATATAGGCTTATGCCATAATATTGGTGAGAAAAATAACGAGTATTTATGTTTTATCCGCGCGATGTGGTGTTTTATTGTCGGTGAATACTTCTGGCCAGTACATCTTGAAATATCCAACGGTCACCCAAACCACTAAACCCGTCGCAACAGACAACTCAAATAAACCAAACTGATGTAACCAATACCAGTTAGGGTGGTTTTCGGCGAAAAATGTGGTTAAGCGGTGCATCGCGATAGCACTAATAACCGAAGGGAAAGTCACTGCTGCAATCGATGGCTGGAATTTAAGTCGCATCAGGCGAATGTAGCAGAGATAGATTAACAGTGTCATGGTAATGGCAATCCCTGCCAAAGCACCGGTTAAGATAGGATCCGGGCTGGGGAAGTTAACCAAATAGGAAGCCAGTGTCAGGTTAATTGGAGCCGCCATAATCGCCAGAGTCGGCTTAGCACGTTTAGGAAGTATCCCTTCAAATACCAGTCGATAGAGAACGAGCGGCAGCATAAAGAAGTAAATACCTATACAAACCATAACCAAAGATTCGGAGAAGACATCATGACCGAATTTTGTCCCGGCAAGTGAACTGCTAATAAGACCTACAGGGTAGAGAAACCAACTTGGCACTATGTTACACATTTTGAAATTGAGCAGTTGGAAGCTAAAGAACATGATCATCATAGTGAGATGCAGTAACAGTGCCGCAAACCAGATAGGGTAGGCGATAATTGGCGAGATCAACGCCAGGTAATCACAAAGAATCAGCAACGCCATACTCATTGGCGCCATAAGACTACCGCTCAAGGGGTGGCGGATGTCATTCATAAACGTCGAATAGCTAGTCAGATACTTGACCAGAACAGGAAACAACAACAGCGCGCCAAAGGCTGCGAGATAAGGGCGTATCAGGTCGCCAACTTCAGGGATGTACAGAGCCCAGGCATGACCAAGTCCAATCATACCTAGTGCTAATGCTGCTTGTGATGGCGGGACACTCTGGAAGTGAGTAAAACGTCTCCAGTTCAAAAACTATCATCCTTAAAGCTGAGTAATCGGCGCGATAAGCAAAGCTATCTTTCTAACCAGACAATCCTTTGCCTTGCCATTATCTGCGGCGATGATAGCAAGCCAAACGGTTGCGAGGCAAATCTCATTCCGCGTTTGTTGGAAGATCTTTCTGTCTCAACTTCTCATTTTTAAGAGTTCGGTGGAGCAGTTGGCTATAGATTGGCTGACCGCCAAGCATCTGAGCAAAAATCACCGCACCTAAGCTGGTGATGATTAGAGGTAGAATCAAATAATAATTGTTGGTCATTTCAATCACCAGCAGAATCCCTGTGATTGGTGCTCGTACAGTGGCCGCAAATAGAGCGCCCATACCAGCAATAGCAAACATACCCGGAGTAATAGGTAAGTCAGGAAACAGCCCTTGAGCAATGAGGCCAAACGCGTAGCCAAACAGTGTACCGAGTGCCAACATAGGAGCAAAGATGCCGCCAGGGGCGCCAGAGCCAAAACAGATCATGGTTGTAGCGATACGTGCAACAAACAACAGCAGCAGTATTCCAGCGCTATAACCGCCGTTAGTAATTGTCGGTATTAGTCCGATGCCACCACCGGTTACTTCTGGGAAATAAAGCAGCATAATTCCAAAACAGCCGCCAATGAGTGAACCAGTAAGTAAATAGCGCTTACGGTCATTTTTGTGCAATTTGACAAACAGATCTTGTGACAAGGTAACTAGTTGATTAAAGACCACGCCAAACATACCGAATAGGGCGCCAAGCAAAAGAAACAACCATAGAGTGGTCAGTTCCGGAGCTTGATATTGTGGCATAGTAATAACGGCATCTTGTCCATTAATGTATCGAAATACAATGTTGGCCGAGATCGCAGAGATAATGACCGCACGAATCGAGATTAATGAGTAACGGAACTGCGGACGCATCTCTTCAACCACAAACATAATGCCGGCAAGAGGAGCATTGAATGCGGCAGCTAAGCCACCTGCTGCGCCTGAGGCAAGTAATGAGTGTTTAGTATCGTCATCCTTAACTTTGAAGATGTCTGTCACCATGCGACCAATAGCTCCGCCCATTTGAACGGTTGGGCCTTCACGTCCTAGAACCATACCTGAACCTAGTGCGCCCATACCGCCAAAGAATTTAACCGGAATGACTCTCCACCAGCGAACAGGACGAATACCATCCATCGCTCCTTCGATTTCAGGGATACCGGAACCTGCTGCTTCAGGGGCGAATCTGTGGACCAGGAAGTAGCCAATAAATGCCAGTGCTGCACTGATAAGGAATGCTGCTAGCCATAATGGTAATACACTACCAATTTCGCTTTTTAACCAATCAGTGCGAGTTTCAGAGACAAAATGAACAGCAAGTTCAAAGTAGGTTCCGACAAGGCCAGCAAGTACACCAACCAGTAGGGAAAGCAGTAAGACCGATACGGGCGTTTTGTCCTTAGAGAGAAATTGATTAATGGCATCCTTAGGTACTTTAGCGAGAAAGGATTGCTTCAATTTTTCTCTTTTGGTCATGGACTTGAGGGCTCCGTAAGTAAGGGTGAGAGAGGCTATAGCACGAATTATACGCCTGTCTTAAACTAACTATAGCGACAAGATCGAAATATTGATTTTCATAATTGATACGAAGCGAAAGATAAGGTGGGCAAAAAGGTCTGAAATACTGGAGCAATCTCACAATTGCAACACATCGTAGCCCCCGTGATACTTGCAATTCTGCGGATTTGAACCATAGTTTAAGGGTAAGGCAATCTGAACCGACCCGCATGGAGGAAATTATCGCCTTACCTACAATTTGGATGGATTCAAAATACTACTTGAAAGCCTCGTATATTATCAGGTCGCAACTTATGACCTCCTGATTCGCAGACTCACGATTGAGTAACGAGGGATAGGGCGCACTTATTGGTGCGCCTCTTGTCGTTTAGGGGAGAGTGTTTAATCCAGGTTAGCGATTTGCTTTAAAACTGCTTCAAGTTGATCCCATGGCAGCAGTTGGCTGTCGATAACTTCCAAACGGCTTTCAAAACCTTCCAGCGACATTTCATTTACTGAAACGACACCATTGCTGACATTAAACGCGTAACAGCCGTTAGAGGTGTTCAAGACACCCTTGACTCGCTCTGCGGTAATGTCTGACAACATTGAAAACAGCAAGTCAAAATCGAAGATAACCTCGGCTCCAAACAACCAACCACAGCTGAAATAACCCTGACCTTTATTCTCCTTACGAACGTAAGTCTGGTCTGGAGCCAGAGCAAATTGTGGCTCTTGCTGCGCATGTTCGTGATGATGTTGAGCGACTTCAGATGACGGAGAGTTATCACGGCGCTGGCTGTCGAGCAGCTCAACAGGGAACTTGCCCTGTTTAACCAGTTGACTGTAGATTTTTGGTGGGGTCTGATCGGTTACCCAGTCATTAAACGCGTCGATATCGCTGACGTGGCATTGGTCGACCTTGTTACCAATGATGATGTCAGAAATGGCAAGTTGATCGATAAAGTTCTGATTCTCTGTGTACTTACTATTGCTTAAGTTGCGTGGGTCGACTAAACCAATGGTCGCACGCAGGTCGATGTAATCAGAGAATTGCGCTGAGGTCAGAGTCGCGAGCACTTTGTGGGCATGACCCAGCCCGGTAGGTTCTACAATCAGGCGATCGGGATTGGTACGCAGCAAAGCAGTAACAGCAACAGACATTGGTACTCCAGCGGCACAGCACATACAGCCACCCGGAACTTCTTTTATCAGAGCTCCCTGGTCTGTCATCATGGCACCATCAATACCAATCTCGCCGAACTCATTAACTAGCACAGCCCAACGTTCGTTATCAGGCTTCTCTTGTAGAAGGGAAAGGATAGCGGTCGTTTTACCAGTGCCTAGAAAGCCTGTAATGATGTTGGTTGGAATTCTCATCAATCATGTTCCTGTATTTATTTTGTTATACTATAACAAAAGTTTACGGCTGTTGAGTACAAAAAAGGGCAGCCTGAATGCTGCCCTATAACAATAGATTAGCGTTTGTTTTTTAGATAACGCTTGCGACGCTCTTCTTTTTTCTTCGCTTTCTCTTCAGCCTTGCGAGCCGCTTCGATTTCGACTTCGATTAATTCCTGAGTAATCATCTCAGGACGTTCAAGAGTCACTTGACCTAAAGTACCGTTACGTAGTTCGTGAAGTAGGATCTCAGAACATTTATGCAGATCCACTCGACCACCGGCACGCAATGCCCCGCGGCGGCGACCAATTTCTTCCATCAGCTCAATATCGCTCTCTGGTAACTCATCAATTTGGTAACGTTCCTGAAGGCGCTCTGGGTAAGCTTTGGCAAGGTACTCCACGGTGTAGAAGGCGACTTCGTCATACTCCATTGCCGTATCTTTTACCGCACCAGTCGCTGCTAAACGGAAACCACTGTGCGGGTTTTCGACTTTTGGCCAAAGAATTCCCGGAGTATCAGACAGGACGATACCGTTTTGCAGGTTGATGCGCTGTTGGCGGCGAGTCACTGCTGGCTGGTTACCGGTTACCGCAACGGTACGACCTGCCAGAGTGTTAATGATGGTGGATTTCCCGACGTTTGGAATACCCATAATCATGGTTCGAATGTTCTTACCAATCTCCTCGCGGTGTGGTGCAAGTTTACGGCATAGCTCAAGAATTTTATTCACTTCCTGAACATTGCTGGTGGTAATCGCCATCGCTTTTACGTTGTTCTCTTTCTCAAAATGGTCAATCCACAACTGAGTGAGCTCAGGGTCCGCCAGATCGCGCTTATTAAGTACCTTTACGACTGGTTTATCGCCGCGTATTTCAGAGATCATTGGGTTTTCACTACTGAAAGGGATACGCGCATCTAGCACTTCGATGATGACATCAACCTGTGGGATTGCTTCTTCGATCTCTTTACGGGCTTTGTGCATGTGCCCTGGAAACCATTGGATAGACATAGGATTAACCTTGAAATTCAAACTTGCGACAATTGTAAAGAGAAATAATCCATAGTAAAGCGCTAAACGGGGGACAATTCGTGTTTAGGTGCGATCTTATAATTGTTTCTACCGGTATCTTTAACTTGATAGAGAGCACGATCCGCGAACTGGATAAGCGTTGAAAGCTGGTGATAACGTTCGATTTGTCCACTGGTCGCGCCAACACTTATCGTCACACACTCTGCGGTTGGCGACTGACTGTTCTCGATATTGAGTTGTTGAACTGAGGTAACCAAACTCGAGACATAAGGTTCGATCTCGATAGGAGAATCACAAGCTAACACGATACAGAACTCTTCTCCTCCATAACGAGCCACCAGATGTTCGTATTGGGTCGGAGCCTGTTTGAGTGTTTGTGCTATTTGGTTCAATGCTCTGTCACCGGCAATATGACCGTAACTATCGTTGTATAGTTTAAAGTGGTCGATATCGACGATAACGACACTAATGTATTTATAGCGTAGAATTTCAATATACTCTTTTGCACTGTCATAGAGATAGCGGCGGTTTGCAATACCAGTGAGAGGATCGATGGTAGACTGCTGCTTAAGCTGGGCTCGACTATCTTCTAGTTCTGCGATCAGACGATTGAGTTGGCGGGCAAAATCGCGTGCTTCTTTGGAAATAAAATTGTCTTCGCTTGGTAATTGTCCCCCTGATTGATGAAATTGTCTCAGCGCTCGCTGTGATTTAATAAAGGGCTTTATGAAGAAGTTCATAACCAGTAGGTTTACCACAAACATGATAACACTAAAGGCAGTGACTGCTGCGACGCCCTGCCAGGAGAAAAAATCAGGCATCTTCTCATTGTGGCTCACTTCAATTTTAATCATATTGTCAGACAGAATATCTTCGAAATTGAGCACATGAGTGTTTACAATCGGCGCGCTGGAATGGGAGCGTGGTAAGACTCGAATATCGACGCCTGTAGCAAGTTCAAGCTGCTGAATAAATTCATCTCGTATCTTTCTGACGAATACCAAATAGCCTTTGTCACAATGCTGAGCATCACTGAGGCAAATACGTGATGAAGCCACCATAGCAGCAGAATCTTTAATTCGAGCATATCTGACGAACGAGTTAATGTAATCAGACGGTGCCTGTTTTGCACTCGACAAAATATTCTCAACTACTTTAGGGTCGTTCAGGTCGACGATTGGGCGACTGATGACATGCTCTCCGTCGAAAGTCCCGTTCCAAATCAGTTCTCCACTAGGAGAGAAGATAATCGCGCTATCGATGAGAGCAGACACAAAGGCATGAGGGCCGATACTTTCTTGGATAAATTGCTCTGAAGGTACTTCGACATAATTCGCTAACGTTGTCCACGCCGCGTAATCTTCGATAGAAGCACGTAATTCTAATTCTTCCATTTGCAGCACAGTTTCCACACGTTCGACTTCGAACATCTGACGTTCAAACGATTGTTGGACATCCTGTTCGTGTTTCCAGAACACTTTGAACGAAAAATAACAGACGAGAAACAGGATTACGGTAATCGTAGAACCGATCATGGTCAGAAATCGCAAACTAAGATGCTTAAACTTTTGAGTGAGTTGCTCTATCAATACCACCACGCCTTTTTGTGACTTTGTACTAAAACTTAGCTCTATTTATTTAATTGTAGAACTATACCGAATGCATACCAGCGGAATGGCGCTGTTTAACGATTGCACTCACTTATGGTGCAACGCATCGGCAAGAAAACTTGGAAGCTTATAGACGGGATTTGACTTTCTGTCTGTAGGGGAAAACGCATTATTCTAGTAAGTGAATTCTGTCAAAAAAACCGAACGCCGCTCCATTAATATTTTGTCATAAAATGAATATTTGTTTATATTCGGCACCAACTCATAATTAGAAAGTAGTATAAGATGTCAGCCCAATCCGACTCAGCACGTGAAACAGTACTAGAAAAAGATCAACAATTGGTTTCGACAACCGATTTAAACGGGGTTATCACCTACAGTAATGAAGCCTTCGCCAATGTTGCTGAGTTTACTGTCGATGAGTTAATCGGCCAGAACCACAACATAGTTCGCCATAGTGATATGCCTAAGGCAGCGTTTGCTGATATGTGGCATAACCTGAAACAGGGCAAAGCCTGGCGAGGTATCGTTAAAAACAGAACCAAGTCCAACGGCTATTACTGGGTTGATGCCTACGTTACACCTATTTACGAAGGAAATAGCGTTGTTGGCTATCAATCGGTGCGCGTAAGACCGAAAACGGAATGGGTGATCATTGCAGACAAAGCATACCGCGCCTTACTAAAGGCTGAAAAGTCTGGGCGTAGCTGGTCACTTAAACTGAGTGATACAGTTCGTTATGCAGTACTACTTGGCTCTCTGACTGCACCAATCATTGCTAATCTGGCTCAACTTGGTAGCAGTGTAAGTTTATTAGCAAGCCTACTTCCTATCTCCGCGATCGCGTTACTGTTCCGTCAGGAAATAGTTGATACTCCGCGTCAATTGAAAAAGTTGCAGAATGAGTACGATAGTGTCAGTCGCCTGGTCTTCTCTGGTAGTGACAAGTTTTCTGTCGCTGATTTTCATCTCAAACTGATGTCCGCTCGAATTCGTACCGTATTGGGTCGTATGAAAGATTCAGCTAAACCTTTACAGGATCTTTCAGATAACTTGAGTGCGACTTCTTATCAGGTGACTGAGGCGTTAGAGCAGCAAACCAAGGATATTCTTCAGGTACGCCATGCAACTGAGGAAGTAGAGAGCTCAGCCAATGATGTTTCTTCAAAAGCTCAGGAAGCTCATCAGATTGTCAATGTGACACTCAATACTTGCTCCGATGCACAGCAGAGTATCAGCCTGACACATAGCAATCTTGAAAACCTGAGCGTTCAGGCTGAAAAAGCGACGGCAACGACCTATCAGTTGAGTGAACAGGCGCAAAAAGTCAGTCAAATGATGGAAGAGATCGGTGGTATAGCAGAGCAGACTAACTTGCTCGCGCTTAACGCTGCGATTGAAGCTGCTCGAGCAGGTGAACAAGGGCGTGGTTTTGCTGTTGTTGCCGATGAAGTGCGAGCACTGTCTGGCAGAACGTCAAACGCAACACTACAGATTAAAGACAGTATTGAAGCCATGCTTAACACCATTGAAGGGTGGCAAAAAGACATTCTGGCTAATCAGGAACAGACCAATGCTTGTGGTGATGTCGCTCAGGAGAGTGCTCAACGTCTGTCTGAGGTTGAATCCTTGATGAACTCCATGAATGAGCTGATGCAGGCAGTAGAAGACTCAGCAGGTCAACAGCGACAGCTGTCAGCAGACGTGAACATGCATATTCAGTCGATTGCTTCCACTGCCGAGCAGAACCTGGCAGCGACTCACTCAGTTAAGGAGAACTCTACCGAGCTGAAAGAGCAGGTCAGAGAGTTCTACAAACTCGCCAAGCGATTTGAAGAGAAATAAAAAAACAGCCCCGTATTATCGGGGCTATTTCATATTATGACTTAACGCTTCGATAGAGATACCTTTCACAAGTGTGCTCGCTGACTCCCCGTAACAACTGAGATAGTATTGCCACCATTACCAGACTAAATAGCAATCGCCCCCAGAATATCGAGAAAAAGTCCGCACCTATAAGCAAGATTAAAATGGTGTCTTCGATCATGCTATGAGCTAAGTTAAGCAGCATTATCGCTGTAAAGACATCTTTGGCAGGAATGTGCCCTTGCTTAGCTTCATTAATCAGCAAGCCACCGCCAAAGGAGAGACCGAGGGTTATTCCAACAATGGTCATATTTGTTGCTTCACGACTGATACCTAATACCTTCAGGACAGGGCGAAGCGCAATTGCCATCAGCTTCTCAACCCCCAGCAGCTTGAGCAGCTTTAGTGCCAGAAGCAGTGCAGAGATGATCACAAAGATAGCCACCAGATTTTCTACCTGAACCCAGCCCCACTCGAGATAGCTCTGCTCGACAGCAGGCTCTGGTGACCATACAACTTGTGCTGCGTCCTGAAGTATTCCTCCGAACTGATAGGTTTGGTGCAATATCCAGGCGAATAACAGCCCGCCACCTAAACGAATCAGTAACGTCATTGAAATACTCACTCCAGCCCGTTTGGCAATTGCCGCTTCAATTGGCAGTGAATGGGCGATCAACATGAGTGAGCCCAGAACAGAAACCTGAGCGATACTAAGCTCGGCGTCGGTATTCATAAATACCAGCAGACCTGCATAGATGTTGGTTAAAATCGTTGTCGCCCAGACCAGCCCCATTTCGTCAGGTAGTCCAACCGAACTCATTAGCGGACTCAGCCATTGGCTAAGCAATGCAATGCCACCAAACTCCTCAACGACTTTGATTATGATGATAATTGGCACCATCACTTTATAGAGTGTCCATGTGACGTCGAAAATCTCTTTTGCGAGTTCAGCGAAGAATTGCTTTACCTTTTGCATCGCTCGTTCCTTATTGATGTACTTGATGGTTTAAGATGTTATGCAATTGCTAAGAAATATGAGTAAACTAAAAGGCACATAATTAAGTGATAATTTCTTATTTAGGAAATAATCGTGAAAAAATGTTGTAAAGATTGCATTTGAGAAATATATGGAAATTGACCGACTTGACCGCAAGATCTTAGCCGTTCTGCAAACCAACAATCGTATCGCTAACGTGGATCTAGCGGAGGAGGTTGGGCTCTCTCCGCCAGCCTGTCTTAAACGAGTTAAACGACTCAGAGAAGGAAAGGTGATTGTCGGTGATGTTTCAATCATTAACCCTGTACTAGCAGGTAATAAAATGACGCTCATCGTTTCAATTGAAATGGAACGTGATCGGGGGGATATCTACAGTATTTTCAGACAATCGATTGAGAAGGCGCCGGAAGTCACTCAATGCTACCAAATTACGGGTGGCTATGACTTTATGCTCATTGTTTCTGTACCTGATATACAAGCTTATGAACGCTTTATTGAGCGAGTGTTACATCAGGATAGGAATATACGTAAGTTTCATACCTCAGTGTCGACAAAGACGGTTAAGTTTTCCACTCAGGTCAATCTTGACCAAATCAGCCACGAATAAACAAAAAAGCCCCGCTGATTGAGCGGGGCTTTGTTATTTAGGCTTTAACAGTGATTAAGCTAGAAGCTCTTTCGCTGTGTTCACAACATTTTCAGTCGTGAAACCGAACATCTTGAACAGTTCGCCTGCTGGTGCAGATTCGCCGAATGTCGTCATGCCGATGATCTTGCCACCGAAGCCAACGTACTTGTACCAGAAGTCAGCAATACCCGCTTCGATAGCGATACGAGCTGTTACGTCTGATGGTAGTACGGCTTCGCGGTAAGCCGCATCTTGCTTGTCGAATGCATCTGTAGATGGCATTGAAACAACGCGTACTTGCTTACCTTCAGCGGTTAGCTGAGCTGCTGCTTCTACCGCTAGTTCAACTTCAGAACCTGTTGCGATAAAGATAAGCTCAGGTTTGCCTGCACAGTCTTTCAGGATGTAAGCACCTTTAGCGATGTTCGCTAGTTGCTCTGCATCACGCTCTTGCTGCGCAAGGTTCTGACGAGAGAAGATTAGCGACGTCGGACCGTCTTTACGTTCGATAGCCAGTTTCCAAGCTACTGCTGATTCAACCTGGTCACATGGACGCCATGTGCTCATGTTTGGCGTCAGACGTAAAGAAGCCATTTGCTCAACGGGTTGGTGAGTTGGGCCATCTTCGCCTAGACCGATAGAATCGTGAGTGTAAACCTGAATGTTCTGAACTTTCATCAGAGCAGCCATACGCATTGCGTTACGAGCGTATTCCATGAACATCAGGAAGGTTGCACCGTATGGTACGAAACCACCGTGTAGCGCAATAC
>Ga0209379_10000052_pt1 | contig 176579 bp, 143 predicted proteins | sample tdDd001_FD_187124 | JGI IMG/M metagenome (GOLD analysis project Ga0209379, IMG submission 187124) | Marine sediment microbial communities from the Atlantic coast under amendment with organic carbon and nitrate - tdDd00.1 (SPAdes)... | ecosystem: Environmental > Aquatic > Marine > Coastal >...
GAGCCTTGCTTTTCTCTACAAGTTTGGTGCGTCCTTTTCTAACTAACTGTTGAATTGTAGGCATATTAACAATTACTTTGTGATTAAATATATTTTAACAAATTGGTTGCAAAGGTATTAATTATTTTCAAATAACAATAGATCACCCTTGTTATTTTCACAAAAAACCCTTTAAATCAGCGTACAAAGATAGGCAATTGTTTTCACAGTTTTTTATTCTTTATCAAGTGAAATGATACTTAAGTCAATTCAATATCAGAGCATGAAATTTCAACCCGAAACTGATCTCTGCCATTTTATGCTTCACTATCCCCTAATTTAGAATCAAACAAAACTACTCCCCGGGTCAACTGACCCATACAAGCAGAAAAACGACCTGACTAAATAACATTCTTCACCTATATTATAAAAGGGATTCAAACAAAAATGATCACTCTTCAATTACATCATCCTATTAGTAAAACATAAACTAACCATCTCATGATCAGATATTGGAATTAAAAAAAAAGTTCATTAAATTGGAAGACCCAATAAGTTCAGAAAGGCAGATTTACCCTAGTTTGCCGATCGAAATATTTTTTAACCCAAATAAAAATTTCGAGTATGAAAGTTTATCAATCTAATGAAATCAAGAACATCGCCCTCATTGGCAATGCCGGCTCGGGTAAAACCACCCTTGCCGAAGCAATGTTGTACGAAGGCGGTGTTATTAGTAGACGCGGAAACGTGGATGACAATAACACCGTTTCTGATTATAATCCGGTAGAGCATGAATATGGTAATTCAGTTTTCTCTACCGTTTTATATACAGAATGGTTAGGTAAAAAAATCAATTTCATCGACACCCCTGGTGCCGACGATTTTACTGGTGGTGTTATTTCGGCTCTTAATGTGGTCGATACGGGCCTGATGCTATTGAATGCCCAACATGGCGTTGAAGTAGGAACCGAAATTATTGGTCGTAGAGCGACCAAACTAAAAACACCTTTGATTTTTGTGGTAAATCATCTCGATCATGAAAAAGCCAATTTCGAACAGTGCATGGAATCGGCAAAAGTCAGTTTTGGGAATAAAATTGCTATCGTACAATATCCGGTAAACGCGGGCCTTGATTTCGATGCCGTTGTTGACGTACTGAAAATGAAAATGTACAAATGGGGACCTGATGGTGGGAAACCAGAAATACTTGATATTCCAGACTCGGAAATTGATAAAGCCAACGAACTTCACAACGAATTAGTTGAAGCTGCCGCCGAAAATGACGAGGCATTAATGGAACTATATTTTGAAAAGGGCAGTCTGACTGAAGACGAGATGAGAGAAGGCATGAAAAAAGGTATGATCGCCTGCGATCTTTATCCTGTTTTCTGCATCTCTGCTAAGAAAGACATGGGCGTGAGACGATTAATGGAATTTATGGGCAACATTGTGCCTTTCGTAACTGAAATGCCAGCTATCCCAACCGTTAGTGGACGCGAAGCAAAATGCGATGCAAGTGCTCCCTCTTCTGTTTTCGTATTTAAAACCTCAATTGAGCCACACATTGGTGAGGTGAACTATTTTAAAGTGATTTCGGGTAAGATCAAAGAAGGTGACGACTTAACCAATATTAACAATGGTACTAAAGAACGACTTTCTCAGCTTTATGCTGTTGCCGGACGTCATCGAGAGAAAGTATCTGAATTAGTTGCTGGCGATATAGGTGCCACAGTTAAACTTAAGAACACAAAAAACAACCACACCTTAAACTGCAAGGATTGTGACTTTATATATAAGGATATAGAATTTCCAGAACCGAAATACAGAACAGCAGTCAATGCACTTGAGGAATCGGATGATGAACGCCTGGGTGAATTACTACATCGTATTCACGAAGAAGATCCAACTATCATTATTGAATACTCGAAAGAATTAAAACAAATACTTCTTCATGGTCAGGGTGAGTTCCATTTAAATATCCTTAAATGGCGATTGAAACACAATGATAAAATGGAAATTGAGTTCAAGTCACCTCGAATTCCTTATCGTGAAACCATTACTAAACAAGCTGCAGCTGATTACCGCCATAAAAAACAATCTGGTGGCTCTGGACAATTTGGAGAAGTATATTTAATCATTGAACCCTATTACGATGGCATTCCAGATCCAACTTCGTTTAAAGTAGATGGGAAAGAATTTAAAGTCAACCTAAGAGGAACTGAAATCGTTGATTTACCTTGGGGTGGAAAACTGGTTTTCTGTAATTGCATTGTAGGTGGTGTCATTGATACGCGCTTCCTTCCAGCTATTATGAAAGGTATTATGGAGAAAATGGATGAAGGTCCTTTGACTGGATCTTACGCCCGTGATATTCGAGTATCAGTTTACGATGGTAAGATGCACGCAGTAGACTCCAATGAGATTTCATTCAGACTTGCCGGTCGTCACGCTTTTAGCGAGGCCTTTAAGAATGCAGGTCCAAAAATTCTGGAACCTATTTACGATATTGATATTCTGGTTCCTGAGGACAGAATGGGTGATGTGATGAGTGATTTACAAACCCGTCGTGCCATGATTATGGGAATGGAAGCAGAAAAAGGCTTCCAAAAGATATTGGCTAAGGTGCCATTGAAAGAAATGGACCGTTATTCAACCTCATTAAGTTCCTTAACTGGTGGACGTGCACAATTCTCGATGAAATTTGCTGAGTACGAAAAGGTACCAAATGATGTTCAAAAAGAATTGTTAACAGCATACGAAGAGGAGATGGCAGAAGCCTAAAACAACAGATTTAATAAAGAAAGCCGGCAGATTCAAATGAACCTGCCGGCTTTCTTTATATATATAATGCGAGTAAACTCACATCACTTTATTGATTCCAATCTTTTACTATTTGTTGTGCAAAAGCGTTAAAGCTCCTTTCTCAGTATAATGTTTACCTTCCTCTTCTCGACCTTCAGCCTCAATTACATAAAAATAGGTTCCTGGCGTTGCTAACTTCCCATTAATTTTACCATCCCAGCCCTTACTACTCTTTTTATCATCCATACCTGGTGATACATCTGACTCTTCAAATTCATAAACCAATCGTCCCCAACGGTTAAAAATCTTAACATTGTAAGATTTTACTGAATACAATTTCAAACGGAACTCATCATTCGCACCATCTCCGTTAGGCGTAAACACATTAGGTACTTCAAATATGGATCCCTCCACCATAATTTTAGTTGAAGTAAATTCATCAATGCAGACTTCATCTCCCTTATCCGATTTGGCAATAAGCTTGATGAAATACTCTCCAGGATGCTCGTAAGTGAATATTGGATCTTTATCACCCTCAATTTCGGTTAGCAAACTATCACGTGTGTCAACAGGTCCATCTATGCGACTGTAATCCTGATAAAAATGCCATTGGTATTCGGTTGCATTGGCATTTTGCGTCTCACAAGTCACTTCCAATGGAGCTTCGCCTGTAGTTGGTGTAAAAGTGAAAGTGGCATCAACAACATAAGTTGAGGAAGGGAACAGATCAGATACATATTCGAATCCACACTGATCAATCACAGTGATGTTGTAATCAGCTTCATTTTCGAAAGCCTCACCATCAGAAAAGTTTTTAGTTGAACCATCATAGTTCTCAAATGTGATTCGTTGCAACTCTACCCCATCCCGTACAAGTGAAAAAGTAGAAGTATTCGGAACATTCAGCATATCAGAAGAAGGTATGTTTTGATATTGCTTCATAGGTAGATCTGAGGTAAAGTATACCCCAAAACAATCTTTTGATTTAAGACTTAATGTAGGCTTTACATTCTTAGCTTGATTGAAAACCCATGCTTGAAAAGATTCGATAATTGCGCCTTTTTCGATACTTACCTGATAACGGCCATCACCAAGATTAGAGATCGAAGACTCACCTGAATCAGGATCATCAAAAACTAAGATACTAAAACTACCCGTTCCTGAATCCCATTGAGTCCAGGTAAAATTCCAGCCTGAAGTCCCATCAGGTGAAACGGCTTTTAATTCACCTACCCCAACATTTGCTTCATCACAGAAAACAAAAATATCATCCTGTTCTCCAGTTGTATATTGCGTCTTTGATTGATAACTTGCAGAAGTCGCTGAAATTTGGGCAAACAAAGTTGATGGGCATATAGTTAAAGCAAGTAAAACTCCGAATAACAGTTGAATTTTAGGATAAAATGAGAAGCCTTTAGTTTTCATGTGTGTATAATTTGTTTTTTTTGATCACATGGAAGTCGCCAATAAAATCCTTCTCCAATATGAGAACTGTTTTATCATGGCTCGTTTCATATATTTCTTATTTTTTGGATAAAGCTTAATTTACAATATTAAAAAAATTAAGTCGCATTCCTGATATATATTTTTAGATTTATGAACTATAGGATATATTTCACAAAAAACTTGCACGCCTTGGTAAGCAATTTGTATTTTTGAGCCATCATTTTTGGAATCGACAATTAGAGAAAAGATAATATGGACTATTTAAATGACCTGAACCCTGTACAACGCGAAGCCGTTGAGAAAACTGATGGGCCATCGCTGGTTATAGCTGGTGCCGGATCAGGAAAAACCCGTGTATTAACCTACCGGATTGCTCATCTTTTAAATAAAGGTGTGCGTCCTTATACCATATTAGCCTTAACCTTTACCAATAAAGCCGCTCGTGAAATGAAAGAGCGAATTGGTCATATTGTCGGATCAGAACAGGCACAAAGTCTTTGGATGGGGACTTTTCACTCCACCTTTGCAAAAATTTTACGCTACGAGGCAGAGCACTTGGGTTTCGATTCCAATTTCACCATTTACGATACTCAGGATTCCAAAAACTTACTTCGCAGTATCATTAAAGAAATGAAACTGGATGATAAAGTTTATAAAGCCAATGATGTGCTAAATCGTATTTCATCAGCAAAGAACAATCTGGTCACTGCAATGGCTTACTCTCAGAATTCTGCTGCTCAAGAAATCGATGCCTCAAATCGAAGACCATTAACGGCTGAAATATATAAGCGATATAGTCACCGCTGTCGTCAGGCTAATGCTATGGATTTTGATGATTTGCTTTTGCAGACCAATATCCTGTTCAAGAACTCACCTGAAGTATTAGCCAAATACCAGGCGAAGTTTAAATACATTTTGGTGGACGAGTACCAGGATACCAACTATTCGCAGTATCTGATTGTGAAAAAACTGGCCGAACAGCATAAAAATGTAAGTGTAGTGGGTGACGATGCTCAGAGTATCTACTCATTTAGAGGGGCTAAAATTGAGAACATCCTGAACTTTAGAAACGACTACCCTAACTATCAACTGTTCAAACTTGAGCAAAATTACCGTTCGACACAAGTTATTGTGAATGCTGCAAATTCTGTCATCAAAAATAACCAGGGGCAAATTAAAAAAGAATCATTCTCAGATAAAGAAGGCGGTGAAAAAATCAAGGTGATAAAAGCTTTAACCGATCATGAGGAAGGTTATATCATCGCCAATGATATTTTTGAGAGCAAAATGCGAAACCACCTGAAGTTTGAAGATTTTGCCATCCTGTACCGTACAAATGCTCAATCGCGAATTTTCGAAGAATCCTTGCGTAAACTCAACCTGCCTTACAAAATATATGGTGGTTTATCTTTCTATCAGCGCAAGGAAATTAAAGACCTACTCTCCTATTTCCGAATGGCTGTAAATCCAAACGACGAGGAAGCCATTAAAAGAGTGATCAATTATCCCAAAAGAGGTATTGGTGCCACAACTATTGGCAAACTTCAGGAAGCAGCTGTCAGCACAGGACAAAGTCTATGGAATATCATTTGTGGATTGAATGAGCGTCCCTATGGTTTGAATGGAGGAACAATCAGCAAGCTGATGAAATTCGCTAACCTGGTGAATGGATTCGCCATGAAAATTGAAAATGAATCAGCCTTCGACTTAGCCAGTCACATTTCATCTGAAACAGGGATTATAAAGGAACTTTACAACGATCGATCTCCCGAAGGTGTTTCTCGTCACGAGAATATTCAGGAACTCTTAAATGCCATTCAGGATTTTACTCAGATCGCTTTGGAAGAAGGTCGTCAAAACGGATTGGCTAACTATCTGGAAGATGTTGCTTTGCTAACCGATCATGACAATGAAAAGGACGAAGATCGCAATAAGGTGACTATGATGACGATTCACTCTTCAAAAGGACTTGAATTCCCATACCTCTATGTGGTGGGATTGGAAGAAGATTTGTTTCCATCAAAACTTTCAACCACATCCTCTCAGGATTTGGAAGAAGAACGCCGTCTCTTTTATGTGGCTCTTACCAGAGCAGAACAAAGAGTATGCTTATCCTTTGCTAAAGCTCGTTACAAATGGGGCGATATGAGCTACCCAAGACCTAGCCGATTTATCAAGGAAATAGATGCCCAGTATGTCGATTTTGCTTACGAACAAGAGCCTGAATTCTCAGGATTTGGCTCAAGGATATCGGAAAGCGATAGCAGCAACGAACGCATGTCAGGAGAGACTCGCTTTCAACAGAGAAAGAAACCAGGAATGCGACCTAAATTATCGCAATCAGCACCACGAGTGAGACCGACAAACAATAATGGAGAAACGAATCATTTTGCGGCTTCAGAAGCCAGTTCTATTCAGGCTGGCATGCAAGTCGAACACCAACGTTTTGGGAAAGGGAAAGTGCTTCACCTCGAAGGTGAATCACCCAATATCAAGGCAACCGTATTTTTCCAAAACGTGGGACAAAAACAACTTCTATTGAAATTTGCAAAGTTGAAAATTGTTTAATTCAAGCATGAGATTGACCATTTGTAATCTCTTGTTTCAATTTGATTTGCATTGAACAAAGAAATGCAGTACATTTGCATTGAGTTCTAAGGGATTCCGTGAATAAACTCACCTTATCGTTTACGATTTTATTATCAATACAAACTACATCTTAAGATAATAGAAAACCTGGATCTCTAATATTAGCTGATTTATCTTCGTTTTTTTTTAGTAATATTGTGTTCTTCAAAACACATCTAAAAATCGACAACGATTTTATTGTGAAATTATGAAAGATGAGATTTGATAAAACTCATTAATCGCATTTCCCCTAAAAATAAGTGATAACTGAAAGCAACACATCACAGTTAAAACACAACAAGAAATAAATGGATTATAATTCGAATAGGGTAAAACTATTGCTCCCTGAATATGGCAGAAACGTGCAAATGATGGTTGATTTTGCCATGAAAATTGAGGATAGAGACGAAAGAAATAAAGCTGCAAAAAGCATTATTTCTATCATGGGTAACATGTACCCGCACCTTAGAGATGTTAGTGATTTCAGACACAAACTTTGGGATCACCTGGCTATCATGACTGATTTCAAATTCGACATCGATTCGCCATACGAATTACCAACGAAAGAGAAGTTAGCAGAGAAACCTCAAGTTCTCCCATACAACAATCATAGAATCAGATACCGTCATTATGGTAAAATAATTGAATCTATGGTTCAAAAGGCTATTGAAATCGAAGATGAAAAAGAACAAAAAGCTTTGATTCTAATGATAGCCAATCATATGAAAAAGTCATTTACCAGCTGGAATAAAGAAGGTGTGACTGATGATAAGATCTTTAAAGATATGGTTGACCTATCGGGAGGAAAACTAAGTATTCCGGAAAATCTCAAACTAAGAGAAAGCAACGATAAGGACTTTCAAACTAAGAATAAGAAAAGAACGTTTCATAAAAATGAACCTAGAAAATTCACTAAGAAAAAATAATTCTTTTGAATTCAACACGATATTTAAAGCCGGATAACTTCCGGCTTTTTTGCGTCAAAATTGAACGTGGCTTGCAGTTCGTGAACAGGTTAAATATAAAATCTTGAAGAAGCCAAATCTATCATATTTTCTTTCTGATTTTATCCTTTTTCATCATCATGTTTTTAAGGACCTTTTCATTACCTTTAAGCTAGATTTTGAAAAATAGGACAGCATTATTATCAGCAAACGCCCTTTGTCTGATTCAGAGCTTTCAAAATTGACATATTATAAATAATTGCCTTATCATTCCGTTTTATTACCTAATGATCTATTAAATGAGCACATTCGAAATAATTGGTGGCACACCACTAAAAGGGGAACTACACCCACAAGGAGCAAAAAATGAAGCTCTTCAGATTTTATGCGCCACTCTCCTTACACCCGAGAAAGTTAGAATCCACAATATTCCAAACATATTAGATGTAAATAGACTTATTGAGCTGCTTGCGTCTTTAGGCGTTAGCGTAACTCAGGAAACAAAAAACACCTATTGCTTCGAAGCCAAAGAGATTAATCTTGAATATTTAAATTCGGATGAATTCGCTCAAAAAGGGTCTTCGCTTCGAGGATCTATCATGATTATTGGTCCTCTTTTAGCTCGTTTTGGCAAAGCCTATATTCCTAAACCAGGTGGTGATAAAATTGGCCGTCGCCGATTGGATACACACTTTATAGGGTTTCAAAAACTTGGTGCAGATTTCAAATATAAGCAGGGGGATAAATTTTACCGCTTAGAAGCGCCAAAGCTTAAAGGCACTTACATGCTACTTGATGAAGCCTCAGTAACAGGAACAGCAAATATCATTATGGCTGCCGTACTTGCCGAGGGCACGACAACCATCTATAATGCGGCTTGTGAACCCTATATTCAGCAACTGTGTAAAATGCTAAATTCAATGGGTGCCGAAATAACAGGAATAGGCTCCAATTTGTTATACATTAAAGGGGTCAAATCACTTTCAGGATGTGAACACCGAATTCTGCCCGACATGATCGAAATTGGAAGTTTTATTGGTTTGGCAGCCATGACTAAATCAGAAATCACCATCAAAAATGTGGCCTACAAAGAGCTTGGCATCATTCCTGAAACATTCAAAAAGCTTGGAATTAAGATGGATATTATTGGTGATGATATCCACATTCCCAAACAAGAGAATTACACCATCGAAAATTTCATGGATGGTTCGATATTGACCATTGCCGATTCGCCATGGCCAGGATTAACTCCAGACCTGCTGAGTATTTTACTGGTAGTAGCTACCCAGGCTAAGGGCAGCGTACTGATCCATCAAAAAATGTTTGAATCCCGCCTCTTTTTTACCGATAAATTGATTGATATGGGAGCTCAAATTATTTTATGTGATCCACATAGGGCAACCGTTATCGGTTTGAACCAGGATGTAAAACTGAGAGCGACAAAAATGGTTTCGCCTGATATTCGTGCAGGTGTTTCTCTTTTAATTGCAGCTCTTTCAGCAGAAGGAACCAGCACCATACAAAACATCGATCAAATTGATAGAGGTTATGAGAACATCGACCTTCGTTTGAATGCTATCGGTGCAAAAATCAGGAGAATTGACAATTAACTATTTGTTAACATTCTAAATAAAGTTTATTCCCTAGATTTATAAAAAGTAAAACTAAATCGGAACAGAAATTGTGTTAAAAAGCTTCATAGGGGAATAAAAAGAACATTATGAAAAAATTAAATCTAAGTATACTAATAGCTTTATTAGTGATATCAATGGCGACATTCGCTACAGGAAAAAAAGATAATGAAACTGTGAAAGTTGGTTTCAACATTGGAGATAAATTACCTGAAATTTCAGCAAAATCTCCTGATGGTTTAACCATCAACCTGAGCGACATAAAAGACAAGCTTATACTTGTTGACTTTTGGGCATCTTGGTGTGGTCCTTGTCGACATGAAAATCCAAGAATCGTATCAGCTTATCACAAGTATAAAGATCAGGCTTTTGAAAATGGGAATGGCTTTACTGTTTTAAGCTTCTCACTGGACAACAAGCTTGGAAGCTGGAAAAATGCCATCAAGAAAGACGAATTGGTTTGGGAATATCACCTTAGCGAACTTAAAGGTTGGTACTCACCCACAGCACAAAAATTTGGGATCAATTCTATCCCATCAAATTTCTTAATTGATTCTAAGGGTATTATTCTGGCTATGGATCTAAGAGGTGAAAAGTTGGAATTGGTGTTACAACACTTCCTAAAAAAATAAAATTTACTTCTTTCGTAGATATCTTATGAGCTGTTCTTTTTGGAACAGCTCTATTTTTTGTATAAAAGACGCTAAGTGCTGAAATTAATTCGATTAAACAGCTCATCTCATGAAAATTTGCCATTAATTTCAGTGAAAATCTGTAAACTTAGCCGACAAGTTTTATCTTTGTGCCAATTTGTCGGAAAATAGGGCATTGGCAAACTATTTGTAAACTCATGCCTGTAATTTTAGCAGCAATCAAAACCAATGTATTATAGTGTTTGAATTGCAGACAAACAATTATTGAAATACAAGTCCGGTTCAATCTGGCAATTCATTAGAAAAGCAGAGAAATGACAAAAGATAAAAGCAAATTAAAAAAGGAAGATTTGGAAGCAAAAGAAGCTGTAACTTCTGAGGCTGTTGAAGAACAGGCAGTAAAAGAAGAGAAGACTGAAAAGAAAAAGTCAAAAAAAGAAAAGAAAGCTGACGAGATTGAAGAGCTTGGAACAAAGCTTCAGGAGATTAATGACAAGTACATGAGATTATCGGCTGAATTCGATAATTACCGTAAGCGTACACTTAAAGAGAAAATGGAACTGACAAAATCGGCAGGTGAAAAGATTTTGCTTAATGTTCTTCCTGTAATGGATAACTTCGAACGTGCCTTAAAATCAGTAGACGAGTCTAATGATATTGATGGCGTCAAAGAGGGGATTCATTTAATATATACCAACTTCAAAGATTTCATGACTCAGCAGGGCGTGAAAGAAATTGAAGCCGTTAATCTGGATTTTGATACCGATACACACGAAGCCATCACCAAAATTCCAGCTCCTAGCGAAGAATTAAAAGGCAAAGTTGTTGATTGTGTTGAAAAAGGATATTTCCTAAACGATAAAGTGATTCGCTTTTCAAAAGTAGTCGTTGGAGAATAATATTAATCAAAACAAAGCTGAATTAAGATGTCGAAAAGAGATTACTATGAAGTACTAGGGGTATCCCAATCTGCAACTGGACCAGAATTAAAAAAAGCTTACCGTAAAAAGGCAATTCAATTCCATCCAGATAAAAACCCTGATAACAAAGAGGCTGAAGAAAAATTTAAAGAAGCAGCCGAAGCTTATGAGGTTTTGAGTAACGATCAAAAACGTCAGCGTTACGATCAATACGGACATGCCGGTATGAGCGGTGCAGCTGGAGGTGGTTTCGGCGGCGGCGGAATGAATATGGACGATATCTTCTCTCATTTTGGTGATATTTTTGGTGGCGGATCTTTCTTTGGAGGTTTCGGTGGCGGCGGTCGCAGTTCACAACGTGTGAACCGTGGAAGCAACTTAAGAGTTAAGGTTAAACTAACTCTTCAGGAAATTGCCAACGGTGTTGAAAAGAAAATCAAAGTTAGAAAGCATGTTGAGTGTACAGATTGTAATGGATCAGGAGCCGAAGGTGGTTCTTCTCACTCTAACTGTACTCAATGTAATGGTAGCGGTCAGGTAACTCGTATTCAGAATACCATTCTGGGCCAAATGCAAACCAGTGCCGTATGTCCATCGTGTAATGGCGAAGGAAAAATCATCACCAACAAGTGTCATTCTTGTGCAGGTGAAGGGATTGTAAAAGATGAAGAAGTCATTACAATAAATATTCCTGCAGGTGTGGCTGAGGGCATGCAACTGTCAGTGAGTGGTCGTGGTAATGCAGCGCGTCGTGGTGGTGTTAATGGCGATTTATTAATTCTGGTTCAAGAGGAAGAGCATCCTGAACTCATTCGCGATGAAAACGATTTGCTTTACAACTTATTTATCAGCATTCCTGATTCAATTATGGGTACTGCTGTTGAAATTCCAACCATCGACAGTAAGGTAAAAGTGAAAATTGATGGCGGAACTCAACCTGGTAAAATTCTTCGCTTGAGAGGAAAAGGATTACCGGATATTAATGGTTATGGCCGTGGTGATTTATTGGTTAAAATAAATGTTTGGGTCCCTAAAAAGGTCAGTAAAGATGAACAGAAGCTTCTTGAGAAACTTCAGGCTTCAGATTCTTTCATTCCAAATCCAAGCTCACAAGAAAAAAGCTTTTTCAAAAAAGTGAAAACTTTCTTTGAATAAACTCATATAACAGATGTAGATCCCCCGGAATTTTTCGGGGGATTTTTTTTGTCCTCATTTTTATAACTATAAACCAAAACTTTTGCCTTTACATCGATTTAATATTAAACATATGTAACTTTTAAGTATTTTGGACACTAATTAAAAAAAACAGAAGGAGTAAAAGCTCAAATCAATTTTTGAAATCCTTAATCTTAAAATATGATATTTTTCGAAGCAAAAGATATAGTAAAACAATATGCGGGTCATACGGCTTTAAATGGCGTTAGCATTTCAGTTCCTGAAGGAAGCATATTTGGCCTTTTAGGCCCAAATGGAGCAGGGAAAACAACCCTTATTCGTATCATCAACCAGATAACCGGTCCTGATTCAGGAGAAGTCTTCTTCAATGGAGAAGTATTAAAACCCGATCACGTTCATCATATTGGCTATTTGCCTGAAGAGCGTGGCTTATATAAAAAAATGAAGGTGGGCGAGCAATCAATTTATTTGGCTCAATTAAAAGGTCTCAGTAAGCAAGAGGCGACTGAAAAACTAAAAGCCTGGTTTAAAAAATTCGATATCCTGGAATGGTGGGACAAGAAAGTAGAAGAGCTTTCGAAAGGAATGGCGCAAAAAGTCCAGTTCATTATTACCATTCTTCACGAGCCCAAACTTCTGATTTTCGATGAGCCCTTTAGTGGCTTCGACCCCATCAATGCAAATTTGCTGAAAAAAGAAATTTTAGAGCTTCGCGATAAGGGTTGTACTATCATTTTCTCAACTCACAATATGGGGTCAGTTGAAGAAATTTGCGATCATATTGCCCTAATCCACAAATCAGAAAAAATTCTTGACGGTTCGGTTGAACAAATCAAAAAGGACTACCGCACAAACACCTTCAATATCGACTTTAAGGGAGATCCTGAAAAACTTAAACCAAACTTGTCGCAGGATATTGAAATTTTAGAGCACTACAAAGGGAAAGACTTCAATTCATTAAAATTGAAACTAAACAATGGAACAAGTTCTAATGACTTGCTTACACAATTGCTTCCCCATGTTGAGATTGTTTCATTCAGTGAAATCATTCCAAGTATGAACGATATTTTTATTCGTGTTGTGAATGAAAAAAACCTAAGTGTAGATTTTGAATAAACACGAAGTCATACAAATAATACAATTCATTTTCATTCCGATCTGATCGGACTTATAGATACATACAATGAACAAGATATTAATAATCATTCAACGTGAATATTTATCACGAGTAAAGAAGAAATCTTTCTTGATACTAACCTTCCTTACCCCTATTTTAATTGCAGGGATCTACGCTTTTATGATGTGGATGATGATGAAGGATGATACCGAGAAAAGAACAATTGGTGTCATTAACGAGTCAGAACTCGTAGAACCGGTACAGTCGAAGGATTTTACAACTTTCGAATACCTGGAAGATGTCAGTTTTGAAGAAGGAAAAAAATTGCTCGATACAAAAGGCTACTATGCCCTTTTAAAGATACCCAAAGACATTTTGGAATCGCAAACTGCTGAACTTTTCTCCTTTAAGCAGGTAACCATGGAAGTGAAATCGGAGGCCAGTTCACAAATTCGCGGTCATATCGAAAAAATTAAGCGTTCGAAAATAATCGCTGAAGCCAACATGCCTGACTTAGAGCAAAAGTTAGCTGCGACCAGGACGCCTATCTCGATGAAAACCATCAAATTTGGTGACGACGGTGAGATCAGACAAAGTTCAACTGAAATTGCAATGGTGATCGGTTTTGCCATGAGTTTCATTATCTACATGTTTATTTTCATGTACGGCGTACAGGTGATGCGTGGTGTAATTGAAGAAAAGAGTAACCGAATTATTGAGGTAATTATTTCATCGGTTAAACCCTTCCAATTGATGATGGGTAAAATAGTTGGTGTGGCCATGGTTGGTCTCACACAATTTCTGATGTGGGTGATCCTAACAGGGGCTATTATTACTATTGGATCAGCAATTTTCCTACCGGGTATCGATAGTCAAACCCTGCAGCAAGCCTCTTCCTTAACTGATCTTCCAGCAGGTACTCAGGGAATGGACCAGGCTCAGTTTAATATGATGCAAGAGATTTTAGGTACATTCGACATGGGCTACATCATGAGCATTCTTGGCGCTTTTGTCTTCTTCTTTTTAGCAGGTTACTTGTTATATTCTGCTCTTTTTGCTGCTGTAGGTTCTGCTGTTGATAACGAAACGGAAACTCAGCAATTTATGCTGCCTATTTCTTTACCATTAGTACTTGCCATGTACATTGGTTTTGCTGTTGCAAAAAATCCGGAGAGTAGTCTGGCCTTTTGGGGGTCTATTATTCCATTCACATCCCCTATTGTGATGCTGGTTCGTATTCCTTACGGAGTACCCCTTTGGGAGTTACTGCTATCGATGAGCATACTGATTGCAACTTTCATTTTTATCACCTGGGTGGCTGCAAAGATTTACCGTACAGGTATACTGATGTATGGTAAAAAGGTTTCTTACAAAGAGATCTGGAAATGGCTGAGATACCATAGATAACTGGGTGATGTGATAATGTGGTGATATGAAAATATGTTTATCACAATTATTCACTCTTATCATCGAATAAATAAAATAAGAATCAATGCCTCGTTTTAAACGGGGCATTTTTTGTATCACGCTGCCATAGATAAAACAAAAAACGTTATAATTAGTCATACGGCTTCATTTAGCAATTAGTCTTTAAAAGCTATCATCATTGCGGTTTTTTCACGATCCCACGGGCACGAAGCATTTGACAACGTAAAACATGAGGATCCAGGGGGGGGTGATGTCATTTGACAACAGCAAACACGACAATCCCAAGGAAGCGTGTCATTTAACAACAGCAAACATGACTATCCCAAAGAAGCGTGACATTTGAAAACAGCAAACACGACAATCCCAAGGAAGCGTGTCATTTGACAACAGCAAACATGACTATCCCAAAGAAGCGTGACATTTGACAATAACAAACACGACAATCCCAAAGAAGCGTGACATTTAACAACAGCAAACATGACTATCTCAAGGGATCGTGACATTTGAAAACAACAAACACGACAATTCCCATGGAAGCGTGTCATTTGACAACAGCAAACATGACTATCCCTAGGAATTATTCAAACCATTTAAACTGAATATAGCTTTATAAAGAAAAACAGATGCTTCGTTTAAAAGTTATTACTTTTGCAGGATGATTACATACGACGAACCTTTATTTCGCCCACCCAGTGAGGCCTATTCTCTTATATTGCAAGTCAGCTTAGGCTGCGCCTGGAACAAATGTGCCTTTTGTGAGATGTACAGCAGTAAAAAGTTTCGACTTCGTCCTGAAGAAGAAGTTTTTGCTGAGATTGAATCCCTGTCATCGCATGCCAACAGTATTCGCAAGGTATTTTTGGCTGATGGTAATGCCATGGTTCTCTCTTTTGATAAATTAAGTCGCCTGTTGGATAAACTTAACGAAACCTTTCCAAAACTGAATCGTGTTTCAGCTTACGCTTTACCACGAGATATTGAATCAAAATCGGATGAAGAATTACAAATACTGGCAGCAAAGGGACTAAAACTGCTTTATGTGGGAATAGAATCCGGAGATGATGAACTGCTTGAAGTCATCAATAAGGGTGAAAACTTTGAGAGTACGAGCAAGGCCTTACAAAAACCTAGAAATGCCGGCATCAAATTATCAGTCATGATATTAAATGGTCTGGGAGGACAAAACTACTCTGAGCAACATGCCATCAATTCGGCTAAGCTTGTAAACGAGATCCAACCTGAATTCCTATCGACTCTGGTACTCAGTTATCCATACGGAGAAACGCATTTTAAACAGAAATTCAAGGGCGAATTTATTCCCTTGAACACAATTGAACTGATTGCCGAGATGAAAGTTTTTATTGAAACACTTGAACTTGAAAACACAGTTTTCCGTAGCGATCACGCCTCAAATTACCTTATTCTTAAAGGTAATCTCAACAGAGATAAACAAGAGCTTATGAGTCGAATAAATGGCGTTCTTGATGATCCTGCTAATGCAAAACTAAGACCTGAATGGATGAGAGGGCTGTGATTCGATAATGGCCTCCTCCGCCAGAACCAAGGTTGGGATCTGAGGATGAAAATTAAAAATTCACCTCGGGAAAAGATAATACATCCATCAAAAAAAAAGCTATCACCCAAAGGGCTGATAGCTTTATATTGTATTTTCAATTATTTCAATCTCGCGAGAATTGTTTGTGATCCGGTCACCTTCTGACCTATTTCAACTTCAATTTTAGCATCAAGAGGGATAAAGGTATCCACACGCGATCCGAACTTGATAAAGCCTTCTTCCTGGCATTGATCAACTGCTGTGCCTTCTTCTGCATAAGAAACAATACGTCTTGCTACAGCACCTGCAATCTGACGCATTAAGATTTGCACCTTATTTTCATTTTCGATCACTACAGTCGTACGTTCATTATCTGTTGATGATTTTGGTAACCAGGCTTTCAAAAATAAACCTTTATGATGGCGGTAATACTTTACAATCCCTTTAACCGGGTACCAGTTAATATGCACGTTTAATGGTGACATGAAAATAGAAACCTGAATTCGGTTCTCTTTCAAATATTCACCTTCATATGCTTCCTCAATCACTACGACCTTACCATTAGCCGGGGCAATAACTAAATCATTACCTATTACAGGCTTACGATTTGGGTTTCTGAAAAAAGAAACGACCAATAGAAAGAAAACTGATGTTGCAAACAAAGAAAAGTAAAAAAGACCACCCTCGCCGGCTAAAAGATAAACCAGTACATCAATCGCACCTAAACCAATAAAAAACTTCGTAATTAAACTATATCCTTCTTTGTGAATCGTCATCATATAAAATAAAATTTTGGTAAAATTAGTCAAAAATTTCCTTAACTGCCTCTAAGAAGACAAAAACCACAGGTGCTACAATTAATATTGCATCAAATCGGTCTAGAATTCCACCGTGCCCGGGCAACATCTTACCGGAATCTTTAACTTGTATACTTCGCTTAAACAGTGATTCTACCAAATCACCCAGGCCACCTACTACAGCAACTATAAGACCTACTGACAGCCATAAAATCAAACTTAAATCCTCACTAAAATATGAACAAAGCCATGCAGCAAGCAAAGTTACAATGCCACCACCAATACTTCCTTCCCATGATTTCTTAGGAGATATGCGCTCAAACAATCTGTGTTTTCCAAAATTAACACCAACCAAATAGGCTCCGGTATCGTTTGCCCAAATCATCACAAAAAGGCCCATTACAATAGCTGGACGAAATTGCTCGTTACCATTCTGAAAAACCAGGTAAAGCAATAAAGCAAAGGGAACTGCAACATAAACAAGTCCTAATAAAGTGTAGGCTATATTGGCAAATGGGCTCTCTTTTTTACGATAGAGTTCGATAATAAAACTGAGGAAAACCAGGAGTAAGAGAAACAGAAATAAAAGAGTTGAACCGTAGTAAATATGGGAAAGAATAGCTGCAAATAACAATACCACCCCAACAAGTCCTGTTAAAATCTGAGGTGAAGCCTTGGCCTTTTTTACCAGACCATAAAACTCATAGTTTGCTAAAAGGGCTATTCCTAAAAAAGTAATGAAAAAGCCGATAGGATGAATGTTAATTCCTGCTATCAACACAATTACGAAAAATACTGCTGTTAATCCTCTTTTTATAAATTCCCCCACTGCAAATTATAATTAGTTCAACTCAAAAAAAATTAAGCCGTCAATTTAAACAAAAAAGAGCTAAGTTGTCAATTTTCATCGACAACTTAGCTTTATAAATATTTGATATCTTAAATTAAACAGCTTTACTGCTGTTCTCATCATCTGATGTTTCCTTTTTTAATTGCTCTTCAGTTGGAAGTATTTTGGCATCTTCAATTTTTTCTTTTCCAAAATCTCTCTTCCCAAAAATAGCTTCTAAATCTTCGCTGAATATCACTTCTCTCTCCAATAATAGCTCACTAACTTTTTTGTGACCTTCCATATTGTCCTTTAAGATTTGCTTAGCTCTTTGGTACGAAGTCTCAATAAATTCTTTCACTTCTTTATCAATAAGTTCAGCTGTTTTCTCACTGTAAGGCTTGGAAAATCCGAAATCTGACTGTCCTGATGAATCGTAATAACTTACATTTCCAACCTTATCGCTCATACCAAAGATAGAAACCATAGCCATAGCTTGTTTGGTTACTTTCTCTAAATCGTTTTGTGCACCGGTTGATATTTTACCAAAGGTTAATTCTTCCGCAGCACGTCCAGCCAAAGCAGAACACATTTCATCAAGCAATTGCTCCTTGGTTGTAATACTACGCTCCTCAGGCAGGTACCAGGCTGCACCCAGAGCTTTGCCTCGTGGTACAATAGTTACCTTAACCAATGGGTGGGCATATTCCAACAACCATGAAATAGTCGCATGTCCAGCTTCGTGATAAGCAATGGTTTTCTTTTCGGTTACGGATATAATCTTATTCTTTTTCTCCAAACCTCCAATAATACGATCTACTGCGTCAAGGAAATCTTGTTTTTGAATCACATTCTTTTTCTTACGAGCTGCAATCAAAGCAGATTCGTTACATACGTTAGCAATGTCAGCTCCGGAGAAACCAGGAGTTTGTTTAGCAAGAAAAGTACTCTTTACGCTATCATCAAGTTTCAAGGGACGCAAGTGTACATTGAAAATTTCTTCACGCTCATTGAGATCCGGCAATTCAACATGAATCTGACGATCGAATCGACCTGCACGCATCAATGCTCTATCAAGAATATCTGCGCGGTTAGTCGCAGCCAGAATAATCACACCTGAATTGGTATCGAAACCATCCATTTCGGTCAGCAATTGATTCAAGGTATTTTCACGCTCATCATTGGCTCCCATGTTAGGATTTTTCCCTCTGGCACGACCAATGGCATCAATCTCATCAATAAAGATGATACAGGGTGATTTCTCTTTAGCTTGCTTAAACAAGTCACGAACACGACTGGCACCAACTCCGACAAACATCTCAACAAAATCGGAACCCGACATACTGAAAAAAGGCACATGAGCTTCACCTGCCACAGCTTTGGCTAAAAGAGTTTTACCAGTTCCCGGAGGGCCTACAAGTAGAGCACCTTTTGGAATTTTACCACCTAGTTTTGTATAATATTCCGGATGTTTCAGGAATTCTACAATTTCTTCAACTTCTTGTTTAGCCTCAGCCAAACCAGCCACATCACTAAAATTGGTTTTAATATCCGATTCTTTATCAAAAACCTTCGCTTTTGATTTGCCAACATTAAAAATATTACCACCTCCAGCACCACCACCGGCGCCTTTACTCATTCGTTTAAACACAAAGAACCAAATAGCAAGGATGATCAGAATAGGGAAAAGGAATCCTATAATATCACCAAAATAATCTTTGTGATCCACATAACTCACAGCTACTCGATCAGCTTCCGGCATGGATTCCTGTGCCTTCTCAAGGTTCTTTTCGAAGTTCTCAATCGATCCAATTGTAAAGAAATAATGAGGTCCTGACTTTGATGGTGAATCGAAGGAATTCGAAAATAAATCAGGATACTTATCTAAATTAGATTCCTTTATGTAAACATTTACATTTCCAAGGTTACGTACAACGTCAATTTTCTCAACATCGTGGTTTCGTAACATTTCAACTTTCACCTTGTGCCAGGTCGTTTCCTTAGGATTTTGCTGGTAAGTGAAATATTGAATCGCTAAAAATGAAAGGGCAATAACTCCGTAAATCCAATAAGCATTAAACTTTGGTGGTTTAATCATACTACCGGAGCTCTTTCCTTTCTTGTTTGAAGGAGGAGGCGTATTTGGCATCTTTTTTTCTGTCATTATATTTTTTCTAATTCTATTTGTACTGGTTAAAGAACATCGGGTATGCGGGTGATTTTAGCATCTGCCCATAATTGTTCCAACTTATAATAATCGCGATATTCTTTCTGAAAAATGTGAACAACTACATCAGCGTAGTCCAAAAGAATCCATTGGGCATTCCGAAGACCTTCTTTTTTCCAAACTTTTTCTTTTAAGTTTTCTAATGTCGCATCTTCCACGTTATCGGCTAGTGCGGAAACATGGGTATTAGAAGTTCCGTCACAAATCACGAAATACTTACACACTGCACCACTTACTTTTTTTAAATCAACACTTACAATATCAACAGCTTTTAAATCCTTTAAAGCTTCAATAATCGTATCGACTAATTTTTCTGACGAATGTTCTTTTTTTTTAGTCATATATTAATTTTAATCATACAAAGATAATTTTTTTTTAAGTCTATTATAATAAAGCAAACCATAGATTTGAGTATATCGACTAAAAACGGAGTTTGAAGTCTTAGAAATTAAAATCTTCGTCTTAATTTTGTCCCAAAATCTAATTTGAATCAAATTATGCCAAATTTATTTCTCTCTGAACGAATAATTCGAGTTAATCAACTCGATTCGACAAATTCTCATGCCCTGCAACTGATTAAAGATAGCAATCCGTCAGGTGGTACTGTCGTTATGGCATTAAATCAGACAGAAGGCCGCGGACAGCAAACAAATGCATGGGAAAGTAAAAGTGGCAAAAACCTTACCATTAGTCTCATACTTCGTCCCGAATTCATAAAAGCTCAGGACCAATTTCAGATTTCCATGTTAATTTCTCTTGGTCTACATGATTATTTAAAAGCTTATTCAAAGAAAGTTAGTATAAAATGGCCAAATGACATCTATGTTGATGATAAAAAAATTGCTGGCATTTTAATTGAACAATCCATTATGGGAGCTTATCTGTCACATTCGGTATGTGGCATTGGGTTGAATATCAATCAGGAAAAATTTATTTCAGATGCTCCCAACCCCATTTCATTACACATGCTTACACAGCAGACCTATAATCTCGACAAGGAATTACAAAAATTATTAGCAGCAATTGAAAAACGCTATTTCCAATTACAAAATAATGGTGCATCAGAACTGGAACAAGATTATCTAGGCTCAATGTATTGGATGAACGAAGAGCATGATTACGAAGACGAAAATGGCAGGTTTCGTGGTAAAATAGTAGGCATCTCTGAATTTGGGCAGTTGCAAATTCAAGATAAAAAGAATGAAATGAGAACTTATAATTTTAAGGAAGTCTCATTTTTGAAGTGATAATTCTGTGATGTGAGGATGTGCTCCTTCGCCATGGCTACGGCGTATAAATAAGGATGTGAAAAATAAAGATCTGTGCAGATCTTCAAAAATAGCGAAGACGTGAATTCACAGATGACGCATTTAATCAAATAGAATCAGTATAAAACAAAAATGGCCATACATTGTATGGCCATTTTTATATGATGACGAATCATCACATCAGTAAATCTGCACATTAGCAAAACAGATTTATTCGATGTTCTGCAAGTTTTGATATGGAATTTGAGTCAGGCCATCAGCCAATTGGTTAATGCCTTTTTCCAATTTCTTCTTTAACATCATTTTCATCATGGCATTCAACTCTGCGTGTAGGGTCAGACGCACTTTTGTCTCATAAGGACCTTTTTCAATCAACTGAATCCAAAAGTAAAACTCGAAAGGACTACGACCATAGCCTGTTAATTTCAAGTTCTTGTTTTCTTCTTTTTCAACAAATTGCAAGCCAGCTTCACCAAAAGTTTTAATCACAAAAGAACAATTATCCTCAGTGGCTTCCCAATGCTCAATTTGATCCTTAAAATTCATCTTCTTTTTTGTTTGCTCTTCAATCTTTGCTTGTACTTCTGCATTTTCAGAAGCCAGTTCAAAAACTTTCGCAATTTTTCTAAAATCAGACAAAAAGGCATAGATGCTATTCACTTGATTGGGAATAGTTTTGATTTCACTAACAATCTTTGTTGTTGACATATACTTTCTCTTTTAGAATACAAAAGAGGGTGTCTGATGATCAAGACACTCTCTTTTTACATATTTTTTATTAGCTGGTTACAGCTTTTATTTCTGCATCCAAGTTGAAGGATCTTTACGCCATTCCTTCAATTGAACAACGTCTTCATCTTTGATATAACCAATCTCAAGTGCACGATCGATCATCGTATTGTAGTTACTCAGTGTTTCTAATTCACACTTCGCATTAGTAAAGTTATCTTCTGCGGTTTGAAATCCGTATGTGAAAATTGCAAACATACCCATAACATCACATTCTGCTTCGCGAAGAGCCTGAACAGCTTTTAGACTACTTCCACCTGTAGAAATCAAATCTTCAATGACAACAACCTTCTGTCCGGCTCTTAAATCACCTTCAATCATATTTGTCATTCCATGAGCTTTAACTGAAGAGCGAATATAAACCATTGGTAAATTTAATTCATCAGCAACCAAAGCACCAAGTGCGATAGCGCCAGTTGCAACACCTGCGATAACTTCAACATCCGGATATTTAGCTAAAACAGCCTTGGCAAAAGCTTTTTTAATATCGTTTCTCACTTCTGGATACGATAATGTTTTACGGTTATCACAGTAAATTGGTGACTTCCATCCCGAAGCCCAAGTGAATGGGTTTGTAGGTTCTAGCTTAATTGCTTTTATTTGCAAAAGGTATTCAGCGATTTGTTTTGCAGTACTTTGCATAGGACTATTGGATTAAATGGTTCAATAAATATGAGTTGATTAAACAAAACCGAGTGTAATACTCAAGCTTATACCACAGGAATACAAACTTTTACACCACAAGTCTCTTAATCTGAAATCATCCGCAAATGTATAAAGTATTTTTTAAAGATCGTGTAATTTTCTTAGGCGATAAAGCTGAAAGCATGAATTTTCCTTGCATGGTTTATCTATGGACTGTGGGAGACAATCTGGAAGCCATTGTTTCAGATTTTGATGAAGATGAAAATAAAGACTCGTTATTTTTTGCCGCTGAAGATGTGGAAGCACTATTCTCAGAATTCAAAAATCAATTTAAGTATATAGAAGCTGCTGGTGGACTAGTCTTCAATCAAAAAAATGAGATACTAGCCATTCATCGTTTGGGAAGATGGGATCTTCCCAAAGGGAAAGTTGAAGATGGAGAAACCATAACAGAAGCCGCTCTGAGAGAGGTCGAAGAGGAATGTGGGATCAGTAATCTGAAACTTGGTGATGAACTGGAATCGACCTACCACACCTACAGGATGAATAATAAATGGGTGTTAAAACGCAGCTATTGGTTCCGTATGGCTTATTCAGGAGAAGAAGATCTTGTACCACAAACCGAGGAAGATATAGAAAAGGTTACCTGGCTTTCCACAAGCCGACTTGAAGAATTTAGAGCCAGTACTTACGCCTCAATTTTAGAAGTGATAAAAGGGCTTGACTAAGCTTACCCCTGTTCACATTGAGTCCCAATACTAGTTCTGTTTGGAGTATGTCTTACGAAGTTCTTCTCTTTGAATTTTAACGAAGACTCTCTCTATGCCATCCTTGGGTCCCCTTGCTGGATACTGATACACTTTACCTTCGGGATTGATTATTATATACGTTGGGAAAGCTTTAATCTGATAGTCCTTCAATATCGGATTATTCTCTTCGATTCGGACAATTGGCCAGCTAAAATCTTTTTGCTTGAGTCGATTCTTAAATCTGACAGGATCGATATCACTTGCCAAACTTAGAAATTCGATTTGCTCTCCAAAGGCATCTTTCAGTTTTTTTATCTGTTCGAAATTACTCTCCCATACAGAACTTGTCGTATTGCAGAAATTCAGATATAAATACTTCCCCTTGTAACTGGATAAGGCAATTTCCCTTACAGAAAAATCAGGTGCAGGTGAATTTTTAAGTAGGTGTGAAAGCTTTGCAATATAGTTCTCAGTTAATTTCACGACTCTGGTATCCCCCGCGTTCAATTTTACTTGCTTGAGGATAGCAATAGCTTTTCTTCTTGTTAAGGTTCCCTTTTCAGCCCCATCGAATATTGATTTTGCCAGAAGAAGGTCTCTAAAATGCTTATCACTGTAGGCAGGATAAGCTTTCATCACCTTAGTCAACTGCTGATAAGAATCGGAACATCCCAATGCCTTTTCTAATTTTGAATTCGCTTTACGGTTGAGCCCGGTAGCCAGAAAATTATCGTAAAGTTTTGTAAAAAGAATGGTGTAAGCCGGATTATTCAGAGACAAGACTCTATTGGCAAAATATCTCTTCTCAAGACTCATATAGGCTTCAGGAGATGCTAAATAGTCTAAAAAACCCAAACGATATTCTTTATATACTTGAAAAAAAGGATTCTTTACTGCACTGAACTCCTCCTCTATTCTCTTAGCAAACTCAAGCCCTAAAGAAGATGATCGTCGATTATAAATTCCCTCAAAATTCTGATTGATGAAATTATCAAGCTTATAGTTGAATTCATTGATTAAAGCATTCAAACCCTGCTTATCGGCGTTTCTGAAACCCAAAAATAAATCCTGAGGCTCAAAAAATGGATCGAGATGCTGGGCTGGAGACAAATCATGTCTGGGTGGCAAGCTTAATTCATAAGTCATTCCTCCTTCAGCATAAAAATAGCCTCTGAAAACCCCTAAGGGCAGAGTCAGCATTTGCGTTTCTGTCAATTCAAAATCTGCAGAGAATTCCCCATTTCCATCAACTTGCATCAGAGCCAATCGTTTTTGGTTTTTCGAAAAAGCATCCTCGTAACAAATCACTTCTATTTGCGTATTGGCATAGGCTGCATGCTTTCCAAATAATTTGACATTTTTGGCAAAAGCCCCTTGCACCCCAAAAGTAAGTATCAGTAAAATAAACAGTGATCGCATATTCAGATTAATATTTTCATGAATTTTACACCCAACAGATGGTCAGAAATGAGATAGTAGATTAATAGACAAGAGGCAGACTCATATATTAAGAAATTGAATTCTGACATATTGCACGCTGACTCTAAATTAGATTGTTGTTACAACTTGTAAGCCTCAGGGTCAAAAACCTTAGGCACAAACTGTGACGCATCTCCTCCATGACGAATAATATCTCGAATGATAGTTGATGTAATCATGGTGTGTTCTGGTGTGGTAAGTAAAAAAATAGATTCCAAATCGTATTCCATTTTCTTATTGATCTGTGCAATGGCACGCTCGTATTCGAAGTCGGCTGCAGTACGTAAGCCACGCAAAATAAATTGAGCATTTTTCGATTTGCAATATTCAACGGTTAGTCCGCCATAAATTTCGACTTCTATTCGTGGGTCATTATGAAAAGCTTCCTTGATCCATTGAATCCGCTTCTCAACTGGAAAAAACTGTTTTTTCTCAGCATTGTAACCTATGGCGATTATAATTTTATCGAACAAAGGCAATGCTCTTGTTACAATCGACAGATGTCCAACTGTAAAAGGATCGAATGATCCTGGAAATATGGCTATACGTTCCATTTATTTAGTCTTGTAAATTTTAAATTTTCGGAGTGCAAAACAATTCTTTAGGTCTTACACGTCTTGTGATAACAGACTCGATGTAAAATTAGAAATAAAATGTCAAACTAGAACTGATCTTAAGTTAACATCTAAAACTCTATTTGATTTTAATTTTCTTGTAGGAACTCACAAACAAAATATTCCCCATATCGTCGAAACCTGTAAACATGTCTAATTTATCCTTATCGACATCCTCCCTGTTAAATCCAAGGATGGTTAAGTCTGCATCCATTGATTTTTTCATAATCTCCTTTTTCTTATCGGTATGATCGATACCAATTAGCTCGATATTACTTGATGAAATTGGTAGCTGTCCCGAACGAATAAGGCTCAACAATTTGTCCTGTTCTTTTTCCAGTTCTGACTCAGGATACATGGCAAAAATCTTGATCATACTCTTCTTCCAATCAGGATGTCCCTGAATGATATAAGCTAATAGAATCATCAGATTTGCATTTTCGTAGTCTTCTGATCCTATCCAAATATGGATTTCTTTGTGATAGCCAAAGCCTTTGTACGAAGTATTCAGAATACACACGTCAAACTGGGTAGATTCTATTAAATCGTAATTCTCAATCACGTAATTGAGCTGTTGGGGTTTGGTTCGGGAATACTCAAATAAAATGGAGTTATAGCCGTGCCCGGATATACCTGATAATTGCATCACCTGAGCGATGGCTGAGGTCATTGATGGACTAATAATGGTATCCAGAAAAACACGATTTTTACTTCCGGAAGCTAAATGAATCAGGCGTTTCATCACATCCTTAGATTCGTCATTGGTTTTCTCATTTAAGAAACCATCCAGATAATGAATGTAAGTGCCAAAGCCATATTTATATGAAATCCAACGTAAAAGATCGAAAGCAGAACGGCGTTTAAAAGTATCTTGAGAGATACAAATCGCGAAAGGTCTCCAACTCACTTCACGATCAACTTTTTCTGCACGTTGTGCAAAAATCTGCAAATACCTGCTCAATTGAAAAACGACCCCTCTGAAGAGTTTCGCAAGACCTCGATGTTCCTTATTACTCACATTTATACCATAATAAATCACTCCCATTATTAATAGGGAAACAATAGCATACATCATATTCATTTGGAACATGATCCAGAACGAAAGTATGGCTCCCATGAGAGAAAGATACCAACGCGAACGGAATGTGGGGCGATAAGAAGGATCGGCCGCAAAATGCTCCAGGAATGAGATCATACAAATCGCACCATAGGTCACCATAAAAAACATGGAAATAATTTGAGCCACAAAATCGACATCACCAATCAGAACAAATACAAAAGCAATAACGATTGAAATAACTGAGGCATTCAAGGGTTCGGTCGTCTTGACATTTTCCTTTTTCAGCCATTTATTCAAACCCTTCTGAGGGAATATGTCATCCATACCAATGGCTTGCAGGGTACGAGGTGCAACCATAATGGAACCCAGGGCAGAAGATAAAGAGGCAGCCGCTAACCCAATTGGAATGATGGGACCCCAAATGGCAATATTACTCATGATGAGCTGGTTACTATCCAAGTCCTCGGGACTGGCAGACACCGTAAATTTATAAGCTGCCAACAAATAGACAAACAAGCCACCAATGGTTGCCCATATGGTTCCTCGAGGAATCGATTTTTTGGGATTCTTAAGTTCACCAGATAAACCTAAACCTGCTGCAAGTCCTGTAAATGCAGGAAATATAATTGTAAATACGTAGAAAAAGCTTTTAGGATTTTCAACAGTTGCATCCAAAACAATATCCTGAGGTGCATCAGCTGGTGAGCCAATAAAGAACATGAATAGTGAAGTGGCTAAGGTTGCCACAACGACATATAAAACCTTCATTCCCATATTAGCACCTCGCCACAAAAATAAGCCTGACAAAAGGATCATTGCTGGAACAGAAATGAGACGTTTATCGTAAATAAGCCAACCAAAATCATTGGCAATCCATTGTATAACAGGATCAAATGCTTCAGCAAATGCAATAATATAAAAAGCGACAGAAATGGCTTGTGAAAGATAAAGCGTGATACCAATAGCCGCTCCAATATTCAAACCGAATGATCGGGAAATGATGTAATAAGCGCCTCCCCCCAGAACTTTCTGATTGGTTGCAATTTCGGCAACAGCCATCGCTGTTGGAATGGTAATCATGTGTCCCAGAATAATAATTCCGATTACACCGATAAAACCAACATTACCGACAGCCCATCCAAAACGAAGGAATAAGATTGCCCCAAGAATAGTGGAAATTGCAGTCATAAAAACTGGCAATGTTCCAAAGGTAGCACTCGATTTAGTAAAATTATTGGCCATATATTTAGATCAATTACAGTTTAAGAATAGTGTGTGTGTTAGCTTCGTTTATAACTTAAATGGTTCTACAGCCCTTTTGTATATCCCCTGAACATAGGCAATCGCTAATCCGTAATTACTCACAGGGATGCCTGCCTCAATAGCGGGTAATAGTCTGTTATGAATTTGTTTTTTTGTGATCATACACCCGCCGCACTGAATTACCATAGCATAATCGCTAATGGGACGTTGTATGGCATCGAGACCAGAAACAATATCGAATTCCAATTCACAGGCACAGTATTTTCTCAACCAGGCAGGTAATTTGAATCGGCCAATATCCTCACATGAAACATGATGAGAACAGGATTCTAAAATCAAAACCCGATCCCCATTCTTTAGCTCATCAATCTTGGGTGTGCCTTTCAGGTAGTTTTCAAAATCTCCTTTCTGTCTGGCCAAAACCGTACTGAAACTGGTTAAAGGAATCTCTTTAGGTACCAATTGACCTGCCAAATCGAATATCTGGCTATCGGTAATTGCCAACTTAGGCTTCACATTTGTGGTTTTGAAAAATTCACTTACCTGATCCTGTTGCAAAACAATGTTCACACAGTGGTTATCCAGAACATCTCTTATAAGTTGCACCTGAGGTAGAATCATACGTCCGGCAGGTGCTTCAGAATCAATTGGGCAGATCAACATCACAACATCATTTGGCTGAATCAGGTCTCCAATAATCGTTTTAAAAACCTTAGAGGCTTCGGGTGCTGTCGTTTTTATCAGCTCAATCACCTCATCGAAATTATCCGGACGAAGTGTTGAAAAATCAATGACAGTTGTCTTATACTTCGCCTCCAGTTCAGCTTTTAAATTGGCATTGACCTTTTGCACATCAGACTTATTGTGAATGATGAAAAATGGCGTCTTATAATAATTAAATTTCTTAATCAGTTCTTCTTCGAAACTTCCAAATTCGTTATTGGCAATCACCAATATCGCAAGGTCTATGGTTGAAATAGAATGCTCGGTTTTTTCAATTCGCTTGGCTCCCAATTCACCTGTATCGTCAATTCCAGCAGTATCGACTAAAATAACGGGTGCATAATCTAATATCTCAAATGACTTTTTTACGGGGTCGGTTGTGGTCCCGGCCGTGTCCGAAACGATAGCGATCTGCTGATCAGCCAAAGTATTGATGATGGATGATTTACCATGGTTTCTACGCCCGTAAATTCCTATATGTGTTTTATGATCTTTTGTTTTCATCATTATCAATTTTAGTATCAAACCGCGATTAAAGAATATTATAGACCACAAAGATTAATCTGTGAAAATGAAATCTGTTTGACATTTGAAAGTGATCTTCAATATTATTGACCAATTAAGCCTTGCTCCCTCCTGCATAAAGCATAATATCCTCTAGGGTAATTTCTTTCCCTCCTAAAATAATTAAGCGCTCAATAATATTTCGAAACTCACGTATGTTTCCGGTATAGTCAAAGTTCAATAGTTCAGAAATGGCATCTTCAGCAATCGATTTTGGAGGCAATCCCATCTCAGAACATATCATATCAATAAAATGCTGTGCCAATAGTGGAATATCTTCAAGTCTGTCGTTTAGAGCAGGAACTTTAATTAGAATAACACTCAATCTGTGGTACAAGTCCTCACGAAATTTAGACTTTTCGATCTCATCAGCTAAGTTCTTATTTGTGGCAGCAATCACTCTCACATTCACTTTTATTTCCTTATCCCCTCCTACACGAGTGATCTTATTTTCTTGCAGAGCACGCAAAACTTTGGCTTGAGCTGACAGGCTCATATCACCAATTTCATCCAGGAATAAAGTACCTCCATCGGCCAACTCGAACTTGCCTTTACGCTGCTTGTGTGCCGACGTAAACGAACCTTTCTCGTGCCCAAACAACTCACTCTCGATCAACTCCGAAGGTATAGCCGCACAATTAACTTCAACAAATGGGCTCTTTAATCTGTTACTTTTCTCATGAATACGGTGTGCCACCAATTCTTTCCCCGTTCCGTTAGGACCAGTAATCAATACCCGAGCATCGGTAGGCGCCACCTTCTCAATCATATCATTCAATTCCATGATGGCTTTCGACTCCCCAATCATATCGTATTTTTTGCTCACCTTCCGTTTCAAGACCTTGGTTTCGGTCAGCAGGACAGCTTTATCAAGTGCATTTTTAATCGTGATAAGAATTCGATTCAAATCCAAGGGCTTCTCAATGAAATCGAAAGCACCCTTTTTAATAGCCTCAACTGCCGTGTCGATGTTGCCATGCCCCGAAATCATAATTACAGGTACATCGAAAGCAATTTTCTGTAACTTTTCCAGTACCTCAAGCCCATCCATTTCAGGCATTTTTATATCGCATAGAATCACATCAAACTCTGTTGAAGTCACCATCTTAATGGCTTCCATACCATTCTCGGCAAGACTTACCTGGTAGTTTTCGTAAGAAAGAATGTCCTTTAATGTGTTACGAATGCTTCTTTCGTCGTCGATGATTAAGATTTTTGACATGCTATTGAATTTATAATGACTTAATTTTTTGTGGATCTATTCTGAAGTTATTGATTGCTCGGATTGACTTAGTTCCTTTAGGTAATCAAAAAGTGCACCTTCTTTTAAGGCATAGGCCGATTGAAATAACAATGAGACATCTGTTTCCCTCACTAATAAATTGATAAAAATACTTGCAATCACCATTAGATGAACACGTGTGGCATCCATACCTTGCATCTGCTTTCGCTCCTCAAGAGTCGATTTTAAAAATTGCTTATGCAAGGTATTAAAATCTTCCAATTTAATATTATAGTGCTTTTCTTCACATGACTCAGGACTTGCACCTGCCAATAAAACTTGACGTAATGTGGAAAAAGAACCCGAAGAACCAATCAGTGTCTTCACCGAATATGCTTTAAAAGCTTCCAGTAAGTCATTGAGTTGTTCTTTCAAATAACTTTCAATTTCATAGAGTTCATCCATTTTTATAGGATCAGAAGGCTGAAACTGCTCTAGCAAACGCGTCATGCCCAGCGGATAGGATTTTTTCCAGAATATTTCCTCAGAGTTCGCAATAATAATCTCATTACTTCCCCCCCCGATATCAAGGATGGCAACTGCTTCCTTATCCAATCCGACTGCTTCCCGGGTACCGTAATATATAAGTTCCGCCTCACGATTCCCCGATATCACTTGTATATCGATATTAAAATCATGACGAATTTGTTCGACAAATTCCTCTCCATTCTTTGCTGTTCGTATAGCTGAAGTTGCAAAACCAAATGTCTTAACAGTTCGGTATCTGTTTATAATTTGATTCATCTCAACTAAAGACAGATGAGCACGTTTTTTAGCCTCATCAGTAATATAATTCTGATTGATGCCCCCCTCTCCTAATTTGGCTGGATATTTAGATCTATGAAGAATGTTGATTTGATTATCGCCATTGATTTCAGCGACAAGCAAATTAAAGGTATTGGTACCCAAATCAATAATTGAGATACGCATAGATGATTGTGTTTTCAGTTTGATAAACAGAGATTACAAGCTTTCCCTGCAATCTCTATATGTAAATATTAAAGTATCGAAAGTAATGAAAATTTGGGGCATTACAAGTTACAAGAAGGCATTATGGGGCAGTAATAGAAACAAAGCTTATTGAAAAATCCAGTATTTACTTCCACTTAGCAAAATCAAGTTTCAAAAACACCGATCACATTCACTCTTACACCTATTCAAAAGCATAGGAAAGTGAAAAAACATTTGAATATTTTGCTATAGACTGATCTCCAATATCGGTAAGTGCATAATCGAGACGGAAATTTTTGTAATATATTCCTAAGCCCAGGTTGGGTTGGAAAACCAGAGATTCCTCTTGCTTAAAATCTGTTTCTCTCTGTAGATTCCCAACACCCATACGCAGATACACCAAAGAAAGGTATTTAAATTCCATTCCGATATGAGGGTCGACACTCACAGGATCTCCTTCTATTAAGACATGACGTTTCCCATCGAAGGTCAAATCGGCATCAAACTCTGCCAAAACAGAAAACTTATCGGAAAGATTAAAATCGCGGCTGACACCCAGAATCAATCGGGGAAGAGTAATTTCAGTAGAATTTTCAGGGATTTCATTTCCTGTGATCTCAAAAACCTTTTCCAAATTGTCTGTTTTAAACACCCAGGCATTAAAGGTCGAACTGGCATCACGCAAAAGAGCACCCAATCGCCACTTCCCTTTTTTGTAGGTCGCTGCAGCATCAATCCCAAAACCATAGGCCGAGGCAAAATCACCTGTATGTCGATAAATTACCTTTACATTTCCACCAACAGACAGCCCTTCAATCTTAGTCTGTTTGGCATATGAAAATAAAAAAGCATAATCGGCAGCCGAAAAGGTCGTCACCAAATCGTAACGAATATTTCCATCCTTATCGATTAATTCGAGGGTATTAGGGATATCGTCTACCCCATAACGAATGACACTAAAAGCCAAAGCACTTTTTTCATCCAGTTTTATCCCAAACCCAACATAGTCGTAGGCTGCCATGCCTGCAAAGTATTCAGCGTGCATGGCTGAGAGATCATATTTTTTATTCAATTCGACCAGATTGGCCGGATTCCAATAGGCCGCTTCAACACCAGTTTGAGATGCCACTGCTGTATTTCCCATAGCAAATGCTCTGGCTCCTACGCCCACCGATAAAAATTCGTTGCTGTATTTAGGTGCTGAGGTTTGAGCAAATAGGCTCAAGTTTGAGAAAAGAAAGAATATGACAAGTAGTTTTTTGAGCATGCTTTTATCTTTGGACGAAGCGTAAAAATACAATGCTTTTTTAATTCAACGACATTCTCCCGGAAACTTTTCAATGCATTCCGATTTTTAGTTTAATTTTGCATAGCTCCCAACACAGAGCATTATCTATTGATCAAAATCTACTCAACGATGTCAATTACAAAACATATTCCCAATTCTATTACCTGCCTAAACATATTATCAGGTTGCATTGCCAGTTTGTTAGCCATTGAAGGCTACCTTTTCCCTGCTGCATTATTTATAATCCTGGCAGCTGTTTTCGATTTTATGGATGGGCTTTTTGCACGTTTACTTGGTGCTTATTCAAATATGGGAAAAGAATTGGATTCATTAGCCGACATGCTCAGTTTTGGTTTTGCTCCCGCTACCATCGCTTTCTCTTACCTGCGTTTTGCAGTTCTGGGTGATACAGGAGCAGCCTTTACACCCGAAACATTGAGCTATTCTCAATTGGCAATTTTATTATCTGCCTTTATCATTTCAATTTTCTCCGGACTCCGCCTAGCGAAGTTCAATGTTGATACCCGCCAAACCAGTTCTTTCATTGGTGTACCTACACCTGCCAATGCGATGTTTTGGGCATCTTTGCCTATTATTCTTCACTTCGGTGATTATCCTATGATCGAAAGTTTGCTTTCGAACCAGTGGATTATTATTACAGCCATCCTGATTACGTCGTACCTCCTGGTGGCCGAAATCCCAATGTTTGCGCTTAAAGTAAAGAATTTAAAATGGCAGGATAATCAAATCCGATACTTGTTTCTTATGACATTATTAGCCTTGGCAATCCTTCTTAAATGGCTTGTAATTCCATTGATTTTATTTGTTTACATCTTATTCTCAATAATCGATAATTTAAGAAAATAGTTCCGATACATTTTTTATCATACTACAGAGCCCTCAATTTATATATAAATTGGGGGCTCTGTGGCATTACAACTTTTGTGGTCCATTTCCCTTCTTTATGCCCACAGCCCAATTATCAGGATCTATTTTTTTATTGCATCTAAACACAGAGAATAAAAGCTCAAAAAACCTGATATAACTTCCAAAAAAAATTGAGAGTCAATATTTTAATTAAAAAAATACTGATAGCTGAATTGTGATTAATTAAGTAAAATTTTTAACTTGTAAGATAAGGATAATGAATTAAGTGTGAATTCATTCAGATTCATCATGTCAAGAATCTGAGCTCTGATCGAAGAATACTGACATCACCATTATATAAAGCAATTGTAAACCATCCTACCATGAGTAAACTTTGCCTGTACACTTTTATTGTCTTCTTTCTACTGACAAGTAGTCTCTCTCATGCCGAAAGTAAAAACAACTTAAATTCTGATACCCTCAAGCATAATTTCCTTGGCTCTTCCAAACGCGGTGAACGCCTGTTTAAAGGTTTAAATCTTCAGAAAAATGATTTAAAAACCTGCATCTCATGTCACAATATCGAACATTCTGACACGCTCAACTGGAACCCCTCGGCAAAGGAAATCGCTTTTACTTTTGCCGATAAAAATATTTCAGAGTTCAATACAGTCCTGAATGCTCCCCTCGGAAAGAAAATGACCGAAGTTCATGTCAATTACAATTTCGAAGAAGAAGAACTGGGGCATATAAAAAGCTATTTATTAGGCTTGAAAGATCAGGATTATACTCTTCAAAAGCCCACAGCAAACAATCTCTTTCTGTTTTTGTTCTTAGGCTTACTGATAACGCTAGCTCTGATCGATTTACTTTTCACTAAGAAAATTAAATTCAAAATAATTCCTTTGTTAGTTCTTCTCATGGCATTAGGCTATCAAATGAAAATGCTGGGCGAAGATGCCATGGCTTTAGGACGTAATCAAAATTATGCTCCTGATCAACCCATAAAATTCTCACACAAAGTACACGCTACCGATAATAAGATTGATTGCAGATATTGTCATACTGGTGTAGACCACAGTAAATCAGCAGTCATTCCGTCGGCAAATCTTTGTCTCAACTGTCACTTAATAGTTAGAGAAGGTCGAAATTCCGGAAAGTTTGAAATCAATAAAATACATCAAGCTATCGAAAACAATAAACCTCTGGAATGGATTCGTATTCACAATCTTCCAGACCACGTATACTTTAATCATGCCCAGCATGTTAAAGTAGGGAAACGTGAATGTGAAGAGTGTCATAGTGAAGTCAAACAAATGCACATTGTGAAACAAGTCGAAGATTTATCGATGGGATGGTGTTTAGACTGTCATGACAAAACAACTGTTGATTTCACTTATAACAATTATTACTCGAATACTTTCAGGGAACTACATCTCAAAGTAATAAATGGGGCAATTGATAGTGTTAGAGTTAAAGATATTGGTGGACGAGAATGTGCCCGTTGCCATTACTAAACGAAAATTGGCTTGTGATCATAGATGCTATCTAAAAGAAGTCACTCATGAAAAGAATAGAAAGGATAAATTCTCATACAAAGAGATAGTGATATGGCGGCATCTCCAACAATGCCGGACATACCATATTGCACAAACATGAAATTATAATCGTATGAAAAAATACTGGAAAAGCCAGCAGGAAAAAAACGAGGATTCTGAAATAAAAAGGCCCAAACATGAGCCTAAAGGAAATTTAGAACAGATACTCGATATTTTTGAAGATGGAACGGCGGAGGCTAAAAGCAACCGTCGGGATTTCTTGAAACTATGTGGCTACAGCTTAGCAGTTACAAGCCTATTGTCCAGTTGCGAAAATGCGGTTCAAAAAGCCATTCCCTACCTCAACAAACCAGAAGAAATCATGCCGGGGGTTGCAAATCACTATGCATCAACTTATATAAATGGCAGCGATTATGCAAGCATACTCGTAAAAACCAGGGAGGGGCGTCCTATAAAAATCGAGGGAAACGATTTATCCCCTATCAGCAATGGAAGTTGTTCAGCGCGCGTTCAAGCCTCAGTGTTGGGACTCTATGATAACGGTCGCTACCAATTTCCACAGATAAATCAAAAGCAGGTCTCCTGGGACGATTTTGACACAAAAATCATTCAATCCCTAAATTCTCAGAGAGATCAAAAGGATAAGGTGGTTTTATTGACCCCTACAATTTATAGTCCATCAAGTCGAAAAGTCATTAAATCTTTTACTGAAAGCTATCCAAATATCCAATGGATCCAGTACGATTCACAATCGGCAAGTGCCCTGATAAACGCACAAAAACTGTGTTTTAACATGCTAGCTTTGCCTGAATTTCGTTTCGATAAAGCTGAGATGATTGTTAGTTTTGATGCTGATTTCCTAGGCAACTGGATCAGTCCGGGCGAATACATTAAAGCCTACGCTCAAACACGAAAATTATCGGATTCTAAAAGCAAAATGTCGCGTCATATTCAATTCGAATCGCGAATGACGCTAACAGGTAGCAATGCAGACGAAAGACATGCCATAAAACCTTCGGAATTGAATTTATTAATTGCCCAGCTCTACAACGAGATCTTAATATTAAAAGGAGAGCAAGGCCATCCCCTATCTGCATCGTCGAATACAATAAAAGAGCTCGCAAAGGAACTTATTAAACATCAATCTCACTCCCTTGTCGTATCGGGTAGTCATAATTTGAATGCACAAATACTAATCAACGCCATCAACTATGAACTAAAGAGCTATGATACCTGTATTAATCTCAACACATCGGTATTAAGTCATCAGGCTCAGGATACCGAAATAGAAAAGTTATTTGATGAAATAACGTCCGGGGAAATTAAGGGATTAATTTGCTACCAGGTCAATCCTGTGTTTAATCACCACAAGGGGAGTGAATTCAAAAAAGTAATCGAAGCTTTGCCATTTAGTCTTTCGATTCATGAGGCCCCAAACGAAACCTCATCGATAATGAAATTTGTTGCTCCCGATAACCATTACCTGGAAAGCTGGAATGATGCCGAGGCAAAGAGTAATTCTTTCAGTTTGATGCAACCTGTTATACACCCCCTTTTCGATACCCGCCAATTTCAGACTTCCCTCCTGAAATGGTCGAGTCAGGAATCAGATTTCCACAAATATCTCATGAAGTATTGGGAAACAAACCTGTTTGCTCTACAAACTGAATATCCCGATTTCAAATCCTTCTGGAGCCATACACTACAGAAAGGTATATTCGAAACCCAAACAGAATCTCAAGACATATTCAACTTTATAAAACCCGATTTCGATAACCTATTCAGGCACTTGCCTAAAAAATCAAAGACGAGTGGTACTGAACTTCAAACTTATGAATCAATTGCAATTGGTGATGGTAGTGTAGCAAATAACCCCTGGTTGCAGGAAATGCCCGATCCGATCAGTAAAATATGTTGGGATAATTATTTGAACATCTCACCAATACAAGCTCAGGAATTGAGTTTAGAAACCGGCGATATCGTTCAAATTAATAATCAGCTTGAATTGCCGGTTTATATTCTTCCCGGACAGGCTTACAATACCGTTTCGGTTGCCATAGGATATGGGCGGGATGTTTGTGGAAAAGTTGGTAAGCATGTCGGTTTTAATGTTGCCCATTTGTCCAATTTCAAAAACAAACAACGAACTGATTATTTACCTGTTAATATGAAGAAGGTCGAAGGCAGATACGATTTTGCTATGACCCAAACTCATCATTCTATGGAGGGACGCGACATCGTTCGTGAAGCAAACCTCGATGAATACAAAAAAAATCCGGCAGCTGGCAACGAAGCCAATCATCGATACGAAAATGCAGGAATCTATAAAAAACCTGATTTCCCTAATCATCATTGGGGACTAGCTATAGACCTGAATGCCTGTGTGGGATGTGGGGCATGCACCGTTGCCTGTCAGGCAGAAAATAATGTACCCATCGTCGGGAAAAAAGAAGTCATTCGTGCTCACGAAATGTCGTGGATCAGAATCGACCGCTATTTTTCCGGAGATGAGAATCATCCTGAAGTCGTCTTTCAACCTGTAATGTGTCAACATTGCGACAATGCACCCTGTGAGAATGTTTGTCCCGTAGCCGCGACCAACCACAGCAGCGAAGGACTCAATCAAATGATCTATAACCGTTGTATCGGGACTCGTTATTGTGGGAACAACTGCCCTTACAAGGTTCGCCGATTCAATTGGTTCGATTACACCAGTGCCGATTCAATTCCAAACAATCTTCACGATGTAGCCGATATGACATTGGATTTAAAACGTATGGTGCTGAATCCTGACGTGACTATCAGAGCCAAAGGAGTGATTGAAAAATGCTCCCTATGTGTCCAAAGAATTCAAGAGGGTAAACTTAAGGCTAAGTCAGAAGGAAGAAAAGTTCAGGACGGAGATATTAAAACAGCCTGCCAGCAAACTTGTCCTGCGGGAGCCATTCTCTTCGGAGATTTAAACGATAAGGAAAGTCGACTTTTTAAAGCCACATCCAGCAAACGGAACTATCACTTACTGGAGGAAATTCACACCCTTCCATCAATAAGTTATTTGACCAAAATTCGAAATAAAAAGAGTTAAACCCATTATAAAACAGAGCGATGTACGTATCTCCAATTCGTGAGCCTTTGATAAAAGGGCAAAAGACTTATAGCCAAATTACCAAGGATATTGTAGCTCCAATTGAGGGCAAACCCGGTAAGGCCTGGTATATGGGTCTTACCCTGAGTTTATCTGCGATGTTTATAGGTTTGGCCATGATGGGCTATACCGTATGGCAAGGTATTGGCTCTTGGGGACTGAATCGAACCATCGGATGGGGCTGGGGAATCACCAATTTTGTTTGGTGGGTAGGTATAGGACATGCTGGAACCTTTATATCAGCCATTCTGCTGCTTTTCCGTCAAAAATGGAGAACCAGTATCAATCGTTCTGCTGAAGCCATGACCATATTTGCCATTATGTGTGCAGGCATATTTCCCCTTATTCATATGGGGCGACCACTCTTAGCATTTTTTGTATTTCCTTATCCCAACACACGAGGCTTATGGGTTAACTTCAACTCTCCTCTATTGTGGGATGTTTTTGCCATCACGACTTACCTTTTGGTCTCATTACTCTTTTGGTATATGGGACTAATACCAGATATTGGGACCATGCGAGACAGAGTCGCTTCTAAAACAAAGAAATACATCTACGGCTTGCTGAGTTTCGGCTGGACGGGATCTGTTAAACACTGGCAACGTCACGAAAAACTCAGTTTAATATTAGCAGGCCTTGCAGCCCCCTTGGTCCTTTCGGTTCACAGTATTGTAAGTTCCGACTTTGCCACCGCAATAATACCGGGTTGGCATACCACTATTTTCCCGCCCTACTTTGTAGCAGGAGCTATTTTTTCTGGTTTTGCCATGGTGCTTACACTTCTGGTCGTCACCCGAAAAGCCCTGAATCTGGAGAACTACATCACTCTGTCACACATCGAATCGATGAATAAAATTATTATTGCCACAGGATCTATTGTAGGAATTGCCTACCTCACAGAGCTCTTTATTTCCTGGTATTCAGGTGTAGAGTACGAACAATATGCTTTTCTAAACAGAGCAACCGGCCCTTACTGGTGGGCTTATGCGATTATGATGACCTGCAATGTGATTTCACCCCAATTGCTTTGGTTCAGGAAATTGCGTCGAAATTTAGTCTTCACCTTTATACTGTCCATTTTCATCAACATCGGTATGTGGTTCGAACGCTTTGTCATTATCGTCACATCACTTCATCGTGACTACCTGCCTTCCAGCTGGTCGATGTACAAACCAACGATTGTCGAGGTGGGTATATTCATTGGTACGCTCGGGATATTTTTCTCATGCTTCCTACTCTTTATTAGATTCTTTCCAGTGATTGCGATTGCTGAAATTAAGACTGTAGTTAAAAGTTCAAGTGAAAAAATAACTAAAAATGAATCCTGATGAAAAGATACATTTCAGCTTATTTCACTGATGAAGAAAATCTTCTTAGTGCGACAAAAATCTTAAAAGAAAAGAACATTCCAATTTTAGATGTTCTTACCCCCTTTCCTGTTCATGGTTTGGATAAAATATTAGAATTAAAAGACTCAAAACTGCCTACAGTTGGATTTATTGCTGGTGCTATAGGTACCCTATTTGCATTTGGATTTCAAACATGGGCTTTCGTTGTAGATTATCCTTTGTTTATTGGAGGTAAACCACATTTTGCAATTCCGGCCTTTATACCAATCACCTTTGAGGTAACCGTTCTTTTTGCAGCCTTTGCCATGGTCTTTGCTTTTTTATTCCGTTCGCGTTTAGGCTTTGGGGCAAAGAATAAGATTCATGACGAAAGGATAACTGACGATCGCTTCCTCATCATTATCGATGCGGATGAGAAAGATGATCATTTTGAGGAAGTGAAGGCCATACTTGAACTTGAAGCGGCTCATAATATTCAACTCAAAGAGAATAATTAGTTTATACAAAAATCACAGGCTGATGGACAATAATTATATCTTATCCCGAAAAACAAAACTGGTATTCCTTACTTTATCAGTGTTAGGAATCCTTTTGATTGCGCTCAGTTTTCTTTTAGAAAATCCTGGGAGCAAGCAAATTTGGATGAACATCTTATTGAACAACCTGTTTTTCCTCTTTATTTCGCTTTGTGGTGCTCTTTTTATTGCTCTACATAAAATTGCGCACTCAGGCTGGCATGTGATTATAAAACGAATTCCTGAGGCCCTAAGCACATTTCTACCATTCTCAGCAGCACTCATGTTTCTGCTAATTTTCGGTATGCACGACTTATATCACTGGTCACATCATGATTTACATGATCCAATAATCGAAGGCAAATCGGCTTACCTAAACCAGCCCTTTTTCTTTATCAGGATGGGTATTTATTTTGCTGGTTGGATTGGCTTGAGCTACCTACTAAGGAGAAATTCGGTATCTCAGGATTTATCTGAAGATCAGAAACATCACAAACAAGGAAGAATATTGGCAGCCCTCTTTATGGTTTTCTTTGCTATTAGCAGTTCAACCATGAGTTGGGATTGGATCATGTCTGTTGATCCGCATTGGTTCAGCACCCTATTTGGTTGGTATGTTTTTATAGGTCTTTTGGTTTCAGGCATTGCGGCTATTATTCTCGTTATCGCTTTTCTTAAAACACAAGGCTATCTTGACTTTGTCAATAAAGAACACCTTCACGATTTGGGTAAATATCTCTTCGGTTTCAGCATCTTCTGGATGTACCTGTGGTTTTTCCAATACATGCTGATTTGGTACAGCCATATGCCGGAAGAAACCATTTATTTCGCTCAGAGACTGAATGGCTTCCCAATCCTGTTTTTCTTAGTAGTGATCGTAAATTTCTTATTCCCTTTTCTGGCACTAATGACCCGAAACTCTAAAAGGAATATTAAATGGTTATCGATGGTGGCTTTCATTGTTTTAATAGGCCAATGGCTCAATATTTATCTCATGCTCAGCCCTGGAATTATAGGTGAATCCGCTCGAATTGGATTCATTGAAATCGGCAGTGTTTGTCTGTATCTGGGAGGCTTTCTATTTGTTGTTTTCAATGCCCTTACTAAAAAGCCATTGTTATGTAAGAATGATCCTTTTCTAAAAGAAAGCTTCCATTACGAATCCTAATTATAAAAGAGAAAGTGAAAATATAATGATCCGCAAAGACTTAAAGTATTCGCAAAAGCGCAAAGAAAAGAAACTTAAAAAAGACAGAAAATAAATATAGGAAATCAACTTAGCGAACTTCGCGTAAAACTTGGCGCTCTCAGAGGTTAAAACTATTCATATGAAAAATTTTCCAGTACAATTCATAGTATTCTCGTTCATAATTTTAGCATTTGCAGCCTGTGATAAGGATAGAAATCATCCTGGCTATTCGTATTTCCCGGATATGAGGAACTCGCGTGCTTATGAAACTTATTCGGTGAATCCGAATTTTGCAGATAGTACCACCGAACGCATGCCTGTTTTGGGAACCATTCCAAGGGGAATGATACCATTCGATTTCGAAAAAACATTAGAAGACAGGGCCCTGGCCGGACAAATATTTTTCAATCCGGTTAAAATAAGAATGAGAGATGTGAACCAAGGGAAAAAACTCTATAAAATTTTCTGTTACAACTGCCACGGACTAAAAGGTAATGGTAAAGGCTACTTATTCACCAGCGACCGATTCGGTTACCAGCCTGCCAGCTTAATTTCTGATAAAATGATGAATGCACCCCGGGGTGAGTTTTACCATGTAATAACACTTGGATATGGTGTGATGGGTGCTCATGGACCACAAATCAGACCAGAAGACAGATGGAGAATCATAGAATACATCAAAGTGAAACTTCAAGGCAAAAAACTGGGCGAGAGAACCATTTCTGTAGTAGATGACAGTCCGAAAGAAAGTAATGCGGATTTTGAATCCCGACTGGCAAAATTATATCCAAATCAAAAGGGGATCGGTCCGGTTAAGTCACTTAGCTTAGGCGCTATCAACAATCAGATGGCTGAAGAAGGACAAAAAATATACAAACAAATGTGTACCAGTTGTCATAAACCAACCAAGCGCTACATCGGTCCTGCTCCTAAAGGCATACTTGAAAGAAGAACACCTGAATGGATTATGAATATGATCCTTAATCCTGAAGAGATGGTTACTAATGATCCTATTGCCAAAGAATTATTGGAAAGGTATTTATCTCCAATGGCAGATCAGAATTTAACTGAAGAAGAAGCCAGAAAAGTCCTCGAATATTTCAGAACGATAAAATAATCATAATCCCAATTTAATAACCTATAAATTAGTTGAAATGAAAAAGTCAAAATTTAAGTGGTTAGCGTATCTTTTTATCATGGGTTTAATATTTTCAGCCTGTGGTGAAAATTCTAAACAACAATCAAAAGGAGCATTTGGAGATCAGGATGTGGCCTCGAAAGTGTATGTATCACCAGGAGAGTATGATGAATTTTATGCATTTTTATCTGGTGGATTTAGCGGACAAGTAAGTGTATATGGCTTACCATCGGGACGATTACTTAAGGTTATTCCTGTCTTTTCAGTAGATGCTGAAAAAGCATACGGTTTTAACGAAGAGACCAAACCAATGTTGAATACATCTTTCGGATTTATTCCCTGGGATGATTCACACCATCCTGAGTTATCTCAAACCAATGGCGTTCCTGATGGTCGCTGGTTATTTATCAACGGTAATAATACTCCACGAGTTGCTCGAATTGATTTAACGACATTTGAAACAGCAGAAATTCTTGAGATCCCCAATAGTGGTGGGAATCACAGTTCGCCATTTATTACTGAGAATTCGGAATACCTGGTAGCCGGTACTCGATTTAGTGTGCCTATTCCACAGAAAGATGTAAGCATAAAATCATATAAAGAAAATTTCAAAGGATCTCTGTCCTTTATTAAAATTGCAGATGATGGAAAGATGAACGTTGCTTTCCAGATTCTTGTTCCCGGTTACGATTACGATTTAGCTCATTGCGGTAAAGGAAAATCTCATGGATGGACTTTCTTTACCACCTACAATACCGAAGAAAGTAACACATTGCTCGAAATTGGAGCATCCCAACGCGACAAAGATTATATCGCAGCGGTAAATTGGAAAAAAGCCGAAGAGTATATTGCTGCCGGAAAAGCCAAAACCATGCCTGCTAATTATGCCCACAACACTTACGATGAACATAGCCATATGGCAAAGTCAGAAATGCTTAAGGAAGTGAAAGTTCTTATTCCTCAAGAATGTCCGGGCTTGATTTATTATTTACCTACTCCAAAATCACCTCACGGTGTTGATGTGGATCCTACAGGAGAATACATTGTGGGTAATGGCAAATTATCATCGGATCTAACCGTTCATTCATTCACAAAAATGTTGAAAGCTATCGAAAATGATGATTTTGATGATGAGGTTGATGGTATTCCTGTTCTTAATTTTGAAAGTGTTGTGGCAGGTTCTGTAAAAAGTACAGGTCTTGGACCACTTCATACCGAATTCGATGGAAAAGGAAATGCTTACACCACTTTCTTCATCTCTTCGGAAGTTATCAAATGGAAAATTGGCACATGGGAAGTCCTCGATCGTGTACCTAGTTACTACTCAGTTGGTCACTTAATGATTCCCGGAGGAGATTCAAAATCACCATACGGAAAATATCTGGTTTCTTTAAATAAGATTACAAAAGATCGATTTCTTCCAACGGGTCCCGAATTAACACAATCAGCTCAGCTATTCGATATTACAGGCGATAAGATGAAATTATTACTGGATTTCCCTACTATCGGTGAGCCGCACTACGCTCAGGCCATTCCTGCTGATATTATCATGAAAAATTCAGTGAAATATTACAAACTTGACGAGAATAAGCATCCTCATAAAATTTCTTCAGAGGATGAAGCAAAAGTGGTTCGTGATGGTAATGAGGTTCGGGTTTACATCAGTTCTATTCGTTCACATTTCGCACCAGACAATATCGAAGGCATAAAAGTCGGTGATAAGGTCTATTTCCACCTTACAAATCTTGAACAGGATTGGGATGTCCCACATGGTTTCGCTGTAATGGGAGCAAAAACTTCCGAGATATTGGTAATGCCAGGTCAAACTGAGACCATGGTATGGGAACCTAAAAATCCGGGAGTCTATCCGTTCTATTGTACCGATTTCTGTTCGGCTCTCCATCAGGAAATGCAAGGCTATGTACGCGTTTCTCCTAAAAATGCTAAAGTTGATTTAAAGTGGAGTGTTGGAGAATTTGATGAGTAAAATACAATTCCTGAAAGTGCTGTGAATCGTCCTTTCCGGAATTAAAATCTAAATTTAACCTATATTAAAGATGATTTCTAATTTACTCGAAAAGAAAAACAGATCCGGATTATTTATGCTTTTGGCATCAATAATGCTTTTAGGACTATTTCTTTTTCCTCTTTGGAAAATAAGGCTCGAGGCCCCACAATATCCTGATGGTGTAAACATGTATATCTGGATCAACCAAATTACGGGGGACTCACCTAGCACTTTGCAAAACATAAATATTCTCAATCATTACATTGGGATGCAGTACATTAAACCTGATTCCATTCCTGAATTAAAATATTTTCCTTTTGTAGTTATCCTAATGACCCTATTGGGCATTGGCGTTGCATTTTCCAAAAAGAGAAAGCTCTTTATCAGCTGGGGAATCCTACTCGTGATATTGGGAATTCTGGGCATCTACGACTTTTATTTATGGGAATACGACTATGGGCACAACCTAAGTCCTAATGCCCCTATAAAAATCCCTGATATGGTTTACCAACCTCCCCTGCTAGGATCAAAAATGTTATTAAATTTTAATGCGATTTCATTTCCACATACTGGCTCAATATTTCTGGGTCTTGCAATAGTATTCAACTTTTTATCTTTCACATTACTATGGAAAAAAAAATAAACATATACAGCTATGCGATAATATTCGTTCTCATTCTAGCGTCTTGTCAACCTAAAGAAAAAGCGATTGACTATGGACAGGATGAATGTCAGCATTGTAGAATGATGATAGTTGAAAAGCAATATGGTAGCGAATTGGTGACTAAAAAAGGCAAGGTTTATAAATTCGATTCGATAGAATGTTTAATCGACTATTTGCATACGGATCTGATAAGTGAGAACGATATTGCCTTTTCGTTGGTAACGTCATTTAATAGACCTGAGGAACTTAGACCCGTTGAAAAAAGCTTTTTTCTCTATTCAAAACAACTTCCAAGTCCAATGGGGAAGTATCTCACAGCTTTTGAGAGTCAGGAGGCTGCATTAGCTGCCAAAGAAAAATTTGGGGGAGAAATTATGAACTGGGAGCATTTATTAAAAAACTACAGCAATTTAAAATAAATCGATTTGGCTAGATTATACTTTTTCCTAATCAGTCTGATTTTTGCCTTTAGTACTATGGGGGCAGAACTTCGTGTGGGAAAAAATCAAGCTTTTCAGTCTATTGAAAAAGCATTAAAAATGAGCCAGCCAGGTGATACAATTCTAATTGAAAAGGGAGAATACCTCGAAAAAAATCTTTTAATACAACATCCTGTATACCTTATTGGAATTGATTTCCCAAGTATAGAAAACGTTAACCAAAAGGAAATCATCACAGTAGAATCGGATAGTGTGACTATAACAGGCCTTCATCTTCAGAATGTAAAAGTTAGCTACATCCATGATTTTGCCGCCATAAAAGTCAATCGACAAAAACATTGTGCGATTTATAATAACCGGCTAAAAAACACCTTCTTTGGGATATTCCTTAAGCAGTCGAAAGATTGCATTATTAGGAACAATGATATAAGAGGAAATGCGAAAAACGAAATGTCCTCCGGGAATGCAATTCACCTCTGGTATTGTAAAAACATACGGGTCGAAGAAAATGTAGCCAGAAATCACCGTGATGGTATCTATCTCGAATTTGTTGATAATAGCATCGTGAAAAACAATATGGTGGCGGATAATATCCGATATGGCTTGCATTTCATGTTTTCAGATCAGGATGAATACCTGGGCAATACCTTTCGGTCAAATGGTGCCGGTGTGGCAGTCATGTTCTCCAAGTACATTAAAATGTACGACAATTACTTCGAATTCAACTGGGGCAGTGCGTCTTATGGATTGCTTTTGAAAGATATCACCGATAGTGAAATCAAGAATAATATTTTCAATCAGAATACGATTGGTATCTATATGGAAGGTGCAAACCGAATTACTATCCATAAAAATGACTTCAATAATAATGGCTGGGCTATGAAGATTTCAGGCAGTAGCATGTATAATAAGATTAATCAAAACAATTTCCTGAATAATAGCTTTGAGCTGGGAGTGAGCGGTAAATCAGAAAGCAATGATTATAATGGGAATTATTGGAGTTCTCATACAGGATACGACCTTAATAAAGATGGAATAGCTGACACAGCTTATCGTCCTGTCAAATTATTTTCACGCATCATTAGCAAAATTCCTTCTACCAGTATTTTAATGCGGAGCTTATTAATCGACATTATCGATTTTGCCGAAAAAGTAAACCCTGTACTCACACCAGATAATCTAAAGGATCATCATCCTTCAATGAAAATTATAGACTATGATAAAAATTGAGAATCTAGATAAAGCCTATAATAAAAATCAAGTTTTAAAGGATATTAACATTAAACTCGATTCAAATAAAATAATAGCCATATTAGGTCCTAATGGCTCGGGAAAGACGACTCTTATCAAATCAGTTTTGGGTTTGGTTATCCCTCAAAAAGGGGATATCATTTTTAATGATCAATCGATAATTGGTGAATGGGACTATAGAAAACATATCTCATATCTACCTCAAATAGCAAGTTTTCCTGAGAATCTAAAAGTCAGGGAACTCATTAGTTTGGTTAAAGATATCCGTCAACAGGATGCCAGAGATGAAGACCTGATTCAATTTTTCGGCCTGGAAGATGAACTCAAAAAACCTTTACGGAACCTCTCGGGTGGCACCAGACAGAAAGTGAATATGGTTTTGACATTCATGTTCGATTCTCCGGTTTTTATTTTGGACGAACCAACAGTTGGACTCGATCCCGTGGCCATCACTCGATTTAAAGAATTATTACAACGAGAAAAAGCACAAGGTAAACTCATTATATTCACCACTCACATCATGAGCCTGGTTCAGGAGATTTCTGATGAGATTATCTTCCTGCTCGAAGGTGACATCTACTTTCAGGGTTCAGTACAAGAGCTAATCAACCATAATGGTTCTGCAAAATTAGAGTCTGCTATCACCAAACTAATTGAAAACAGCCATGCTTAAAATATTCAAATATAGCCTCTTCGACCTCATCCGATCCAATTGGAGTATCGCTTATCTCAGCTTTTATATACTTGTAAGCAGTTCAATTCTATATATGAATGGTGACATCACAAAATCTATCATTAGTATGATGAATGTGATTCTCTTATTGATCCCATTGGTAGCCACAGTATTTGGAGCCATTTACATGTATAATTCGAGGGAATTTTCTGAATTACTACTATCACATCCAATTAAAAGGAAATCAATTTTCCTTGGCCAGTACCTGGGCCTGGCGGTATCATTATCCTTAAGTTTTATCCTGGGAGTTGGCATTCCATTTATTGTTCAGGGTGTTTTAATCAGTCCTCAACTTGCAAATTTTGCAGTGCTTATGGGGGTGGGATTCGTACTAAGCTTTATATTTTCATTACTTAGTTTTTTTGTGGCACTTCGTTTCGAAAATAGAATAAAGGGCTTTGGCTTAGCCTTATTTATCTGGTTATTTATGTCGATTATTTACGATGGGATTTTGTTGCTTATTCTGATTTGGTTTGAGTCTTACCCTACTGAAAATCTTGCCATTTTTCTTACGCTTATTAACCCGATAGATCTTGGTCGGGTATTAATCATGTTATTTCTTGACACATCTGCATTAATGGGATATACGGGTGCTGTATTTTATAAATTCTTTGGCGTATGGAAAGGGATACTCATTTCTGTATTATCCCTGTCATTCTGGTTGATTATTCCTTTATACTATATGCTAAAATATGCAAAGAAAAAGGATTTTTAGATCAAACTATCAGCAGCGATAATTAGCATGACCAATAAAAAATAAATATTAAATCGAATAAACATTTTTCGGTAATTCCCTTTTTGGTTCCTATGCAAAAAGAAGAAGGAGTCAATTATTATCCATAGAGAAATTAACAAAAGAATCAGTATGAGTAATTGGGAATAAATCACATTAAAAGCGGGTAACATCAAGCTAAACATGACTGTTGCCAACATCCATACTAAGGTTAATCTCTTCAGTTGATTTTCTGAAAAGATATCAATCAGAACTTTAAATCCCCCCTTTTTATATTCTGTACTATGAATAATTAACAAGAGCCAGAAGTGAGGAATTTGTGCTATAAAAAAGAAGGAACAGACCACCAATATAGATGTATTAAATATGTCTCCACCAGCAGCTAGCCATCCAATTAAAGGTGGGAAAGCGCCACACAAGGCTCCGGGTATCACCGCAAAGGCAGTATATTTTTTTAATGGTGTATAAATCAGATTGTACCAAAACACAGAAAACAAAGCCAATGATAAGCTGGATAGATTACTACCCCTGTATAAAAAAACGGCACCAAATATTAAAAAAATAAATGCCCAAATAAGAGCCTCGACTAAAGAGAGTTTACCGGAAGGCAATGGCCGGTTTTGCGTTCTGCCCATTAAAGCATCTTGTTTGTATTCCTGACTGTGATTAAGAGCAGAAGCTCCTCCCACAATAAAAAACAGCCCCATACAAACCCATAATAAATTGGAGTCGAACCTGGGCAAATAAAGCAAATAACCTAAGAGACAGGATATGGTTACTGCCAGAGAAATTTTATATTTCCCTAATTCCAGGAGTACAGGTATCTTTGAGATTAAAGTCAATTTTAATAAAAGCTTTGGGTTTATTTCAAGGTTTTCATGAATACAATTATTTCCTTGACATCCTCCTCTTTTAACTCATTTTTGTAGGATAGCATCAAGCCTTTTTTATAACCCTTTACGATGTCATCGTTAGGATTATAGATGGAGTTCAGTACATAAGCACTATCAACTGTCACTTCCCTTTCTACACCTTTGGTCAATACAATCTCTTTTGTTCCAAACAGACCTTTCCAGGTGGGACCAATTATTTTAGTGCCATCCAATGAGTGGCATGCCAAACATCCATTTTTCTTTACAATCCTTAAGCCTAATGCTCCTGGTTTGTCAGAAATAACAGGTTCAACACGTGTGGTATCGATATACCACTCATCAAATTTATCCTCAGCCATAACCACAACCGAAGTGGTCATTGAAGAGTGAGAAAGACCGCAATATTCTGTACAAAACAGATCGAAATCCCCTTCTCTACCCGCTATAAACCACATAAATTGATCTTTTCCAGGAACTAAATCCTGCTTTAAACGGAAAGCTGGGATGTAAAGGCTGTGTAAAACATCCAGAGCAACAAGATCCAGCTTTACAGCACGGTCTTTGGGCACATAAAGCGTATCAGTTACTTTACCATTCTCATACTTAAACTGCCAATTCCACATACGCCCAACACTTTGTATTGTAAATGCATCATCAGGAACTTCCTTCATGGGTTTATACCCCATCCATCCGAAATAAAACATGACCATAACTAAAACAGTTGGTATCAATGTCCAAATAATTTCAAGCTTTAAATTACCATGAATCTGCTCAGCTTTCGGATGCTTCGATTTTCGATATCTAAAAACAAAATAGATCATAGTTGCAGTAATCCCTACCAGAAAAATTGAGATTATCCCAAATATGACCATAAATGAAGTATCGACTCCACTCACAAAATTTGATGCGTCAGCCATTTCTTTTGAAAACATAAACTATCGGTATAAGTAATCTAAAAACGTAATGGAAATAAGAGATATTAGTATGAGAACAATCCCTGTCATCATGATAGCATAAAACTTATTATCAAACTTAAGATGCATAAAATACATCAGGACCAGAATTGATTTTAAACTTGCAAAAACCAGGGCCGCAGTAACTGAATAAACGCCCAGGTCTAATTGAGTTATAGCTACAGAACTAAAAGTAAATACCAATAACACGATTAAAACCACAGCAAAGGTTTGATATTTTACGATATGGGGTTGACCATTTTCCATGATTTCAGTTTTAAGTAATGAGATAAAACAAGGGGAATAAAAAGATCCAGATCAGATCGACCAAATGCCAATACAAGGCTGAGTTCTCCAGAATCACAAAATCATCGTGCTTGACATCATCAATTTTGACCAATCTCATCACATATGCTATAAATGCAACACCTACAACAATATGAAGCGCATGTAAGCCTGTCATGGCATAGTACAGTCCGAAAAACAGAATCTCTCCCTGACTGCTTTGATGTAGAATTTCACTCCCAGGAAATATGCCATGAGAAATTTTCCCTGTCCACTCAAAATATTTATTCACCATAAATAAGAGAGCCAAAAACACCGTAATTCCCATAAGAATCAGAGTCAGTCGTTTATTTCTCAACTGAATAGAAGTCACTGCCATGGCTATGGTCATACTACTCACTAATAGGATAACTGTATTTAGTGTTCCAAGCCAAACGTCCAATTCTTCGGCTGCCATATGAAAGGCCAAAGGATTTAAATATCGGTAAACCGAATAGACAATAAACAGGCCTCCAAAAAGCAGGAGTTCCGTGAATATAAAAATCCACATACCCGTTTTAGCACCTTCATCGTCACGATGTTCGTCAATATGAGAATGATCAATCATAATTATAGGGATGTTGGGTTACAACAGGAATTTCATCGAAATTTTCGAGACTTGGCGGACTTGCAACAGTCCACTCCAATGTTTTCCCTTTCCAGGGATCAGCTTCAGCTCTAACGCCATATCGAGTTGAACGAACCAGGTTTGTAATAATAATAATCAAGCCTGAAATCATCAGCATTGCGCCTAATGATGAGATAATATTTGGTCCATGAAACCGATCCACATAGTCGAAATAACGACGAGGCATACCAGTCATTCCCAGAAAAAACATAGGCAGGTACAGGGTATTAAATCCGGTAAAGAAAATGGCTAAACCAATATTAGCCCAGGATTTCTTGTACATGCGTCCAAACATTTTTGGATACCAATAATGTATCGCTCCAAAAAAGGCAAAACCTGTTCCACCAAAAACAATGTAATGGAAGTGTGCAACTACAAAGGCCGTATCGTGTAAATGAACATTAGCTGACAGAGCCCCCAAAACCATTCCGGACAATCCGCCTATCATGAATACAAACAAAAAACACAGCGCCCATAAAAAAGGTGTTTGAAGATCGATAGAGGCCTTATGCAGAGTAGCGACCCAATTAAAGATCTTGATCGCACTAGGTATGGCAACAAGAAAAGTAAGAATTGAAAACGTGTAAAGAGCAACACCACTCATACCCGAGGTAAACATATGATGCCCCCATACAAAATAACCCACAAAAGCTATGGCCAGAGTAGAAACCACTATGGCTGTATATCCAAAAATTGTCTTCCTCGCGAAGGTTGGTATAATTTCAGATATAACACCCATTGCCGGGAGAATCATAATATACACAGCAGGGTGAGAATAGATCCAGAATAAATGCTGGTACAAGATTGGATCGCCACCTAAAGAAGGGTCGAAAAAGCCAATTTGGAGTGTTCTTTCAAGGACAACCATCAACAGGGTGACACCAACAATAGGTGTTGCCAGAACCTGAATCCAGGAAGTCCCATACAGGGCCCAGGGGAAAAGGGGCATCTTCATCCATGACATTCCGGGTGCACGCATTCGATGCATGGTTACAATAAAGTTAATACCGGTGGCAATGGACGAAAATCCTAAAACAAAAGCTCCCGTAACGGCAGGCAGCATATTGGTTCCTGTCCTAAAACTATAAGGTGCGTAAAAAGTCCACCCCGTGTCTGGAGCACCATCACCAAAAAACTGAGAAGATAAAGCTATAAAGGCTCCGATAATATAAATCCACCAGGAAACGAGATTAAGTTTTGGGAAGGCTACATCTTTGGCACCTATCATCAAAGGGAGAAAGAAATTCCCAAAAACGGCGGGCAGACCCGGCACTACAATTAAAAAAATCATGGTGATGCCATGAAGGGTAAAGAAACTATTATAAGTTTGAGCTCCCATTATGGTTTTACCGGGAGCTATAAGTTCGAGCTTCATCAATAAACCCAAGGTCGCTGCTACTGAAAAAAAGACCAATATACTATACAAGTACAGGAGTCCTATTCGTTTATGATCTGTGGAAAAAATCCATGCAAAAATGCCTTTAAACCTGGATTTATGCTCATAAAAACTCAGATTTGAATCATGCTTCAATGTTTCTGTCATAGTCTAAATCTTAGGGTTATGTCTTCTGCGTGGTTTGCGGATTATTAAGAATAAGAACACAACTAATCCGATACTTAGAATTAAAGTCCCACTTATACGGGTTACATTTAACACATAAGCTTTCCCAACCGGATCGTACGAATAACAAAATTGGAGTATTTTATTGATTGTTGGTCCTGAAACACCATCAGATGCCTCTAGCACAGCCAGCTTGAATTCAAAAGGCAGAAAATAAGTACCATTCAGATATCGGGTAATTTTACCATCAGGACTCAGGATAATCACGGTAGCTGCATGAGTAAAATCATTTCCCGATTTAATATATCGAAAACCTAAAGCCTCAGTCACTTTAGCAATATTTGCACTATCAGACGTGAAAAACTTCCACCCCTCCTGGGTATTCTTATTTGTTATCAAGCCCTGATAATTATTCTTCTTTTTTACCGCAAGCTCAATCGTCTCTCTGGGATCGAATCCTATGGTTAACACCTGGTAGTCCTCAGCCAATATCATATCTGATTTTTGAATCACATCGGCCAGACCATCCATCAAAGGCGTGCAAATACCGGGGCAACGAAAATAAACAAATATCAATGCAGTAGGCTTGTCAATTTGATCTTTGAGATTAACCATTTCACCATCCTCATTCATAAGCTGAATATCAGATGGAACAAATTCATCAAGGTGCTCAACAATACCAACTTCAACTTTTTCTAATTCCTTCGGTACATCTTGACTAAACAAAATCTGCCCTTGCAGAACACATGCGAATATTAAAAAAAATGATAATTTCATTAGAACTCCTCCCAGGTATTAGAACTATGAGTAACTGAGTTTGTACATGAACTACTCTAAATATAATAAATAATAACTGTTGAAGAAAATAAAACGCAACTACTTATAAAACAAGATACAAAATAGATATGAAGCCTATATAACCTGTATAATCCAAGAGCTTATTATAATTACTAATTATATACAAAATGATTAAGAATCTTAAATACAGTGACCAAAAGCAAACCTGACACAGTGAACAGGCCAGGCCAAAATCTGTAATTCTTTGATTTAAGATGAAATGCAGCTATTTTTATAGTTCAAATAGAATTTCAAATGATCAAATTCAATATTATACTTCTAATCCTGCTATCGGTATCAGCACTTTCTTGTAAGAATTCAAAAGACAAGACGAATACAAGTACTTACTCAGTATCTGAAATTGATATGGAAAAAGGGAGTCAGATTTATCGGGCTAAATGCATGAATTGTCACAAAATAAACGGTGAAGGCTTAAGCCCAACTTTTCCTCCTCTGGCCAATTCCGATTTTCTTGAAAACAAATTGGACAAAGCCATTCAAATGGTTAAGTACGGTAGCAGTGAGGCTATAAAGGTTAATGGGAAGAAGTACAAAAGTTATATGCCTGCATCAGGTCTCAATGATAAGGATTTACAATTAGTTTTTAACTATATCCTTAATTCATGGGGCAATCAATACGGCACTGTAGACATAGAGACAGTCAAAGGGATAAAAGAAAAAAGATAGAACTGGAAAAGTATTCCTGTCTATCTTTAGTATTGATTAATATTTTTAATGGTATAAGAACCTACGATTGTACCACACTTGATTTAAACAGATCAAAATCTTTTCGAATCCTCTTTACAGTCATAACACGAATGCTCTCTTCACCAGAAGTCTCATTTATCTTACGAACAGCTCGCTTACTGGATTTTAGATGTTGGGGAAAATGGCAGCTTTTATATTTTTTGCCACTATTACAATAACACTTCTCGTTACGTTCAATTTTAACATAGTAGAAATCTTCTGTTTCAGAACGGAAAAGATTAAGAATTGGATCTAGTAAGTTCATAGAATTTAGATTATTGTTATTTGATTCCTTCAAGTTAACAGTAATCTTTTAAATAATCAAATAATAAGAAAAGCCAGAATGAAGAGGTCCATCCTGGCTTTTTTCTATTCGAATTCGAAGAGTTCCTTATTTATTTCTTCCTAATGACAACATGATGGTGTATCCTCCTCAACTTGTTCCTGAGGAATTGTCATGGCTTTTTCCGGAGGACTCAGGTAAGGAATACCAAGACTTAAACCGCGAAGAATGAATAAAACGCCGATAAAAACGATGGCATATGGTATGACCCGTGTCATTTTCTTCCTTAACTCAAGGGTTATCAGATTTCCAATAAGAGAAACGGCAAGTAGCATGGGAAGTGTTCCTAAACCAAATACAAACATAAACAAGCTGCCACTAAGCGAAGTACCCGTTGCAATTGCACCTGCAATGGCAAAATATACCAGACCACATGGCAAAAGACCATTTAGAAGACCAATTAAAAAGAGTGAAGTATGGCTACTATGGGTAAATAGTTTTCTCAGGGAAACTTTTACTTTCCCCACAAAACCAAACACAGATTTCTCACTATTAAACCGATTCTTATAAAGAGAAGGTGCCAGAACTGATAGGATCATAATAGCTCCCATAATGATTGATACCCACTGTTGAAAACCACTCATCACCAATCCCTGACCTAAAAGACCAAAGAATGCTCCCATTATGGCATAAGTGACTGCACGTCCCAGGTTATATATAATTCCTCCAAGAATACGCAGGAACCACGAATCTGTTTTTAATGGAATTGCCAAAGCTATAGGTCCACACATACCTACACAATGAAAACTTCCCAAAAGTCCAAGAGTTAAAGCTGATAAATATATCATTTCGTTATTCTTAAAATTTAGTCCGGATTAAGGACATTACCAAATGAGTACCTGAATGCTTATTTCGACAAATAAATCGCTTCTTCCTGGTAGTACTCTTTACTTTGATGCTGCCAATCAATTTTTACCGCATATCGCCCCTGAAGGAGCTTATCAGCTTGAAAAGTCTGAGTTCCATTACCATCTAATTCAATATCCGATCGTAAATCATCACCTGAATCTGCAGGGCGGTAAAAAACAATGCTTCCACTCACGCCTGATTGCATTTCAATGGGAAATTGGATTTGAATCGTTCCAGCCTGCTGAGTGATCGCCACTTTTTCCTTTAAGCCATGCGTATTTTTAATCTTATCTATCTGAGATTGATACTTCATCTCTTGTGGATAATAATCCTTAGCAACTAAGTTGATATCTTGCGTCGTGCTAAAACCAACAAAAATTAATATCCCAATGACATATATAGATGCAAATATGCCTAATTTGCTCCCCCAATTTAATTTTTTCATATGATTCTAATTTTTTAATGTTCTCCTCTGAATTAACCTCCTTAGAAAGTGCCCAATGAGTATCCTTTTTCGGATTAAACCCTGATTATGAACACTTTACCACTATCTTTTTAATCGGCGATCTAATTAGGTCCAACAAAAGTCAAATCAACTTGATCGATCATTCTATCTTTTGCAAAAACACCAATCTTTATTTTCGTTTTATCGCTTATAATAGTCTCTTTCGGAAACTTAGCAAAAAAGACTCCTTCTTTTATCGAACTGGCCTGAGCTTTAAAAGCCTCGCCTATCAACTGAATCTCACCTTTCCTACCCAGAACTTTAAAATACACAGGTAATTCTTCTGTTGTTTTATTTACAATTTTAAAACTGTACATATTACTAATAATCCCTTCAGAGGGTTCCTGATACATCAGCCCCGGAGTTCGAAGAATAATTGCTTCCAAATCGTTTCGTGATGCAAACAGACCGATTACAACACAGACAAGAACAGCTAATACACTTGTGTATGCAATTTTTCTGGCAGGCCATTTTTTCTTAATCCCTTCAGCAATATTCCTTTCAGAATCGAAACGAATCAAGCCCTTCGGTTTTCCCTGCCAGGCCATTACAGAATTACAAGCATCGATACAGGCTGTACAGTTAATACATTCCAGTTGTGTCCCATCACGTACATCAATTCCGGTTGGGCAAACATCAACACAATCGTAACAATCGATACAATCTCCTTTATTATCAGCTTCTCTGTCTTCTCCAGCCTCAAGTGGAGCTCTCTCCTCCCCACGCTTATAATCATAGGCCACTATAATGGTATTCGAATCAAGCAAAACACCTTGCAAACGACCATAAGGACAGATCATGGAACAGACTTGTTCTCTCAATCGTGAAAAAACAAAATACATCAAGGTCGAGAAGAAAAGTAAGGCAATAAAAAGCATCTTATTACTTGAGGGATTTTGCAGCAAATCAATTACAAATTCTACCCCTCTGAAATAGGAGAGAAAAGCACTCGAAATGAGGATGCAAATCACATAAAAAAGAAGATGCTTACTGGTCTTTTTTATAAACTTCTCAAAATTCAGTCCCTGAGTATGAAGCTTTCTCTGCTGTTGAGGAGTGCCCTCAATAAGATATTCGATTCTACGAAAAATAAACTCCAAAAAAACAGTTTGCGGACAAGCCCACCCACACCAAATTCGGCCATAGCTGACCGTAAACAATACGATGAAAACAAAAAGTGTGATCATCGAAAAAAGAAAAATGTGAAAATCCTGAGGCCAGAAATGCACTCCAAAGAGAATAAACTTTCTCTCAATCACATTAAGCAATACCAAAGGATCCCCATTCACCTTAATAAATGGGGTAACAAAAAGAATAGTCAAAAGAAAATAGCTAACTAAATTTCGATAATTATATAATTTCCCTTTGGGCTGTTGGGCATATACCCACTGCCTTTTTCCCTTTTTATTTAGAGTTGCGAGTTGATCTCGAAAAGAGTTATGCTCGAATTGATTTGGCATCCTTGTTTGTTCGTTAATCTAAGTGGGCTATTTTTTATACAACTCACCCTGGGGTGCTTTTGCATTAGGTGGATTGGTCCCTACCAAAGTCATCACATAGCTCGAAACTTGTAACATTTGCTGAGGTGACAACTGATTTTGCCAGGCCAGCATCCCTTTTAATGGCTTACCCTCCTTGATAATTTTATAGACATCTTCAAGACTTCCTCCATTCAACCAGTAGTCATCGGTCAAATTGGGTCCAATCGCGTTTCCTTCGCCTAACATGGCATGACATGCCACACAGTTTTTATCGTAGATAGCTTTCCCTGCAGCAATATCCTCGGCTTTCGTCATGAGCACTAAAGCACTTTCATCGAAGGCAGGTTTAGGTTTACTGGCTTCAGCTTTTGCCATCTCCTTTTCGTATTCCGCAATTTGAAGATCGTCACCAAAAACATGATAACGAAACATATAAACAGCTGCAAATACAATAGTGATATAGAATAGATAACGCCACCAGGTTGGCATCGGGTTATTTAACTCACGAATACCATCGTAATCATGGTCACTTATTAAGTGTTCATTTTCTTCAAGAAACTTATCTTTTTTTTCCATTACAGAAGATTTTTATAGATGTCTTATTCAGTTAGAAACATGAAAATTATATGTATCAAATGTCAGATTTAGAATCATCCGAAATTGAATTACTACCCTCGTCTTCGAGAGCATAACTTTTCATATCATTGAAATAGTTTTTATTACTCTTTTTAAAAGTCCACCAAATCATCCCAATAAAAAAGCTGAAGAAGATGATCAGGGAAATGCTGGGATACAATCCAACATCTGATATACTTTGTAAATAATGACTGACTAGTTTCATATCTTTAAGTTTAAAGTATAAAGGAGAAAGTAAAGTGTATATATCTTATTTTACTTTAACCTTTATCCTTATTTACCTGTTTTTTTTTATTCCTTAACAGAAATATCGCGTCCCAATCGTTGCAGATAAGCAATCAGGGCAATAATTTCTTTCTCACTTGCCACTTCAACACCATTCTTCCTAAGATCTGCGGCAATTTCATCAGCTTGTTTTTTCATATCCTCATGTGCTACGACATCGTAATTGGCAGGATATGGAGCTTTGTCGTAAGGCACGCCCAACTTAATCATCACACGTATCTTAGCCGAAGTATTCGAGGTATCCAAATCATCTTTAATTAACCATGGATAAGCTGGCATGATCGATTGTGCATTCATTTTTTGTGGATCGAGCATGTGATTATAATGCCAAACATTCGTTTTATACATTTTACCACCAGGTACACCCTCTCGAGCCAAGTCCGGTCCGGTACGTTTCGAACCCCACAAGTGTGGGTGATTGTAAACGAGTTCACCCGCTTTAGAATATTCGCCATAACGCTCAGTTTCCGATCTGAAAGGACGAATCATTTGCGTATGACAGGTATTACAACCTTCACGAATATAAATATCTCGTCCCTCTAACTCAAGAGGAGTATAAGGTTTCACACTTTCGATAGTTGGAATATTCGATTTTACTAAATAGGTCGGAATAATCTCAAAAGCACCACCAATAAGAATAGCAACGGTAGCTAATACCATAAACTGAACAGGGCGTCGCTCTAACCAACGGTGTAAACCTTCACCTTTAGCACGCTTTGATGAAGTCTCAAGTGCAGGAGCAGAAGCCTCTTCGTTATCGGCACATTTACCCGAAGCAGCTGTTTTCAAAAGATTATAAACCATCAGGAACAAACCTGTGAAATAGAGCAGACCACCTAAAACTCTCACATGATACATAGGTAAAATCTGAGTAATCGTTTCTAAAAAGTTCGGGTAAGCCAATAAACCATCTGGCGTAAACTCTTTCCACATCAAAGTTTGTACTACAGCACCCCAGTATAATGGTAAGGCATAAAAAATGATTCCTAATGTTCCAATCCAGAAATGTGCATTGGCCAGTTTCTCAGAATACAACTTGGTTTTCCACATTTTTGGGAAAAGGTAATACAACATACCAAAGGTTAAGAAGCCATTCCATCCCATAGCTCCAATATGAACGTGAGCTATGTTCCAGTCAGTGTAATGCGTTAATGAATTCACCCATTTAAGAGACATCATTGGACCTTCGAAAGTTGACATACCATATGCAGTAACAGCAACAACCATAAACTTAAGTGTTGCGCTATCGCGAACCGTATCCCAGGCCCCACGTAAGGTCAATAGTCCATTGAACATACCACCCCATGATGGCGCAATCAGCATGATTGAAAATACAACACCTAAGGATTGTGCCCAATCAGGTAAGGCCGTATAAAGTAAGTGGTGAGGACCAGCCCAGATATACAAGAAAACCAATGCCCAAAAGTGAATAATAGACAATCGGTATGAGTAAACCGGACGATTCGCTGCCTTAGGTAGGAAATAATACATCAGCCCTAAATATGGCGTGGTTAAGAAAAATGCCACTGCATTATGACCATACCACCATTGAACCAATGCATCCTGAACACCTGCATAAACAGGATAAGAATGCAACCAGCTATAAGGTATTTCGATAGAATTACCGATGTGCAGAACAGCTACAGTAACAAAAGTGGCAATATAAAACCAAATGGAAACATAAAGATGATCGGCTCTACGGCGCAAAATCGTCCCAAACATGTTCCAACCAAATATGACCCATATGATTGTGATGGCGATATCAATCGGCCACTCCAACTCGGCATATTCTTTACTCGTGGTAATACCCAACAAAAAGGTGATTGCTGCTGAAACAATAATCGCCTGCCACCCCCAGAAATGAATCCAACTCATTTTATCGCTAAACATACGAGCCTTTAACAGGCGCTGAAGCGAATAATAAACAGCAGCAAATATCCCGTTGCCTACAAAGGCAAAAATCACTGCATTGGTGTGTATGGGTCTGATTCTACCAAAAGTCGTATACGCCAACTTAAAATTAAAAACGGGGAACGCCAATTGTAAAGCAGCCAAAAGACCGACCAACATTCCGACTACCCCCCACAGAATTGTGGCGTAAGCAAAATATTTTACGATTTTGTTATCGTACGAAAAATGTTGTGTTTCCATGTATGTTATAGCTTTATAAATTTACGAATGAATTCTTTTTTGTTTTTGTTAGTCTGATAAGGGCTCTGTATTTTCCTCAGGCTCTTCTGTATCTTTCTTCTTTAAATCTTCCTGTTCTTTAATTTCATGATCTTCGAATAATATCCTTACCGAAGGTGAATAATGATCTTCGTATTGTCCTTTCTTAACCGCCCACAAAAAACCGATCAGAAATCCTCCTGCCACTACCATACTCACCGCTATTAAAACAAACAATACGCTCAATTTCTTAAATATTAATTATCATGATTACTTTGTGAACTTCTCAATTGAGTTGTACACTCTTCTTCGTTACTTCTAATGGATTCGAATGGACTCCAGTATCTTTTATATCTTGGATTTTATCTTTTCCTCTGGCAAAATAACGTGTTGTGAAACTTGCAAAAGCGACAACTGATATCGAACTGACAGGCATTAACAATGCAGCTACAATTGGAGACAGGATGCCTTGAACGGCAAAAAACAAGCCAACGATGTTATATGAAAACGACAGCAAAAAACTAAGTTTCACCACCAGGAGACTCTGCTTCGAAATTTTTAGAAAATCTCTCAACTTATGGAACTTCGATGCTTCAAGAATGGCATCGCAGGCTGGCGAAAAGTGATAGATATCATCAGCTATTGATATTCCCACATCACTAACTTTTAGGGCTCCTGCATCGTTCAATCCATCGCCAATCATCAATATTTTTTTCCCTTCTCTTTTAAGCGATTGTATGTATTCAAATTTATTCTGGGGAGATTGATTAAATAACAGGTTTGACTGCTTAGGAAAAATCTGCTCAAGGTTATTTTTCTCAGCATCATTGTCTCCGGAAAGGACATGCAGATCGTAATCTGAAGATAAGCTTTGAATCATTTCATTCAAGCCTTTTCTGTAGTGATTACTAAAAACAAAACGCCCTTTCACAAAACCATCTATGGAAACATAGACTTCAGTTGAAGTTGAAATGTTCTCAGCATTTCCGTCAAAAACAAAACCAGCTGAACCAATTTTTACAAGTCTTCCTTCTACCGATCCGGATATCCCTAAAGAAACCAATTCATCAAATTCTTCCACCTTTTCAGAAGTATAATCCTTTAAATGATCGTAAAGAATAGTACTTAAAACATGCGAGGAATGTCGGGAAAGAGATTTCACAGCATTATAATCCTGCGTGCTCAGCGTCTCTCCTTCGAATTTTACATTTACAGCATCGGCCTGAGTAATGGTTCCTGTTTTATCGAATACGATGGTGTCTATACTGCTTAAGGCTTCTACAATATCAGCTCCTTTAAGGTAGATGCCCAGACGACCCATCATCCGCATGGTATTCCCCAAAGCAAAAGGTGCAGATAGAGCCAAAGCACATGGACAAGCAACTATGAGCACCGATGTAAAAGCAAAAACAGCTCGCGAAGTATCGTGCAACATCCAATAAAAACCAGCCAAAGCTCCAATAGCAATTATTGTTAGAGTAAAATATTTGCTGATACGATCGATCAATGAATTCAGCTTGGAAGAAAAAAGTTCCTTTTCGTCAGATTGGTTCCAAAGCTGTGTCAATCGGGATTGTACAACCTCTTTTTCGATACACATTTCTATAGCACCACCCACTTGTTTACCGCCGGCAAACAGATGATCGCCAACTGCCTTTGAAACTGATCTAGACTCTCCGGTTACAAAACTATAGTCAATTAGAGCATCACCTTTGGTCAGGATAGCATCAGCTGGAATGAGTTCCTGATTTCTTATCAGAATGAGATCCCCTTTTTTTAGTTTATTGATTTGAGTACTCTCCTCTTGTCCCTTTACAATTTTGCTAACAGCAACGGGGAAGTAAGATCGATAATCACGTTCAAAGGAAAGGGCCTGGTAGCTTTTACTCTGGTACCATTTCCCAATAAGTAAAAAGAATATCAAACCTGTCAGAGAATCCATATATCCCGATCCGGTTTGCGTAAAAATTTCGAAAGAAGATTGTATAAAAAGAGTGATAATCCCCAAAGAGATGGGCACATCAATATTGATAAATCTATGTTTTAAACCTTTGAAAGCTGATACCAGATAATCATTCCCACTGTAGAATAAAACGGGCAAAACCAGGATAAAATTCATCATCCCAAAAAAGGATTTAAAATGACTCTCCAGGTATTCTGATCCCGGTACATATTCTGGAAGACTTAAAAGCATGATATTACCAAAACTAAAACCAGCAACGCCGATTTTATAGAGTAGTTTCTTATTAACATCCTGGTTCTTTTTGTCCTGTAAATCATCAAGTGTAATCTCAGGAATGTAGTGAATAGAAGCTAACAATTCTGCCAGCTCACGCAAACTCAATTCACTGGAATCAAACGTGACAGTTACTTCCTTTTTCACGAAATTTACTGTAGACTTTATGACTGCCTTATTCAACACATGGAGATGTTCCAATAACCAAATACAGGAACTACAATGAATACCCGGGGTATACAAACTGACTTTACGTATATTTTCTTCTGAAAATTCATAAAGTTTAGAGGCAATCTCTTCCTCATCTAAAAAGGCAAACTTTTCTTTAAACTTTCCCTCTTCAATCTTTATTCCGGGAGTCGTTTCTATATTATAATATGAACACAGCTCATTATCATTCAAAAGTTGATATACCATAGAACAACCTGAGCAGCAAAAGGGCTTCTCATCCCAAATCACAGGATGTTTGCCACAATCATCACCACAGTGAATACAGATTGCATTTTTTGTATCTTCAGGTATTTTCGTCATATTGCAGACCTATTAGTCTTAATCTAAAAAACAATGTTCTCAGACTCAACTCTTATTTATATTTTAGTAGGCATCACCATCGCCCATTTTATTCTGGGTATTGGTTACCTGCTTTACAAATTGGGTTTCAGTTCCAAATCAAAAAAAGAAAAGGGAAAAGATTAAATGCTTCATTCCCTTCAATTAATTTAGGCTTTAGTCCTCATTCGGGATAACTGTAGCACTTGGAACATCACCATAAAAATAACACTCCAAATTCCAATCACACCCAAAACATAAGTGACAATAATCCAAATTGGAGCATTAGCCCGGGTTCCCCACATCGCTCTTTCGCTTAAAGGATTTACAGGATTAGTTGGCACAGCAATTGACAAAACACGTTTTTCTTTAATTGCGCCATAAGTGTCTTCATCAGTAATCTTTACCAATAAATCAACTTGTCCTTCTCTATCACCAGGTAAATCAGTAGGGAATTGTATAATCAGTTCGCCATTTTCGTTAGAATAGGCATCTTCTCCTGAAATATCGAGCTGTCCGAATGCTCTTTTTACGAGAAAACTAAGCTCGACCCCCTGAAGGCCAACACGTTTCCCTTTCTTTGTCAAACCAGTTAAATGAGCTTTTATTTTTTTATGCTCTGTGTCGATATCAAGACCAATTTTAACATCACTTACCTCAGGATTAACAACTTCTTTAACAGCCAAAGCTTTTTTCTTATTCTTATCAAATGAACGCAAATAGGCAATTACCATCCACTTACTCTCATCGTTCATGGTTTTATCGAAAGTAGGCATGGCACCTTTACCCGATTTTACTTTGTGGTAAATTTCACCATCGCTTTGAATCAGAAAATCCTGAGCTCCCAAATCACTAGGGGGCGGTTGCAAAGGCAACATATTCCCCTTGCCAGGATCACCATGACATGATTTACAATTGGTTTGATATACTTTCTTTCCTGCACTAATATTTTTCTTGCTTATCTCGTAAGGATTCAGCTTCTTTTTAGCTGAAGCAGGTACTGTCCAATCTTCTGCTGAAGCAGTATTGAAAACGGATAAGACAAAAATAAGTGTGGCAATTATACTGAATGACTTCTTCATTATTTCTTTGTTAATTATTCCTCAATTTTATAATCAATCCCCTTCTGTTCGGCTATCTCACAAATAGGCACAACAGGGAAAATTTTAGCAAGTACTGTAATAATCAATAATGCCAAAGCAAAACTCAATACCGTTACCGATATCTCAATTGCAGTTGGGAAGTAATGACTAAAATGATCCGGTACATTTTGAATTGGAAGATGTGGGTGTAACATTGTAGGAATTACGATCACATAACGTTTGAACCAGGCACTTGCAATCACAAACAAAGAAATAATCATGATGGGTAACGGCTTACGGAAACGCTTATTAACCATTAAAATAATGGGTAATATATTCCCGAAGAGTTGGGAAGACCAAAACATGATGGCCCATGATCCAAAGAATAATTCACTTAAATGAACACTATCTCCTGATTTCATTTTATACCCTGGAACTAAAAATTCATTGATATTAAAATAGAGATATACCAAACATACTGCTACCATGAGTTTCCCCATTTTATCGAACTGTAAATCGGTAAGGTAATCCTGAAGCTTATAGTTTACTCTAAAAAAATACATAGCTACTACGAGAGTAGCAGAACCTGCAACGAAAGCACCGGCGACAAAATAAGGTCCAAAAATAGTTGTATCCCAGCCATTACGTAATGTGGCAGCAAACAACCAGGAAGTTACCGTATGAATAGCCAAACCCACAGGAACAATTAACACCATAAGTGTACGAATCATCTTATGAAGGTGTTTGTGCTGATCAGGGGTATTTATATACCCAAAAGAAAGAATATTGTATATCTTCTTTAAAAGTGGTGAAGCTTTCTTCAACTCGTTTTTACAAATCGCTAAATCAGGGATCATAGGTAAAATCATCAAGAGCGTACTAATCACCAGATAGGTGGTGATAACCGTCACATCCCATAAAATAGGAGACTGGAAACGACCATGTATAAGTACATTTACAACTCTGTCAGGACGACCCATATCCAATATAATAACCAAACCTGCTACAGCTACAAAAGCAACTGCTATAAACTCGGCTATTCTGGAAATGGGAATAATCCAATCGACTTTTAGCAAGCCCAAAATTGAGGATATTAGCATGCCCACCAGACTGACTGCTACAAAAAACACGAAATTTGCAATATAAAGCCCCCAGGACACATAATCGCGCATACCGGTAACACCAAGTCCATCGCGTAATTGCAGGAAATAGGCATAACCACAAACAGCTATAACTGTAACAAGGAAAGCAATCCACAACTCCAGTCCCTTATGATTTTGCATTGGACGAAGAACATCTTGTTTAATTTTTTCAAAAGAAAGTGTCGTTTCTTTCGGTTTTATATTGTCACTCATAAGTAAAATGATTTTTCTATGAAGATTACATTTTAAAATATAGAAAATGGAGATCCTAAATCTGAAAATTTCAGACCATATCCATGAAGTTAACTTGCAGTCTAATGCAAGTTATCCTCATTCAATAAATCGCCATTGTATTCAAAAGCTCTGTTTTTCGGAGGCAAATAATACACTCTTGGTTTAGTCCCCAATTCTTCCATTAAGGTGTAACCTGCGTTCTCTTCAATCAATTTTGAGAAGCGAACTGTTTCGCCACTGGTTCCGTTGGTAACGGCATCTTCGTTTCGATCACCAAAATAATATACTCCATTAGGGCAAGCAGACACACATGATGGTAACTTATCTTCGCGCAAACGATCGGCACTAAACAAACACTTGCTTACCGTTCCTTTTTTCTGAGGAACATTAGCTTCGATATTATAGGTTAGATCTTTATATTTCTCAGAATCTTTTGGTTCAGTCCACTGAAAAATACGAGCAGAATAAGGACAAGCCGCAATACAAAAACGGCAACCAATACAACGCTCATTGTCAATCAAAACAATTCCATCCTGACGCTTGAAAGTTGCATCTACAGGGCAAACCTTTGTACAAGGAGGGTTATCGCAATGCTGACAGGGCTTAGGCATAAAATAAGGAGCTGTATGATCAGCATCCTGCATTTGCAAAACATTAATATGATGTTGATCAGCCCTTAACTGGTGGTGATTTTGACAAGCATCCATACACTTACGTGCATTTCTGCATTTACTTAAATCAATAACCATAACAAAAGATTTACCAGCGATTCCTTCACGTCCTCTCTTTTGTAATTCATTTAAAGGTTCATTAACAGTAGGTCGAAGTTGATTTTTGTCAACCTGCACCAATTGTCCGTCTGCAGTTAGCAGATTTACCATTTCTTCAGGCTCTTTAGCAGCTGCCTTAGCAGCACCTAATAAAGAAAAACTGCTCACAACCCCTGCTGCACCAACAGTTACCCCAAAGCTTTTCAGAAAATTTCGTCTACCCTTGTCGGAAGTTTTTTGTGTCATATCTCAAGTATTTGCTTTTATACGGCTAAGGATTATCTCTTTTTGATGTCCTGATCGCATTTACAAAATGTGTATTCCTACACGTCACATATTAAAGTTAACATTCTAATAATCAGAACTCCAGGACTACCGGAACCGTTTGCAGAATAATCAAAGATAAATAATATTTTTAGATTATTTAACAGATCTAAAATCTACAAAATTCATACTATATGATAAACACTCTACTCGTAAAAAACACTACAAATACCTAAATGTCATCACATTACACAAGACCAAGACTTACACACTACATTTTTACAGCTCATAAGGGCACAAAACAGCATAAAATCTAAAAAGATCCTCTACTCCTTATTTTCAGATCATTACAAGTACATCAAGCTAAAATCATCAGCTATCAGTCTAGAACAAAAAGCTTTATTGATTTTTCTAAACAGCTCATCAAGCTAATCTATATGAATAGAAAAACCAGAGCACTTGAAAACATAATAACCTCAGTGTTTGCTGATTGCAATCGAACATTCTTATATAACTTAAGTAAGTTAACATGTTTTACAAGACAATACACGATTGAATTGACAAAGTATTTCCTTAAAAGAATTAAAAGCGTAATTTTGTGCGAATCTTTCAGCCGAAGATTTATATAACATCCGGCTTAATTTAAGACTATGAACGAATTAAATAATTTAAAACCCATCAATGAGTGGTTTAAAAAATTAGACAGTCGCCCTATAATAATTAGCGGGCCTTGCAGTGCTGAATCTGAGGAACAAGTCTTAAATACAGCTCGTCAACTAAAGGAAATTGACCAGGTCAAGATATTTCGTGCCGGAATATGGAAGCCCCGAACTCGCCCCAACGCCTTCGAAGGTCGTGGCGACGATGCGCTTCACTGGCTAAATCAAGTCAAACTGGAAACAGGATTATTAACGACTGTTGAGGTTGCTTCGCCCAAGCATGTTGAAATGTGTTTGCGTCATAATGTTGACATCCTTTGGATTGGTGCCAGAACTACGTCCAATCCATTTTCGATACAAGAGCTTGCAAGTGCTCTGCAGGGAATGAATGTGCCAGTCATGATTAAAAACCCATTGAATCCTGACATTAACCTATGGATTGGGGCCCTGGAACGAATCAACAAAGCAGGGATTACAAGACTAGCTGCAATTCACAGGGGATTTTATCCTTTTGAACAGACTAGCTTGCGCAACATTCCCAAGTGGGAAATTCCTATCGAATTAAAATCAAGATTCCACAATCTGCCTTTGATCTGCGATCCTAGTCATATTGCCGGAGATAGAAAATACATACAGCAAATATCTCAGAAAGCATTGGATCTTAACATGGATGGTTTGATGATAGAAAGTCATTTTAATCCTGAAATCGCACTCAGCGATGTGGATCAACAAGTCATGCCTTCGGAACTAAACACCATTCTGAACAGCCTGGTTTGCCGATTGAGCATTAAAGATGGTGAGGATTACAATCCTCTTGATCAGTACCGAAATCAGATTGATTCCATAGATGCACAGTTTATTGAGCTACTGGCCCAGAGAATGAACACAGTAAGTGAAATTGGCGAATATAAATCAGAACAAAATCTGAATATCCTTCAGCTTAAACGATGGGAAAAAGTTAGAGAACAGGGTACTGAACTTGGTAAATCTCTTGGTCTGTCAGAAAAATTCCTGACTCAATTGCTAAGAATGATTCACAAAGAGGCCATCCTGATTCAGAATGATGTCATGAATCACAAAAAAGAGTAAGGCCACATATTAGAAATAAAAAAAAGCCAGCAGATATAAAATCTACTGGCTTTTTCTATGCTTTGATTTTCAGATGAGATTAACTCTTCTGCTTAATCTTTAACTTCTGCCCTACTCTTAGACTGCGAGCATTAGAAATATTATTTATTTTCATGATATCGTAATTCGATACGCCCGGAAATTTCTTAGCAATGGTCCAGAAATTATCATTCTTTCGAACGGTATAATAAACGTAATTGCCACTTCCTCCTGAATATGATTTTTTAACACTGTTGCTCTTCTTAGTACTAGCAACATACGATTTACCTAGGGTTGCCTGCTTTTGAGCTTTAGACATACTATTAAAGGACTTATAATACGAAGCCTTAGACTTAGGTACATATACTGCTAGTTTCTGCCCCACACGAATCATATTCCTGCGAATATTATTCCAATAACGCAAGTTTGATGTTCTAACATGAAACCATGATGCAATTAATCCAACAGCATCACCTGATTTAACTTTATAATATATTTTAGCTTTCCCTTTAGGTGCAGCATGAGCATACTTCTGATATCTGTCACGTGGATTTACAACCTGATCTTTTAGATTAAAATAGTGCTCTTTTTTATAACTGGTAATAGCATCCTCGTTGTCGATAAATGCTGAGGTCGCTTCAAATGGCACTTTCAGCACATAGGACTTACTAAATGCAGGGATGATATCAGCACGATACTGAGGATTTAATTCGCGTAATTTTTCAACAGAAACATTCGTAAATTTCGAAATCTGATCGAAATGCAATTGTTTCTTAATCATTAAAGTATCACAGACCTCCGGTAAGCTACTTGGACGTGGGTACAAGCCATGCTCTTCGTGGAAATTGAAAGAATAAAGAGCTGCGATAAAAGCAGGCACATATCCTCTGGTTTCCTTAGGTAATCGATAATAAATATCCCAATAGTTTTTCTTACCCCCACTTCGGCGAATTGCCTTATTCACATTACCCGGACCACAATTGTATGCTGCAATAACCAAAGGCCAGTTACCATACATCTTATACAAGTCCTTAAGGAATTTAGCGGCAGCATAACTGGCTTTTATAGGATCTCGACGATCATCTACAAATGAATTAACCTCAAGCTTATACATTTTACCCGTAGAATACATAAACTGCCACAAGCCACTTGCACCTGCCCTTGATAATGCTTTGGGGTTCAGAGCAGACTCAATAATAGGTAAGTATTTCAATTCCTGAGGCAAGCCTTCCTTATCAAGTATCTCCTCGAAGATTGGAAAATAATATTCCGACATACCCATCATAAGCTCAACTTGTTTTCTTCGTCGCTGAGTATAGAGTTCAATATAGTTACGTACAATTTTATTGTAGGACAAATCGAACATCGATGGAATACTTTGTAAACGCTGAATGTAAACAGAGTCTGCAATCTTCTCCTTCACATAGGGTTTTTCCGGTGTTACGTAACTTTTGGTTTTAAACGTATTTTTTGCATACCAGGAGTGCACCAAATTATCCAAATTACTCTTGAATTCAGGTTGTATACTATCATTCAAATCCCAACGCACATCAACAGGGTTAACTTTAAGAAATGCCAATGTGTCTTTCTCAATTGCAGGAGTCAAAGAACCTGCCTCCAATAATGGATCTGAATTATCCAGTTCCTGGGCTCTTGCCTCAGTGAGCTCTACATCACTAGCCGAACCATGATCAACAACTGTTTTGCTTGTAGAACATGCAAAACTTACAATTAGAGCTAAGGAATAAAGGGAATATCTAAATTTCATTTGTTTAATATTTCAAGTTTCGGTCAAATGGAAGTCACCAACAATCGACTTTATACGTATCGAAAAGATTTAATAATGGTTCCTTTCACAAATATGTTTTTCTCATTATTCCCATCAAAAAGATAGAAATCAAATTAAAATAGTGCCAAAGGCAATGTTCATTGTTGCTATTACGCTAAAGCACTGAATTTATTGCGCTGCAAAGCTTAAATATCAAAAAAAATGATATCCCTTTTTTCTGACATAAAACTTATCACTTATTCAATTCAAAATATTCTGGAGATACCAGTATTATTTTTTTTTCCCATTGCCACGCAGTCCAACTCTCCGTTTCAAATTAAAGCTGATTTAACGAAAGTTTTACAGCTTTTTTTATTGATTTATCCTTTTTGCAAGGTAAGCAAAATAGCTCACAAGCATTTCAACATACAGCCGATTTTGCTTAATTGCACATGAATCTATCTGAAAAATTTCCAGACCTTATTTCTATCAATTATTTCACCCCTCGAGATTGCACAGCTATCAACTTATCTTACGAAAAGGCAGATAACTTCAGCAACAAAAAGAACTGTTCTCAATAAAATTCCTTTAAGGGATTGCATTAATGAAGTACTGTAAGGTGAACTAGAAATTAATGCGACAGGAAAGACCTAAGGTGTTACCACTCATTGGAGAGTAATTCATTTTTGGCTGAACGGTCATCGTTAAATCGTCATTGATACTAAAATTCGTAAAATGAGCGTCGACAGTTGCATCGATAATGTTTAGGACATAAACACCCAAAAGAATAATATAACTTAAATCCCTATCGTGCTTATAGGAGTCCTTTCCATTTTGCAGTTTTGTTTTAAACCAGGCATCGTAACTCGCATCGGTTGTTGAAAAATCTGTTGTTACCAGTTCCTCATATCTTTTGGAAGTCGGTTCGGGGATATCGCCTCCTTCGGTTTGATATTTATAATCCTGAAAATTAGAAAAATCAACGTAAGCATCTTTATATATATTATACTGATCCGTATTCCAAACTATGGCATATAAGGTTGCACCAATACCAGCATAAAGAATAGGGAGTTTCCAGTATTTCTTATTGTAAATTTGCCCCAGCCCCGGAAGAAGAGCAGAATAAACTGTTGCTTTATGAGGTGAATGTTCTTTTACCTTTACTGGCGTATAAATTGAGTCTGATTCAATTTCCTGTGCTTGCACTTTTTGTCCGGAAATCAGCACAACAAAGCACACTACCACAAATAAAAGAAGTGTTTTTATATTATTCAAAATCGATGTTTTTTGAGTTGTATTTATGATTTCATCTGATCAAGAACCCCTAATATGCGTTCCAAATCGTCATCAGATTTAAAAGGGATAATAATCTTCCCTTTTCCATTATCGTTACGTTTTAAATCAATTTTAGATGAAAAATGCTTCGATAAGTGCTCTTTTAAACTTTCGTATTCCTGAGCTAAACGAGTTGGCTTAAGCTTTTCTTTAGCTGGTTTTCCGTTATTGGCTTCACGAACCAGATCTTCGATTTTGCGAACCGAAAGTTCTTCGGCTACAGCCATTTTATAAATACCCAATTGATATTCACGGTTCTCAACATTTACCAATGCACGCGCATGTCCCATAAGGATTTGCTTCTCGCGAATCCCCTTTTGGATTTCTGCAGGCAATTTTAGTAAGCGAAGATAGTTAGATATGGTAGAGCGTTTTTTTCCAACCCGATCACTTAAACTCTCTTGAGTCAGTTCACATTCGTCGATCAAACGCTGATACGAAATAGCCACTTCGATAGAATCCAGATCCTCACGTTGAATATTTTCAACAAGGGCCATTTCAAGCATTTTATCGTCCTCAGCCATTCGCACATAGGCAGGCACTTTTGTTAATCCAGCAATTTTTGCAGCTCTAAAACGACGCTCTCCGGCGATAAGCTGAAAAGAATTATTGTTGAGTTTACGAACTGTAATAGGCTGAACAATGCCAATTTCCTTAATCGATTTTGCAAGTTCATTTAAAGCAAGTTCATCAAATTGAGTTCGGGGCTGAAAAGGATTCACCTCAATTTTAGATAACTCAATCTCATTACTCATTTCATTATCCTGACGACTGGGACGAGTTTGAACATCACCACTATCATCAATCAAAGCTCCTAAACCTCTACCTAGTGCACTCTTCTTTACCATAACTTATTTCTATAAAATATGAATTCGACTGCAGGTTTTATTCTTTACAGTCGAATTGCATTTTATTATTTCTCAATTTCGTTTTCTTGATGCTGCTCTTCAGATTCAGTATTATTCTCTACCAGCTCACGAGCCAGGTTAAGATAATTAATTGCCCCATTCGATTCTGCATCATATAAAATAGCAGGCTTGCCATAACTCGGCGCCTCTCCTAATTTTGTATTACGTTGAATAATGGTTTCGAACACCATATCCTGAAAATGCTTTTTCACTTCACTAACCACCTGATTCGATAAACGCAAACGACTATCGTACATGGTCAATAAAAAGCCTTCAATCTCTAAATCCGGATTCAGTCTACTCTGAATGATTTTAATGGTATTTAACAGCTTACCTAAACCTTCAAGTGCAAAATATTCGCATTGCACGGGAATTAAAATAGAATCAGCTGCGGTAAGAGCATTCACGGTAATCAATCCCAGGGATGGAGAACAATCAATTAGAATGTAATCGTAATCATCTCGAATGGAATTTAAAACATTCAGCAAAATCTTTTCACGATTAGCTAAGTTGAGCATTTCAATTTCAGCTCCAACCAAATCAATGTGAGAAGGAAGAATATCTAAGCCCTCCATATCGGTGTGCAATATTGCGTCCTTAGGGTTTATGCCATCAACAATACACTCATAAATGCTATTTTCAATAGCACGAACATCAAAACCATAACCTGATGTTGCATTAGCCTGAGGATCGGCATCCACTATCAGAACCCGGTGTTCCAATACTGCAAGACTAGATGCTAGATTTATAGCAGTTGTTGTTTTTCCAACACCACCTTTTTGATTTGCAAGAGCGATTATTTTAGCCATAAACTATTCACATTTTAATTCGAGTAAGCGAATAAAACTTGCTTCCCCATATTATATACTGCACTTACTTTCAACTAAGACACAACATTCATTAGAACATAAGAACTTTTAAAGTTCATTTAGCTCTGTTCACTATTGCGCTAGTTTCAAAGATAGTATTTTATAAGACATTTAAAATCCTGATGCACTCAGACTTATTAAAAATTGGCTAAAAGTTATAAACATTTTTTAAACCTAGGCATTTGCGTAAAGCTTTAAACTCTCGGACAATAACTGCTCTTTATCAATAGGAACCACCACAGGAATTTCACAAACGATACCTCCTGCCAGATTAGAAATTGCAGCAATTTCAGCGGCATTCATACCTGCAGCCAAACAAAGCGTGGCAACTGAAATAACGGTATCTCCTGCTCCGGAAACATCTGCTATTTTTCGAACAACTGCTGGTATGTGTTCATAAGTATTTTCATTACTAATAAACACACCCAATTCGGAAAGTGTAATCAACAACTTTTCAATTCCCATTTCTAACTGAAACTGTTTTGCTGCATTAAACAAACCTTTAATATCGCCTTTATTCAAATTCAAATTTGACCCTTCAACAAACTCCTTGAAGTTAGGTTTAAACAAGGTCACATTTTTATAATCGGAATAATGACGTTTTTTAGGATCAACTAAAACAGGAATCTTCATTTGCTTGGCACTGTCTGTAACAGTCTCAATCAACTTCTTCGTGATAAGTCCCTTGTCGTAATCCTCAAAAACAATAGCATGTATCTTCTGACTTTCCATCAAACTAAGAACATGCTGAATGAATTCAGCTTCAATCTCATCGGCCAATTCATGAGTATCCTCTTCATCAATACGGATCACGTGCTGATTATTGCTGATAAATCTGGTTTTAACAGTTGTTCTTCGGTGAGAACTAACAACTATACCCGATTGTTCCTGTTGAATTTCTGATAGGAGATTCACAAAATCTTTGCCCCTGTCATCATCACCAATCACCGAACACAAAATAGGGTTGGCCCCTAGTGATTTGATATTTAGCGCCACATTGGCAGCACCTCCCAGTCTATTCTCACGACTACTGCATGAAAAAATAGGAACAGGAGCTTCCGGTGAAATTCGATCAACCTCGCCCCAGGCGTAGGCATCAACCATGACATCACCAATAATAAGAATATTATAATCGGAGAAGGACTTGAAAATACGATTCAGTTCTGATTTATCCACAAGCGGTATTTTTTTTGATTTTCCCAACAAAGATAAACAAATTCGAATCTTTAAAAACAGATGAGAGAAGCCTTTAGGTTTTTTTAATATTTCTTCCAAGTTATGATAACTCAACACAGAATTACTAGTCAATATCTTTCTTCGAATTTGCATTTATAAAAAGAATATGCCCCAATTTCTCATAGCCAAGAAACACCTCCTCACGTTCATGTTTGATAATCTCACCTCTAAACCCAATCAGGGTCAGACCTGCATGCTCAGAACGTGTATTAATCATTTCTTTGGCTGAAATGCTTTCCTGTTCGATAAGAATCTCGATATTTGAATAACTAATTGGCAAGCGCCCGGATTTAACCATTTCATCCAAACTTTCCCTAACCTGATCAGCTTGCCCGGCTTTACAAATATTAAAGATTTTAATATCTGCTCTTTTCCAATCAGGATGTCCTGCTATAATAAAGCTCAACAGAATCATCAGATTGGCATTATCGGCATCACTGGGTTTTATCCAAACATGGATATCAGACTTTAAACTGAATTGTCGCTTTGAACTCGCCAGGACACAAAAATCAAAATTTCCGGCATGTGCCAAAGCATAATTTTCAATAATCTCTTCCAGGTTATCTGGCTTATCTTTTGCATATTCGAATATCACCATATTATTTTCCATTCCAGCTACCCCTGGCAACTGAATGGCTTGTGCTATAGCCGAAGTGTAGGAAGGAGATATAATTGTATCGACATAAACATGATTCCCGATATCTTCAGAACGATTTACCAATAAATCCAACTCTTCCTGTGCTTGCTCGTGGCTAACCCTGGAATAATAACCTTCAATTCGGTGCAGATAAGTTCCAAAACCGTACTTATAAGCGATCCAGTTCAACAACTTGAAAGCCGCATCTCGCTCAAATGAATCCTTTGAAATACATATAGCACTTGGACGCCATTCTTGCACCCTTTTTTTACCGGCCTTCTGTAGAAACACGTGCACATTTCGATTTAACTGATACAGCGCATTCAAAAAAATTGAAGCCAGACCAGTTCTGTCCTTATGGTAATAATTGATATACAAATAAGTCAACGTCATGAGTATAATCGCCAAAAGAGCATAAAAGGTATTAATTTTAAACATGACTAAAATCGAGACAATAAAACCCAAGAGTGACAAATACCACCTCGATTTAAAAGAAGGACGGTAACTAGGTGATGAACCAAAATGATTCAGAAAAGAGATAAGACAAAGTGCTCCATAAGTCACCATAAAAAACATGGAGATAATTTCAGCAACCGCATTTATGTCGCCAATCAAAACAAACACAAATGCAATCAGACAAGTCACAATTGAAGCATTTACAGGCTCACCATCTTTCCTTCGGCCTTTAGCTAGCCAGCTATTCAGTACTGATGACGGCAAGGACTCATCAACTGAGAGTGCCTGCAAAGTTCTTGGAGCAACCATTACCGATCCAATAGCCGACGAAATAGTCGATGCTGCCAATCCCAGGGGGATAACAATGGCACCTCCCAAAGCAATCCGACTCATTATCAGCTGATGCTCCAATAAATCTTCAACACTGGCATAAAGAGCTAACTTGTAAATGACCAAAACATATATAATCATGCCAATAAAAGTGGCAGCAGTAGTTCCCCATGGAATCGATTTTGAAGGATTCTTAAGATCGCCCGACAAGCCAACACCTGCAGTCATTCCTGTAAAGGCTGGAAAAATAATGGCAAAAACCACATAAAAATTATCCGAATTTCGAAACTCCCCATTAAAGAGATTAAAATCTGAAACAGAAGCATGCTCGGTATCACCAAGGAAAAAGAGCAACAGAGAGGCAAACAGAATGGCGGCAACAAAATAGAGGGTTTTAACCCCGAGATTAGCGCCCTTACGTAAAATTAATGCTGCAAGAATAAGCATGGCTGGCACTGAAACAACCTGCCGTGGCAAAGAAACATCGTAAGTGGACTGCGCCCAATTAAACACAGGCTCGAATGCTTCGGTAAATGCAATGACGTAAAAAGCTACAGAAATTGCCTGTGAAAGAAACAAAGCAAGGCCAATAGTCGCCCCAATATTGAGCCCAAAGGAACGGGATATAATAAAATATTCCCCACCTCCCTCAACACGTTTATTGGTTGCAAGTTCCGAGATAGCAAAGGCTGTGGGAATAGTTACCAAGTGACCTAAAACAATAATAAAAATAACACCCCAGAAGCCAATAGTGCCAACAGCATAACCAAATCGTAAGAACAAAACGGCTCCTAAAATGGTTGAAATAGCCGTAAAAAACACAGGAGCAGTACCGAACTTTTGATTTTGCATTCCCTCTTGCATAGCTATCAGTTATAGAGTTTAATCTTCGATTCTTACTAAATTTAAACTTTATTATTAAGCAATACGAATCTTTCATAACAAAATTTTAATCTTACAATCCGACTTTGAAATGAGACCAGACTCAATCTGTTCAATAATTTTGAGTGCTAATACAGGAAATTATTACTATTTTCGGCTTTAATTATTAAATCAAAACTTTTACAATTTAGCCTTAATAGATTATTGATAAAGGATATGTAAATCAAAACATATCGATTTCAATAACCAAACGAGCAATACCAAAAAGACCTAAAAAAAACAATTACCAATGAAGAAACTAATATTCGCACTACCCCTACTGCTATTATTTGCTTGCAATCAGGAGAACACAGTTAAGATTAATGGTAAAATCGATGCTGCTGATGGCAAAATGCTATATCTGGACAGACTTCATACTGCCAGTGCTGAAACAATAGACTCGGTTAAATTAGACAAGGATGGTGACTTCAAATTTAAAACAAAGTCCACTCAGCCTGAATTCTATTTATTGCGTCTGTCTAACGGGAAACTGATTACTCTTTTAACAACCCCTAACGAAGAAGTTACGGTGAACTCAATTGCCAGTCATATGAGCAAAGCCTATCTTGTATCCGGATCCACTGGTTCAATGTTTGTTAAGGATCTTAACGACAAACTCAACACAACCAAGGACAGCTTGCAAGCCATCAAAAAAGAAATGGACGAGAAAAAGAACAACCCTAACTTCTCAAGCATCTCACAAAAATTACTTGCCAAATATGTTGACGTCATTCAAGACCAAAGAGATTTCTCTGCAAATTTCATCATGAAAAATGCAACTTCCTTATCTAGTTATTTAGCACTTTATCAGAAAATTGATAACAAGACATACACCTTGAACGAAAACAGTGATATCAGATACGCTAAAATTGTGGCTTCATCAATGAGAGCTTTGTATCCAGATCATGAATACACAAAAGCTGTTTTAGCGAATCTTAAGACAATGGAATCGCGTTTAAGCAGCATGAAAATTAAGAATTTAATTAAGGAGAAAGGAACAAACTACCCTGATTTATCAATCAAAAACACTCAAGGCAAAGAAGTTCGCTTAAGCTCTTTAGATGGTAAATTTATTCTTTTAAGTTTTTGGGCTTCACAAGATCTTAACTCAAGAAAGCAAAACATCACATTGAAAAAACTGTATAAAAAATACAAATCTAAAGGTTTGGAAATCTACCAGGTGTCTGTCGATCAGGATGAAAAACTCTGGAAAGCTGCTATCAAAGAAGATGGCTTGAATTGGATCAATGTTTGCGACCTGGAAAGTGGCAGTGGTCTAGCTGTTCGCAATTTCAACGTTCAACAAATACCTGGCAACTACCTTATCAGCAAAGATGGCGATATCGTTGGGAAGAACCTTTATGGCTCGACTCTTGAAGAAAAAGTAGCTGAGTACATCAATTAGAAATCAAAAACAAGATATGAGTTTGATCGAAAGGGTGAACTCTCTTTTTGATCGAAATAAAACTTAAAGCTTAACCAAGCAAAAATATGACAACTGGGAAAAAGATATATTTTGCCTCCGATGTACATTTGGGTGCTCCAGCATTAAAAAACAATTTTCAACGTGAAAAGCTATTTGTAAAATGGCTCAACCAAGTGAAAGAGGATGCTAAGGCCATTTATCTAATGGGGGATATTTTCGACTTCTGGTTTGAATATAAAAGGGCAGTACCTCGTGGGTTCACCCGCGTTTTAGGCAAACTTGCCGAGATTTGCGATTCGGGTATCGAGGTGCACTTTTTCACTGGTAATCACGACATTTGGGTTTTCGATTATCTCCCACTGGAAACTGGCGTAATCGTTCATCGGGATGTGGTAAGAACCGAAATTCAGGGCAAAAAATTCTTTCTGGCCCATGGCGACGGCTTGGGACCTCACGACAAGGGGTACAAGATGTTGAAAAAGATTTTCACAAATAAATTTTTACAATGGGCATTTGCCCGGCTACACCCTAATTTTGCTATTGGCTTAGCTCTAAAATGGTCATCACACAGTCGCTTAAGCGATGGAAAAGTTGAAGCAGATCATTTTCGTGGCATGGACAAGGAATGGCTGGTGCATTTTGCAAAGGATATCTTAAAAAATGAAGACGTTGATTATTTCGTATTTGGACATCGCCACTGCCCATGCAATATAGTACTAAATGGAACGAGTCGTTACATCAATACAGGCGATTGGATTTCACACTTCACCTATGCAGTGTTCGATGGTGAAACGATGGAAGTTGTGAACTTTGAAAAACCAGAAGCATAGATTAAGGCTATCTTATAATAATTATATCACCCCTTTACTAATTTCTCTTTTTATGGAATTTGTTTATATCGCTATCGGAATTTTAAAAGGAATGATAATTGCCTGGTTGATTTTGCGCAAAAAGCTTGCAGCAGCTTCAGCAACTCATCGGGAAGAACTCCTGAAACTAGAAAATGCCTTTGTTCTGGAGAAAAGTGAGCTGAATCAATCTAAAATGAGATTTGAGGAAAGAGCTAACAATCTTCAAAACGAAAAGCTAGAACTACAATCCAGTCTTTTTCAGGAAAGAGAAAAAACAGAGAAACTGAACCGTTCGGTTTCGATATCGGCCACCGAGCGTAAAAATCTGGAAGAGAAACTCGATACACAGAAACAAGAATTAGAGGACTTACAGAAACGCTTCACCACCGAATTCGAAAACATTGCCACCAAAATATTAAAAGAAAACTCAAAGGAATTCAGCAGTTCGAATCAAAAGAACATGAATGAGATCCTGAGCCCAATCAAAGAAAAACTGGTCTCCTTTGAAAAGAAAGTTGAAGAAACCTACGATAAAGAGCTGCGTGACAAAATCAGTTTGCGGGAAGAAGTAAAAAAGCTCTACGATCTGAATACAAAAATCAGCGATGAAGCCAACAACCTGACAAAAGCCCTTAAGGGTGATGTGAAAAAACAGGGTAACTGGGGCGAGGTCGTTCTGGAAAGAATCCTTGAGCGATCGGGACTGACCAGAGGTCAGGAATACGACAGAGAGGTGGCCATGAAAAACGATAACGGACAAGCCATACGTCCCGATGTAATCATTCGACTACCTGAGGAAAAACACATTATTGTTGATTCAAAAGTATCACTTGTGGCCTATGAAAGATTCGTGAGTGCCACAAACGAGGAGGAACGTGAACTGTTCCAAAAAGAACATATCAGTTCATTCAAAAGCCACATAAAAGGACTGTCTGACAAACACTATCAGAGCTCCGAATCTTTAAATACGCCCGATTTCGTATTGATGTTTGTACCTATTGAATCTTCCTTTTCAGTAGCTGTTCAGGCCGACCAAGAGCTCTTTGGATACGCCTGGGACAATAAAATCGTGGTGGTTAGCCCTTCTACCCTATTGGCTACACTTCGCACCATCTCATCTATCTGGAAACAGGAGAACCAGAACAAAAACGTCATGGAAATTGCCCGACAAGGCGGTGCTCTCTACGATAAATTTGTCGGTTTTGTCGATGATCTGATTAAGCTGGGTAAGCAAATGGATGGGGCACAGAAAATATACCAGGAATCGGTAAAAAAACTATACGATGGTACAGGCAACCTGGTTGGCCGTGCTGAAAAGATTCGCACACTGGGTGCAAAAGTAAAAAAGAAATTACCTCAGGCTTTACTTGATAGAATAAGCGAAGAAAAAGCTGTTGAATAAGATATCGAACCTAAAATGAAAAAAGGCTGTCTCAAATGGGACAGCCTTTCTTTACGCTTAACTTTACGATCAAATTTTTTCGGTCAGCTTCCTTACAAAGCGATATTGATTAAAAAACTCTTTAGCAATTACACGAAGTATGGTGTAACCCGGTATGGCCAACATCATCCCCAAAATTCCTGACATACTACCTGCAAACAAAATCACAAGAAAAATTTCCAGAGGGTGTGCATTCACACTATTGGAATAAATCAGGGGCTGGAAAAGAATATTATCAATCAACTGTACAATAAGGAACACAAGAGCTGTATAACCTAAAAGGGGGACTACCTGGGTATAAAAATCAGCATCTAGATTTGTCGCTATCCCAATAATTAATCCAAAAGTTGTTCCGATAATTGGTCCGATATAAGGAATCACATTCATTAGTCCTGCAAATAATCCAATAACCACAGCATGACTAAAACCAACACCAACAATACTAAGGCCTATCGTAACCAAAGTGCCCACCATAATGACTTCAAAAAATAGGCCCACAAAATAACGCATCAACAAATTCTTGATGGTATCGAGGACGTGACGAACACCATATTCGTTGTCAGCAGGTGCAAACAAGACCACAGCATCTACAAAAAGGCTACTGTCTTTCAAAAAGAAAAAAGTGATAAAAGAAATTGAGAATAAAGCTATTATCAAACCGCCTACCGTCCCTGCTAAAGAGCCAAAAAGGGCTGAAATATCAGAGAACTTAAGCACTGAGGAAAGATTTTCGGTAATAAGCGTTTGAATTTTAAAATCACCCCCCTCTGTAGAGTATTTCGAAACGAAAGCCTCTATTTTTTCAATAGGTTCCTGCAAACTTTGAACAGCTGCCTGAACATCTATTTTTGACAATTCTTTTGCTTCCTCCATAACCATAGGAATAAAGGTTCGGAAGAAAATAACCATCACAGTCCAAAGCAAAACCAAGGTTAGACCTGCTGAAATACCCGAAGGAACAGGATGATTTTTTATTTTCAATTTATTGAGAAAATCAACAACAGGACGTCCAATAAAAGAAAGCACCACAGCGATACCAATAAAAGCAAGAATGGTACTGAAATACCAAAATATCAATGCCAGAAACAGCAAACCGACAGCTGCAACTAAATACTTCCCTTTTCCGTTCATCATATGAGGTTCTATTTTATAATGTAAATCATTATATCAAATTCAATACAAAGAAGCAAATTATGAATGCTTTATCCGATTAAAATTAATAAAAATATTTAGCATCCTAACTCAAGCATAAAAAAGGGCTAATTCAGACAACAAACAGCCTTATAAATTAGGAGTCGTATAAAAATAGCAAGTCTGGATTCAATTATTAAGCATCATGAGCAAGACCTGAGCAAAGCAATAAGAATAAAGGTAAGAAAACACTGCGATTTTTGCCCCATCATCCGATTATTAGTCCCAATACACTAAACAGACATCTCAACAGAAAAAACAAAAAGGGCTGCCGAATATTTTCGACAGCCCCTTGATGTAACTATAATTAGACTTTTCATCCTTGTTAAAAACAAGTTTTTGAGTCTTATATTTTAACCGGCTCTTTTACCTTTTGTTTGCTTAAAGCCACTTTAAGAACATCCATCACATCCTCAACGTAATGGAATTTCAAACCTTTAAGGTAAACAGGTTTAATCTCGTCTATATCCTTCTTATTCTCATGGCAAAGAATAATCTCTTTAATTCCGGCACGCTTAGCAGCCAAAATTTTCTCACGAATACCACCAACAGGCAACACTTTCCCTCGAAGGGTAATCTCGCCAGTCATAGCCAAATGCTTCTTAACCTTACGCTGAGTAAAAGCTGAAGCGATAGACGTAATCATGGTAACACCGGCTGATGGTCCATCCTTAGGAATAGCTCCCTCAGGTACGTGTATGTGTAGATTCCAGTTATCAAAAGCCTCTTGTTTAATATCCAATTTGGCAGCATGTGCTCTCAGATACTCCTGAGCCAACAAAGCTGATTCCTTCATCACATCACCCAGATTACCTGTTAAGGTTAGCTTACCTTTCCCAGGGCTCAAACTTGACTCTACATAGAGTATCTCACCTCCAACAGCAGTCCAGGCTAAACCTGTTACCACACCTGCAAATTCGTTACCTTGATATGTATCACGATTGAATCGCTCAGCACCCAAAAACTCTTTAAGATCTTCAAGCTTCAATGACTTATCGAAGTTTTCCTCCATTGCAACCTTACGAGCCACACGACGCATCAATTTTGCAATCTTCTGATCCAAACTACGTACACCCGACTCTCGTGTGTATTTCTCAATAACTTGAACAATTACATCATCGGGCACTTCAACATGCTCAGAAGTCAAACCATGATTCTCCAATTGTTTCGGGATCAGGTGACGTTTAGCTATCTCTGTTTTCTCCTCGGTAATATAACCACTCACGTCAATCATCTCCATACGATCGCGAAGAGGTGCCGGGATAGCCCCAACATTGTTAGCTGTAGCCACAAACATAACTTTTGACAGATCGTAATCCACATCAAGGAAATTATCATGGAAAGCATTATTCTGTTCAGGATCCAAAACTTCCAATAAAGCCGATGATGGATCGCCTTTATGGTCTGCTCCTACCTTATCAATCTCGTCGAGTATGAAAACAGGATTCGACGATTTAGCTTTTTTCATGCCCATAATAATTCGGCCAGGCATTGCGCCGATATAGGTTTTTCTATGACCTCGGATTTCTGCTTCATCATGCAAACCACCCAGTGACATTCTTACATATTTTCTATCAAGCGCACTTGCTATCGATTTTCCAAGAGAGGTTTTACCCACACCCGGAGGGCCATATAAACATAGAATTGGTGATTTTAAATCACCTTTAAGTTTTAAAACAGCCAAATGCTCGATAATACGATCTTTAACCTTCTCTAATCCAAAGTGATCGGCATCCAAAACATTTTGTGCATTCTGCAAATCGAAATTATCCTTAGTATACTCATTCCAAGGCAAATCGATCATTTCCTGCAAATAATTCAATTGGACCGAATACTCAGCTGCTGCAGGGTTTAAGCGTTGAAGTTTCTTCAATTCCTTTTCGAAAACCTCAGCAACTTCGTCACCCCAAAGTTTTTCAAGTGCTTTCCCCTCCAGCTCCATCACATCCTCTTCACCAGGACTGCCTCCCAGTTCATCTTGAATGGTTTTCATTTGCTGGTGCAACAAATACTCGCGTTGTTGCTGATCCATATCGGTCTTTACTTTCGACTGAATATCATCTTTTAGCTCTAAAATCTGAACTTCAGCTGACAAAAGCTCCAAAAGTTTCATAGCACGATCGCGCAAAACACCAATATCAAGCAGACCTTGCTTCTTACTCAACTTCATCTCCGAGTTGCTGGAAATAAAATTAATAAGGAAAGAAGAACCTTCGATATTTTTAATGGCAAAAGTTGCTTCATTAGGAATCTGTGGACTCAGCTTAATTACTTTTATCGCGATATCCTTGATTGAACCAACAAGGGCTTTAAATTCATTATCCTCTTTCTCAGGACGAATATCCTTGAGTGTATTTATTTTAGCGACATGAAAAGGCTCGTTATTAAGCATTGATTCGAGCTCAAAACGTTTCTTCCCCTGCAATATGACAGTTGTGGTTCCGTCAGGCATTTCCAAAATCTTAATGATTTGTGCCACGGTACCAATCTTGTTCATATCTTCGAACTCTGGCTCCTCAACTTCATAGTCGATTTGTGAAACAGCTCCCAAAAGTCCTTTATTATTATAAACTTCTCTTACCAGCTTTAATGATTTTTCACGGCCAACGGTAATGGGAATAACCACTCCCGGGAAAAGAACGGTATTACGAAGGGGTAGAATTGGCAAACTGTCAGGCACCTCAAAATCATCAATGGCACTCTCATCCTCATCCGCTATAATAGGGATGAAATCAGAGTCCTCATCCATCAAATTACTCAGTCCCACGTTTCCTATATTGATTTCTATCTTACTACTCATATCTAACTTAGTCTTATTTTCTGTTATTTTAATGTAAGAATGCCATTCTGATCTCAACTTCGTGACATTATGGCGCACTCTTACGTCCTATCTCTACTACATAGACATAGGCAATAGCTGTGCCAAAAAACAGACAATTAGAAAGATCGTCTGTATTCTGCTGTTATTTTGAACACGTGATCCATGATATTTCTTTCAACTTCGTCGAAATCTAATCCTCGACGTTGCATTACCAATTGAGCCACATCATAAGCCGCATTTAATCGGTACTCCTGAAAACCATGATTCCCACCCATTGAAAATGATGGAATAAAATTTCGGGGAAAACCAGCCCCATACACATTGGCACTAACACCAATAACAGTACCTGTGTTCAGCATGGTATTGATTCCGCATTTGGAATGATCTCCCATAATTGTGCCGCAAAACTGCAAGCCTGTTTTGTCGAATCTTTTCGACTTATAATTCCAAAGTTTGACTTCAGAGTAGTTATTTTTAAGGTTTGAGTTATTGGTATCGGCACCGATATTGCACCACTCTCCGATTACAGCATTCCCAAGAAACCCATCGTGAGCTTTGTTTGCAAAGCCAAAAAATACCACATTACTTAATTCTCCACCCGACTTACAATAGGGGCCTAAAGTTGTAGCACCATACACTTTCGCACCAAGTTTCAAAGCAGAATGTTCGCACATAGCCAATGGGCCTCGAACCAGGGCTCCTTCCATTATTTCGGCATCCTTACCGATATAAATCGGGCCTTCATTCGCATTCAATGTAGCAAACTCGACCTTAGCACCTTCTTCTAAAAAGACATTCTCTTCGCCCAAAACGTTCACCGTCTTACTGAGGGGTTGAGACTGGCGACCACGAGTCAACAGTTCAAAATCATCACGTAAGGCTTTATCGTTCAACTGAAATATATCGTAGGATTTAGCAATTCGCATCAAATCTCCTTCAAAAGCGATTTTCACAGCTGATTCCGGAAGAGAAGCATCGAAACCAGAAAGATTTTCAGCATCTACCGATATTGCGATCATAACGTCCTCTTGAACCAGTGCCTGCCCTTGTGATAAAGACGAAATAGTTTTAACCAAAGCCTTATTGGGTAAAACACAGGCATTGATTAATATATTTTTCGCTTCTTTTTTTGTCGGGTATTTCTCCGATAGGTAGCCTTGTGTTAAGTAACTCACATCCTGATCAAGATACTTGGTCCACTTTTCAGAAATAGTTAAAATACCCAATCTTATTTCAGAAATAGGACGTGTAAAGGTAAGAGGCAAAAGATCATGCCAGCTCTCGTTATCAAAAAGAATATAATTCATGGTGCGTTTGGATTTTGTTTTGAATTATCAAAAATAAAAAAAGCTCCGATAAATCGGAGCTTTTTTTATGTTCTAAACACAATTAAGATTACTTCTTAAGGTGTTTCTTGTATTTGTTCATAAACTTATCAACACGTCCTGCAGTATCGATTAGAGTCATCTTACCAGTGTAGAAAGGGTGAGAAGTGTTAGAGATCTCAAGCTTGATTAGAGGATACTCAACACTATCAATTTCGATAGTCTCTTTAGTTTTCGCTGTCGACTTAGTAATAAAAACATTCTCATTTGACATGTCTTTAAAAGCAACAAGACGGTAGTTTTCCGGATGTATTCCTTGTTTCATTTTATTCTCTTTAAAATTTCTTATAATCTTCTTCCAATGGACTGCAAAGGTATATATTGTAATTTATTTTGCAAAGAAATGCTCAAAGAATCTAACTTTAATTGCATTTATTCCTTCTATCCCTTAGTCCCCCTGTTTTCCAGAGGGATAATAGGTGTTCTTTTAAAGGTCGCCTTTGGGTCAAAAAGGTGACGATAGGTGTAATGTGTTTTCACTCTAACCCCTCCAACCGACTCATAAATCGATATCATTTTAGGATTAAAATCTCCTACCCACGACAGTTCCACCTCAGTATATTGCTCTTTTTTCTTTATTGCTTTATCCATATGCCAGAAAATAGCCGATTCAATTCCAAATCGTTGGTATTTTGGCACCACTCCCATAACGGTAATTCGAACACGCGTGATGGTTTTACGTTTGAGGAGATATAGAAATTTCAATTTATTCCAAAAATCGAGTTTCCCATTCATCTTAGCAAGAACCTGATTCAAATCGGGCATGGCCACGAAAAAACCAATCGGCTTTCCTTCGTGATAGGCAAACCAAATAAAATCTTCGTCAATTACACCTTTGCCATCGCGAGCGATCTTTCGGATATCTTCGATATCAATTGGAGTAAAATTGTCGTGAAATTTCCAGGCTTCATTGTATATCGACATAATGTCCTGAATATATTTTTCAGAATTATTATACTTGAAGTGCTCAAACTCAAAACCTGGTTTTTTGGCGATCCATTCTGCAATTTTCCAAAAACGCTCAGGAAAAGGCTTAGTCCTATCTAAATGATAACTGTACTGCTCGAAAAAAACCTTAAACCCATAAGATTCAAAAAACTCCTTGTAATAAGCTTTGTGATAAGGCATACCATACCCCTGAGGTTCAAAACCTTCAACAAGCAATCCCCAGTGATTGTCATTTTCGCCAAAATTAATAGGGCCATCCATGGCTTCCATCCCTCTTTCTTTCAACCAGTTTTTGGCAGTATCAAAAAGCAGGTAAGCTGCATCCTTATTGTCGATGCATTCAAAAAAGCCACAACCACCTGTGGGTTGATCAAAAGTAAAAGCCTTATTGGTATTAATAAAAGCTGCTATTCGTCCAATCAACTCTCCCTTATCATTGGTTAAAATCCAACGAATAGCTTCACCATGTTTAAAAAAAGAATTCTCTTGGGGATCAAAAATCCCATTGATCTCGCCATCCAAAGGACATGCAAAATTAGGATCATTCTTATACAGAATTCGAGCAAGGTCTAAAAACGATTGCTTTTGACTATTGTTTACAACTTCAATTATATTCATTGGTCAATTTAAACGTTACAGATTGATAAAACTAAATTGGTGGCATTAATCGCGACTGGAGATTTTGGCAAGAAGTCTCAAGATTTCAAGATAAAGCCAAATAAGTGTCAACATGATGCCGAAAGCGCCATACCATTCCATATATTTTGGAGCACCTTGCTGTGCGCCCTTTTCAATAAAATCAAAATCCAACACCAGGTTAAGAGAAGCAATAGCAACCACGAATAAACTGATCCCTATACTCACTAAACTGTTACCAAATGCAAAACCCATATTAACACCGAACATGCCTAGAATCCATGTTGCCAGGTAAAATATACAGATACCACCCGTTGCGGCAATCACACCTGTTCTAAACTTTTTATTCACCTTTATCATTCCTGATTTATAGGCAAAAAGCATCATAAACAAAATGGCAAAAGTCAGACCTACAGCTTGCATGACAATACCTGGATAAACAGCATTGAAACTTGCCGATAAGGCCCCAAGCAGCAAACCTTCACAAACCGCGTAAATTGGTGCAGTAAATGGAGACCAAACAGGCTTAAACATGGTTATCATGGCTAAGACAAAACCTCCAATTCCTCCACCAATCATCCATGGCATTATAACAGTAGAAAGACCTCCTGGTTGTGCCGTATCAAAATACATCCCCCAGGTGTAGCTGGCTGCAGAAACAACCAATAGTAGCATTAATGCAATTTTATTCACCGTACCACTAACCGTCATGTTATCCTCGTAGGTACCATAACTGGACTTTGCAAAGAATTTATCGCTAAATGCCGGATTAGAACTTTTTGTTAAACTCATAATATTTTACTTTTATATTTTTCACTTCACCTTGAAAAAAAAACAGATTGAAGTTTATTACTAAAAATTGGTCTCTCACATAAAGTTTGAGTAACGACTCCATATGTATTATTCAATAATTCAAGCCATTGTAATCTCGACAAACGATCACCCTTCTGTTTGGGGAAACCACTAGCCAGGGTACATTATGTCTCGTTTCCTAATCATTTTTTTAGAAACTCAAATTTAGATAATTATTTTACATTCCTGCAATCAAAACATCCGATTAAAGAATCAATTCTCATCAGGGAATTCAGCCATCAACTCCTCATAAATCTCAAGCCACTTTTCATCAGCTCCTTTCAATTCTTCCAGTCTTGTAAACACCAGGCTTTTCAAGCTCTCATTTCTGCGGGCTATTTTCCCAATTGCCCGGGGCAATTGCTTTATCAAATAGGAATGTTCGGGATGATTTGGAAGTAAGTTGATATAGCTTGCAAATATAGCAGATTCTCTGGTCTTATCAATCAGGGCCAAACGTCCAATTGTCATTGTAGCGCAAAGCTGCTCTTTTTCCTCATTCGAATTCATCCACATAGTGAAATTTGAATCAAGGTCTGGGAGCGATATAAGGAGATTCATGCTAATCTGCTCCATCAACTCATTACTATCGGCTTCTGCCAGCCATCTTTTCAGTTGTATCTCACTAACCTCTTCAGGCTTCTCTAACATTGTGGCAAGAATTCGACTTTCCCGAAATCCCTTACTCCAAAGTTTCTGTGCCAATAAATGGTTCTTCTCATATTTTTCAGCCAACTCTTTCAGATTTACAACTGAAGCTCCAAGGGCCTTCTGGTAATTCAATCCATATTTCTTCATTTCAGAATGAACTTCACCATTTCTGAGTTGAAGCACCTCCTTAAACAATTCCTGAAATTGCTTTTCTATCTTTTCATCGTCAATAAAAAACTCCATAATTTATCCGTTTTTCAATATTTCTACAAAAAAAAGCCTTGTTTTTCGCTCTACAAAGGAAAACAAATAATAATCTGAAAAAAAAATATAAGTCTAACTAATTGCAAAGCAATAACAACAGGCTATTAAGAAAAGGTTTTTGTGTTTTTTTTTACAATTAGGTTTGGAAGTTAACTTTAGTTTTTCATATCTTTGCATCGCAAAAGAGATCAAATGGTGGTTGTAGCTCAGTTGGTTAGAGCGCTGGTTTGTGGTTCCAGAGGTCGGCGGTTCGAAACCGCTCATCCACCCTACATTGCAAATAAATGAAAATGCGCTATTTAGCGCATTTTTTTTATGCCTAAATCTTCCGAAATTTAACACCGCGCAGAGTAAATCGAACAGTGTTTTTACAATTGCAAAACACAACGAATCCCTTTCCTCAATTCATTGATACTCTTACTATCAAAACACCTTATAAACTTAAATGAAGTCAAAATCTCTATCTTTTTGAAACCAGACCTCATAATCTCACAAAGGAGTTATTAACAAACTAAAGAATGTTCACCAACAACTCATCAGAATATAAACTTCTACTATAAATAAACGCCATAGCGTTTATTTAGAAGTTATGCCCAAGCTGAGAAACACTACCTCCTAAATGAATAATTTAATTTAAATAGAGAATTAAATTTGGAAATAATCCAAATGTAAAGTATGTTTGTCATGTAGGACAATCTACTTTACATCCAATAAATCTAAAAACAATGAATAAAATTCAAACAGGCTCACAGTTACTTCCAGTATATTTTAAGAAAATTGCATTTGGAATTATAATTACTACTGTTTTATTCGAGGCATTATCCTATTCAAAAATATTAATGATTGACAAGGAGCTTTTAAATACAATTTCAAGAAGTGGGATTTTAATATCTTTATTGTTATTAGCTCTAACTAGAAGTAAAATTGAAGATGAATTAACATTAAATATTAGAATAAGAGCTTTTGCTGGATCATTTGCTTTTGGAGTAGGAATTCTAATAGTAGAACCATTTGTAAATTTAATTTTCGATGGGAGTTTCTCTTCTGATATAGGATCAACACAACTAATTATGACTATGCTTTGTTTCTATTTTTTAATGTTTTTTAAAATGAAAAAAAACAGATAATGAAGAATGTAATCAAAATACAAAGAGCTATTAAGGATTTAACACAAGAAGCTTTAGCAAAAAAAATTGGAGTTTCTCGACAAACAATAAATTCTATTGAAAAAAACAGATATGTTCCATCAACAATACTCGCACTGAAATTATCAGAAGTGTTTGATAAAAATGTAAATGAATTGTTTGAGTTGGAAGAAAATGATTAAAGTCAGGTCATAACATACGCGAACTAAAAGATAGATAACAACAATAATATTAAAAGATTATAATACTAACAACCTAATAAGCCGCATACTAAAGCGAACATTATTGACAAAAAAAAACGGGAGCAAACCACCCTAACAAACTGAATATCAAGCATAGGTTTTTTATTCAGCAAATTGTGGTTCCAGAAGTCGCCGGTTCGAATCCGGTCTTCCACCCTTAATGCAAAACGCAAATACTTTATAACAAGTATTTGCGTTTTTTTATACCCCTATTTTCAAAAAATCATTCCATCCTTTTCATTACTTTTGCCTCCTTAAAATCTAAGATTGAAAACAATGAGTCGAAAATCGTTATTGGTATACGGCAGTATTATTCTAGCCATGCTGTTTTGGAGTTTTTCCTTTGTATGGACCAAAATAGTCTACTTGGCTTACAACCCAATCACGACAGTGTTTCTACGTCTTGTGATTTCCTCTGTCCTTTTATTTGCAATAGGTAAAGGATTCAAAAAGCTAGGCCGTATTGAGAAAAAAGATAGATTAAGCATTTTAGCTTTAGCCTTTTTCGAACCCTTTCTCTATTTCTTAGGCGAAAGCTTTGGTTTAAAATACGTTTCATCTACCATTGGAGCCGTTATCATTTCCACTATTCCTTTATTCTCACCAATTGCTGCCTACTATTTTCATAAAGAAAAGTTAGGCAAAATGAATATTTTGGGGATTCTTATTTCATTTATTGGAGTAGCCATCATCATTTTCAGCAAAAGCCTTTCCCTCATCGTATCGCCAATAGGCTTAACATGCCTGTTTATAGCTGTTGGGTCAGCCGTAGCTTATTCAGTTGTGCTAAAAAAACTCGCTGCAAAATACAATCCGCTTACTCTCGTTACCTATCAAAACACCTTAGGTCTGATTTACTTTTTACCCTTATTTTTAATTCTGGATTGGCGGCATTTTATACAGGCAGTTCCAACACTAGAGGTTTTAACCGCATTGATTTTATTAGCTGTATTTGGATCTACACTAGCATTTATTTGTTTCACCAATGGCTTAAATCATTTGGGGATTACTAAAAGTAATATATTCATTAATGTCATACCCGTATTTACGGCTATATTCGCCTATTTTGTAATCGATGAAATATTGAGTTTTCAAAAAATTGCAGGGATGATGGTTGTGATAGGTGGTTTATTTTTGTCACAAATAAAATTTAATAGAAAAGCAGTCTAGATTATGACAACATATAAAATCGACATAGAAGCTTTAAAGGAAAAAGCTAAAAACACAGAGGCAGAAACTAAAACATTCTTTGCTAAACTAAAAAAGAAAAAGCCAAAACAGCTTGATGATACTACTCACGCCCTACACAATGAGGTTTTTGAGGAAGTTGATTGTCTGGAATGTGCCAATTGTTGCAAAAGCATCAGCCCTATCATCATCGATAAGGACATAGAGCGCATGGCAAAGCAATTGAGAATGAAACCTTCGGCTTTCATCGATCAATATTTGAACCTGGATAATGAAAACGACTATGTTTTCAAAGAAGCGCCATGCCCTTTTTTAATGCCCGATAACTATTGCATGGTGTATGAACAACGTCCCAGAGCTTGCAGGGAATATCCTCACACCGACCGAAAGCGCTTTTATCAGATTCTAAACCTGACATTGAAAAACACTCACTACTGCCCAGCGGTTTACGAAGTAGTCGATCGATTGAAATTACAAAAGGACAAGTTTTAAAAAGAAGCCGTTCTGATTCCAAAACAAATATACTTGAGTATATTTATGATCAGAAATTAATATCGATCCTAACCATCCTACAAAATAGAACATGAGGTTATTACTGCTTTTATTCACCCTGGCTGTTTCAGCTAACAGTTTTGCTCAAAGTCGAGGTGAAAATGTTTATGAATTCCTAAATCTGGGAACTTCAGCCCGTATTGCAGCTCTTGGGGGCGATCAGGTAATTGTGAATGATGCCGATGCTGATTTCTCATTTTATAATCCTTCCCAGCTTCGAGCCAGTCAAAGTGAGTATATCTCAGTCAACTATTTAAATTACCTAAGTGATATTAACCTGGCCTATGCTTCCTACGTCAAAAACTTTAATAAGCTGGGCACCTTTTCAATCGCAGTGCATTACGCGAACTATGGTGATTTTACCGAAACGGATGAATACGGTCAAAAAATAGGCAATTTTAAAGCTTCAGACTACGCCTTGCTAGTGAGCTACGGCAGACAATTGGGCAAACAGTTTAGAATTGGAGCTACGTTTAAAACCATATACTCTTCTCTTGAGAGATATAATTCCTACGGTTTAGCTCTTGACCTGGCATTAAGCTATAAGAGTCAGGATAGTCTTTTTCAGGCAGCAATTGTGGCTCGCAACTTTGGTTTCCAAATCGAACCCTATTATGGCTCAAATAATGAAGACTTGCCAGGAGAAGTCCTCCTTGGTATGAGTGCCAAAATGGCCAAGGCGCCTCTACAATTCATGCTCACCTATCGTCATCTCGAAGAATTCGATATGTCGTACACATCCAGGATTCCAAGTGATTCGGATACAAACTCAAGCAATGAATTTATGGATAAGACCTTAAGGCATCTTGTGTTAGGCCTTGAATTTTTGCCCTCGAAGAATCTATCCATACGGGCGGGCTATAATTTTCAGAGAAGAGAAGAATTAAAAGTCGAAGAAAAAACCTCAACTGTCGGGATTACATGGGGATTAGGCTTAAAAGTCGGCGGTTTTCATCTTTCTTATGCCTCGGCACGCTACCATTTAGCAGGTACCAGTCATCATTTCTCAGTGAGCACAGGTCTGAATAACTTTCTCTAAGACTCCAATTACTGTCATATCGTGATTAAATATCTGGCCGATTTTTATTCCAAATGATTGATTAGATGCTTTTGCAACAAGCTTGAAAAAACGGTTTATAAGCGGAAATTGCTTCATAAATCATTAAATTGAATAAGCACGCTTCATCTTATTCAATTCGAGTCATTTAAATGATTCATCAAAATATAGTTGAGGGAATCCCTCATCGCAATCGTTTACAGAGAAAAACAGGGGTAACAAGCATCAATTTTGCCCATATATTCTCGTCTTTTCAAGGATTTTCTTTATACTTTTGTTCACGATATCACAAAATATATCGACAACAAAACACAATGAACAAAGCTAAACGAAAACTAATCATAGCCGTTGATGGTCATTCTTCCTGTGGGAAGAGTACTGTGGCAAAAGATCTGGCAAAGAAAATAAATTACACTTACATCGACAGTGGTGCGATGTACCGTGTAATCACTCTTTTTGCCATGCGCCATCATTTAATAAATGGCGATAAGCTTGATGAAAATAAATTGGCTCATTTAATCAACGATATTAACATCACATTCAGCTTTAACGAAGGACTTCAACGTCACGAAACCTTTATGAATGGTGAGTTGGTCGAAGATGAAATCAGAACTTTGGAAGTCTCGAATAATGTGAGTTTGATTGCGACAATCAAGTTTGTTCGCGAAAAGATGGTCACCCTTCAGCGAAAGCTAAGCGAAGCCGGCGCTGTGATTATGGATGGTCGTGATATAGGAACGGTTGTTTTTCCCAATGCAGACCTTAAGATCTTCATGACTGCTGATGTAGAAGTCAGAGCCATTAGAAGATATAAGGAGTTGAAAGAAAAGGGAGATGATATTTCACTGGATGCGATTCGCGAAAATGTGAAAAAACGAGATTTCATCGACGAAAACAGAGATGAAAGTCCTTTGCGAAAAGCAGAAGATGCTATCGTTCTAAACAACAGCCATCTGACCAAAGAAGAACAGCTGGAGTGGATTGTTGCTCGAATGGCAGAAGTTGACTAATATTTATTTCTCATAATCTATTGACACTATACGAACAATGATTATTGAAATTGATCCCAATTCAGGATTTTGCTTCGGTGTGGTTAATGCCATCGAAAAAGCCGAAGCTACTCTGGCAAAAGATGAAACACTTTTTTGCATTGGAGATATCGTGCACAACAATATTGAAGTCGATCGATTAAAAGATCAGGGCTTAAAAACAATAAACCATGATGAGTTTGAGAAACTTTCGAATGCCAAAGTTTTATTCAGAGCACATGGAGAACCTCCAGTTAGCTACAACAAAGCAAAGGAGAATAATATTGAGGTCATTGACGCCTCATGCCCTGTGGTTTTGAACCTTCAGAAAAGGATAAAAAAAACATATCAGGAAATAAAAGAAAAAGAAGGACAGATTCTGATTTACGGAAAAAAAGGACACGCTGAAGTGAATGGTTTGGTTGGTCAAACCAATGGTAAGGCAAGAGTTGTAGAATGTGTTGATGATTTAAGCGAAGTGGATTGGGAAAAACCTGTGATTCTATTTTCTCAAACAACAAAGACCATTTCCGGCTTTAAGGAAATATCTGAAGTTCTGAAATCAAGGTGCCAGAACGAATTAAAAATAAACGATACTATTTGCCGTAAGGTATCTAACAGAATGCCCAATATTCGTGGATTTGCCAGAAAACACGATGTGATCATTTTTGTGAGTGGGAAGAAAAGTTCAAACGGCAAGCTCTTGTTCGACGTATGCAAACAAGAGAATACTCAAAGTTATTTTGTCTCTCATCCCGATGAAGTTGAAATAACTTGGTTTACTGAAGCCAAATCGATTGGAATTAGCGGTGCAACCTCTACTCCAAGTTGGCTGATGAAACAAATAGCAGAGAACATCAAATTAGAAATTAAATAAATTATTAGCATGTCGAGAATTAAGAAAATTGGTGTGCTTACATCAGGTGGTGATGCGCCAGGCATGAATGCCGCCATCAGAGCCGTCGTGAGAACAGCCATTTTTAACAAACTAGAAGTTGTTGGAGTAAAACAAGGTTACGAAGGTTTAATCAGTGGTGATTTCGTAAATATGAAATCATACGATGTAAGTAACATTATTCAAAAAGGGGGAACCGTTTTGTGTTCTGCCAGAAGTCAGGAATTTAGATCCGTTGAGGGAAGAAAAAAGGCACACGAGCAAATGCTTGCTGCTAAAATTGACGCTCTTGTTGTGATCGGTGGAGATGGTACTTTTTCGGGTGCCCGTATCTTTACTCAGGAGTACGATATTCCGGTAGTAGGTATCCCCGGAACAATTGACAACGACCTTTACGGTACAGATTACACCATTGGTTTCGATACTGCTTTAAATACAGTTATCGACGCAGTGGATAAGATTCGTGATACAGCCAGTGCGCACAACCGTTTATTCTTTATCGAAGTAATGGGTCGTGATGCCGGCTTCTTAGCACTTAGAAGTGGTATCGCAACAGGTGCCGAAGCAATTTTGATTCCTGAGCGTCAAACGCATTTGAAAGATCTTGAGAAATATTTAGCTAAAGGATACAAGGGACATAAAAACTCGGGTATCGTGATTGTTGCCGAAGGTGACAAATCAGGTGGAGCTTATACCATTGCTGGAGAGATCGAAAAGAAACATCCTGAGTATGATATTAGAGTATCAGTATTGGGACACATGCAACGCGGTGGTGCGCCATCAGCATTCGACCGAGTAACGGCGAGTACTCTGGGAGTAGCTGCTGTCGATGCTTTACTTGATGATCAAAAGAGTATTATGGTGGGAATGGTAAACGGAGAAGTTTCTCACGTGCCTTTCAACAAAACCATTAAGAATAAGAAAAAGGTTAAAGATTCATTGATTACAATCAACGATGTCTTATCAATCTAATTGATCTTTTATATCTGCAAAAGGCCGCTGCTTTCGTATTGATATTTTTTTTAAAAGTTTTCCCCCTCATGTCTTGAGATATTCATTACAAGACATAACTTTGAGAAAAATGTCAGATTTATGAACGCAAGCACCCTTTTTGCAGATCTTATACTACCGCTTCCACTGGCTGGTTTATTCACCTATTCAATTCCCTGGGAATTGCAGAATGAAGTAGCCATTGGGAAAAGGGTAGTTGTTTCTTTCGGAAGCAAAAAAATCTATTCGGGCATCGTCAGAAATATTCACAATAATCCACCTCTGGATTACGAAGTGAAAGACATTATTGCCTGCCTCGATGAATCCCCCCTTATCAACAACTTACAATTTTCCTTTTGGGATTGGTTATCAGATTACTACCAGAGCAATTTAGGTGATGTTTATAAAGCCGCTATTCCTGCAGGCTTAAAACTTGAAAGTCAAACCAAAATATCCTATCGGGAAGATTTTACAGCAGAAAAGCAGCTCTCAAAAACTGAAGAGCTGATTCTTGATGTGCTAAAAAATTCCAAGGATGTCAGTATCCAAACACTAAACCAGGCAAGTGGATTGAAAAACACACTTCCTCAAGTGAAAAAACTCCTTGAAAAAGGCGCCATCGAGATTGAAGAAAGGGTACTGAGCTCATACAAGGAAAAGCAAATTAAATACGTTCGTCTTCGTCGCGATTTCTCTGAAAATGAAATTGGAGAACACCTGAACAGCCTCAAACGGGCTAAAAAGCAACAGGAAATTCTATTCGCTTATCTCAACCTATCGAAACAGTATATAGCGGAGAAACCCGAAAAGGTAACAGCTGCCGAATTGCTGCTGGCGTCCAATTCGAATACCACAATATTAAAGGCAATAGTCGATAAACAAATTCTTGAAATCTATTTTGAAAAAACAGATCGTTTAGATTTCTCGGAAGCTGACATCAGGCCATTAAAAGAACTGAATCAACATCAAAGTCAAGCTATTTCTGAGATACGTAAGGGTTTCGAGACGAAGAATACCACACTGCTGCACGGAGTCACTTCAAGCGGAAAAACCGAGATCTACATCCATTTGATTCAGGAACAACTCGACCTGGGGAAACAAGTTTTATATCTTCTGCCTGAGATTGCGCTCACCACACAAATAATAAGCCGCTTAAAACGTGTGTTTGGTAACCGTGTTGGCGTGTACCATTCGAAATTTAACGATGCAGAACGTGTCGAGGTCTATAATAACATTCAACAAAACAATCCGGATAAATCCTATCAAGTGATTTTAGGGGTTCGCTCATCTATTTTTTTACCCTTTCACAATTTGGGTCTGATTATTATCGATGAAGAACACGAAAACACATACAAACAATTCGATCCAGCTCCACGCTATCATGCCCGCGATGCAGCCCTATTTTTAGCACATCTGCACAAAGCAAAAACCCTCTTGGGAACTGCGACACCCTCTATCGAGACTTATGCAAATTGCAAACAAGGCAAGTACTCCCTGGTGGAACTGATGCACCGATTTCAGGATATTAAAATGCCAGAAATACAGCTTGCTGATTTGAAGGAAGCTAAGCGCAAAAAGAGAATGAAATCCATTTTCACACCTGAGCTATTTGAGGAAATTACCTTGGCATTGGATAAAAATGAGCAAGTCATTCTCTTTCAGAACCGACGCGGCTATGCACCCTATCTGGAGTGCAAATCATGTGGCTGGGTACCCCATTGTAACAACTGCTCTGTGAGTTTAACCTATCATCAGTACAACAATCAACTCACCTGCCACTATTGTGGCTATAGCACCAATCCACCCAACAGCTGTAGGCAATGCGAGTCGACAAATATGGCCGACAAGGGTTTTGGCACGGAGAAAATCGAAGATGAACTGAGAGGCTATTTCCCCCAGGCAAGAATCGCACGGATGGATCTGGACACTACTCGCAGCAAGACAGCTTACGAAAAACTCATCTACAAATTCGAAAATCACGAGCTTGATATTCTAGTGGGAACACAAATGGTATCAAAAGGACTCGATTTCGACCACGTTTCCCTGGTAGGCATTCTGAATGCAGACGCCATGCTCAACTTTCCTGATTTTAGAGCCCACGAACGCAGCTACCAACTAATGGCGCAGGTTTCAGGACGTGCCGGTCGAAAGAATAAGCAAGGGAAGGTCATCATCCAAACCCACGAACCCAAGCATCCTATCATTCAATCGGTGATTCGCAACGACTACCTGGGCATGTATCAAACTCAAATCAGCGAACGTGAAGAGTTCATCTATCCGCCTTTTTATCGATTGATAAACATCACGTTGAAACACAAAAATAATGGTCTGCTCACACAGGCAGCCAATACTCTCGCCCAATCCTTACGTAAAATATTCGGCATTCGGGTATTTGGCCCACAAGCTCCCGTAATCAATCGCATACAGAATTATTACATTGTTAATATTCTCATGAAGATCGAGAAAAAAAGTTCTCCGGCAAAAGCCAAGTGGATTCTTAACCGTGAAGCCAACAACTTAAAAGCTATCGACCGGTTTAAGATGGTGATGGTACAATTCGATGTCGATCCCATGTAAATCTCTTTATAAAAACATCAAGACAAATAAGCAAACCATGTTATTACAAGAACTGAATCAGAAATATAGTATTAAAAATCATATTACTTTTTCAAGAGAGAAACATATGATCGTTGCCGAATTAAAATCGCAATACTCAACAGCCAAAGTTTCCCTATATGGCGCACAAGTTTTGAGCTTTATCCCCAATGGGGAAAAGGACTTACTTTTTGTAAGCAAAGAAAGTTTTTATCAAGAAGGTAAAGCCATCCGTGGTGGCATTCCAGTTTGTTGGCCTTGGTTTGGTGCGCATTCTACAGATCAAAATAAACCATCTCATGGATTTGCCAGACTCTCGAACTGGCAAGTCATAAAAACATCCTCTAAAAACGATGAATTAAGTCTTCAACTAGAATTAAATGATTCTGAGTACACAAGATTAATTTGGCCTTATAAGTTTAAAACAATTATTTCCATAACAATAGGTAGAACATTAAGCGTAGATCTTACCACTGCTAATCTTGATGAAAAACCATTTACAATCACGAGCGCTCTGCATAGCTACTTTAATGTGAGTGATAGTGAGAAAATAACTATAAGTGGCTTAAAAAACACCAACTATGTTGATGATGTACTAAACATGGAAAGTCTTCAGGAGAAATCGTTGCTTTCTTTACAAGGAGAAATCGATCGAAGATACATAGATACCTTAACGTCATGTTGTATTACTGATCCGGGTTATCAACGTAAGATACAGGTGTCAAAAAAAGGAAGTAAAACTACAGTTATTTGGAATCCAGGTTCTAAACTGGCCATGAAAATGATAGACCTTGGTAATCATGAATACACAAGCATGGTATGTATAGAAGCAGCTAACAGCTTGAATAATTCCATCTCCATTCTACCAGGTCAAAGTCATTCCTTAAGCACTATACTTGAATTAGCTTCAAATTGAATCATAAAGTCATTTAAGCCTCTCTGCAGTTTGCTGCAACAAACCCTAAACGGGCGATACCTCCATCCAGTGGGCAGTGGCAAATCGCAGACATGAGATAGCTAACAGCTTTTTGCGACAAGGATTCTCATGTTTGAGAAAGCGTCCCGTTCTCAGCAACAAAGATTCTCATGCTTGAGAAAGCTTCCTGCCCTAGGCAGCAAGGATTCTCATGCTTGAAAAAGCGTCCCGCTCTCAGCAACAAAGATTCTCATGCTTGCGAAAGCTTCCTGCCCAAGGCAGCAAGGATTCTCAAACTAACGGGAGCTTCTTGACAAGGGAAGCATGTATTTCGAAACATACAATGGCTTCCAGCGTAGGTAGCGGGGGCTTTGAAACGAAAAAGCCACACATCAAAAATGCGTGGCTTCCTTTATTCTATTATTTGATTACAAACTCGAAGCTTGCAAGTGCTCTTTAAAACTTTTAAGCTCCTCTTCAAAACTGAGTTCCGAGCTAGTGTCGAGTGCCAATAATTTTTCATCTGCTTTAGCCATTTGGTTTGGCAATTCGAGGTGTTGATTGGTAAAAACCATCTCCATATCAGGACTCAATTCCTTCAATCCATCAACCAAATCTAAAATCGATTTCTGGTAATCGACCAAATTATATGTTCCGCTTTCAAGTTCGTTATCAATCAGTTTAGCCAAAATCTCAGCTGTTTTATTTAAAGAGATATAAGACTGTTTCTGATTACCATTTCCCTGGATAGAGATACGACCAACAAAATGCGAATCGAACATGTAGCGGTTCAGGAGTCCATCCATATTCAGGCTGGCTCCATAGCCAAAAACTTCACCCAAACGCAAAATGTGTGTCTTAATTTTTGAGCCGATTCGCTCAATATGCTGCTCGCCTCTTAGTTTCGAATTACCCAATGAGGTGTTAGGCTCAAAGTCTGACTGCGTCATAAATTCCACATCAGAACTACCATAAACATCAACAGAACTCAAATAGATAACATGCTTCACATCACTTTCCTCAATTGCATAAGTCAGTTCGGCTGTTCCCCAATTGTTCACTTGCTCGTGTAAGTGATGCAATTTCTCATCATCTGTATTTTCAGCAGCCAGGTGGTAAACCACATCCACATTCTTCACAACCTTGTCAAGGCTACGGGAATCAAGAAGCTCAGCTTTCACAAACTTCAATTTACCTGGCTTTATCTGCGAATGCAGAAACAAATTGTAGTTGCCTCTACTGAGGTTATCTAGAACAATAATTTCTTTAACCTTAGGGTTTCTATCAAGCCTGATACAAAGTTCGGTTCCGATGTAACCAGCTCCCCCTGTAATTAATACTCTCATAATGCGGATTTTCAGAATGTTTAAACTACTATTTTTTCACAACCAAATCGGTATTCAAACCACATTCGGTTTTTTTCAGACCAAACCATCTGCTTCCTCTGTCGTCTCCCATCATCATTTTTCGTGTGCAAGGTTCACAGCCAATACTGTCATAACCTTTTGCCTCAAGCGGGTGTCGTGGCAAATCCCACTCCTTAAGGTACTGATAAATCTCTTTCTTGCTCCAATCGAGCATAGGATGAAATCGTATAACACCATGCGGTGCTGCCTGTTCAATCTCCATAGCCTTGCGGACTGCTGACTGATCGGCTCTCACGCCATTGATCCAAACATCGGTATCAGCCAAAACGCCATCTAAGGGTTGCACCTTATTAATATGGCAGCAATAGTCAGGATCTGAAGTGAAAAGCAAATTACCATTTAAATCCTTCTGAAGCGACTTAGGGATATCAGATTTGGTATTGATAATATTCAAGCCAAATTCTTTTGCCAACAAGTCCTTATAAGCAATTGTTTCAGGAAACAGGTAACCTGTGTTGATAAAATAAATCGGTATTTCTTTATCGATTCGACTTATAATATGGAGCAAAACGATACTATGTGTTTGGAATGAAGAACTTGCAAACATGCGCTTGCCTTCACTTTTATACTGTTCAAGTTTTTTCTTTATACTTTCAAAATTCATTCTCTGAGTTTTTCTTTCTTAAAAGGTAAAGGTACTACAAAATAGTGAAATTAGATTTAAGATGCGGATGCAACAAACTTGAATAATTGTTAATAAATAGAGCCGTTTTTCAAGTCTGCAATTCAACACCGGCAAGCTTACAAATTAGGGATCATTACTTCACAACACCAGGCTTCATCATTCGGGTCCGCTTCATACTCCTGCGACGAAACTGGATCAAACCATACACCACAACTAGAAGAAGAGGAAATAGAAAGTTAAAATATTTGATGAATAAAACCTTCCCTTCGGATAATTCGGTCAATGGACGCGAGTGAACCCCCTTGGTTCTCAAACTCATCAAGCCGGAATCATCACTAAGCCAATCAATAGCATTGGCAATAAAATTAATATTATCGGGTTGAATTGAAATCTTCTGATTCCCTAAACCATTCACAATAAAATTACCATCTCCAATCACGCAAATACGGGCTTCCTGTTCACTTACAATTGGTCCCTGAATCGAGGCAGCCACAATCTGTCTGGGATATAGAAAATCTTTAGGGCGCCAAATCTGACCAATATTAAAACTCACCGGAGCTCTTAATTTCCCTGACATATTCGATGTCCATGCCAATTCCTGGAAGTTTACTGTTGAATCTCCAACAAACTTCAGAGGACTGGCAAATTGCAATATCATCGCCTCTATACCATCGGTAATCGTATGATTCGAAAAATCTGTTATCAATGGCAAATAGGGAAAATTCACTTGCTGTGGATATGAAAAATAGCTTTTCTCCTGAACAGTTACAGTGCTACACTTTCTATCAACAATAAAAGCATCCTCAACCAAAATACCTTTCTTTTCTAACCATGTTTCAAGATTGGTTTCAATCCCCACGCCGATACCATGATTCAAAATACCATTCACACGGTCAATTCCAATAAACAGACTTCCTCCAATCGATAGGTAATTATCCAATCGTCTAAATTCTCTGTTTGAAATTTCCTCGAATGGAGAAAGGATAATAATGGCCTTATAATCACTCAGATTACCCCTCATGCTTAAATTAACCGTCTCTAATTCATACAAAACAGAAAGTTCTGTTTTCATTTGATCCAAGGTTGCCAATACAGGCTCACCATGACCGATAACATAGCCAATTTTAGGCTTGTCTTCAATCGTTAGACGCTTAATCAAAGTTGATAAATTATACTCCATAGCAATACCAGGTTGAATCAGAGGTATTGTTTCTGATTTATCACCAACCTGAATCACCAATCCCAAAAAGACCTTCTGAACTTTCACCTGATCCTTTTCCCGAATTTCCAGAGGTACAGGATGAATACCAACTTCAATGGCTTTCATTTCCAACTCTTCATTCTGATTTGGGTTCACCTCCTCAATTTCAATTCTTTCATTGCTATAAGCATTGTATTCGGTAAGCAGATGCTTAAAATCACGGATCGTCCGACTGATATCCGGAGGTAAGTCCTTGGATACATACATGGTGATAATAATGGGGTCTTTCACCTCACTCAATATTCGCTTGGTTACCTTATCAAGCGTGTATCGCTTATCAGCTGTAAAATCGACACGAAAAAAGAAATATGTTGACAGGATGTTCAGCACAATCAAACATGTTGCAACTAAAACAAGACGGGATATTACTTTATTTTTAGCTCTCATTTAAGATTCAGTTAGGCATTCAGATTACGGGATAACAAAATGACTTTAGAGGCATATAATCCAAACAAAATCAATGAACAGAAATAGATGATATCTTGGAAATCGAAAATCCCTCGCGATATCGAATCAAAATGGGTGAACATACTCAAAAAACTAAGGATACTTCCTGTTAATCCCAAACTCGTACTCCCAACAGTTTCAAATATCTGATGGAAGAAAATACCGATAAAGAGTGTGCTCAGCAGAGCAATGATAGGGCTATCGCTCAAGCTCGAACAAAAAATACCTATTGCAATATAACTCATACTCATCAGCAATAAACCCAGATAGCCGAGTATAATGGCCGCATGATCTACAGACCCAATACCCCACAAGCTGACATAATAGATCAAGCTTGGAGCCAGTGCCATTGAAATCAATATAAAAGTTGAAAAGAATTTACCTAATATCAATTCCCAGTAACTAATCGGTTTGGTTAATAACAATTCTAAGGTTCCATTTCTCAACTCTCCAGTTAAAGATCGCATCGTGAGTGAAGGTATAAAGAAGAACAAAGACCAATAAGCGACCTTAAAAAACATGTTTAGATTAGCTTCTCCTATAAAGAATATATCGTCTCCATATATCCATGTAAAAAAGCCACTAAAACCTAAAAACATGATAATTAGAACATAGCCCATTAGAGAATCGAAGAATTCTGACAACTCTCGTTTAGCTATTTGAATGATTTGATTCATATTTAAGCCTTGATTATGAATTATTTTTTTGACTATTTTAAACTACTCAACACACTAATGTGTGGTTAGTTCTCTGAAGATATCTTCCAGCTTAGTTTCAATAGGCGTTAGCTCAGTAATGTAATAACCATTAGCAACACAAGTATCGAATATGGCTTTAATCGATGATGCTTCGGGATAGGATTGAACCTCCAACTGCTGATTTTCGAAATCAATAAAATCGACGTTTTCTACCGTCTCAATTTCCATTAATTTTTCAAATATTTCACTGATATCTCCCCCAGCAACGCCCAATTTTAATATTTCGTGCCCCTGAGCTTGTTTTTGAAGTTCTGCGGCAGTGCCATCGACAACTATACGCCCGTTGTTGATGATCAAAATTCGATCGCAGGTCGCTTCAACCTCTGCTAATATATGAGAACTAAGAATGACTGTCTTCTCCCTGCCAATTCGCTTGATCAATTCCCTGATTTCAATAATCTGGTTAGGGTCTAAACCTGTCGTAGGTTCATCGAGGATTAAAATATCGGGGTCGTGAATCAAGGCCTGTGCCAGGCCTACCCTTTGTTGATAACCTTTTGAAAGTTCACGTATCAACTTGTGCTTCTCCCCTTCTAAACCACAAACCTTCACCATATCGAGCAGGCGCTCTTGAATCAAATGTTTTGGTATTTGATGTATCTTGGCAATAAACTCGAGAAAATCAATGATGTTCATGTCCGGATACAAGGGATTATGCTCAGGCAGATAACCGATGTGCTTCTTAATAATTTCTGGATGCTCCCGAATAGAATAACCTCCCACTCTCACATCCCCCTCATCGGGCATTATAAAACATGAAATGGCCTTCATTGTAGTTGTTTTTCCTGCTCCATTGGGACCAAGAAAACCTAAAACTTCTCCAGCTTTCACTCTGAAAGAGACGTTATCGACCGCTTTTTGTGGCCCATAACGCTTAGTAAGATGTTCAACTACAATATCCATAAAATGTATTAATGATTTTAACAAATTTAAAAAATTACCCTCCCCATCAACCTCCTACTCCCCTGTTTTAACATAGATTAACGGAATCTCAATATAGAGAATTAGCTAGACACAACAGTGTTAATGAGTTAAATAATGATCTATTAAACTGTAAAAAAACAGTAAAATAAATGATCAGCGAAAGATATGCATTATATGCGAACCATAATCAGAAATCCAAAGACTTGAATCAGAAATTTTAATGCTACTTTTGCCATCAATTAAATCAACACACTTAGAATGATTAAGGCTGTAATTTTCGATATGGATGGGTTGCTGATTGATTCAGAACCTTTTTGGCGTATGAGTCAGAAACGCATTTTCTCAAAACGAGGATTAAATTTGGTTGAAGATGACTTTGAAAGCTTCATGGGAAAAAGAGTCGATGAAGTTGTAGAAATAATATACGCAAAAAAACCCTGGCACGACAAAACTCAAAGAGAGATCGCCGACGAGATTGTAGATGGTGTAATCGAATTAATTGAAGAAAGAGGACTTGCTTTACCAGGTGTTGAAGAAACCCTTCAGGAATTACAACAGAAGAATTATAAAATTGGTCTGGCTTCATCGTCAAGTCTTAGAATTATAAAAACAGTTCTAAGGAAGCTTAAACTTGAAGATTATTTTAAAGTCATTCACTCTGCACAATTTGAAGAATACGGCAAGCCTCATCCCCAAATATTTATTTCCACAGCTAAAATGCTGGATGTTTCGCCTTCGGAATGTTTAGTGTTGGAAGATTCTTTTCATGGCGTAATTGCCGCACTGGCAGCTAACATGAAATGCGTTGCCATTCCTGATATAAAAGCCAATAATTTATCCCGATTTATTATCGCTGATAAAGTACTGAAGAGCATGGAAGACTTTTCAATGTCTGATTTTAATCAATAAAGTCGAAAGAATCCATAACAAGTAGCATCCTGTCCAAACAACTCAGGACGAGACAATATTTCAAATAAAAAGAGCACTTGATTTCTCAAGTGCTCTTTTTTGTGAATGTGATTCAGATATAAACTCTTTTTATTAAAGTTGCTTCAATAAATTAGCCATCTCGATAGCAGAAACTGCAGCTTCAAAACCTTTGTTTCCAGCTTTTGTTCCAGCACGCTCAATAGCTTGCTCAATGCTGTCAGTAGTCAACACACCGAAGATTACAGGCACTTCCTGATCTAAAGAAACACTAGCAACACCTTTAGTTACCTCACCAGAAACATATTCGAAGTGTGGTGTAGAACCTTTGATAACTGCACCTAAACAGATCACAGCATCATATTTTCCAGACTTAGCTAATTTTTTTGCGATCAATGGAATTTCGAATGCACCTGGAACCCAGGCCACATCAATATCATCCTCAGAAGCACCATGACGCTTGATGGCATCAATAGCTCCTTCTAAAAGTTTACCTCCAATAAATTCGTTGAATCGTCCGGCAACAATACCAAACTTTAATCCTTCAGCAATTAACTTACCTTCAATTGTATTCATTTTCTTGAGATTTGAGATATGATTCTATTTAGTTTATTTATTTACTTGATTCCACTTAACATCCTGGTGTAAGATGTGTCCCATCTTTTCCATTTTGGTATGCATATAAAATTCGTTCTTCTCGTGGCAGGTCATTTCGATTCCTTCACGACCAACAACTTCAAGATTGTAACCTTTTAAACCTGCAATCTTAAGTGGGTTATTGGTCATCAATCTTAATTTTTTAATACCAAGATCAGATAAAATTGCTGCACCGATACCATAATCCCGCAAGTCTGCTTTAAACCCTAAAGCCAAATTAGCTTCAACGGTATCTAAACCTTCATCCTGCAGTTGGTAAGCTTTCAACTTATTAATCAGTCCAATTCCACGACCTTCCTGACGCATATATAATAAAACACCTTGTCCTACTTCTTCGATACGTCGTAAAGCTTCTTGTAGCTGATCACCACAATCACAACGCATAGAACCAAAAGCATCACCCGTTAAACATTCAGAATGCACACGAACCAATACCTCATCATCAACACTTACATCTCCTTTTACCAGGGCAACATGATGTTCACCGGTAATTTTGTTGACGTAACCATGAGCTCTGAACTCACCATGCTTGGTTGGCATAGCCGTTTCGGTAATCTTTTCAACCATAGACTCAGTCTGGCGACGGTACTCAATTAAATCGGCAATGGTAATCATCTTTAAGCCGTGCTTTTTGATGTATTCACGCAACTGAGGCACACGTGCCATGGTACCATCCTCATTCATGATTTCGCAAATAACACCTGAAGGGTGTAAACCAGCCATACGAGCTAAATCAACTGCAGCTTCGGTGTGACCGGCACGAACCAAAACGCCATTTTTTCGGGCAACTAAAGGAAAAATATGACCAGGACGCGTAAAATCATCTGCTTTAGCTTTAGGATCAACAACCAACTTGATTGTATGTGCTCTCTCGTGAGCAGAAATACCTGTAGTACAATCGGCAGCATCGATACTTACTGTAAAAGCAGTTTGCTTCGCATCGGTATTTTTCTGCACCATCATATCGATATTCAACTCATCTAATCGCTCCTGAATAATTGGCATACAAATTAAACCTCCGGCCTGACGCGCCATAAAGTTAATTGCTTCAGGGGTTACCATTTCGGCAGCCATCAATAAATCACCTTCATTCTCACGATCTTCATCATCAACCACCACAATCATTTTCCCGGCTCTGATGTCTTCAATCGCTTCTTCAATGGTATTAAATTTCATCTTGTATAGTGTTATATTGCTGTATTGTTAATTGATATTATATTTCAAAATAGTCTTAGACCATTACTTCTCATTACAAAAAGCCATTATCCTTCAGAAACGCCATATTGATATTGCTTTCTTTCTTCGGTTCATCTTTATGGAACATGAACTTTTCAATATATTTAGCCGTCATGTCACATTCCAAATTCACCTGACTCCCAATTTTCTTTGAAACCAATGTGGTGTCATCCTGGGTTAAAGGAATAATCGACACCTTAAAGATTTGCTCGTCAACGTAAGCAACTGTCAGGCTAATCCCATCAATGGCAATCGATCCTTTTTCAATTACATATTTCAGAATGGATTTGGGCGCTGAAATGCTCACCCAAATAGCATTATCGTCCTTTGTTTGTGATACAATTTCACCAACACCATCAATGTGACCACTCACCATGTGACCGCCCATTCTGTCTCCCACTCGTAAAGCTCTTTCGAGATTCACCCGACTCCCCTCTTTCTGCATATGGAAACTTGAACGGTTCATGGTTTCAGGCATCACATCGGCTGAAAAACCAGTAGTATCAAAATCAACAACAGTTAAACAAATGCCATTGGTAGCAATACTATCGCCCAGTTTCACATCGTCCATAATTTTGCTGGCAGCAACACTCAAACGAATTGAATTGCCCCCCTTCTTCATGGCCTTAATATGTCCTATTTCTTCTATAAGTCCTGTAAACATGCTTATATTGTCTGTTTGTTATTTTGTGAATTTGCTAATGCAAATCCTTTACCCTTGATACATTAATAAACCACGTCACCAATAATCAAAATATCATCGGCGATATTTTCTAAACGAATGTTTTGCAAATTGACGGCATCCTTCATCTTTTCGATTCCCTCTCCACCAACAGGTGTTTTGGCAGCCTGACCTCCAATTATCTTTGGAGCAACATAAGCATGTACCTCATCAACAATTTTAGATTCAAGAGCAGCATAATTAAGTGTCGCTCCACCTTCTAACAAAATCCCATCAATTCCTTTTTCACCCAGGCTTAGCATGAGTTGATTCAAGTCAACCCGCCCATTGTTTTCAGCCACAACGATAACCTCATTGCCAAGAGCCTTAATCCGGCTTATCGTTTCCTTATCAGCACCCGAAGTTACCGCAACGAGTGTTTTGGCTACATCAGACGTGTTTAATATTTTGGAATCCAGAGGAATTCTTGCTTTACTATCCACAACAATTCTTATCGGATTTCGTCCTTTTTCTTCTCCAGCCAGTCGAGTTGTCAGAATAGGATCGTCGGCAATAACCGTATCAACTCCCACCATGATTCCCATCAATTCATTTCTAAGCTGATGCACTCCCGCTCTCGAATGTTCATTCGACACCCAACGGGAATCCCCCGTACGTGAGGCGATTTTTCCATCCAGCGTCATGGCTGTTTTCATGATCACATAGGGCAACTTGCTTTGAATGTATTTTAAAAACACCCGATTCATTTGAGTCAGTTCAGTATTTAAGAAATCAGACTCAACTTCAATACCATTATTCTGAAGTAACTTTACTCCCCGACCTGAAACCAGTGGATTCGGATCGAGCATGCCAATCACCACACGGGCAATTTTGTTATCAACAATGGCTTGAGCACATGGTGGCGTTTTTCCAAAGTGTGAACAAGGCTCCAGAGTAACATACATCGTTGCACCTTCAACAGATTCTTTTGCAGAACGAAAAGCATTCACCTCGGCATGCGGCCCACCAAATATTTCATGATAGCCTTCACCTATGACTTTGCCCTCTTTCACAATAACTGCACCAACCAAAGGATTCGGGTTTACACCTCCACATCCCTTTTTAGCCAAAATGTAGGCCAACTGCATGTATTTATAATCCTTATCTGTTCTCAAAATAAAATCTGCTTTAAGCAAAAAACAAAAAAAGCCCCGAATAGCGATTACTATTCAGGGCTTAATAATATCATCAACCAATGAGATTGCTCCCAATGGAAACATCAATCAAATTGAATGCTTGTTTTCTTCTTCCATCCAGACTTTACTGTCGGTACTGGAATCACACCAGTTCAATCTTTCGATTCGCGGACTATCACCGCCGGTCGGGAATTTCACCCTGCCCTGAAGAAACAATAAATATGTTGAAGCAAACTTAAAGACTTGCTTCGTTGCAAATATATATCTTATTGATTTAATTTCACAATAGAATAAAGAATTTGATCTTAATCTTTTGAACATCTGCTAAAAATCTATTGAGACATCTTTTTAAGCTTTTTAACTAAATCATAAATTGGCATATCCGTCAGATATACTATATTCGTGTTTTAAATCATATTTCAACCCTAAATATCCAATCAGTGACTGATCGCATTGTAATAATTCCAACCTACAACGAAAAAGAAAACATCGAAGCCATTATCAGAAAGGTAATCTCTCTTGAGATGGATTTCGACATTCTAATTGTAGAAGATAATTCTCCAGACGGTACAGCTGCTATTGTTAAACATTTACAAAAGGAATTTTCTCAGCTTCATATTCTTGAACGAAAAGGAAAATTAGGTTTGGGAACAGCATATATCGATGGCTTTAAATGGAGCCTGGAGCGTCATTACAATTATGTATTCGAAATGGATGCTGATTTTTCGCATAATCCTGAAGATCTGATTCGCTTGCACGATGCGTGTGCAAACAAAGGTGGCGATTTGGCAATTGGTTCCCGTTACGTTTCGGGTGTCAATGTTGTCAACTGGCCAATGGGACGTGTTTTAATGTCCTACTTTGCTTCGAAATATGTAAGGTATGTCACTGGCATGAAAGTACACGATGCCACTGCAGGGTTTATTTGTTATACCCGAAAAGTTTTGGAAACCATTGAGCTTGATAAAATCCGATTTATCGGTTATGCTTTCCAAATCGAGATGAAATTTACCACATGGAAATATGGCTTTAATATTATCGAAGTGCCTATCATCTTTACCGACAGAACAGAAGGCACATCGAAAATGAGCGGCGGGATATTTAACGAAGCTGTTTGGGGCGTTATTAAAATGAAACTCCGCAGTTATTTCAGAAAATACAACAGAGCTTAAAACTTTATTCCTTTTACAAATGCGGACCAAAATACTTCTCCATAAAAAATTGTTTTTATTGGAGACGGATTTCTGGCATCCAAAATTCTGAAAAACGAGTCGAATAGTGATTTTAAATCCGAAAATTCTTAATTTGCATATTATTATATCTACACTATAAACAACCAAGATGATAACTCAACTCATAAAAAATGCGCTTATTGTAAATGAGGGCAAACAATTCACCGGAAGTGTTTTAATTAAAGATGGCCTGATTGAAGAGATCTACACTGAATCTCCGAAAACAATTGAAGCCGGCTGGAACGTAATTGATGCTTCAGGAAAACTATTGATTCCTGGAGTGATTGACGATCAGGTTCATTTCCGTGATCCCGGTATGCCTCAAAAAGGGGATATATTTACCGAATCGAGAGCTGCCGTTGCTGGTGGAACCACCTCTTTTATGGATATGCCCAATGTGAAACCTCAAACCCTGACCCAGGAACTTCTTGCAGAACGTTATAAACTGGGCGCACAGAAATCTTTGGCGAATTACTCTTTCTATATGGGAGCGTCCAATAACAATCTGGAGGAAGTCATCAAAACCAATCCAAAGAATGTTTGTGGTATCAAAATCTTTATGGGCTCATCTACAGGTAACATGTTGGTTGACGATATCGATACCCTTTCGCAAATTTTCGAAAAGGCTCCATTGCTTATTGCAACGCACTGTGAGGATTCGCCTACAATTGACGCTAATCTAGAAACTTACCGTCAGAAATATGGCGATGATATTCCTATGGATTATCATGGAGAAATCAGATCTGCGGAAGCTTGCTATAAATCTTCATCAAAAGCCATAGAGTTGGCTAAAAAATACAACACACGCCTGCACATTCTTCACCTTTCAAGTGGTATGGAGATGGATTTATTCGACAATAAACTATCTGCGAAGAACAAACGAATTACTTCGGAAGTTTGTGTGCATCACCTAAGATTCAACGATTCGGACTACGCCTCGAGAAAGGCAAGAATCCGTTGGAATCCTGCGATCAAAACTGCAGCTGATCAGAATAAACTTTGGGAAGCATTGCTTGATGACCGTTTGGATATCATCGCAACCGACCATGCACCACATACCGTTGAAGAAAAAGATGGCAACTATATGCAAGCTGCCGGTGGAGGTCCATTGGTACAACACTCACTTGTAAGCATGTTGGAATTTGCACATCAAGGAAAAATCAGCATAGCAAAAGTGGTTGAAAAAATGAGTCACGCACCTGCAGACGTTTTCCAGGTAGAGAAAAGAGGTTATATCCGTAAGGGTTACTTTGCCGATTTAGTGCTCCTTTCAGAAGAAGAATGGACCGTAAAGCAGGATAATATCATGTACAAATGTGGCTGGTCACCTTTCGAGGGAGATCGTTTCCACTACAAAGTAGACCAAACCTTCGTAAACGGGCAATCGGTTTACAATCAGGGCATGGTTGACGAAAACGTAAGAGGTCAACGACTAACGTTTAACCGATAAAAACTTACTCCCATTTTCATTAACGATCGACAATCTGTAATAGTCATTACAAATTGTCGATCGTTGAATACACTTCAATCTTTCACATCAATCATAAATAGTGTTTATCATGATAAAGGCAAACTCATTTGTTCTAATCACTCTGTTTGCTTCACTCGTATTTTCATCCTGCGAGTCTTTTGAAAGCCGGAATCTAAATGCCTCTGTCCAAGTCACCGGAGAAGTCATTGCCAATCCGATTACTTATGAAGTGCTCATCAATAATCCAAATATTGAAGATGAATGGCGAACAGAATGCCTTGAAAACACCAATGTGAAAGTGATGTCTGAGGATATTATCAATGCTGTGATGTCAGGCAAGCTTAAGGCCTATGACTATTTTGACAAAAACCTTCTGTCAACAGATGAAGTTAAGGTTATCCTTAAACAGAATGGACAGAAAGGCAAAATTGGAAATATTCAATTTATTGAAGAATGGTATTGGAATAAGAAAGAGCTACAACTTCAAAAAAAGGTGAAATCCCTCATGTTTGGCTACGAAATCTACGACGAAAACAACAAAGTTAGAGGATATAGAGCTAGTTTTGTGGTGAATTTAGATGAAAATTAGAAGATGTACTGATTTGAGGATATGATGATTCATCAATTGGGGCTGCCTCTAATACCTGGAGGTATCAACAAAAAACAAGCACAGAACAATTTAGGATAAAATGATCAAAGAAAAACAAAGAGTCTTATTTATAGATTCCACACATCCACGATTACTTGAAATGTTGGAAGAGGCAGGCTTCGACTGCCAATACACACCCGAATTGAGCAAAGACGAAATGCTCGCTATTTTTGATCAATTCGACGGTTTTATTATCCGAAGTAAATTCAAACTTACCCAGGCAGAGCTTGACAAAGCCACTCGTCTGAAATTTATTGGGCGTGTAGGTGCCGGTCTTGAAAACATAGATGTGCCCTATGCCGAAAGCAAGGGCATTACTTGTTTTAATGCGCCTGAAGGCAATCGTGATGCTGTAGGCGAACATGCACTTGGTATGCTCCTTTGCCTGTTCAATAACTTGTGCCGATGCAATGCTGAAGTTGGAAAGGGCATGTGGCGACGAGAAGAAAACCGCGGTCTGGAAATTAAAGGTAAAACTGTTGGTATTGTCGGCTATGGCAATATGGGTAATGCCTTTGCACAACGCTTAAAAGGTTTCGGTTGTAAGGTGATCGCCTACGACAAATACAAATTCGATTACACAGATGAGTTTTGCGAAGAAAAACAGATGCAGGAACTTTTTGACACTTGTGATATCTTAAGTCTTCACATTCCACAAACTGAGGAAACCATGTTTATGGTGAACGATGACTATTTGAGCAAGTTCAAAAAACCATTTTTCTTAATTAACACAGCAAGAGGGAAGATTGTAAAGATTTCAGACCTGGTTAAACATCTGAAGACGGGTCAGGTTCGAGGCGCATGTCTGGATGTATTAGAATACGAAAAGACTTCATTCGAAGATTTGCATGCCCATGAGTTGCCAGAACACTTTAAATATTTAATCGATGCAGAAAATGTGCTCCTTAGCCCCCATGTTGGTGGCTGGACACATGAATCAAACATCAAACTATCCGAGGTTACTGCTCAGAAGATCATTGATAAATTTGCATAAGTAATTCTCCTTATTAGACATATACCCTCAAAGTTTATTTTCGAATGATAATAAGCTCTGAGGGTTTTATGTTAAAATAATGAATAAAACACACTAGTATGCCATAACTTTTCTTTAGTTTTATTAGGCTAAATGAAAGTTTATATGTCATGAAAAGAAACTTACTACTATTAATTACCCTATTAATTACCCTCTCTTCCCACTCTCAATACCATGATCCCATCTATGGGAATCCTGAACCAGAAAACCCAACGATAGATTCTAAAAAGATCAAATTCCGTCTATCTAAAACACTACCTCGTTTTTTTTCTATAGGAAATATTTCAGGCAACCCAAACATTTGCAAAGAGATTGAAATGAGGAATTACAAAAAGAATTTTCCCGAAGAAGTCTACAAAACAATTGGATTAGCCATAAAAAAGAATATTCCTCCAATTAACAGTTCTAGTTTCATTGATGTGGACATTAGAGATTTCCGCTTTGTTCGTCATCAACTTTTTTCAGATAATTATCTAATCGAACTATCAATGGACTTTTTCTTACGTAATGATACTGTTTCTAAAAAAGTCTATTCAGCTAGCCAAGCCTTATTTCTCATAAGTACACCTAAAATTGAAAGAATACTAGCAAAGCTTATCAAACGAACTTTTGAATGCTTTATCATCGATGAGCCATATATAGTAGAAATCCCTTACTTCTCAAATAAAACTAACTCTGTTTTGCCAGATACTTTCCCAAAAGGCATTTATACTTCTCATGATGATATCAAAAACAAAAAACCTTCTATTCTGCTTACAGGAAACATAGTATACATTGGAGAAAAAGATTTTCAAAGATATTCCTTGAAAAATCAGAAATTCAACACAAATGACCTAAATGATAACATTCTTGGATTCTCAGATGGTCAAGATCTCTATTTTAATGCCAACAGGTTCTATCCTAATAATTACTTCATAAAGCTCGAAAAAATCACACCAAGCTTATACTACTCATACGATGGTATTAGTGATACAAAAAATAGAGCCAGCGCTATGGCTGCAACTGGAGGAGGTTTATTAGGTGCTTTAATTATGGAAGGAATCGGAGGTACTGAATCAATGAGCCAAACTGGTATATCAGGATCTCAAAAATGTCACTTGATAATAGATATCCAATCAGGATCAATGATTGCCTTAACAAAAAGAAGAATTAAAAATCTCCTTAAAGATCAAAAAAATGAATTTAAACGTTATCAAAAAATCAGAGCTCTTAAAGACAATAAGATGATGAAATCGTATATTGAAATGCTTATTAACAAGGAACTAATAAGCTTAAAATTTTAGTCCTCATTCGTTAACTAAACAGAAAGCTATAGCATAAGCTAAATATATCTGCGACAATCTGCGGAATCTGCGGGGAACACTAATTACAATCTATTTCCTCCCGTTGATGACGCTGATATTCGCAGATTTGTTTGATTACTATTTAGAACTCAAGCTGAATTAAGACATCAGAATCAATTCATTGCATAACAAACAAGAATTACCTCATCAGAACTAACACTATTATTCAAGAAAGAATAATCCTTTGGGTTTATCTGCGACAATCTGGGAAATCTGCGGGGAACACTAATTATAGTCTACTTTCTCCCGCTGATGACGCTGATATTCGCAGATTTGTTTGATTACTATTTAGAACTCAAGCTGAATTAAGACATCAGAATCAATTCATTACATAACAAACAAGAATTACCTCATCAGAACTAACACTATTATTCAAGAAAGAATATTCCTTTAGGTTTATCTGCGACAATCTGGGAAATCTGCGGGGAACACTAATTATAGTCTATTTTCTCCCGCTGATGACGCTGATATTCGCAGATTTGTTTTCATTTTACTTTAAGTACGAAATAGCAAGTTACAACCTGAAACAGAGCACCTATAGAGCAAAGGGTAATCCCAATTTATCTGCGGAACCTGAGGGAGACAAATAGCACCATAAAAAAGCACCCTCTACAAAAGGGTGCTTTTACTTACAACTACATACTTAATATTAATTCCGAATCAAACTTCCTCAGTTACTACATACTGATCTAATTGTTCATTAATAATATCTTCTTTATTCAGAAGTTCGTTACCTGTCTTTGGTTTACGAACTTGTTTAAGAATGTTGCTCAACTTGTAGCCATCATACTTTTGTTTATCAGCTTTCATCAGAAGTTTTCCTGTATCAGACAGGTCCTTTAAAAAGCACCAGAGCAGTTTAAACTCAGTCATATTATCTGCCACCAGTTGCTTCTTTTCTCTCATCATTTCTTCCTGAATGAGATTTAAATCGTAAGCTTTCTGAGTCATTTCATTTAACTCTTGGCCCAAGTCATCAGTATAACCTCTTTCTTTAAGCGCTTCCAGATTGCTGGCGATATTTTGCTCGACCACTTTCACCCTGGTGCAAACCCCCTCGACATTTCTTCTACGAATTTCTCTCTTTGCCTGCGCCACCCCAAAATCTGAAGCCTTTATTTTTAAAAACTTATTGGCTCTCTTGGCATAAGCTGCAACCAAATCTAATTTGGGGATAATCTCATCAACACAATTATACAAATCAGAAGTCTTTTTCTTAATCTCAGCCCTTAGGGTTGGCGCTTGAGTTAAATCCAAAACATTTTTAATTTGTTTTTCAACTATCTCCAAAAATTCCCCCTTGTACTCCGGAGAAAACTTTTCGAAAGCACTACGATCTCGTAAAAACATCTGCAAGAGAAGCTCTCCCACTACAGGAAGCTCTTCTTGTCTAAATTTATAAAATGAAACACCCATTATAAATAATTGAATTGGACTATACTACCTTAAATAAAATCAAAAATACCTGACAATCATTCTCCCCTATCCATCATCATCTATCTCAAATATTTATATCCTTTTAACAATTGATTTTTACATTGAAAAAGAATCGAATAAGCGTCACCAACAATCACTTCTCTCCTTCACACAGCAATTATACGCCATCCGCAAGAGTTTCGCATCCTCCGACAAACATTTAAACTCCTCCTACAATGCTTTTATATACTCCGATACACAACTCACGTTCTCCGACAATTAATTTTCATCCTCCGGCATCAGTTTTATCTTCTCCGACAAAGCATTTCTTCACTCCGACAAAGAACTTTCGGACTACAATCAATAAAATTTCTTCTCCCCCGAAGCATATCAACACACCCATAATCTTCTTCCGACCTCCGATAAACAAATTCAGGAGTCAAATAGTGATTTTCCATCCTCTAATATCGTTCTTCAGAATAATTACAATCAACTTTTTAAATCATTTACAGCAGAAAAAGAGAAGGATCATCTACTTTAGATTATTCGCCTAACTTATTATCATAAATCCTGTGAAAATCTATTCACAAACTTAAGAAATCTATTTTAATATGTCTAATTTTATTTAATCTTAAAACCAAACAAAGCACAAATTCATTCCTCACAAACAAGCATTTAGAACAATCAAAGAAGGACGTTGGATAATATACATTATTAAAATCAGGATTTACAGAATAGAAAAAACATGATCAAACATCAGAGTAAAAGTAGTCATTTCTAATGAACAATAATATTTTAACGTTTAGAATCAGAAGAGTTCTAAAGAATAAAAAATACGTCTTAACGATCAATCATTAAACACTTCACAAAGGATAATTTAATCCCTTCCTCCTTAATTAAAAAATAAACAAAAAACCCCAATCTCTATTTCAGATTAGAAAATAGAGATTGGGGAATCGATAAAATACAAGCTCACGCTTTATTATAAAAATCTAAAAGATTGCTTTAGCAATGTCTCTTACACAATTACTGGCCATAAAGGAATAAAAGTGTAGAGATGGTACACCATGCTTAACCAGCTCCTTAGATTGATGAATGCCCCACTCGGTGCCAAGACCCTTTACCTGATCGTTGGTTTTACACTTGCGCACTTCGGCAGCCAGGTCTTCCGGAATATCAACCTTAAATACCTGTGGTAATAAGTTGAGCTGACTTAGGGCCGAAATGGGTTTAATACCCGGAATGAGTGGCACCGTAATGCCAGCAGCGCGAATTTTCTTTTCAAACTCAAAATACTTCTGATTATCGAAGAACATTTGCGTCACAATATACTCGGCGCCCGCGTCGACTTTTTTCTTCAGGTGAAAAATATCCGAATCTAAATTTGGGGCCTCTTCGTGCTTCTCAGGATAACCAGCAACTCCATATGAAAAAGGCGTTTCGAAAGCTTCAGTATGTGTTCCATCCAGATACTCGCCACGGTTAACCTGATTAACCTGTTCGATAAGGTCGATGGCATAATTGTGCCCCGATTCCTTAATCGAAAACTCGTGACGCTTGGAAGAATCACCTCTCAAAAGCAAAAGATCCTGTATATCGAGAAAGTTTAAGTCAATTAAAGCATTCTCAGTTTCTTCGGGGGTAAAGCCCTGGCAAATAACATGCGGAACAACGGTAACTTTATACTTATTCTTTATGGCAGCTGCCACTGCGACAGTTCCGGGACGCTTGTTAATAGTTTTCTTCTGAAAACTTCCATCAAGAGATTGAGAAAAAATGACCTCGTCGCAATGAGACGTAATATTAATATACTTGGGATCGAACTCCTTAAGCTTATCAATGGTATTAAATACTTTATAAATACTATTGCCTTTACGAGGTGGCAACAGTTCAAAAGAGAAGTGTGTGGTTTTATTTTGTATGGCTTGATTGATGTGGTCAATTACTTTCATAGGTTAACAGTTAGATGTGGGTATTAAGTGCCCTATTTCGAAATTGAATTAAAATCGGGTACAGAAACTTAATGATTCATTTATTCAGGTTTGGTTTTACACCATCCATTACAGTATATTAAGATATTGTTTGGCTTGCTTTTCAGCCATGCCCTTTCGTTTAGCGTAATCCTTAATCTGATCGTCCTGAATTTTACCTGTACTAAAATACAGGGCATCAGGATGAGCGAGATACAAACCGCTAACGGTAGCGGTCGGATACATTGCAAAGTTCTCGGTCAGCACAGCACCAATATTTTCTTCCACTTTCAGAAAATCCCAGAGCACCTGTTTTTCGGAATGCTCGGGCAAAGAAGGGTAACCAAATGCAGGACGAATCCCCTGGTACTTTTCCCTGAGTTTCTGCTCAATAGTCAGATCCTCATCAGCAGCATAAGCCCAATCTTGTGTCCTCACCTTTTCGTGAAGCAGTTCGGTATAGGCCTCAGCCAATCGATCAGCAAGAATCTTAAGCATGATACTCTTGTAATCGTCCAATTGCCCGGCGTAGTTTTTCAAACTTTCCTCGATACCTAAACCTGCTGTAGCTACAAATGCGCCTACATAGTCGATTCGATTGGATTCAAGGGGTGCCACAAAATCAGATAAACAAAGATTGCTTAGCCCTTTTGGAAACTTTTCCTGCTGTCGCAGACCAGTAAAACGTGTTAACTCACGAGATCGGTTCTCATCGGCATAGATTACAATATCATCACCAAGAGAATTGGCAGGAAACAAGCCATAAACAGCAGCAGCTTCTATGAGATTCTTCTCTTCGATTTCGTCCAACATCTTATTGGCATCGTCGAACAGTTTTTTAGCCTCGTCCTTATATTGTGCATCCTCCATTATCTCAGGATACATACACTTAAGTTCCCAAGCCACAAAAAAGAAGGTCCAGTCGATGTACTTTCGAATCTGACTAACCGGAAAGTTACGCTCGACCTGCAAGCCGGTTTTATTGGCTTTATATATAGGTGCTGTTTGCCAATCGATTTTTTCCTTATTGGCACGAGCCTCTTCAATACTATAATAATCAGTCAGCTTCGCCTTCGCATATTCTTCACGAACCTCATCATATCGGGCATGAGTCTGTTCGATATAGGCTTTGCGTTTTTCCTTGTCGCACAAATGTTTGAAAACCCCAACTGATTTTGAGGCATCACTAACGCGTACTACTCCTCCTGAGTAATTCGGTTCAATTTTCACAGCCGTATGCAACTCCGAAGTTGTGGCTCCACCTACCACTAAAGGAATGTTTAAGCCCTGGCGTTCCATCTCTTTAGCCACATAGGACATCTCCTCCAATGAAGGGGTGATCAATCCGCTCAAACCAATGGCATCAACATTTTCTTTAATGGCGACTTCCAAAATATGAGAACAAGGTACCATCACACCAAGGTCAATCACCTCAAAATTATTACAGCCCAATACTACGTTAACAATATTTTTCCCGATATCATGCACATCACCTTTTACGGTAACCATCAATATTTTCCCTGCATTATTAGCAACCAAACTCTTTTTTTCTTCTTCGATAAAAGGCTGTAAGTAAGCCACGGCTTTTTTCATCACCCGGGCTGACTTCACCACCTGTGGCAAAAACATTTTTCCTTCGCCAAAAAGATTTCCGACGATATTCATACCATCCATCAAAGGCTTTTCAATCACATCGAGTGCTTTGGGAAAGTTCTGACGAGCCTCTTCGGCATCCTCATTGATATAATCGGTAATCCCCTTTACCAGCGAGTAAGACAAACGATCGTCACAAGATTTCTCTCGCCACACATCAGTTTTCACCTGAGTTTTGCCTTCCGATTTCACGTTTTCGGCAAATTCAATCAGGCGTTCAGTGGCCTCTGGATGGCGATTCAGGACAACATCCTCAACTTTTTGCAAAAGCTCAGGTTCAATCTCATCGTAAATCTGTAACATGCCCGGATTTACAATTCCCATATCAAGGCCTTCTTTTATAGCATAATAAAGAAAGACAGAATGCATGGCTTCACGCACCATATTGTTACCACGAAAGGAGAACGACAGGTTACTAATACCACCACTCACTTTCGCATAGGGAAGATTGGTTTTGATCCACTTAACTGTTTTTATGAAATCAACCGCATAATTGTTGTGCTCCTCTATTCCAGTAGCAATCGCCAGTACATTAGGATCGAAAATGATATCCTCAGCAGGAAAATTGACAACTTCGGTTAATATTTTATAAGCTCTGCCACAAATTTCAATTCGGCGTTCATAGGAATCAGCCTGTCCTTTTTCGTCGAATGCCATAATAACAGCCGCCGCTCCATATCGTTTTATCTTACGTGCCTGTTCGATAAATTCAGCTTCGCCTTCTTTCATCGAAATAGAGTTCACCACGCATTTACCTTGCACACATTTCAGACCTGCCTCTAAAACCGACCACTTAGACGAATCCACCATGATAGGCACACGAGAAATTTCAGGTTCAGATACCAGCAGTTTAAGAAAAATCTCGATTTCAGCCTCGGCATCCAGCATGGCATCATCCATACTAACATCAATGATCTGTGCCCCATTCTCAACCTGATGACGAGCAATAGAAACCGCCTGTTCGTATTTTTTCTCACCAATTAAACGCGCGAATTTTCGTGAGCCGGACACATTGGTTCTTTCCCCAATATTCACAAAATTGCTTAGGCTGTTTATGCGCAATAACTCCAAACCACTCAAACGCGTTTCGGGCTCAATAACAGGAAGCTTTCTTGGCTTTGCTCCCTTCACCCCCTGGGCTAAGGCTCGAATATGTTCTGGTCGTGTTCCGCAACACCCGCCAACAATGTTTATCTTTTCACCTTCCAACAATTCTTTTAAATCAGCCAACATGGTTTCGGCTGTTTCGTCATATTCACCTAATTCGTTTGGCAAACCCGCGTTGGGATACACACTTACAAAAGCTGGAATCAGCTGATTTAATTGTTTGATGTAGGGCACGATATCTTTCGCACCAAAGGCACAATTTAAACCCAAACTCAGAAGACGATCTGTTTTCATCGACGTCACAAAAGCCTCCAGTGTTTGCCCGGACAATGTTCTTCCACTGTTATCGGTAATGGTCCCTGATAGCATAACAGGCGTATCTAAATCTCTTTCGGTCAGAATTTGATCTGCAGCAAAAACAGCAGCCTTGGCATTCAGGGTATCGAATATGGTTTCTATCAACAAAACATCAACCCCACCATCCAACAAACCTCTGATCTGCTCGGTGTAAATCTCAACCAAATCATCAAAGCCAACATCGCGGTAACCCGGATCTTCAACCTTGGGCGACATGGATGCTGTTTTATTAGTCGGACCAATTGAACCAGCCACCCAACGTGGAGTCGAGGGATCTTTCTCCAGAATTTCATTAATAACCTCACGCGCATTCTTTGCCGCTACAAAATTCAATTCGTAGGCCAGATCTTCCATACCATAATCAATAAGAGAAATAGCATTGGAATTAAATGTATTGGTCTCGATGATATGAGAGCCCGCTTCAAGAAACTCTCTGTGAATCGATTTGATTATTTCGGGTTTTGTTAGTGTCAGCAAATCGTTATGTCCTTTCTGATCGAATTCAGAATGGGCAAATCTTTCACCACGAAAATCAGATTCAGATAAACCATAAGCCTGAATCATGGTTCCCATAGCCCCATCCAAAACCAAAATTTGCTCCTTTAATCTTTCCTTTATCGATGTCATCTTATTCTCTTTTTTTAATATCCTTATCTGTTCCTGCAAATTGCTATTATTCAGAACTAAAAGTTCGTTTCAATTCATTACAATGGCGAAGCCTTGGGCGAGTTAGTAAACATGGTATAGCGCTATTAAAAGGCAACTCAATCTAATCTACCCACAAGTATCTTTCGTCATACTCTATTCCATACTCATTCAAAAACATCAAATACTCTTCTTTAAAAGTCATTTTCATATGATGTTTTTCCTGATTTTCGATATAACGTTTGGTTTTATCATGCAGAGATTGACTCACAGAAAAACCGCCGTATCCACCTTGCCATGCAAATTCCAAGTAATCTGTATGTAAAGTCTTTATCCATCGACTACTGTGCTTTTTAATTTCCTCAACAAGCTTTGCCAGTGTCATATTTTTAGACATTATACACAAGACATGAACATGATCACCTGTCCCATTAATTATTATAGGAATGGAATTATTATCCTTAACTATAGCTCCAATGTAAGCAAACAAACTACCCTTGTCTTTACTCTGTATCTTAGTACACTTTCCTTTTATATGGAAAATAATATGAACATCCATCTTAGATAAAGATTGTGGCATTATTATTTCATTTAGTCGCCCATGCAGGGCTCGATTTACATTGTTTATTATACCCAAGGCGTTGCCTTGGGCTGAAATCAGTTGCCACTTCGTGGCGTGATTCTCATTCACTCAAAATCCAAAATGTTGAATATTCAACTCCTTTTTAATTGCTCTTTTAGTTAGTATTCTTGCTTCAGGGCTGAAAGCCCGATTCAATTCAGCCCAATGGCAAAGCCTTGGGTTGATCATCCATGACCATAGCGCCCTGTTAAGGGCAACTCAAAAGTTTATCATCTAAAAATATCTTTCATTGTGCAATATTTCTGAATTGACACTTCGGGCCATGATTAATACGATATACACTATATTAACAAATAATATTTCAAGCACATACCAAGTTTCTTTTCTCAACCTGACTGCCCTGACTTAAAAATATAGCTGTATTCTTATTTTTCTGCTCTATTAAGATCTGATGTTTCTCAGTAATTTCGGTTATAGTCTCTGGTATATAATGTCGAACTGTTATTAACTCCAAACCCTCTTCCCGATCTACATCGTACTTTTCTCTTAAATCATCAATAAGCCCATCGATAAAGCGATTGGATTGATTCACACAAAACACAAAACTAACAGCTGTATTTTGTGTAAAATTCAACTTGATACCATATTTATTTATCAAAGAAAATACGAAAAATAAATCGTTCTCCCCAATGAAAGAAAAATTGTGAGGCTTGATACTGATCAAGACTTGTTTTTTCTTAACTATAAAGTTAGGCAATAAAGGCTGAGGAAAATCACCCTTTGTGATCAAAGTACCCTCTCGCCCGGGCTTGATAAAAGATTTCACCCATAAAGGAATTTCTTTAGCCTGAAGGGGTTTAATTGTTTTAGGATGTATCACACTCGCCCCATAATAGGAAAGCTCTATGGCTTCGTGATAAGGAATTAAATCGAGCTTGGTCGTATTACTAAAATAATCGGGATCAGCATTTAGAATTCCCAAAACATCTTTCCAAATAATCATCTTTTCGGCATTCAGCAAATAAGCCAGGATGGCAGCCGTGTAGTCAGAACCTTCACGCCCCAAAGAACACGTGTTTCCTTCGGGATCAGAAGCAATAAAGCCCTGGGTGATATACTTTGCATTTTCTTTAGGTATTAATTTAAGCTTGGTCTTTACCTCAGAACTGTCCCACAAAATATTGGCATCCCGATATTTATTATCAGCGTCTAAACAGTTTCTGATATCAACCCATTCGTTATTTTGTCCTATAGAATTTAAATAAGCTGAAACAATTCGTGTTGACAAGAGTTCCCCATAGCCGATCAACTGATCGTACTCAAAGTTGAATGATTGGCTTGAAGATTTTGCGATTCTTGCCTCAATTTCTGAAAACAGTATTTGAACTTCTATCATCAAATCTTCCGGGAATGCATCAAAGAGATCAAGTATCAGATTCAGGTGATTTTGTTTTAAATCTTCTAACAAATCCCTGACATTCGGCTTTCCCGAAAAATGAGCATCAACAATGCCTTCTAGTAAATTGGTTGTTTGTCCAATTGCAGAAACAACAACCGTTAAAGGTTCCTGGATCTCTCCAATAATGTTGCTGATATTTTTTATGGCTGCTGCATCTTTTACCGACACCCCTCCAAACTTATATATGATCATTCAGTTAGTATTTTTGTGTTCCGATAGCTATCGGGAATGTGATTGAGAGAAGATTTATTGAGTGAATTTGTAAATGAGGAATGAATAGGAAATAATATAAAAGCTTAATCCTCGCATTCTTTCTTTCACAATACACCCCCTATCATTTGAGGGTCTTTTCACTTTAGCCTTTCTCCTTATCTACTATTGCCTTTATTTCTACTCATCACCCAAATAGGCCAGGAAAATATCCTTATCAATCAATTGATTTTTAATCTTTATCAAATCTGATAGATTAATATTACCTATCACATAGTTGAAATCTTTACCTGTTAAAGACTCAGTTACTTCAGTGAAGTTAAACAGAGCTAAATCTTCTTTTTTAGAGTACCTTAAATAAATTTGAACCGGCATATCATTGGTGTACTCCAACCCACCGTAATACTTCAACTTTTTGTATTCGTATTTGTAGTTATAGGCCAAAGCAGTAATATCAGAAAGAACGGCCGATCCTGTAGGATGCGATCCGGCTCCTTTACCATACATGAACTGATTGTCGTAAAAATTTCCCTGAATCAATACACCATTATAATGATCTTCTACAGTGTAAGCATGCTCAGTAGCTTTCACAAATTTAGGTGCGACCAATAAGTTCACATGTTTGCCATTCACCTTGGTTACTTTTCCCAGCAAACGAATTTTGAATCCTTTTTGCGAAGCCAATTGAATATCGTGAGCCGTAAGTCTTGATATCCCAATGTTGAATACCTGGTCGGGATGAACGAATAAACCAAATCCATGAACGGTAAGCGTGATGAGTTTGTAAAGTGTATCAAATCCTTCTACATCTGAGGTAGGATCACTTTCAGCAAAACCCAAATCCTGAGCCTGCTTCAGTGCTACCTCGTAGTCCAGATTCTCATTAAAAATCTTACTCAAAATGTAATTCGACGAACCATTCAGTATCCCACTCACCGATTGCAATAGATCATTGTCGTAATACTCTTCCAGATTACGAATAATTGGAATACTACCACAGGCTGATGCTTCGTAAACAAAAGAAACCTTGTGCTTCCATTGTAATTGAATCAACTCTTCGATATGATAGGCTAACATTTTTTTATTGGCCGATACCACATGTTTTCCATTTTGCAGAGCTGTTTTTACAATTCGATAGGCTTCATCAGCATCATCAATCAATTCAGCAATCACATTAATTTCAGGATCATTCAGAATATCGTCGGGATTCAGGGTCAAAACTTCTGATGATAAATCACGTTCCTTATCAGGATCTTTCACACAAACTTTTACGATCGAGGCATCAAGACCCTTAGAGTTTTTCAGAACATGAGCCAAACCAGACCCCACAACACCGAAACCAAATACGCCTATTTTTAACTTTTTACTCATTGCTAATATCTTATTTATAAAATGATTGAATAACCTTTGTTAATTGTTTTTGCTCCAAAAGGAAACCATCGTGTCCATACAAAGAACTGATTTCAGCATACTGAGCATTTGGTATATTGTGAGCGATAAATTTTTGTTCCTCTACCGGAAACAAAAGATCCGATTCGACACCAATAACCAGAGTTTTCACTTTTATCTGACTTAATGCTTTTTCAGGAGAAAGCCTTCCTCTCCCAATATTGTGCCCATCCATTATTTTTGACAGATGCCAATAGGAATAAGCATTAAAACGATTTGCCAATTTTACACCCTGATAGTTTTGGTAAGAACTGGCTTTAAAATCATCCTGTTTATCAGGGTCAGCTTCACTTTGAGTGTCCTGATAGGTTTGATAATTTCTATAACTTAATAAAGCAATCGATCGGGCCGTTTTCATACCATCCAAACCGGCTTCATCAGTTGATTCTTTCCATGTCGGATCAAGAGATATAGACATTCTTTGTGATTCATTAAATGCTATACCCCAGGGAGAATGTTGAGCATTGCACGCCAGAAAAACCAGATGATCGAGATTTCCATTCAGTTTGTATGCCCATTCCAAAGCTTGCATACCACCCAGCGAACTACCGATCATGGTATGAATTTTTTCAATCCCCAGTTCTAATCGCAACAATTCGTGAGCCTTTGTCAAATCGCGAACTGTTAGCTGTGGAAACTTGTGATGATAAGCTTGACCCGTATTGGGGTCGATGCTTAAAGGCCCCGTACTACCATAACATGAACCCAAAATATTAGCACAAACAATAAAGTGCTCCTTGGGATTGAAGAAATCATCTTCGCCAAACAAACCGGACCACCAATCGAAAACATCGGAGTTGGCCGTGAGAGCATGACAAACCCACACCACGTTATTCTTTTGAGGATTTAACTTCCCATAAGTGTGGTATGCAATGGTGAGTTCAGGGAGTTGTTGTCCAGACTCCAGAACCAGGCCTTCTTTGTGTTTGAAATATTTTGGATTCACTGTGATGGCTTTTAGTTTTGTTGATTTAAGAATTCTTTTACTTTTCCATTAGCTTTTTCACAAGCTTGTTTCAGATCAGACTTAATATCTTCTATGTGTTCTATTCCTACTGATATTCTCAGTAAACCCGGTTCAACACCAGCATCTTTTTGTTCTTCTAAACTCAATTGTTCATGAGTGGTTGAACTTGGGTGAATAATTAAGGTTTTAGCATCACCAAGATTAGCAACATGCGATAGGAGTTCCACACTATCCACAATGCTATCAGCAATTTCTTTACCACCAACAACCTTAAAAGTCAGAACAGCACCTGCACCTTTTGCAAAATACTTTTGAGCTTTTTCGTAGTAAGGACTCGACTTCAGACCCGGGTAATTTACTTGTTCAACCCAATCCTGTTCCTCTAACCATTGAGCTAAAGCCAAGGTATTTTCAACATGACGGTCTAAGCGAAGTGATAGGGTCTCCAATCCCTGCAAAAGCAGGAATGAGTTAAATGGACTTAGACAACAGCCATAATCACGAAGGCCTTCTACTCTGGCTCTTATCGAAAATGCAATGTTCCCAAAAGGACCATCAACACCGAAGACATCTCCAAAAACCAATCCGTGGTAACCTTCAGAAGGTTCTGAGAACTGAGGGAATTTCCCATTGCTCCAATTGTAATTTCCACCATCGACAATGACACCGCCAACTGCGGTACCATGTCCACAAATCCATTTCGTAGCAGACTCAACAACAATATTGGCACCATGCTCAAGAGGACGGAAAAGGTAACCTCCGGCACCAAGCGTGTTGTCCACAATTAGTGGCAAATCGTGAGCTTTCGCAATAGAGGCAAGCTGCTCGAAATCAGGAATTGAGAATTTGGGATTAGGCAAGGATTCCACATAAATCGCTTTTGTTTTATCATCAATTAAATCGGCAATGCGGTCAGGATAATCGATATCGACAAATCGACATTCTATGCCCAGACGTTTAAACTGAACTTTGAACTGGTTGTAGGTACCTCCGTAGATTTGGGCAGCAGAAACAAAGTTATCGCCTGCATCGAGTATGTTGCTTAATGCCAGAAATTGAGCTGCTTGTCCTGAGCCTGTTGCAACAGCAGCGACACCCCCTTCAAGAGCCGCAATTCTGCGTTCGAAAACGTCAGTTGTTGGGTTCATTATTCGGGAATAAATGTTCCCGAATTCTTTTAAGCCGAAGAGGTTGGCAGCGTGTTTTGAATCATTGAAGGTGTAAGCAGTGGTTTGATATAATGGTGTAGCTCTTGAGTTAGTTGTTGCATCAACATCCTGACCTGCGTGAACTTGTAGTGTTTCGTATCTTAAATTTTCAGACATAACTATCTTATTTTTGGACAGAGTATTCCATCTAAGAAATATCACTTTCCGGTTATTTTTTTATGGTTTAAAATAATGTGGGGTGAGTGAGATTAAGCGTACTCACGCTGGCACAAATACATTAAGAATTTGAGGTAGAAAGCATACAACAAAAAATATTCTTTTCAGAATTGATTGTACGATTCCCATGTTCTTATAAAAATCAGACACAATGCATTACAAAAAGATTAATGAATTTGAGTTCCCTTATCGGAGTTGTTTTATACGCACCGGCATCTAAAAAAGGGGAAATTTTATAGACAGAATGCGTTACAGCATACGCATCATCATTTGCATTCGCATCATTTGAGTAAATGTGCTTTGAAGTTGCAAATGTAAGCTAGGCTCTTGAAGAGCTACCTGATTGATGTTGTGATTTTCTGTCTTCATAATTATCTAATTTATATTCACCAATTGCTTGGTCAGGATTTGACACCTTTCGGTTTTGGTACCGCGGTTGTCAGAAGGTCTACGAGCCTGTTCTCTCACTTCTTCTGTATAAATTATAACCTCCTAAATAGGTGGCTTCTTGTCTTATATCTATTGGCAAATGTAGAGATGTTTTTTTAATATCCAAACACAAGATCTGAATTAAATGTCTAAATAAACAAAAAAACGATAACACAAAACACTAATTATCATGACGATACCACTGTCTAATTATTTTTTTTTCGATTCTATTATATTTTTAATTCGCATGTCTCTTCAATCCAATCCTTCTTATACAATCTCACACAATAACTTAGAACCAATTTAAGAATCAGTTCATATTATTTGCTCCTGTTATTTCGTATATTTATCGCTATTCTAAATCCCTAAAAACCATGCTATGAATATCCAAATTCGCCCCGAACACAAGAATGATTACTCTTCCATTTCTATGCTCAACGATTTGGCATTTGGCCATGAAACTGAGGGGATTTTGATAGAAAAACTTCGCAAGAAGAAAGATTTTATTAAAGATTTATCTCTTGTGGCTTGTATGGGAAATGAGATTGTTGGACATGTCCTCTTCAGTAAGATTGTTATTAAAAATAATGAGGAAGAATTTCCATCACTCGCTTTGGCTCCTATGTCCGTTCTTCCTGAACTACAGGGCTTAGGAATTGGCTCTCAAATAATCAAAAAAGGCTTACAGAAAGCTGCGAAACTGGGCTTCGAATCGGTTATTGTTTTAGGTCACGATAAGTACTATCCCCGCTTTGGTTTTACTCCCGCAAGCACATTTCAAATCACCTGTCCCTACGAAGCTCCCGACGCTAATTTCATGGCCCTGGAATTAAAAAAAGGAAGCCTCGATCAAATTTCAGGTTGTGTAGTATACCCCAAGGAATTTAATGACTTTTAGATATCTTTTTTTATTTAAAATGTAAATCAGACACCAAACAGTATACTTTTGCTTTTTATAATTGAATTTCTACAACAAACTCTTGTTTTGTAGAGTCCGAAATCGTACACCCCTTGTTCGTCTCCGAACGACAGAAATCAAACACACCACACAGTTAACACTGTATATGTGCACATTAACTTTTATGGCATAAGATATGATAGAGCAACCGAGTTGACTTCTCACATTTATTAAAGTTAACGGCATTTCAATTATTTTGAATTTCTAATCAATAAGCTGAGACATGATAAAAAAGTTATTTTTTATTACAACCTTTTTAGTCGCATTAGCAAAAAGCCTTTTGGGAGCAGAGACTCCAACCTGGCTTCGCTACCCTTCTATTTCGCCAGATGGCACAACAATCATTTTTCAATATGGGGGTGATATCTTCAAAGTAGATACTGATGGTGGTATGGCGACAGCCTTAACCACTAATTCTGCCTACGATACCCAGGCGGTTTGGTCTCCTGATAGCAAAACCATTGCTTTCGCATCTGACCGTTTTGGAAACTTCGATATTTTCACGATTCCTGTTGAAGGTGGAAGTCCTGAACGAATCACATTTTATTCAGGAAATGAAAAACCCAGCAGTTTCAGTCCTGATGGCAAACACATATTATTCTCAGCTTTGATTAGCGATACGCCTGAAAATGCGATGTTCCCATCGGGAGGCGTACCAGAGTTATATAGCATTTCTGTAGATGGTGGTAGAGAAAATCAGGTTCTAACATCGCCTGCTCTTTTTGCAAGCTACAATGCTGACAAGAGCTTACTGCTTTATCAAGATCAGAAAGGTTACGAAAATCAGTGGAGAAAGCACCACACTTCTGCTGTAACCCGCGACATCTGGATATATGATGTGAAAAATAAGACGCACAAAAAATTCTCTTCGTTTAAAGGTGAAGATTTAAACCCCATATTCAGTCCTGACAATAAAGAGGTGTATTACCTTTCAGAGAAATCAGGTAGTATGAATATCTGGAAAGCTCCAATAAATAATTCTTCCGAATTATCTCAAGTTAGTCAATTTGAAAAGCACCCTGTACGTTTTATCAGTATTGCTGAGAACAACACCTTAGCCTATTCATATAATGGTGACATCTACACTCAAAAGGCTGGCGAGGAAGCAAAAAAACTAGCGATCAGCATCAATGCCGACAACAAGGAAAACCCTGTCAGTTTCGAGCGTATGAGAAGTGGTGCAGGTGAAATGTCGGTGTCTCCTGATGGTAAAGAAGTTGCCTTTATTATTCGCGGGGAAGTTTTTGTAACTTCAGTTGAATACGGAACAACAAAAAGAATTACCAACACTCCGGAACAAGAGCGTGGCGTTAGCTATAGTCCTGACGGCAAGGCACTACTTTATGCTTCAGAAAGAAATGGCAGCTGGAACCTTTATCAAACCAAGGTTGTTCGTGAAATGGAGACCAACTTTGCCAATTCAACTCTTTTAAAAGAAGAAGTTGTTTTGGAATCGGCACCTGAAACCTTCCAGGCAAAATTTTCACCTGATGGCAAAGAGGTCGCTTTCCTTGAAGAACGCGTTACGCTTAAGGTGATTAACCTTGAAAGTAAGAAGGTACGTACTATTCTTGATGGCAAATGGAATTATTCTTACAGCGATGGCGATCAGTACTTCGATTGGTCACCTGATGGGAAATGGTTCCTGGTTAATTTCTATCCTCACACTTTATTTATGGCTGATGTGGCATTGGTTGATGCTCAAGGTAATCAAACAATTAAAAACATCACCGAAAGTGGTTATTCTGACAACTCAGGAAGATGGTCTTTAAAAGGTAAGGCTATGATTTGGTTCACCGATAAGCGTGGCTTCAGAAGTCATGGCAGCTGGGGATCTCAATCTGATGTTTACGCTCAATTCTTCACTCAGGAAGCTTTTGATAATTTCAAATTATCGAAAGAAGAACGTGAGATAAAAGAAGAAGTTGAGAAAGAAGCCAAGAAGAAAAAAGAAGAAACTGAAAAGAAGAAAGAGGAAAAAAAGAAGGACAAAAAAGGTAAGAAAGAAAAGGACGAGAAGAAAGATGAGAAAAAGGATGAAGCTGTAAAGATTGATTTCTCTGGTCTTGAAGATCGTCAGGTATGCCTAACGATTAATCCATCCAGACTTTCTGATGCCATTTTAACTCCAGATGGTAAAAAACTTTTCTACTTAAGTAAATTCGAAGGTGGATACGATCTTTGGGTTAATGATTTAGTTGAAAATGAAACTAAGAAGATATTAGACCTTAAAGGCGGCGGTGGCGCCATGCAGTTTGACAAGGATGCCAAAAACCTTTTTTTAATGTCGGGTAAAAGCATTATTAAGGTTGATGTTGCCAGCAATAAGCGCAAAAACATCAGTTATAATGCAGAAATGTATCTTGACAAAGCAGCTGAACGCGACTATATGTTTGAACACGTATGGCGTCAGATGCAAAAGAAATTCTACGATCCAAAATTACACGGTGTTGACTGGGACTTCTACAAAAGCGAGTACAAACGATTTTTACCTCACATTACCAACAACTACGACTACGCAGAAATGCTTAGCGAATTATTAGGTGAATTGAATGCATCTCACACCGGATCGGGTTACCGTGCAAATTCGCACAATGGTGATAAGACTGCAAAATTGGGTGCTTTCTTTGATTGGAACTACGATGGTGATGGTTTAAAAATTGCCGAAGTTCTGGAAAAAGGCCCTCTAAACAAGGCTGATTCAAAGATCAAAGCCGGGGTAATTATTGAAAAAATTGATGGTGTGAGCTTAAACAAAAACGTAAGCCATTACCCACTATTGAATCACAAATCAGGGAAACAGGTTTTACTGAGTCTTTATAATCCTACAACAAAAAAACGTTGGGATGAAATTGTAAAACCTATTTCATATACAGGCGACTTATTGTACGAGCGTTGGGTTAAAAACTGCCAAAAAGAATGCGACAGACTTTCAAATGGTCGTATCGGTTATGTACATGTTAAAGGAATGAATTCGGCTAGTTTCCGCAAAGTTTATTCTGAAATGCTTGGTAAATATGGAACCCGTGATGCAATTATTGTCGATACCCGTTTTAACGGTGGTGGATGGCTTCACGACGATTTAATCACCCTTTTGAGTGGTAAAGAATATGCCAATTTTAGTCCTCGCGACCAATTAATGGGATCGGATCCGATGTCGAAATGGAAGAAACCATCAGCTGTATTAATTAACGAAGGAAACTATTCTGATGCTTGTGCTTTCCCTTACGCTTACCAATATCTTAAGATAGGAAAGCTTATTGGAATGCCTGTTCCCGGTACTATGACTGCCGTATGGTGGGAAACTCTTCAGGATAAAAGCCTTTATTTCGGAATGCCACAAGTAGGTATCAAGGATATGAAAGGTGATTACATCGAGAATCAACAAATAGAGCCTGACATCAGAGTTCAAAATGAATTCGAAATGGTTACTAAAGGAAAAGATCAACAACTTGAAAAGGCAGTTGAACATCTCCTTAAGAATTTATAAACTGTAGTCTGTTTTCACAAGAAGCTTTACTGCACTCTTCCTATTTAGCTGGAGTGTCCATGAAGCAATAAACAACTTAATAAGAATGTTACTAACCTATTATTCTTAACTTGAGATGGCTATCCTGAAAAGGATAGCCATTTTTTTTATTCTACAAAATCAAAAAAAACATATAAAACAAAAATGGCTAGTCATTAGAGACTAGCCATTCTTTTATATTATAAGTTAGTTGATAATCATACAGCAATCAACGACACAACTCAACTAAATCAGTTAGACTTAAACCATCAACATTAATCCGATATTGAGCCAGATCATAAAAAGGAAGTCTCTGATTCAGATGACCTGTAATATAAGCTTCCAGCTCTGATTCAGGAATAGATTTAACTATGGGACGTTCATCCTCTGATTTTAAAATATTCTGCTTCAGAATAAAAGGACTGGCCTCAAGAAACAAGGTTTTCCCGCTGGCATTCATCATTTCCATATTATTGTGAAAACAGGGAGCTCCCCCACCAGTGGAAACCACTGAAGGTCGGTTCAATTCCATAAGAAACTGAAGAGCTGCATGCTCGCGATCACGAAAAGAATCTTCACCAAATTGTTTGAATATCTCAGGTATAGTAAGCCCTTCTCTTTTTTCGATAAGCTCATCTAAATCGATAAAATCATAACTTAATGATTCAGCCAGAAACTTTCCCCAGTAGGATTTTCCACAGCCCATATATCCGATCAAAAAGATGTGCATGAATTTCTTTTTTTGTCTTATCACTAATTTAAATCGAAATTAGGCTTCCACATTTACAGGACTATTATCGCCAGCATTGACTTCTTCCAAAACTTCAACGTCTTCTGTATCTTCTTCACGAATAAGAGGTTCAATTTCTCTAATCTTTGCCACATCGTAAGTCGTCAGACGTTTCCCTCTTGCTTTAAACGATTTGATTGCAATAAATTCATCAGCATCGATAATTTCGAGTGGACGATCAGCCTGTGCCCCACCAAATTTGATCTCAAATCGAGGATAGGTATGATCTGATAAACAGATCAGTTTACTCGCCTTATTATCCCCTATAAAGGCTTGCATCTTGGCATTACCATCCATCTTAAAGCGCTTCAGGTAGTAATAGCCCTGATCGGCATCAAAGAAAACGGCCGTCCAGGTCTTATTATCGTCATACTTCTCTATAATGCTAATCTGGTCGGAATAATGATTACTCAGATCGAAACTGCTTAAGTAGAAGACATTGGTACGCAGAACAACTAATATTTGATCCTCGCCTACAAATTCACCAATAAAATCGCCTCGTTTTTCAGTATTTAAACGTAAGACATCCGGATCGAACCAAATTTTTCTTCCACCAAGAGTCGATACGCCTTCCTGTTTAAGGCTAATTTTTTGAACAGGAGTTCGGCTCAATATATTCCCCATTGAAGCTCGTCCCTTAATTAGTAAATCAGCAAAATTGAACTCAAAATTTAACTTCTTAATTCGTCCTTGTGGCTTTAAGAGTACTCTGATTATTTCAGCTTCCCCATTAGGATTAGCACTAAAATAAGTGATTCTTGAACCAGCTGTTTCCTTTGTTAGATTATATTCCTTATCGCGAGTCAAGCCGGTTACATTAAATCGTTTGGCATAAGACACCCCTGCTTTTCCATCACGATAGACCACATTGTAAATGGTTCGCTTATCATTTTTACGGAACACAGCTATGTGAACAATATTTTGACCAATAAACAATTTATCAGCCACCTTAGTAATAAAGTAAGAACCATCCTTACGGAAGATAATTACATCATCGATATCAGAACAATCACAAAGGTATTCATCCTTTTTAAGGCTGGTACCCAAAAATCCTTCGGCGTAATTCACGTAAAGTTTTTCGTTAGCAACCACAACCTTACTGGCTACAATACTGTCGAAGCTTCTAATTTCCGTCTTACGTTCTTTACCTCTTCCATACTTCTTCCTAATTGACTGGAAATATCGAATAGTAAAAGGAATAATATTAGCGATATGAACTTTAATTTCCTCAATCTCATCCTCAATAGACTGGATATAATCAGTTGCCTTATTGATATCGAATTTAGAAATACGCTTAATTTTAATCTCTGTCAATCGTACAATATCTTCCTGAGTTACAGCACGCATTAAATGCTTAGTATGTGGCTTCAGTCCCTTGTCAATGGTATCGATTACTGATTCCCAAGTCTCACACTCTTCAATATCTCTATAGATCCTATTTTCAATAAAGATACGCTCAAGTGAAGCATAATGCCAGGCTTCTTCAAGTTCTGCTTTGCGGATTTCGAGCTCAAGCTTTAATAGGTCAACCGTTTTATCTGCTGAACGTTTTAAAATCTCTTGAACTCCAATAAACTTAGGTACATCCTCCTCAACAACACAAGCATTAGGTGAAATTGAATATTCACAATCGGTGAAAGCATACAGTGCATCAATGGTTTTATCCGAAGAAATACCATTTGCCAAGTGAATTAAAATTTCAACATCGGCAGCTGTATTATCATCTATTTTCTTAATCTTAATTTTTCCCTTATCGTTCGCTTTAATGATCGATTCAATCAGGGTCGATGTTGTTTTTCCAAAAGGAATTTCAACAATCTTAAGGGTTTTATTATCAACTTTCTCAATTCGAGCTCTAACCTTTACTGCTCCACCACGTAAACCATCATTATAACGACTGACATCAACCATACCTGCAGTTGGAAAGTCAGGATAAATCTCAAATTCCTCACCTTTTAAATAGGCTATACAAGCCGCTAGAAGTTCATTAAAGTTATGAGGCAATATTTTTGAAGCCAAACCGACTGCAATACCTTCGACCCCTTGAGCCAAAAGTAATGGGAATTTAACCGGTAAAGTAATTGGCTCCTTATTTCGTCCATCATAGGATTGTTTCCAATTGGTCGTTTTAGGATTAAACAGAACCTCTAAAGCAAACTTGGACAAACGAGCCTCGATATAACGAGGAGCAGCTGCAGAGTCGCCCGTAAGGATATTCCCCCAGTTTCCCTGCATATCAATAAGCAAATCCTTCTGACCTAATTGTACCAATGCATCTCCAATAGAAGCATCACCATGAGGATGATACTGCATGGTGTTCCCGATGATATTGGCGACCTTATTATATCTACCATCATCAAGTTTTTTCATTGAATGCAGAATCCTACGCTGTACAGGCTTTAGGCCATCATTCACATAAGGAACGGCACGTTCAAGAATTACGTATGAAGCATAATCTAAAAACCAATTTTCATACATCCCCGACAGATAGGTCACATTTCGTAAGGCTTCGGAAGCCTTATCTTCATTGAGTCCATCATTTTCTTCAGGAGTTTCTAAACCGTTAGTCTCGTCGATACTCATTGATATTCAGTTTTATTTATACTAGCTAAAAGCTAGGTTTGAGGTATTACTTATCTTATTTATTGATAAATTTGCATTTCGATTATCATCCGTTGATCTCGTCACGCTCAACATGCAAATTCTCAATAATAAATTCTTGTCTGTTAGGCGTATTCTTTCCCATATAAAATGAAAGCATATCTGAAACCGATTCTTCCTTTTTCATTAAAACAGGGTCTAATCGAATGTCCTTCCCAATAAAATATTTGAATTCGTCAGGAGAGATTTCACCCAAACCCTTAAATCGGGTAATCTCAGGATTAGCTCCCAAACGTTTCATTGCTCTATCTTTTTCTTCGTCAGAATAACAATACTTTGTTGTCTTCTTGTTACGGACTCTAAATAAAGGTGTCTGTAAAATATATAGATGACCACTTCTCACCACATCAGGGAAAAACTGAAGGAAGAAAGTAATCAACAACAATCGAATGTGCATACCATCGACATCAGCATCGGTTGCGATAATCACATTATTGTAACGTAAACCTTCAAGACCGTCCTCAATATTCAAGGCGGCTTGCAAGAGGTTAAACTCCTCATTTTCGTAAACAATCTTCTTAGTCAGACCATAGGTATTTAAAGGCTTACCCTTCAAACTAAATACAGCTTGCGTGTTTACCGATCTAGATTTGGTGATCGATCCACTCGCTGAGTCTCCCTCGGTAATAAAGATGCTTGTTTCTGATTTATTTTCGTGTGTCGAATTAAAATGCACACGACAATCACGAAGTTTTTTATTGTGTAAGCTCGCTTTTTTAGCGCGCTCTTTAGCTATTTTTTTTATCCCTGATATCGCTTTACGCTCTTTTTCAGATTCTAAGATCTTTCTGTAGATCGCATCCGAAACTTCAGGGTTTTTATGCAGATAATTATCCAGGTTGGAGGTAACAAAATCCATAATGAAATTTCGAACCGATGGACCATCGGGACCAATATCCTTGGATCCCAATTTGGTTTTGGTTTGAGACTCGAATACAGGTTCCTGAACCTTAATACTAATAGCGGCAATTATCGATGTTCTGATATCCGAAATATCGAAATCCTTTTTATAAAAGTCGCGAATAGCTTTTACCACGGCCTCACGAAAAGCAGCCAAATGCGTACCTCCCTGGGTGGTGTGCTGTCCGTTTACAAATGAATAATACTCCTCACCATACTGATGCCCATGAGTCATAGCCAATTCGATATCCTCACCTTTTAAGTGAATCACTTCGTAAAGACTTTTACTGTTCATGTTTTCGTGCAACAAATCGAGCAGACCATTTTTTGACAGGAATTTTTTCCCATTGAAATAGATTGAAAGTCCTGCGTTCAAATAAACGTAGTTCTTAAGCATCGTTTCGATGTATTCGCTAATAAAGCGGTAATTGGAAAACATCTCCTGATCGGGATGGAAGGTAATCTTCACACCATTTTTCTCTTCGCTGGCTTGAATCTCCTCTTCACTAACCAGCTCTCCTCTTGAGAATGTTGCCTTCTTCACCTCTCCTTCACGGAAAGACTCTACAATAAATTCGTCAGATAGAGCATTAACAGCTTTTATACCGACACCATTCAGACCCACAGATTTTTTAAATACTGCAGAATCATATTTGGCTCCGGTATTCATTTTGGAAGTCACATCGATGACCTTACCCAGGGGAATACCCCGACCATAATCCCGGATACTCACCATGCGATCAGTGATATCAACGTGAATTGATTTCCCAATGCCCATCGCGAATTCATCGATAGAGTTATCGATAACCTCTTTTATCAGGATATAAATACCATCGTCATGAGAAGAACCATCGCCCAATTTACCGATATACATGCCCGGACGTTTGCGAATATGCTCTTTCCAATCAAGTGTTCTAATTGAATCTTCTGAATATTTAGCTGTCATAAAATGAAGCGCTCAAAAATGTTAACAAAAAAAAGTTCTCTTTAAACTCAAGAACTTCAGCGATCAAGTATAGGTATGAAAAGTGAATCAGTTTTTAACAGAAACCTACACTTCAAAAATGAACCGATTCCAGCGAATTTTTGTCTCGTTTGAGAAATTATAGAGATCAAAATAAATCTGAAAAAATCAGCTTCCCACAAATATAACTAAAAGTATGACTTTTCCGAAAGTAGTTTATCAACAGCTTATTAAATGGAAAGTTTATAAAGAGCCGGAAAGCCCCTGAATTAAGAGATACAGCTCTATATTTCTGAACGTTACACATTCCCAGAGCACAGTGCGACAAACATAATATAAAATTACTGATTTATATTTAGAGCCAGCATTATATTCGATAAAAGCACCCAAATCCAATAATTACAAATAGTTAAATAGACCATTGTTTTACATTTTAGGTTTTTTATCGTTTCAAACCTTAAGCTCATTATTCTACAAGCTCAATTAAGCAAAAAAAACAACCAAACAAACGCAAACCATTGCATTGAAACCATCGGAATTACTGCTAATAATGAAGACATTTCATCTAATTATTATTTACATTTGCAGCCTAAATTTAGAGCGTTATGAATTTTAAATTTGTACTGAACATATTGGGACGTATTCTTCTCATGATATCCATATTCATGATGACCATAATCCCATGGATTATCTACTTTCACGAAAACAGTATTTTACTGGCCATAGAAGAATCCATTGCCATCCCCCTGATTACAGGACTGGTTTTAGTCCTGTTAACGAGGGGGTACAAAAAAGAAATAGGAGCCAAAGAAGCCTACATTATCGCTTCTTCTGCCTGGGTGATTATGGGCATTTCCGGCTGTCTTCCCTTTTGGCTCAGTCACACCACATCAAGCTTTATCGATGCTCTTTTCGAATCCATTTCAGGTTTTACAACTACGGGGTCGTCCATACTCACTGATATTGAAGCGGCTCCCAAGGCAGTTTTATATTGGCGCAGTCTCACCCACTGGATAGGTGGTATGGGAATTATTGTGCTCACTGTTGCCATATTTCCTTCACTGAGAATTGCCTCCTATCGCTTGTTTTCCAGCGAATCATCGAGTATCGATTCGAGTAAACTGAAACCCAAAACCTCATCGATGGCCAAAAGACTTTGGGCCATCTACATTGGTTTAACTGCAGTTATGACACTTATATTAATGCTGGGTGGCGTTAATTTCTACGAAAGCCTTTGCCATGCCTTTGCCAGTATTGCTACAGGTGGTTTTTCGACCAAAAATGCCAGTGCCGGTTTCTACTCCCCTTTTGTGCAGTATGTGATGATGATTTTCATGCTGATATCAGGTATTAATTTTGCCCTTCACTACGGCCTTATAAAAGGACGCTTTAAGAGCATGGTCAACAATATTGAATTAAAATCCTATCTGGGCATCATCTTTATAGTTGGTGGCAGCATAAGCTTTATGCTATATTTTAGACAGGGCTTGCCTCTGGAACAGGCTTTTCGCGATGCCTTTTTTCAGGTCATATCTGTCATTACAGCCACAGGCTTTGCATCGGCCGACTATCTGGAATGGAATCAGATGTCGTGGCTTCTCATTTTCTTACTGATGTTTGTAGGAGCCTGTGTAGGCTCTACAGGTGGAGGGATCAAGGTCATCAGACATGTGGTGGCTGCGAAAGTCGTATTCCGCATTTTCTTGCAACAGGTACATCCACATCGGGTTAAATCTATACAGATTAATAAAAGGACCGTTACTGACGAAAAAGTACAATCCATCATCACCTTTATTTTCGTCTATCTGTTTATCTTCTTTATTGGCGGCATGTGCTTGCTCGCAACCGGACTCGATCCCGCATCAGCTTTTAGTGCATCCATCACCTCGATGGGCGGCATAGGTCCCGGATTGGGAACAGTAGGTCCCGCGTCGAACTTTGCCCACTTGTCTGATGTGGCAAAAATTATTCTACCCATTCTGATGATTATAGGTCGTCTTGAGGTGCTTAGCTTTTTGGTGCTGTTTACCCCTAACTTTTGGAAAGGAAATATTAAATAAGTCTGAAACCTGCACCGCTGATATTGGAAATGGAACACTTAAATTATAGAGAGTTATCAACACTTTATTTTTCTTGTTCTAATAACCTTTCATAAACCTACAGAGGGCTATTAAAACAAAAACACAGAGCACAAAGAAAAGAATTGAATCCAGGGGATTCAATTCTTAATAAGCACAGGTGATGATTGTATCAAACTTACTTCAACAATTTAGTTTGAGGATGATAATGAGCCCAAACTGCCCACAATACACTGTTGTAAACATAAACCCGATCAAGCTTGCCGTATTCAGGCGTGTTTCCAAAAATATCAATTTCATCAACATTTAACTTCTTCCCGTCCTTGTTCCTGTCGAATGCTGCAATTGCATCATACTCCGGAAAATATGCCAGCACAATATCTTTATTTCCAACTTTGGTATTGTACACTTTTTGGTTTTTAATAAAGTCTTTGGTAATGGCTAAAGCATCCTTATTGTCTTTTAATCCTATTACCTGTTCCTTTGAGTGCAGGCGCTTATCGTCCATATTGGCGGTTTCGAACATCCAATCATCACCGGTATATGTCTTCTCAAGAGAAAAGCTTTTCGCAAGCATCTTTTCAATAAAGGTATTGAACTCGTTATAGAAAATTTGTCCCTCAGGGTATAACCTTTTATAAGCCTCCCACTTCATTTCCAAAACGGGAATGGGTTCTAACTTACGGGATGAAAATTCGCATGAATTGTTAATTTGAGTGATAATCTCTCCGCTGTTGGTTTCCCACAGCAGCAAATTGTTATTGGTTTGCGCCAGCACCTTAAGGTCCATTGGCTTACCATCGAGACTATTCAAATAAGGGGATGGCAGGTTGGTAAGCACGCAGTAGGTAAAAACTACATCATCTTCACCAAAACTAGTTCCCACCACATGGGTTTGCCAAATATATTTCCGTGGAAAAGCCTTGGTTTCACCATTTAAGTCGATCACATACACAACGTCACTGTCCTCAAGGTAGTCCTTGGTATCCTTTACGTTTTTAAATACCGCATCGTACTGATGGGTTTTAAACAACATATAAGGAGCCACATACTTGGCGGACAAAAATCCAATAACCCACAAAACGGATAGGGTGATTATCAAGCCGCGTTTTAAGAAGTTTATTTTCCTGTTTAAATGGATAGCAAGACCAAACAACACCAGGGATAGTGCAGAGAATGCAATATTATACTTAAAATAAACAACGATAATCGATTTATCGATACCAAAAAGCTGACCAAAATCAGTCATTATAAATACCCCTGAGACAACAAGGGAACCCGATAAAACCAGTAAAATAGTAATCACTATTTTTATTTTTTTTCCAATCCAACTAGAAATTTCACAATTCATGTTAATATATTTTGATTTAACTGGTAACAAACTTAATCTTGTGATCGTAAAACAAGTATCAAAAAATCGCAAAGCTGAAACATGAATTCAAATCTGACCACACTTAAGCTGAACGAGCTCAATGGAAGTCTTTTCGATTGGGAACTGGAGACACGTCAGCTTCAAAGCGGCATATTGAAAGGGGTAGTTGATTTCAGAAATACTAAAGAGCTGTCTATCATGTCAACCTCCTTCAGCCATAGAATTGAACAGATGGGCAATGCGCCTAAAGATTACTATACGTTTTCGATAACAGCAGATACTATTTCGTCCTTTAAATGGAGGGGGTACGATATTAAACCCAATAATGTAATGATGTTCCCCTTGTCGGGAGAATTAAATGCAATAACCCAAGCCGATTTTAATGTCTATCTTATTTCTGTTAGAACCGATTTCCTTGAAGATTTAATTGCCATTAATAATTTAAATAAAATAAAAGACCGCCTTGATAAATTTGAATTGTTTGAGGCTGATCCTAACACCCTTGCTCTAATTAGGCATTATGCGCAAGGCTTTCTTCATGCTCCAAATGTGACGTATTTGAAATATCAAATCCCGATTTTATTGTTGAAATCAATTGCATATTCTAAAAACATAACGCCAAACAATAAAAACACGGTTAAAGACTATAGCATAAATTCATTCCTTGATTATTTCAAAAGCACCGATTTTGCCAATGTCAATATCAAGAACTTTTGCTCAGAAACAAGAATAGCCCAGCGGACTCTGGAGTATGCATTTATAGAGAAATACAATATGACACCCAAAGCCTATGTCAATAATGTGAGGCTTAACCAGGCTTTTAAGGAAATCATTATAAACCGATATAAAAATGTCCTGATAAAAGATATTGCCTATGATTGTGATTTCAATCACATGGGACAGTTTAGCAAGGATTTCTACAAGCTATTTCAAATAAAACCAACCCAACTTTTTCAAAATAAAGTATAAGCCCAATCTCGCTCCTGCAAATATGATATCTGCAGGTTTTCACTTTAAAATCTACAATCCTTTCCAAAATAATACTGATTACACTTCACATCAATCAGCCCCACATTTACTCCTCATTCTTTCAACACCTTCACTGCACCCTTCAGCACGCACACACAGAAATCCTTGGTAGCAAGATTGTAGCCTAAAAAGGGAATATCCATTTAATTGTTGCATCTTAGATATTATTGTTTTGACTTGCCATTTTAGATAGAAAGATCTTAAAGAACTCACCACCAAAAAGAGTTGAGATATGTGTTTTTCACCAGAAGCCAGTTTTGCAGGGGGCATTATCATTTCTTCAATAAGTATTGCAACGGTTAGGAAAGTTCACAAGCCTTCCCAACTGGTGTTTGCGAGCATTCCTTTATTTTTCGGGATTCAACAAATTACAGAAGGCTTTCTGTGGCTAACATTAGCCTCTCCGGAATATGAAACCATTCAAAAAATTAGCACCTATATTTTCATGGGAATGGCCCAGGTTCTTTGGCCCCTGATAATTCCTTTTTCTGTTCTATTAATGGAAGAAAATAAGACCAGGAAAAAAACATTGAAGGTTCTCCTAGCTCTGGGACTGACATTATCATTTTACTATGCTTATTGCTTGCTGCATTTTAATGTAAATCCTCAAATTATGGATTATCATATTCAATACAAAACTGACTTTCCAAGATCATTAAGAATTCCTGTGTTTATTGCCTACTTAATTGTGACAATCACGCCTCTTTTTGTCTCAAGTATAAAGAAAACGCATTTAATGGGCATATTGATGTTCTTTTCCTGTTTAGTGACAGCCATATTTTTCAGGCAATACCTGACGTCTGTTTGGTGCTTTTTTGCAGCACTGATAAGCGGGGTAATCTACTGGATTCTTAAAGATTCGAAGAGAGATTTAATTTTATTAAAGAACCCGTTCAAACCGAACAATTCATAAATTAGGGACAAGAAATAAAAGTGTTTCTAATGGCTGAAGCCGTTGAAATGTGAAGGATTCGTTCATGAAAAATACAATATTAACGAACAACTGGAACATTTTGTGAATGTCGGAGTTGAAATACTCGCCTGTGGGATTTGTCTTAAATCAAGACAATCCCAATTTCTTCAATGACAGATTGTGTTGATATGGTTTTATGGGCTGATAAAACTATAACATTTTAACTAAAACCAAAATACTAGTTGATAATCGATACTGCCACCAAAGAAATTAAACTAAGATAGTAGGTCCTTTACGGCCTAAAAGAAGCCGTATTTGAGCATTTTAAACACTACGAAAATGATTGTGATCACTTCTATAACTACAACTGCAATCAGAATACTTGCATCAGAATTGGATAAAACCTGCTTGTATCGTGCAAAGGCTTTTTGAGGGTACAAACGGTAAATCCACCATCGGGTTATTCTGAAAATAAAGTAACCCAATGTCCACCCCAAGGCAATGCCGCCAATAATATCGCCAGGATAATGTAGCCCCAAATACAATCGCGTGTAAACAATCAATAGTGACCACAGAATTATAAAACCAGTGTAGATGTTATTTTTGAAAAGTTTTGAGGTATAAATGGCGAAAGCAAAAACAGCTGTAGCATGCGAAGATACAAAGCCAAACTTACCTCCTTTGTAACCTTTTACAAGGTTGACAATACCATAAAGCGAGGGTTCGTGACTGGGGCGAAAGCGTTGAAGAATATTCTTGAACAAGTATGTTGAGATTAAATCGCCAATCAGCACCAAAACAATAAGGCCGATTAACCACCACCAGGCTTCTTTACTTTTGTTTTTAAATATCTGGTAAGCAACCAAGATATAAAAGGGGATCCAGAATTCAATTCGGGTAAAAAACATCATGATTGCATCCCAAAATTGGGTATGAAAACAATTGAACCAAATAAGAAGATCTTTATCGAGTTGAAGCAGGCTATCCATAGTTTAATTTAAAATTGATGAGCTCAGGTTTGAGCGTAAAATGACAGTCAGAGATTTATAGTGAACAGAGTGTCTAACGAGGTCCATTAGTGTTTTATTGCACAAACTGGTTGGCTCATTCCTTTATTTATCAGAAATTTTAATAGAAAGTTATTCAATAAAAATAGGCCTGGTTAAAAACCAAGCCTAGATCTAATAATTCAAATTCCGTTTTACCGGAAATATTAATGCTTTAACAATGTACTATTCCTACTCTTTACCAGCAGTAGGCGCATTGTCTTCGTTAATGGCATTCCAAAGCATATCTTTAAGCTCTACAAGGCCCTGCTGAGCCACTGAAGATATAAAGGTGCATGGGATTTCAGGTAAGTCTTCACGAATCTCATCCATCAACTCCTCATCCAACATATCGGATTTGGTGATGGCTAACAAACGTTTTTTATCTAAAAGCTCAGGATTGAATTCTTTCAATTCATTCAGGAGAATTTTATATTCTTTATGAATATCGTTACTATCAGCAGCAACCATAAACAGAAGGACAGAATTTCGCTCGATGTGACGTAAAAAACGCAAACCCAGTCCACGACCTTCGTGTGCCCCCTCAATAATTCCCGGGATATCAGCCATTACAAACGAACGGTTATCACGGTATCCTACAATACCCAAATTAGGTACCAAAGTAGTAAAGGGATAGTCAGCAATTTTTGGCTTCGCAGCAGAAACAACAGAAAGAAGCGTTGATTTTCCAACACTTGGGAAACCCACCAAACCGACATCGGCTAATACTTTCAGTTCTAAAATAACTGCACGCTCTACACGCTCTTCACCTTGCTGTGCATAACGCGGCGTCTGATTGGTTGACGATCGGAAATTCCAGTTACCCAGACCACCGCGACCACCTTTTACCAGGACTTTACTTTCGCCATCCTCAGTCACATCAAAAATCACTTCACCGGTCTCGGCATCACGAGCTACAGTTCCCAAAGGCACTTCGATAATCTCATCAGCCCCTTCGTAACCAGTACTTCTACTCTGTCCACCACTACCACCATCTTTAGCAAACACGTGTCGGCTAAAACGCAGGTGAATCAGGGTCCAAAGCTGCTTATTGGCTCTAATAATAATATGTCCACCTCGACCCCCATCACCCCCATCAGGGCCACCTTTCATCGTTAATTTATCTCGGTGAAGGTGAGCCGATCCGGTTCCACCTGCTCCGGAGCGACAAAATATTTTTACGTAATCTACAAAATTAGATCCTGCCATGTTCTTATGATTTTTAGCCTGTATAGCTATGTGCTATTTGCAATGAGTAAGATACAACAACTGCATAAGGATTTCTAATGTGTGTTGTACTGTTCGAAAATTCGTAATCAGCTATACGATATTGAGCTCTTTTTCGGAACAAGCTGTTTCAACTAAAGCAGCTATTCTATCAAAAACCTCAGAGAGAGATCCCATGCCATCAATGGCATGATAAAGATCTTGCTTTTTATAATAATCGGCAATGGGAGCTGTTACGTCATCGTATATTCTCAAACGCTTAACAATTACTTCTCTTCCACTATCATCAGGACGTCCTGATGATTCTCCTCTTTTTAGCAGTCGTTGAATTAAAGCTTCTTCATCAACTTTTAATTCGATCACCAAATCGACGAGACCTTCTCTTTCTGCCAACATTTCGGCAAAGCGATCAACCTGACCAATATGACGTGGGATACCGTCGAAAACAATCCCCCTTGCCTTAGCATGCTGATCCAAAAACTTTTCAACAATTCGATAAGCTAATTTATCCGGAAAGAAATTCCCCCCATCAATTAATCTTTTGGCTTCCAAACCCTCAGGTGTCTCAAATTTTATTTCTTCCCGACACACATCTCCTGTTGAGAGGTGAATCAGATTGAATTTGTCTTGCAACATCTTAGACTGAGTGCCTTTCCCGGAACCTGGAGGTCCAAACATAATTACATTCAACATGAAAACTTGTGAAAATCTAATGTTGTGAAAAAAATTAATTCGCTAAAATGCTTCTTCATTTCAATCAGGTTAAATTATAACATAATTTGTAAAAAAAGAAGCATTCCTATATCTATAGACGATCAAAGCAAATCATCACTTTGATCGTTTCAATCAAAAATTATTCGATAACTGTGTAGACATCAGGAAGATTTCTACCCATACCATCGTAATCCAAACCACGCCCCACGATAAAATCGTTAGGAATATCCAATCCCACATAGTCAATCTTCACATCACGTTTCAAGGCATCAGGCTTGAACAACATGGTTGCTACCAAGATTTCCTTAGCCTTATAATCCTGAATTTGACTTAGGGTGTTTTCCATAGTAATTCCGGTATCGATAATATCTTCAAGAATAACAACGGTACGATCTTTTAGATCTTCGGTAAACCCCATCAGTTTCTTCACTTTACCTGTTGTTCCCATTCCTTCGTACGAGGTTAAACGCATAAAGGTAATTTCAGCATTTTCTACAGTTATCAGTTTCATCAGGTCTGATGCAAACATAAATGAACCATTAAGAATACAAATAAACATAGGATTCTTACCAGCAAGATCCTTATTCATCTTCTCAGCCATTTCAGCAATAGCATTATCAATCTTTTCCGCCGGGATAGATACCCTAAACTCTCTATCAAGAATTTTTACAGTTTTCATCTGTCTATAATTTTTTGTGTCCTCCCAATTGTATCGGAAAGAATTCGCCTCATTAAATTCCTAAACGGAATTAAATTAATGGTTCGTTTAAGGTGATTATTTTTTTAATTTTGTTCCTAGCAAGGAATCGCTTTTCAATGATGAAAATAAACGCTTCATTTCCCTTACCCCATAAAATCTATCAGATTACAAATCTAAAAGTCAATCGGCAATACTGCCTTTTGAAGCGTAAAAAGGGTAAAAAAAAAAGTTTTAAATCCATAATGTAACATCCATATATTTTTTCCAATTTTGCCTTATACAAAAGCAACCATATGTTTGTTGATCATATAGAACTAAAACAATTCTTACTTGGCCACAAAAGTACAATTTTTTGTTATTTATTTTATAAATCCACCAATTAAAACACGATGAAAGCGAAAGTTAGTATTATCATGGGAAGTACTTCCGACCTACCAGTCATGGAAAAAGCCGCTCAAATTTTGAACGATTTTAAAATTCCATTCGAGATAAATGCCCTATCGGCTCACCGCACACCCGAAGAAGTTGAAGTTTTTGCAAAAGGCGCATTAGATAATGGCGTAAAGGTTATTATTGCCGGAGCAGGTATGGCAGCTCACCTACCAGGTGTAATTGCAGCCATGACACCACTTCCAGTTATTGGTGTTCCAATTAAAGCCAGCCTTGACGGTATGGATGCTCTGCTTGCCATTGCCCAAATGCCTCCCGGAATCCCTGTTGCTACAGTAGCCATTAATGGGGCAATGAATGCAGGTATTTTAGCTGCACAGATTATCGCATCGGGTGACGAAAACCTTCAGGCAGAAGTTATCAAGTTTAAAGAAAGTCTGAAACAGAAGATTGTAAAAGCTAATGAAGAATTAGCTACAGTAAAATATGAGTATCGCGTTTGAACCTAATTATCAGACCAACTCTTTTTTACAATTAAGATATATTCTAAAATCAAACCGGGAAGTGAAACCATCACTTTCCGGTTTTTTTTTGACTTCATCACCATTAAACATCTAAAACATAACAAATTACTTGACATTGCTTAAATTCCACCTTAACTTCATGTTTGATCTAAACACACATATCAATGAAATCGATCAAACTCATCCTCTTTATACTGCTTCTACCCTATTTAAGTATCGCCTCCTCTGAAAACCATATAGCTGGTGCACGATCCAATGCCATGGCCAATGCCTCTGTTGCCGCATTCGATATTTGGGCAAACTACAACAATCAGGCAGGTCTGGCTAAATTGGAGAAAATACACTTGGGTGTTTTTTACGAAAACCGTTTCATGCTTGAAGATTTAAGCACCAAAGCCATTGCTTTTTACCTACCAACAAAACTTGGCGGCTTTAATATCAACCTTTCGCAATTTGGCTCAGATCTTTACAAGGAAAGTAAAATTGGACTGGGCTACTCAAAAGCATTAGGCAAACATTTTTGGGCCAGTGTACAATTGAACCAGATGCGAGTCGAATTGAATGAGATTTATGGTGATCAAACAAAATACAATTTTGAGCTCGGACTTTTGGCAGAAATCATCTCTGGCTTTTATTTAGGCTTTCACCTTTTTAATCCCACACAGGAAAAATACGAAACCTTCTATTTCGACGAGGCTATTCCCACCGTCGCCAGGTTTGGTTGCTCATGGCATTTATCTGACAAAACACTTCTTAATTCTGAAATCCATAAAGATTTTGATCATGACATTCGACTTAAGATTGGTTTGGAACATCAATTAATTGATGATTTATTTATACGCCTGGGTGTTTCAAATCATCCCAATCAAATCAGTTTCGGATTGGGCTATGAGTTTAAAATCATGAAGATGAATTTGGCCTATTCCAAACATCAAACCCTGGGCTATACCCCTTCTATTGATCTCAACATTTCATTTTAATCCTCAGCCATGCTTCGTTTTAGAGATCTAATTTATTCTGGAATTGCTTTGATCTGTTTCTGTACGAACTCACAGGGACAGAATACGGCAAGCAGGAACGATATTATCGAAAAAATGATAGAGAACATTGCTGAAAGCAGTGAGGAAAGTCTTGATTACACAACACTCTTAGAGACTTTTAATGTATTGTATGACAAGCCTATCAATCTGAACTCAGCCAGCAAAAAAGAATTGGAACAATTGTATCTCCTTTCGGACTATCAAATTCAAAACCTTATTGATTACAGAAAGGAAAGTGGCCTCATCTACAGTTTTTATGAATTGCGCCTGCTTGATGGTTTCAATTATGCCATTCTTCAGAAAATAATTCCCTTCGTGAGCCTCGACATCAGTCCAAAAGACATCATTACAGTTAAGAAAATTAAGGCAAAGCATTTTCTATTATTACGAAGTCAGCGAAGCCTGGAGCAGGAAAAGGGCTATGAATCCTACGAAATTAAGGACGATAAAGCTTTCTTTCCCGAAAATAACCGCCAATATATAGGTAAGCCCTGGAAATACTACACCCGTTACAAATTCGAATCACCCAAGAAAAATATCAGATTTGGTTTCACTGCAGAGAATGATGCCGGAGAAGCCTTTTTTAAGGCTGAGAATTCAAATGGTTTCGATTTTTATTCCGCATTTGCTGAATACAAGGGGAAAGGATTCATCCGTCAAGTTAATTTGGGAGATTATCATATCCGATTCGGACAAGGTTTAAGTTTATGGTCTGGTTTAGGAGGTCGAAAATCGACCTTTACCACTCAGAATGCAAAAAGGTTGCAAGGCATAAAATCCTATCATTCTACAGATGAAAATCTATTTTTCAGAGGTGGAGCCATTCAAATTAATCCCATTAAAAATATAAAATTGACGGCTTTTATTTCGAATAAAAAACGAGATGCAAGCATAGAAGATAACCTGACCCAAAGCATAATAAATACGGGACTACACCGCAACTTCAGCGAATTCAGTAAAAAGGATCAGCTTGAAGAAAAAATATGGGGAAGTACTTTGCTCTTTAACCTATCCAGCATGGAGTTTGGAGCTTCATTTTTAAACTATCAATTTTCACCCGAGTTGGCAGCTGACACTTCAGACTTAACTAAGATCTTTGACTTTTCAGGCAAGGACAACTACAATATGAGTGCCTATTACCAAACCCGATACAAACAAGTCCATTTATTTGGGGAAATCGGACAAAGCAAATCCGGTGGCAAGGCAATACTTCAAGGCTTGCATATCCAAGCCCATCCACAATTATCTTTCGAAGTAATATATCGAAAATACGACAAGAATTATCAGGCACTTTACAGCAATGCTTTCGGAGAACAATCCAGAACACAAAATGAGGAGGGCTTTTATTTTGGAGCAGAGTTTCACCCCTACCCCAAATGGACAATTCTGGCTTATTACGATTTATACGAATTCCCCTGGCTGAAATATCGGGTTAACTCCCCCTCTGTTGGACACGATTATTTATCTCAAATTGAATTCAATCCCAACAAGCAGGTTTCGATCTATTTCAAATTTAAACAGGAAGAAAAACCCGAAAACAATAGCGACGAAAAAATTAAACTCCCCATAAATGTCGTGAAAAAACAATATCGATGGCATGTGTCTGCCAAACTAAGTGAGAATTGGGAAATCAGAAATCGATTTGAATTATCAGAATATAGAAAGAAACAAAAAGAAAAGGGCTACCTGCTTTACCAAGATATCATATACCATCATAGCCAATTGCCCTTTACTGCAATTGTTCGCTATGCGCTTTTCGATACCGACTCGTATAACACGCGAATTTACGCCTACGAAAATGATATTCTCTACGCCTTTTCAATCCCAGCCTACTTCAACAAGGGCACACGTTTCTATTTCAACTTTAAATACAAATTCAATAGAGCTGCAAGTCTTTATTTGCGCTATGCACGCACCCAATATGCCAATACAAGTAGTCTGGGCTCTGGTAATACTGAAATCTTCGGGGATACGAAATCGGAAATAAAACTCCAACTGAAATTGAGCTTTTAGATACCAACGAATCAGATTAGCCTTTTATCCAGGTAACTTCACAATCCCAACAGATATCGGGACACAAAGCCTGATATAAAAAACAAATGCTGCCTATAAGATAGACAACATTTGTGATTAAGAGGTTGAGTTTTTAATAGGTCATGTAAACAAAGCCTGAAAGAGGGCGTTTATCTACTCCAAATTTAAATACGTAATAATAAGTTCCGGGAGGAAGTCGATCATGAGATATTTGCCCCTTTACGTTTCCATATCCATCCCAACTGTTATCATAGTCGTTCATTCGATATACGATATTTCCCCATCGATTAAAAATTTGAATGGAATTATCGGGGAATCTCTCGAGCCCAACAATCGTAAATTTATCGTTATAATTATCGTCATTAGGTGTAACCGCATCCGGAATAAATACATCTATAGGCACAACTCTTATCCTAACCTGGGCCTGAGCTGACAATCCCGATTCATCCGACACCTCATAAATCATATTTATCTCTCCAATATATCGTTCTCGGGTGTTATACTCAAGATCGAGAAGATCTTCTATGGTAATCACATCGTTGTTGTTAAGAATTCTACCATCTGACAAAACAATTTCACCAAATTCAACTGTTGATAAGATCTTCACAGAGAGCTTATCTCCATCCGGATCATAAGGACTTTGAAGATTGAAAGGATTGTTCAATGATGCCTCCTGAACTTCCATTTCGAAATCAAACACTCTTGGGGCATCGTTTACTGGCAAAACAGTAATTGTAACCAAAGCCTGAGCACAAGTAGCAGAAGTCTCCTTTTCACAAACCTCGTAAACAAAGGTATCCGTACCGTTATAATCTGCATCCGGAATATAAGTATATGTTCCATCGGAATATATACTTAAATCCCCATGTGCAACATCTTCAACCGGAGTTTCATTTATTACCAACTCATCACCATCAACATCAGAATCATTTTCCAGGAGATTACTCCCTTCCAGTATCCCATCTTCGTCCACTTCAGCATTATCATTATTGGCTATAAGGGCATCATTAACGGGTTTAACTGTAATAATTACAGTGGCCTCGGCACACTGCTGTGCTTCTCCATCATCACAGACCCTATAAACGAAAGAATCAGTTCCATTAAAGTTACTGTTGGGAATGTAAGTAAATGTTCCATCAGCATGAATACTTAGATTACCATTCGTCACATCTGTAACAGGACTCGTATTAATACTAAGATTAGTTCCTTCAACAGCAATATCATTTGATAAGAGATCCAAACCGCTCAGAGTTTCATCTTCGTTCATTTCAAAAGAATCATCATTAGCGATCAACAACTCATTTACATCTATAACTTCAATAATGAAATCTTTGCTTGTTGAACTGCCATCAGAGCTTTTAGCCTTAATCGTTATTGTATGCTGATCTGCAGTCTCATAATCAAGGGGACCTGTAGTCGAAACAACACCTGTTTCAAAATCAATGCTAAATCTACCTTCCGCATCATCAAGCAATTCATAAGTCACAACATCACCATCAGGATCTGTAGTCAGAGCTGTCAAATTCACAAGGGTTCCCGCTGGAAGATTCTCTTTGACCTGATTGGGTAAAGGATCAGAATCTGTAATATCTAAATCAGTAATCAGATTGTCGGTATCACCTTCTGAAGCATCCACATCAGTTACGATTATTGGGAAATCACCAGCAATCACAGACCCATCCGTACTTCTTGCCTCAATCCGAATGCTATGGTTTGTATCGATTTCATAATCGATCTGACTGTCATCTTTAACACTTACAATTCCGGATATTTCTTCAATTTTAAATCGGCCATTGGAATCATCCAACAAGAAGTAGGTGATATCATCGCCATCAATATCAGTAGCCAAAGCCGTGATATGAACAGGCTCATCGTTTGTTACATTCTCACTGATTGCATTTTCATGTTCATCATTATCCCGCAGATCTGTAATCGCATGGTCAGTGTCTCCGCCATCTCCTCCATTATCTGTTATGGCAATATCAAATGTTGCCTTCTTACTGGAACCATCCGTACTGCTTGCCTTCACCTCAATGCTAGCTGTATGATCGCTTAATAAATTCGACTCATAGTCCGGATTACCCAAAACTGTCACAATACCCGTCTCAGAATTTATCTGGAACCATCCGTTAAAGTCATTAGTCAGCTCGTAAGAGACCTTATCATCTGAGTCTTCATCAGTTGCTAAAGCTGTAATGCCAACCTCTGTGCTAGCAAGGGCATTTTCACTCACTGTATTGGTTGACTCATCAACATCGCTCACATCTGAGATCGCATGATCAGAATCTAATATTGTTATAATTTCACTTTGAACACCTGATTCTACTGCATTTACCAAAGATGAAATCGCAACCACTACGGTTTCATCATTCTCATCCTCCTCATCTGCAACTGAAGTTAAATTTATCGTCCCACTGCTTTGACCAAAAGGTATTTCAATGGTTGACGAATTCGTAGCATTCTGTCCGGGATTAAGGGTATAATCACTTTCAGATGCGTCACCACCATAGTCAAGGGTAATTGTAACAGGTTTTAATGCAGGATAATTCAGATTTGCAGAGATACTAGTGGTCTGATTATTTTCTTCTATCGTATTATCTGTCACCGATAAAGTGACCTTAGGTAAAGGAATCACTCCAAAAAACTGATCAAAAAATTCTGCCCCGGCAGTATACAATTTATAAGAAAGTGGATTCTGAGAAGTAATCAAGTCTGTACCCGAACTCACAACAACAAGATAATCTTTACCTATTTCCGGAAAAAAGATGTAGTTCCCAGTTCCTTCTGGTTGACCAAATGAACCAGGAGCCTGAGTGACAAAGGTTTCAACCGGTTCATCCTCGTCATCTAAAATCTTATTACCAGCTTTATCCCAGTACAGCTTAACCTCAGCACCTGACAGAGCTGGTTCACCTGCATCCTTTACCCCATCACGATTAGTATCCTCAAATACAGTTCCACTTATACTTCCGGGTTCAAAGAGCTCACATTCATTATCTGGAAATTCAAACTCACAAGATTTAACTGTACCTGAACTATATGAATGCCAATAGGTATTTATTGAGTTCTCATTTCCAAAATTATAATTTGTCCAAAAATGACTTGGCGCAGTTTCTCCGGTAAGATCAACCTTTAGTTGTCCTGCAGGAGGAGACTCATGAATATTACTATCGTCCCAATACAATTTGGGGATATAAGGCGTTGGTGTTACCGGACGAATCGTTTTGGGCACAAGGCCTGTAGTCATGTATTCTACATCATACATGGGAAAATGAAAAGTTCCCTGATAATAATCAAAAATAAGTGATAGATTCTCAATTTCGGAGACCGGAACCGGATCTCCCAGCCCATCTTTTCCATCCCATGGGATATCACGGATTAGAATTCCCTCCTCATTCTCAAAAGGATGAGAGAGTGTCGTAATTATTCTATCTCTCGTTCCGGGATCATACTTATTAGGAGTTTTTTTATCTAAATCAAGCAATAATTCAATACGTCCTTTTTTTGTAACGGCTACGCGGAAGAAATACTTCCCTAAACAACCGAATAGTCGTGGATACTTATTGTCTTCAACAATAAATTCCCCATAACCTTCTGCAGAAGGATAAGCATTTACATCAGGTTCATTCAGGAATATCTTAAACTCAGGAGAGAGTTTATTTCCATTTTGCACAGATTTTCTATTGACCTCAAAATCGGAAGTACTTGCTGTTCCTGTCGAATTAAAAGCTAAAGTAAACTGAGCTCCTCTAAATCCGGAATCTTGAAAATCAACTTCAGTTACATAGCCACCATCAAAATGAGGTTCTTCTGCATAACTATAAACCTTCCCATTAAAGTTCCGTTTGAAATAATCATCAAAATCATAATGCCCATCATTAACTGATGGAGAAACCAAAGCCCACTGTTTAGAAAACACTCTTCCGCTAATTTCTTTAGGAATTTCCCCATCCTTTTTTGTTGCTACCGTAACATCCCACCATTCGGTAAAAATTGCTCTTTGATTAAATTTATCTTTAACTGTACTAAACTCAATTGAATAATCCCCTTTAGGAAGACCTTTAGGATCAAAAGCCCAAGCATCATATCCTCCAGTAGTACAAATCTGATTCGGACCATTTTTAACCTGTCCTAATGATGAGATTTGATCATCATTAATTTTATTTTTATCCAGAGTCCCCCCAACATCAACAAGCTTGCCGTTTGAGGAATCTTTTACTGGCCAAACCACTCTACCTGTTGGATCTTTAATTCGAACATAAGCATTAATAGGACTACCAACCCTGGGGAAGTGTCCATCAGTCACAAACATTGAAAAACCCAAAAAAACCTGTTCTTCATCTGGCTCTTCAATATGTATATATATTTTTTGGTTATCCTGCCCATCATAAATGCCTAAATTTCCATGTTTTTGGAAGCATAGAGCCAAATAAACCCTATCATCTTCTTTAGGAGCCAACTGCTTCGTCCCCTCACCAAAGGCATAGTGCTTGCCTGTTCCCAAAGTAATAACCAGCATAAATATGAGATATTTAGCCCATTGATTGATTACTCTATGTAAGTAAAAATTCTTCATTCTATCTTGTTTTGAAAATTCAGTTTAACAAGTAATAATTCTATTGAAAACACTTGTTCGAATTAACGATATTCCTTAAAAACAATTCGTTCCTTAATAAAAACGAAATTCAGGATGAGTAAACACGCTCCAAACACCCAACACTAAAACAGGTATTAAACAACCTATTAACTAAGAGACCTGTGGATTAACGACAAAGCCACATTTCCGATCAATCTATTTACTTGTATCCTCATCAAAAAAAGTATTCAACTCAAAGTCGACACATCGATTCATCTGGTACCAATCTTCCATTGACTGCCCTTCTTCTTTATCAAAAGGTGCTGTATCTCCCAATGCGAGAATAACGACACGATTACCATCAACACCACCTCGAATAAAAAACTCTCGAGTCGCCATGGCGCGTTTATAGGCCAGTTGATTATTGTATTCTGATGTTCCCCGAGCATCAGCCCTGGCCACAAGAGTAACCATCAAATTATCATGCTTCTTTAAAATATCGACCACCTGATTGATATTATCAAAAGCATTGGCTTTCACCTCATGGCGATCAAAGTCAAAATAGACTGTGGCCAAATCTTCGGGTAAATATTCTTTAGCTTTATCTTCATCAGAGATCATACGCATTAGGAGTTCATGATTTAAGTTTCCTATGGCATCATCACAGAAAAAGCCAAAGTCAAGCGCATAAAAGCCTTCCTTCTTAGCAAACACACGGTATTTAATATTACTCTTAAGATCGATACCGTAATTTCCTGTCCCTAACTCAGGATGCAGATCAATAATTTTAGGTTCTATTATTTGCAATATGTCCGGGGCAATTAAATCACCACTGACAAAAACTTTCAATGCAAAATTCACCCTCCTAATTTCTCCGGATGGCTGCTTTTTAATTTTTATAAGGTGAGTTAATTCCGGATCGAGAATATGACTATATAAGGTGGTATCAACAGAAAAATAATTGTCCTTTTCCACCACTATTCGATAAGATTGCTCCCCTTTAATACTAAAGCTGTAACGATTCTCTTCCGAATTCAAAACGATATTTTCAGGTTCCAAAACGCTGATATGGTCAGGAATCACAAAATTCTCACCCAGAGAATCTTTGACTTCGATATTCACTTTATTCTCATTTTCGATTTTAAAATGATAGATATCGTCATCTCCTTGTCCTCCTTCTCTATTCGAAGCAAAATGCCCTATATTTTTATCCGGATGCATCACAAGAGAAAAGTCATCGGAGGACGAATTCATTGGTAATCCAAGGTGTCCTGCCTTAAAGGTTTTACCTTTAGTATTTACAACATAGAGATCCAGGCCTCCCTTACCAGCATGACCATTTGATGCAAAAAACAAGGAGCCTTTTGAATTGAAATAGGGAAACATTTCATCACCTTTAGTATTAACTTCTGAACCTAAATTTACAGGTTGAGACCATTCACTATTCTTTAATTCACTTCGGTATATATCTGTACTACCAAAACCTCCCGGCATATCGGAAACGAAATACAAAATACGACCATCACTCGAGAGACTGGGATGACCAACTGAATAGTTATCGCTATTAAAGGGGAATTCATCAGTAATCTTCCATTTTCCATTATTCTCTTCTGCAATAAAAATTTTCAGATTATTTGCTCCTTTCTTATCACGTTTCAGCTTCCCTTTAAAATAATTACTACGTGTAAAAAACATGGTTTTAAAATCAGACGAAAAGCAAATTGCTCCTTCATGATACTTCGATCCTATACCATTGGCAAATTGCACAACTTGTTTTTTAGGTTGCTCACTCTCATCATACTCAAACAGCTCCAGGAAAAATTGACCATTCCAGTCGTATCGATCATCTCTGTAATCCTTACTTTTCCTTCCTGAACTGAAAACCATATTTTCTTTATAGTAGACGGGAGAAAAATCAGAGAAAGAAGAATTAAATGGAGAAGGTGTCAATTCACAAACCAAATCCAACAAATTCTGTTTTTCAAACAATTTTACATTCTCAATCTGTTTCTGCACATCTTTATCATCAGGATGCTTGTCCAAATAGTGTTGGTAGTTTATCTTCGCAAGACTATAATTTCCCCTCTCTTTTAAAAAATCGCCATAAAGAATCCAATCGGAATCTTCATGATCTGTATTTTGCAACAGTAATTCAAAATAGTTTAGTGCAATATCGTTCTGATTCATTTTATGATAGGACTCAGCCAATCTCCTCAAAACATGAACATTATTCGCATCTTTCTTTAAGGCATATTCATAATATTCCACAGCTTTTGTGTAATTAAAATCATCAAACTCTTTATCACCTGTACGCACAGATAATTTCTGAGAGAAAGAAGCTGAAGAAATAATAAGAATAAAAAAGAACAGCGTTAATCTTTTCATAACATTTAGTCTGTTTATATATTGAGACTTAGAAATATCGAGGAGACCTTAATCTCTTCGATTTAAACACAATATCATAACTCACTGACACCTCATGGGAGCCATTCGTTCTGCTTGATAAATTTGAAATCGCAATATCATAAGCATAACCAACCCGAAGTTGATTATTGATATTAACCTGAACAATGGCAGCCAAAGCATCCTCATTTCTGTATGACCCACCCAGCCAAAACTTATCCATAAAAATCGCCATTGCAGAAATATCCCATGAAAGACGTGATCCCTGAGTAGCTTTAATCAACATTGAGGGTTTTATCTTTAGAAATGGATTGACTTTCATCAAGTAACCAGCCATGACGAAATAATGCAATTTATTTCTATCAAGTCTAGCGTTCATAACCCCACCACTTTTCACCTCAGTTTGAAGCAATCTTGGAATTGAAAAGCCTGCAAAGAATTTATCCCCATACAAATAGGTCCCTACTCCAAAGTTTGGAAGCAGGTCGTTATTAATTTCCTGCAAGAGTGGATCGTACTGATCAACCACGCGCGAATTGGTTAAATCGACCTTTTGATGTGATAAGCCAGCCTTTAATCCAAAATTCAAAAACACTTTTTTGGCAAGTTTGATTTTATAAGACAAATCAACACCTAAATCGTTATTCTCCTCAGGTCCCAAAACATCTGTTTCCAGAGTAAATCCTAATCCCACATTCAAAAAAGATATTGGAGAATTGATTGAAACTGCAGCACTTTTTGGGGCACCTTCTAAGCCAACCCATTGCTTTCTGGCAATTCCAAAAATCTGAGTTGATCCTCGTGAACCGGCATAAGCAGGATTGATAGACGATGGGTAGTTCAAATACTGGGTAAACATTTTATCCTGTTGCCCAAAACCTGCACTCACCACCCCTAGCAAAAAAAATAATATGAAAAACAACTTGTTCATATAATTACAGTAGTTCAATTCTGATAATCTTAAAGGTAATTATCACTTTAAGTGTTTATTGTTGAATAAGATGTATAGGCTCTATTAAAAAGGTACATAAAAGTCTTAATTTTTCGTAATTTATCAATACTAATTACACTAAAGGACCTTATGTTTACATGAGATATCAATTCTGTTAATCTAACAAATAATAGATTGTTATTCAGCTACTTTCCAACAAACACAAATAATATTTAAACAATGATATATTTAATGATAAATTATCCTTCAGGATAAAGAAAACTTATCGAATTTTTAGTCAGTATTTTATTGAAAAAGCTACCTAAGACTACGAGGAGAAATATTACATTTGCTCTTATCAGATAAATCATGAAACCAATCATATGAAAAAGATAATCAACCCCTTTATAAATGGCGACAATGGCAATTGTTTTGGTTGCTCCCCCCATAATACCAATGGTCTAAGAATGGACTTTTTTGAAGATGGCGAGTATCTTATTGCAGAATGGGAGCCTCAATCGCATCTCTCGGGTTTTAAAAATGTGCTGCATGGAGGTATCCAAGCCACTATTATGGATGAGATAGCGAGTTGGGTAGTATTCGTAAAATGCCAAACAAGTGGCGTTACTACCGAATTAAATGCCAAATACCGAGGATCGGTACTAACTGATCAAGGCAAGATTACGATTAGAGCGAAACTAATCTCGCAAGAAAAAAAGTTTGCTCGCATTCATGCTGAAATTCTCGATCATAATGGAAATTTGGGATCACAGGCAGAAGTCACCTACATGATTTTCCCAAAAGAAATGGCGAAGAAAAAATTTGAATATCCAGGAGTTGACGCTTTTTACGAAGAAACATAAAGCAGCTTTGATGAAGCTATATATCAGACTAATTCTCCTTATAGGCATCCTATTCTATCCCGGACAAAACTTGTTCGCGAGTGGAAAATTTGAACCCAGATACAAAATCAATAAGTTTCTGATTGAGTATTTTGAACTCGGCGCGAATGATTCCAATTCAAGTTTCAGTTTTGTTTCAGTCGATCTCAATCAAGATTCAAAAAAGGAACACCTGGTTGCACTTTTCGGAATGAACTTTTGTGGAAGTGGTGGCTGTACATTACTAATTTTGAATAATAATTTCACTTTAAACTCTCACATCACACTTGCGCAGTTCCCGATCTACGTGAGTAAAACAAATTTTTCGGAGGGATGGAAAGACATTTACCTGTCTAAAAGAGATGGAAAATATGCTCTGATGCAATCAAATGGGAACTCATACCCTTTGAATCCGTCAACCACTAAAGAAACCAAAAATATAGCCCTTAATGGTTGTGAGGGCTACCTGAATTACGACGAATCAGATAGAATTCAATTTGAATTCACCGATTATAATATTGAGAATGAGAATCAGAAATGTAAACCAAAGCTTAACGACACAGACAAGTCATCACACCAGTCTAAAGACAAAAACAATGCTTCCAACTATTCTGTTGGGTTATTTCTTCCTTACATCATACTCATTTTGACATTAATTCTATTTCTCATTAAGGGATACAGAATTAGTAAAGAAAAAAACAAACAGAGTCTCATCAATGAACAATCTTTAAAGACAAAGAACATAAATCCCTGGCTTAAAACAAGCTTACTAACATTTGCCTTAATATTTATCTTGACTGTATTTATCTTGTCGTCATTAGGAATAAGCTCAATGATAGCAGGAGATACCATTCTCACAGATTTATTCCCAAGCTACGAGCACCCTCTTCGTGCAGGAATCGTAGCACTTATTTTACCACTATTGGGTAAGGCTGTTTCCATTTGGTTTATTCAGATAAAATATCGCATTAAATTCAAATATTACATCCCATTTTTAGTCTGCCTATTAATACTTTATCCTTTCTATTTCCTAGTTGTAGCTTTTTTATACTGGTAAAATTGGGCATCTTAACGACGTTTTAGACAATCAGCGATGCCTGATCCCAACTAGTAAAGCATTTTCATTATAAACAAGCATTTTCAATACTGCCACACACATATACTGCAGAATACCAGAACCTTAACTACCACTCATGTGAAAATCATAAAAAACACTTGCTTTTAAATTAAAAAAAGCGCTATTTTTGCCGCTCAAATAAAAAGCATCATCTGGGAAACTGGTAACTCCGAATTTTAATTCGGCCAAAAAACGAAAGGATGAATACAAAGACTAAGCAAAGCACTATTGTGCTCAACATATCTTCAAAAAGATATCTCTCTTCTATAAAGAGAGCACTTAATTTCCGCCTGCTTTTTATTCTCAAAACACAATTCCATTCTCAAAATAATTGCTTCAGCTTTAATCTTGGTTTTTCTGACCAGGGTCCAGGGAAATATTCTATATTTTACCCCTTAAACAGATTAACCCATGCATAGATTTAAAGCGATCATTTGGGACTACAATGGCACCCTTCTAAACGACATTGAAATAGGAATTGAAAGTATCAACCTGATGTTGAGTAAGCGGAATCTACCTCTGCTTACAAGTGAAAGCTATCGAGAAGTTTTCACCTTTCCTGTCAAAGATTATTACGAAAGAGTTGGCTTCGATTTTCAGAAGGAAGACTGGGACGTAGCTGCTCATGAGTTTATTGATAATTACACCAAGCGTCTACCCAATTCTGATATTTTTCCTGAAGCCAGAATATTACTTGACTTCTTCAAAAGTCAAGGCAAAAAGCAATTCATCTTATCGGCTATGGAGATGAATATGTTGAAAGACTCAACTCAAAAACTATCGATTCAACAATTCTTCGATGAGATATCGGGAATCAATGATATTTATGCCAGTTCGAAAATTGAAAATGGCAGAAACTTATTCGAAAGACACCAACTTACAGCTAATGAAGTTTGCCTTTTGGGCGATACCACTCACGATTACGAGGTGGCTCAGGCCTTAGGTTGCCATTGCTATCTCATAGCATCAGGTCACCAATCTTTCGAGAAATTAAAAGCAACGGGCTGCCCCAACATTGTAGAAAGCCTAAGCGATATTAAAACAGAATAAACAACCATTTTAAATATTTTTTTTTCAATCTAACAATCATTTTATTAAAACGATGAAAAAACTTTTAACGATTTTCGCAATTCTTTCAGCCTTTGCTGTAAATGCTCAGAACTTACAGTTGCACCGCGATTTAGAACGTGGACATTTCACAACGACTTTCGAAATGTTTAAAATGGACAAATGGGGTAACACATTCACCTTTATCGATTTCGATTACGATGCTGAGAATGGTATTAACCAGGGATATTTTGAAATTGCTCGTGTATTAAAAACAGAGAAGATGCCAATTGGTGTTCATGTTGAATACAACGGGGGTGTAGGTAATGGTGAAGGCTTTGGATACACAATCAACGATGCCTGGATTTTTGGTGCCAATTACTCACAAGGATCTGCTAAATGGGGATTCTCAACTTATGCGGGTTACAAAGCCATTAAAGATGCTGACGAAGCTAACTTCCAATGGACCGGAACCTGGTATGTAAACATGCTTGATGGTAAAATGACATTCTCTGGATTTGCCGATGTTTGGACTGAAAACGGATTATCAGACAACACGATTTTCCTTGCAGAACCTCAACTTTGGTATAACGTAAACAAAAATTTCTCTTTTGGTGGTGAGCTTGAACTCTCAAACAACTTTGCTTACGTTGAAGAATTTAAGGTTCGTCCTACTTTAGCTGTGAAGTGGAACTTCTAGTCAATCCCATCATTACAATATTAATGAATCGTAGCTAGTTTATTTTAACTAGCTACATTTCACAAATCTAAACAACCATGTTAGATAAATATTTCAACATTACAGGTAGCGGTTCTACTCTCAAAACAGAGATTGTAGCAGGAATTACCACTTTCATGACCATGGCTTACATACTAGCTGTGAATCCTGATATTTTAAGTGCTACCGGAATGGATAAGGGTGCTGTATTTACAGCCACAGCTCTTTCTGCAATTGTAGCAACACTTTTTATGGCTTTAGTGGCCAAACTACCATTTGCATTGGCTCCGGGAATGGGACTGAATGCCTTTTTCGCTTTTACTGTTGTATTAGGTATGGGGTATAGCTGGCAGTTTGCTTTAACTGCAGTTTTTCTTGAAGGTATCATCTTCCTTATATTAACAGCCTTCAATATTCGAGAGCTGATCGTAAACTCGATTCCTTTGAATTTGAAACATGCTGTATCGGCAGGTATCGGACTTTTCATCGCTTTTATCGGTTTAAAAAATGCGGGTATCATTGCTGACAATCCTGCTACTTTAGTTTCTCTGGGTGATATGAAAGATCCTGCAGTTATCGTAGGTCTTGTAGGTATTGTTATCACAGGTGTTTTATTGGCTCGTAAAGTGAAAGGTGCCCTGTTAATTGGTATTCTATCATCTACAGTAATTGCCGTATTCTTAGGTGTTGCTCATGTTCCTGAAAATTACCAATTTGTGAGTATTCCTCCATCGATAGCCCCTGTTTTCTTCCAATTCGATTTTTCAAATATCTTCAGTCTGGATATGGCTATTGTTCTTTTCACATTCTTATTTGTGGATATGTTCGATACAGTTGGAACCCTTGTTGGTGTAGCTGACAAAGCCGATATGCTTGATGAAGAAGGACGCGTACCTAGAGTAAAGCAGGCGCTTTTTGCTGATGCTATTGGAACCTTCTTTGGTTCAATTTTCGGTACTTCTACCGTTACAACTTATGTTGAGAGTGCTGCAGGTGTAGCCGAAGGTGGTAAAACAGGTATGACAGCTTTATCAGCGGCTGGTATGTTTGCAATCGCTTTATTATTTGCCCCTGTTTTCGTTATGATTCCTGGTGCTGCAACGGCTCCTGCTCTTGTAATTGTAGGTCTGTTTATGCTTTCACCAATCTTCAAAATCAATTTGGAAGATTACACTGAAGCGATTCCTGCATTCCTGACGATCATCATGATGCCATTAACATTTAGTATTGCAGAAGGTATCGTATTTGGTATGCTATCTTACGTAGTTCTTAAACTATTAACAGGTCGTTTCAAAGAAGTAAAGCCAATCATGTATGTGATTGTCATTCTTTTCCTGATCAAATTTTATATCTAACCGTTACAGATCAATTTGAACATCTGCCCTTGGCTCATGTCCAAAACATTTTATCTCGAAATCTGATCTAAACCCAACCTCCACTACCCCAATAGTGGAGGTTTTTTTTATACTATATTTCAGCAATAATTTCTAAAACAGCTTTCAGGCATTTTTCTTTCTCTTCAATAAATCCCATATGCCCTGAGTGTTCTAACACAATCGCTTTCATTCCATTTTGTTGAGCCCATCGCACGCCCATTTCGAAAGGTATAAAATTATCTTCCATGCCAACAAAGCTGTATTTAGGAATCGTTAATGCCCTGAGCATATCATTTCTATCCGGACGATTCATCATCGCATTTAAGGCAGCTATTATCCCCTCATCCCTGGTATTTGATGCAATCTCTATCAAAGCATTAATCTCATCAGAAAAGGCCTCCTGATTATTCTTCGAAAACGTATTGGGTATGGCCGTGCTACAAATCAGATCTTTCTTTCCTTGTTGGATAAATTCAATTTCCCTTTTTCTATTAGATCGTTTTTCATCAGTATCGGCATTGGCTGTTGAATGCAGAAAGGTGAAACTGGCTAATCGTTCAGCATATTTATCAGCAAAAGCCAAAACCACATACCCTCCCATGGAGTGCCCCATTAAGTGCACGACATCCAATTTCAAATTTGAAATTACGGCATATACAGACTCGGCCATCTCCTCAACACTTAGGCTTTCTCTTTTATAAGTCGACTTACCATGTCCCGGTAAATCAATGCAAATCACCCTTGCTGATTTCGATAATTCACAAGCTAAGGCATCAAAAGTTTCTATTGACTCTAAGTAGCCATGCAGAAGTACCAATACGGCACCTTCGCCCTTGTCACTGAATCTGATTTTATATTTTGTCGTATCAATCGTTTTTATCATCTGTTTTCTTTTAAAAATTATGTAAAAATACAGAATTTCAGGATTAAAGAATTCAAGAACGAGTCTGCACACTGCTGTTCTCAAAAGAATCATAATTATACAAAATAATCGTCGATTCCAGAGCATTACATCCACATAGTAAGCTATTTCACTCTAATGGGGTAAGATTCTCCACTCACAGGGCTGGTAATTCATTTTAGCTTTCTAAATAAAAATAATACCAGATAACTTGTTTTAAAACATATAAAAAAGTAATACCTTGCAGAGATTTGACCTGAGTATTAAAGAATAAATTCCGTAATCGATTTAAACTTAACCGTATAGGTTTGCACTACTGGATAATCAACTCGTTTATTGAAAAATAGGCCCGTATTAGAATGGATCTAAATAAAATGCATGTGTTACTTAGTATTGTTTCCTCAAGCGTGAGCATCTACATTTGCGGCTGAATTAGTTAAACCTTAGAATAAAAACAATCTAATTTAATTTTTAAATCCTATGAGCAGTTTTTTAAGTTCATCAATTGGGAAAAAGCTGATAATGAGTTTATCAGGCCTTTTTCTTATTGTTTTTGTGTTCGTTCACCTGATATTAAACTCATTCTTGTTGTTTGATAGCACTGGTGAATTGTTCAACGCTGGAGCACACTTTATGTCATTACCAATTATCCGTTTTGGATTACAGCCGGTATTGTTTGGTGGTTTCATTATCCACATCATTTATGCTATTACTTTAACTCTGCAGAATCAGAAGGCTCGTCCTCAGAAGTACGCTGTGCAGAACTTAAGTAAAAGTAGTACTTGGTCTTCACGTAACATGTTCGTGTTAGGTGGATTAGTATTGGTTTTCATCGCTATGCACTTAATGCATTTCTTTGTACCTATTCAGATCGAAGGAAATGTACATGATGATGCTCAATTGGTAAAAGCTCTTTTCACCAATGGATCTATGGGATTAGTTTATACTGGTCTTTACATCTTGGGAGCTATCCTTCTTGGATTACACCTTGCTCACGGATTTTGGTCAGCTTTCCAATCAATTGGGTTCAGCAATAAGATCTGGATTAGTCGTCTTGAAAAAGCGGCTTATTTCTACGCAATTTTTGTTGCTGCAGGATTTACAATCATTCCTTTGTACTTACACTTTTTTGCTTAATTGCTAAAATTTAACGGTTATGACAGTATTAAATTCAAAAATTCCAGCCGGGCCTTTAACTGAAAAGTGGTCGAAGCATAAAGCTGCTATTAAAGTAGTTAGCCCTGCTAATAAGAGAAAATTAGATATTATCGTTGTAGGAACTGGCCTTGCCGGTGGATCTGCTGCTGCTTCTTTAGCAGAGATGGGATACAACGTAAAAGCATTTTGCTATCAGGATTCAGGTCGTAGAGCTCACTCTATTGCTGCACAGGGTGGTATTAACGCTGCAAAAAACTATCAGAACGATAATGACTCAATCTATCGTTTATTTTATGATACAATTAAAGGTGGTGACTATCGTGCTCGCGAAGGTAACGTATACCGTTTAGCTGAAGTTAGTGGCGAAATCATCGACCAGTGTGTTGCACAAGGTGTACCTTTTGCACGTGAGTATGGTGGAACCCTATCTAACCGTTCATTTGGTGGTGTATTGGTAAGTCGTACTTTCTATGCTCGTGGTCAAACCGGACAGCAGCTATTGTTAGGTTGTTACGCTTCTATGAACCGTATGATCGGACAAGGTCAGATCGAAATGCATGAGCGTAACGAAATGTTAGATATCGTTACTATCGATGGAAAAGCTCGTGGTATTATCACTCGTAACCTGGTTACAGGTGAAATCGAGCGTCATGGTGCTCACGCTGTAGTTATCGCTTCAGGTGGATACGGTAACGTATTCTTCCTTTCAACCAATGCTATGGGTTGTAATGGTGGTGCTGCATGGCAAGCTTACAAGAATGGTGCTTATTTCGGAAACCCATGTTTCGTGCAAATTCACCCAACTTGTATTCCTGTTCACGGTGAGCAACAGTCTAAATTGACTTTGATGTCTGAATCACTTCGTAATGACGGACGTGTTTGGACTCCAAAGAAAAAAGAAGATGCAATTAAATTGCAGAAAGCTCAAATGAGTCCTAACGATATCGCTGATGAGGATCGTGACTTCTACCTGGAGAGAAGATACCCATCATACGGTAACTTGGTACCTCGTGACGTTGCTTCACGTGCTGCTAAAGAGCGTTGCGATGAAGGTTTCGGTGTTAACGAAACTGGGAAAGCTGTATATCTTGACTTTAAATACTCAATCGAGCGTTTAGGTCGTGATGTAATTGAAGCTCGCTACGGTAACTTGTTCCAAATGTATGAGAAGATTACCGATGCAAATCCATATAATGAGCCAATGCAGATTTATCCTGCAATTCACTATTCAATGGGTGGTGTATGGGTTGATTACAACTTGATGACTAACATCCCTGGTCTATACGCTATTGGTGAGGCTAACTTCTCTGATCATGGTGGTAACCGTTTGGGTGCTTCTGCTTTGATGCAAGGTTTAGCTGATGGATACTTTATCCTTCCTTACACTATTGGTGATTACCTGGCTGATGAGATTCAAACTCCTCGTGTTGACATGAACCATCCTGAGTTTGTGAAGAAAGAGAAAGCTGCTACAACTCGTATGGAACGTTTATATAACATTAAAGGTTCTAAGTCAGTAGATTCTTTCCACAGACGTTTAGGTAATATCATGTGGGATTACGTTGGAATGGCTCGTAACGAGAAAGGTTTGAAATATGCTATCGAAGAAATTGCTAAAATCCGTGAGGATTTCTACAAAGATCTTCGTATTCCAGGTGAATTCAATTCAATGAATATCGAGCTTGAAAAAGCTGGTCGTGTTGAAGACTTCCTTGAATTAGGTGATTTGATGGCACGTGATGCACTAAACCGTAACGAATCTTGTGGTGGTCATTACCGTGAAGAGTCTGTAACCGAAGAAGGTGAAGCTAAGCGTGATGACGAGAACTTTACTTATGTATCAGCTTGGGAATACAAAGGTGAAGGTCAAGAACCTATTTTACACAAAGAAGATTTAGTATTCGAAACTGTTGAATTAACACAACGTTCATACAAGTAAGCCATGGCAGATAAAATATTAAAAGAACTAACAATAAGAGTTTGGCGCCAAAAGGACGCTAAATCTAAAGGGAAATTGGAGTCCTATAAAATCAATAATATTTCAGGAGGAACTTCTTTCCTTGAAATGCTTGATATTTTAAATGAAGAGCTAATAACCAAAGGAACAGAGCCTATCGCATTCGATCACGATTGTCGTGAGGGTATCTGTGGAATGTGTAGCTTATTTATCAACGGACGTGCTCATGGACCAGATGAAGATATCACAACTTGTCAGTTGCACATGCGTAAGTTTAAAGAAGGTGAAACGATTACTATTGAGCCTTGGAGAGCTGGTGCATTTCCAGTAATCAAAGACTTAATCGTTGATCGTAATGCTTTCGAGAAAGTACTTCAGTCAGGTGGTTACATTTCTGTAAATACGGGTGGTGTACCTGATGGAAATGCCATTCCTATTTCTTACGATGATGCTGAAGAAGCAATGGATGCTGCAGCTTGTATTGGTTGTGGTGCTTGTGTAGCTACTTGTAAAAACTCATCGGCAATGTTGTTCGTTTCTGCTAAGGTATCTCACCTTGCAAAACTACCTCAGGGTCGTGTAGAAGCTACTCGTCGTGCTAAAAACATGGTGGCTAAAATGGATGAGTTAGGTTTTGGTAACTGTACCAATACCGGTGCTTGTGAAGTAGAATGTCCTAAGGGAATTTCTATTGCAAACATTGCTCGTTTGAACCGCGAATTTTTAAGCGCTACTATCAAGGATTAATTACAGACAAGGCTTGAATTGTTTGCTGACTGATTTTTTTTCGTCACAAACTCTTATAGGACCTTTATTCTGTATCCAAATAAAAAGAGCCTTTCCACTGGGAAAGGCTCTTTTATTTTTAGTCTAGTCCAAAAATATAATTAGATAAAAGTGTATTTCTGACAAGCTTTGTATTTTATTTCATTTTACCATTCTAATTTGTAATCAAGATATGGGGACCTTTGCATTAGAGGAAGTCCCTTTTCACTCTTGAGTATATCAAGCGGTTGTATAAAGATTTCTCTTTTTTGAACAACCCGAATCTCAACATTGAAAACACCTTGATTTAAATCTCCAATAGCCTTAGCAGCTGCCTTCGACAGATCTATAATTCGACCTTTTACATAGGGACCTCTATCGTTTATTCTGAGATAAACAGATTTCCTGTTTTCTCGATTTGTCACTTCCACCCAAGTTCCGAAAGGCAAAGTCATGTGCGCTGCAGTATATTCTTGCTGATAGAAGTATTCCCCACTGGCTGTCAGCCTGCCATCAAACCAATCGGAATAGAATGAGGCCTTACCCACGACTACAGGCTTAGGAGCCTCCTGAGCAGTTCCCCAAAAGCTAAAAGCCATTAAAAAGAATAGTAATACAGCTATCTTCATGATTTAAATATAATAAACCTAATCGATTATCTTCAACTCATACAGAATCCCATATTTTAGTGAAGCTTCCTTTAGTGTTATCATTATTATTGCATTCCACACATCAGGTAAAAAAAAATCCGACCCTAAGGCCGGATTCACATATAATAGATGATAAATTATTATTCTGTTTCCGTTGCAGAATTCTGGTTGGTATAATAAACTTCTCTTGCAACTTTATCAACCAAGTGCTTAACAAAATTCATATCATACATTGAACTAAAGATTTCATTCATTTTATCAAGAGTTCCTTCACCCAATAGTTCTGAAAGTACAACAGTACTTTCATCTGCAAATGTAATTTTCAAGTCAAGACCTTTTCGACAGAATACAACAGCAGCTTCGTCCGTTTCTCCTGTCTCAGTTACGACCTCAACAACAGCACCTTCTTCCAATACGCCATCGCGATACACCTGATAACCTTCGCTTTGAGAATTCTTAACGATCTCAATATTTCCTATTGCCAAAGTGTATTCCAGTTCTTTAGAATCTGAACCTTCAACCTTAACAATCTCAACTTTCTCTTTGAAAAGAACATCTTCACCTTCATCTAAATGATATTGATAGCTAATCATATCTCCAAATTGGAACTCTACACCAACAGAATAATTATCGGTAAAAGAATATTTCGACATATAATCAAAATGAAGATTTTCAGAAATTGACCAGTCAACATATAGAGCACCAGCTGGTTCTCCTTCAACTGCTATTTCCGAATTCAATAAATAATCAAACTTAAAACCTCCTGCATAAGCATAATTGTACTCAGTAGTTGTGATTACAAAATCATTCGTTAGCTCAGCATCTCCTTCTTCATTCGAATAAAGTGCCCAGGGATTAGTTGCTTTTTCCTTAGGTAAACGCAGGATAAACAGAGTCGTGTCTTTTGTTTTTTCAAAAACTTTCTGGTGTCCAAATTTAGTTTCACTTGTTTCTTCATTAACTGACGGAGTGTAATCGTAAAGTCCTTTGATATCATCAAGAGTGATGCTTAAAGAAAATCTGGGATCATCATTTTCTTCTCCTTCTTCACCTGATTTTGTAGAACTGGAATCATCCATCGTGATGATGTCAAAACCATTTGAGTTTGATATATCGGTAACTGCTCCACTAAGGGTATTAGTCTTTGCTACCAACGACTGTTCAAGTGAGAGATCTTGTTCAGGATTATTATCCGAGCTGTCAGAACAACTCCATAATACTGCTGCGAACAATAACAACATTCCAACGCCAACAATGTTTCTTTTCATATTCATAAAATTTAGTTGTTAATTATCCAGATTGACCAACTCTATAAAGAGAACCAATCCGTCAGGTTTAAAAAATCATGTTTCCACTTATGCATCCTAAAGATCGCACTCTTTAAGAACGCAAAGAGCATACCATTTAGTATCAAACGACTGTGACTCTCATCAAAAAATTTCAGAACTTCCTGTCTTCAGGACTTAGCTGATACAAGTTACAAAAAAGTGATCTGAAACAAGAAGAAATTGTGTAAGCTATTCTGGGGAAAATTGGGGACACAGCTGTGGAATGATTCTACACCTGAAAGAAAATATTTTGAGCCATTGGGGTTTTCTTACGATTTGATAGCGCCATGCTTTTTATGCTATTTTATAAAGAACTGAACCGCACTATTTAGATTTCTTCTAAACCATTTTTTACGGAATTTAACCATACGATATTTATTTCCAGAAAGCCAGTGAAGTTGGGGAAATGAAATTCTCTCACAAAGGCATCTGCCTTTTAGCTCTCCTATACCACTCTGACTCAAGAGGTGTAATCAACTTAAACAAAGTTCTAATCCAATCACAAAAGCATTAGCTATGGCTAAATTTACCAAAGAGGACGCCCTTCGCTATCACGAAGGCAGCCGACCAGGAAAAATTGAAGTAATTCCAACCAAACCTCATTCCACACAATTAGATTTGTCGCTGGCCTACTCGCCAGGGGTAGCCGAGCCCTGTTTGGCAATAAAGGAAAATCCCAAGGATGTTTATAAATACACAACTAAAGGAAATCTTGTTGCCGTGATCTCGAACGGAACCGCCGTTTTGGGTTTGGGCGACATTGGTGCCGAAGCCGGAAAGCCTGTTATGGAAGGGAAAGGCCTATTGTTCAAAATTTTTGCCGATATCGATGTGTTCGACATCGAAGTCGATTCCAAAGATGTTGATGAGTTTGTCAAAATTGTGAAAGGTATTGCACCAACCTTCGGGGGGATCAATTTAGAGGACATTAAAGCACCCGAATGTTTTGAAATAGAGGATAGGCTCAAAACTGAGCTAAACATTCCCATAATGCACGACGATCAGCATGGAACCGCCATTATTTCGTCAGCTGGTATGCTCAATGCCATCGAAATTCAAAAGAAAAAAATTGGTGATATCAAATTGGTGGTAAATGGAGCCGGAGCATCGGCTGTTGCGTGCACCCGTTTGTACATCTCACTTGGTGTGGAAAGAAAGAATATCATCATGGTCGATAGCAAGGGCGTGATACACAAATCGAGAACCAATTTAAGTACCATCAAACGCGAATTTGCCACATCACAAGATGTGCAGACCCTTAAAGATGCACTTATAGGAGCAGATATGTTTCTGGGACTTTCGGTGGCCAATGTCTTAACGCCTGAAATGATCAGGAGCATGGCCGACCGCCCCATTGTGTTTGCACTGGCTAATCCGAATCCCGAAATAGCCTACGAACTGGCCATGCAAGTACGAGACGACCTTGTAATGGCAACAGGCAGATCGGACCACCCCAATCAGGTGAACAACGTACTTGGTTTTCCCTTTATTTTTCGGGGAGCGCTGGATGTTAAAGCCACGGGTATAAATGAGGCAATGAAGATTGCTGCCGTTAATGCTCTTGCCGATCTGGCCAAGGAAGATGTCCCGGATATAGTAAATACGGCATATCAGGAAGTTAACTTGAACTTTGGTGTCGATTATATCATTCCCAAACCCCTTGACCCAAGATTGATTACCGTTGTGGCTCCTGCGGTAGCCAAAGCAGCTATGGATTCAGGTATTGCTCATGCGCCGATTACCGACTGGGAAGCCTACGAAATGGAGCTGGAACAACGCATGGGACGTGACAACAAACTGCTAAGGGCTTTAACCGATAAAGCAAAACGAAACTCCAAACGCGTGGTCTTTGCCGAGGGTGAAAATTTCAAAGTCCTTAAAGCAGCCCAAACCGTCTTGAATGAGGGAATTGCACAGCCTATTTTATTAGGGAACATCGAGGAGATTAAAAAAATAATCCGTGAAAATGAACTGGATCTAGAGGATGTGCCCATCATCAACTGGCGCTCGCCTGAAGAACGAAAACGACGGGAAGGTTACGCCGAAATATTGTTCCGAAAAAGAAACCGAAAAGGTTTAACCTACTCCGAAGCAATAGAGAAAATGACCAATCGTAATTATTTTGGTGCCATGATGGTAGAAACTGGCGAGGCCGATGCGCTCATTAGTGGATCTACCTCAAAATATGCCGATGCTATAAGACCAGCCATTCAAACAGTGGGTATTAAGCCCGATATCAATCACATTGCAGGCATGTATCTTATGATGACCAAAAGGGGACCCATTTTCTTTTCAGATACAACAGTAAACCCACGACCGGATTCGCAAACACTTGTGGACACTACTCTATTGACTGCCGATGCAGTTCGTAAATTCAATATAGAACCAGTAATTGCACTGGTTTCCTATTCCAATTTCGGATCTATACGCACAGGGAGTCCTTGCAGGGTTCAGGAAGCAACTAAAATTTTGCACCAGCAACATCCGGAACTTATTGTAGATGGTGATATTCAAATGAATTTCGCCTTGAATTGCGAGCTGCGAAGCAAAATGTTTCCTTTCTCGAAACTGGGCACACGAAAAGTGAACACCTTTATATTTCCGAATCTGAGCAGTGGTAACATCGCTTACAAAATGATGCAGGAATTGGGTGGAGCAGAAGCAATAGGTCCAATTTTGTTGGGCATGAATAAATCAATTCACATTATTCCTCTCGAGGCTTCGGTTCGTGAGATTGTAAACATGGTCACCATAGCTGTGGTTGATGCACAAATAAATCAAACAATTCACACTGATCCTGTCGCAAGCTCGGTACGCGAGACTGTAAATATGTAGAACTATTCTCAATAGCGTATATTAACTTCCAATAAAGCTTTAGTCGAAAAAAATCTTATTTCGGCTAAAGCTTTATTCATTATTTGTCTCACTTAAACTTCCCACCCAGCACACAAGTTTTTTTATAAGTTTTCACCTCACCATCGGCGTGGAAAAGCTCAAAATAGAAAACGTAAATTCCTAAAGGAGCACGCTCATTGCTGGCCAACAGGCCATCCCAAAACAACTGATCCTCTGTTGCCAAACTTAAGTTGTTTGCCAGACGTCTAACCTCTCGTCCAAAACTATTATATATTCTGATATTGGCCACATAGCCACTCTTATCCAAATCGAAATTAATGATCAGCTTATCATCGACTCCATCATTATCGGGTGAAAATATTTTCTCTTTAAATCCCACGAGATTTACCTCAACTTCTTCAATATCATAAGCAGAATTCTGCACTCCTGGTGTTCCAAAGCCAATACTCTGAGCTGCCGTTTGCCAATTAGATGCTGAATTGGTATCGCTCTCAGGATTGATACGTTCCAGGGCCATGCCCTCTGTCGAACTCCAGAGTTTATATTGCATATCTTCATCGTAAGCTAAATCGTCAAGCAGTTCATCGTTCGCGTTCAAAATTACCACACGCCCCTCATCATCGTTATAAGCCGGCATTTTTTTCAATTCAATAAAAGCACTTTCATCGAAATTGGAATAGTTCAGTTTCACATTAGTCGTATCGGCACTTAATAAAAGATAAGCACCAGCTTTAAGTATTCTCGATTTTTCACTTACCCGATAAACGGCATCAAGTTGATAATCTGCATCACGATTAGCCAGATACAAATCCCGAACATCGATTATTCGATCGGAAATATTTAGTAATTCGACGTAATCAGCACCTCCGGGATAAGGGTTAAACAGAACCTCGTTTATGACTATATCACCTTCGTGTGCCAGCTCGGCAATTGAAAAATCGAATTCACTTTCCTCTATAGGATTTCCGGCTAAATCGACCAGTTGATCGGAGAGACTTAAAGTGTATTGAATATTGTGTTCAAACACATCAGAAAAAGTGAGGCGTAAAGCGAAAACATCGTCTTCAAACTCCTCAACAAAGGTAGGCTTACCATGCTCGGACTTGACCGAATAGTTTTGAATTGACAAGGCCTGAGAAAACAACAGTCTTTCACTAAAAAAGAGCACTAATGTGTTTGAGCCACTTACCTCCAAGCCTACAAGTTGAGGTGCGGTAACATCAGGATTGGTTCCATAAATCGAATTTACTTTACCGGGTGTTCCACCCGACTCATCCAATGAGGCTTCCCAATTATCTACCTGCCAGGAATGATTATTGGGATCTATTCGTTCCAAAGACCAACCTCCATCCCTCTTCTCATCATCTCCATACCATTTACCGGAATAATTCACTTCATCGATTAATAGACCTAATGACGATTCTA